>Ga0114972_10001088_pt1 | contig 20560 bp, 17 predicted proteins | sample M_140807_EF_Meta_FD_87354 | JGI IMG/M metagenome (GOLD analysis project Ga0114972, IMG submission 87354) | Freshwater microbial communities from Lake Montjoie, Canada to study carbon cycling - M_140807_EF_MetaG | ecosystem: Environmental > Aquatic > Freshwater > Lake | place: Lake Montjoie...
CCTGAATCGCTTTTTCCCAATACGGCGGTTGATGAAGATGAGTCAACGCGGGGTTGATATTTGCCAGCAACAACAATCCCGGCAGCACACCCCACAAGGTGCCGCGACCACCGCGGATCGCGATGCCTCCGACGACTGCCGCGGCGATCGCCTTCAGTTCGAGACCGTCGCCACAGCTCGGCTGCACTTGCGGCGACTGCACCAGATTCATCACCGCCGCCACCGCTGCCAGCAGGCCCATGACCACAAACACTCCGAAGGTGGTATGGCCGGGGTTGATCCCCGCCAGTCGCGCCGCCTCGGCGTCGCTGCCGACCGCATAAAGATGACGACCGGCGGCGAGGTGTTTCATGCCCCACGCGAGCAGGATCAAAATCAACAAAGCAACTCCGATCACCAGCCCCTGTCCCTGTGCCTGGCTCATGCCAAACCACTGGACACCCGGCGGCAGATTGAGAAGACGACCTTGTTGCCACAACCGCAATGTTTCCTGCCAGGTAACCATCGTCGCCAGCGTCACCACGATGCTTGGCAAACCAAGATACGCCACCAACAAGCCGTTCAACGCACCCATCAGAAGCCCCGCGCCCAGGGCAGCGGCAATCGCCACGGCGAGGGGAAGTTTCGCCGCCGCCACCAGACCGGCGATCACCGCGCACATACCGAACTGCGAACCGATGGAAATATCGATCTGCCGCGAGATGATCACCAGCGCGATGCCGATCGCAGCAATCAATGCCGGCATTTGCGAAGTGACCCGCGACAGCAGCGGCTGGGTTTGGAAAAAATGCGGGGCCAGCCATGCTAGTGACAGCATCAGCAAGATCAGCGCCGCCGTGACGGTCCATTCACGCGAATATTTTTTCATGCCACCTCCTTGCTGTTTTGACCCAGAGCTGCGGCCATGATCCGCGCCGCGTCCGTTGTCGCTCCCTCCTCCCATGCCACCAGTCGGCCGCCGCGCATCACCGCCACCCGGTCGCTCATTCCCAACACCTCCGGCAGATCACTGGAAATCATCAACACCGCGAGACCTTCTTTCGCCAGACCGCGGATGATTTTGTGAATCTCGCTCTTGGCTCCGACATCGACACCCTGGGTCGGTTCGTCGAGGATCAACAGGCGCGGTTTTGTCGCCAACCAGCGCGCCAGACTGACCTTTTGCTGGTTTCCACCGCTCAACGATGCACCGGGAGCCTCGGGTCCGTAGGCCTTGATTCCGAGATCGCGGATCATCTGCTCGGCCAGCTCCCGTTCCGCCTCACCACGAAGCATGTGATGCGGAAAAATTTTCCGGTGAATCGCCAGCGTGATGTTGTGCGCGATCGGCATGTCGAGAATCACCCCGTGCCGACGCCGGTCCTCGGGCACATAAGCAATGCCACGGGCAATCGCCTCTTCGGGACCCGAGATATTGACGGCTTTTCCGTCTAACAGAATCTCTCCGCCGTCCGCCGGAGTGATGCCAAACAGGACGCGCGCCAGTTCGGTGCGACCCGCTCCGACCAGACCGGCCAGCCCGACGATTTCACCCGCCCTGACCGACATCGAAACCTCCCGCACTCCTCCCGCCGCACAGCCGACATTTTTCAACTCCAACACCACCGCGCCGGGGGCGGACTCCGAGGGCGGATAGATCGCCGCCACTTCGCGGCCCACCATCAGCTAAATCAACTGCGACTCGGTGAGCGCGCCTGCGGGATTCGTGCCGACGCTCTCGCCGTCGCGCAAAACCGTCACGCGATCGGCGAGTGCGAAGATCTCCTCCAGCCGGTGCGAAATGTAAACAACCCCCACACCCGAGTCCCGCAAGTCGCGTACCACCGCGAACAACAAATGCTGCTCCTTCTGCGTCAACGACGCCGTCGGCTCGTCCATGATCACGATGCGCGCGCCGGAACCGAGCGCACAGGCGATTTCGACCAACTGTTGTTCGGGCATCGACAACGTGCCGACCTCCGCATCGGCTGGGATTTCCGCGCCGATCCGCCGCAACAATTCCGTCGCGCGAGTCCGCATCGCGGCATGGTCGATTTTTTTCCACGACGGCAATTTTTTCAAGCGCAGGCCGATGTTCTCCGCCACCGTGAGATCCGGAAACAAAGCCGGTTGCTGATAAATGCAGGCGATCCCCAGTTCCCGCGCTCTGGCGGGAGTGAGCCCGTGCAGTTCTTCGCCCGCAACGGTCAGAGTTCCGGCATCCGGCAAATGCGCGCCGGTGATCACCTTGATCAAGGTGGATTTCCCCGCGCCATTTTCGCCGAGCAGCGCGTGAACCTCGCCTGGCTGCAGTTCGAACGACACTCCCTTCAACGCCCGCACCGCGCCGAAGGATTTTTTGATTCCGGAAAGTTGTAGCAGGGTTTGCAAAGGAATCACGGGGGAAAAATCATGCGTAGCTCGATGCGGAGGAGATTCCCAGGTCGATGCGGCGCTGGCTGCGTTCGGCGGCGGCGGCGGCTTCATAACCGCTGGCGCGATGCGCGGCAAGTGGATCGACGGGAAGGTCGTGCGCCGTGCGCCATGCGCCGATCGACGCACTGACATCGGTGTTGAAGGCCTTCTTCAAACACATCTCGGCATCAATGATGCGCCCCTCGGCCTGATGTTTCACCATCGCTTCATGATCCACCAGCGCGGCTTTCGCATACAGCTCCTGAGCCGTGGTGACCGTCTGGATCATCGCCTCGATCTTCGGCTTGAGGTTGTGCGATTGGTCAATCATGTATTCGATCCGCGGATAGACGCCGCCTCTTTCCCATGCGTAAAAATGAATCTCGTGGAAAATCCGGAAGATCTGATAGGGATCGATCGAACCGAGCGTGAGGTCGTCGTCGGCATAGCGGCGGTCGTTGAAGTGGAATCCACCGAGCATGTTTTCATCGAGCAGCCAGGCGACGATCTGTTCGATGTTTTGCGAAAGGTAATGATGTCCGGTATCGACCAGCACCTTCGCCTGGGGACCGGCGATTTTTGCCATCATGTAGGCCATGCCCCAGTCGGCGATATCGGTTTGATAGAAGGCGGGCTCGAAAGGTTTGTATTCGACCAGCAGAATCTGATCCGCCGCAAGCCGATTGTGCGCCTCACGAAGGGCGTATTCAAAGCGGTGCTTGCGCGCGCGGATCGAATCCTGACCCGGGTAATTGGTGCCGTCGGCGAACCACAGCGACACCGCCCGGCTGTGCAGTTCCTTGCCGAGGTCGATGCAATCGCAAATGTGTTTGGTGGCGCGGGCGCGAATCTCCGGATCGGGGTTCGCGACCGAACCGAGCTTGTATTCCTGGTCCTGAAAGACGTTGGGGTTGATCGAACCGATGCGCACGCCATGTTTCGAGGCCAGCGAGACAATTTCCTCCACCTTGCTCATGTCGGGAAAATCCCACAACACATGGGTGGCCACCGTGGGACAGCATCCAGTGAGGCGGTGCACCTGACCCGCGTCGGCAAGCTTGTCCGCCATGTCGATCGCCGCGGCAGGCTGATGAAACTTCCCGAAGCGCGTGCCGGTGTCGGCATACCCCCACGAGGGCGTTTCTATGAAAAAATTCTCCAGCGCGTGGGATACAATGTCGTGGGTGGAATTCATGGAGTTGTGATACCGTATGCATGGAATGTTTCCCCGTTGATGACAAGAAAAATGTCGCCTTCGACTGAAAGATCCAAGAGATTTTTCCGGTAGTTAGTTGCCTTTCAAATAATCCATGCCTGAGCAAAGAAACCAAAACCACGAATTACAAAACAGCACCATGAAACTGTCACCGAACCTCACGAAGCTCGCCTTGACGCTTGCATGCGCCATAAGCTTCTGCGGCTTGTCCGCCCATGCCAAAACCTATTACGTCAGCCAGTCGAGCGGCGACGATGCTGGGAGCGGTGACGAGGCGAAGCCATGGAAAACACTTGCCAAGGCATCGATCGAGTACAAAGCCGGCGACTCGTTGCTGCTCAAGTGCGGCGACACCTGGAACGAGGAACTGGCCCCCAAGGGCAGCGGCTCGGCGGACAAGCCGATTGTCATCAGCAGTTACGGCAAGGGCAACAAACCGCTCATCGACCGCCAGGATTTCAAACAGGACCGCAGCGGCATCCGCCTCACCGACCAGGGTGGATTCAAGATTGTCGGCCTCGAGTTCGCCCACTGCATGACCGGAATTTACGCGGAGTATCCCAAGGGCAGCATCAACCACAAGTACCTGTGGATCGAGGACTGCTATTTCCGCGACTCGCTGCACTACGGTCACTACGAAAACTATCCGCAAAGCAAAATCGGCATCGGCGTGTGCCTGTTCTCCTTTGAACTCGCCAACAAGGTTGTCGCCAGCGACATCATGGTGCGCAATTGCGTGTTCCGCAGACTGGCATCGGGTTTCTGGACCAACAGCCCGGACAACTTCAACAAGGGTGCCTCGTTCATCTACAACTTCTCCAACCTGATTTTTGAAAATTGTCTTTTCGAGGAAGGCTACCAGTGGCAGCAGGGCATCCGCGGCGTGGATCGCGGGGCGATGAGAAACTGCGTGACCCATGATGTCGGCCGCGGTTTTCGCTCCTTCAACGGCGTGGCAGGCAGCATGTTTTTCCGCTGCAAGGACTGGGTTTTCGAGGATTGCGAATGGGGCTTCGTCGATATCGGCCAGGGCAGCGGCGATGGCGAGGCCTTCGACTTCGAGGGCAATTGCGACAACATGACGATGCGCAACTGCAGCTTTCACGACACCGACGGCCCGGGCTTCCTGCTCTGCTGTTATGCCTCCGATGGCAACCCGAACAAGGGCATCGTGATGGAAAACTGCCTGATCAATGCGAAGTCCAAACGTCCGATCCAGCCGCGCGTGAAAGCGGCGATCATCAACACCACCGACTGGACCGAGGCCACCTGGAAGGACTGCCGCTTCTACCTCTCCCCCGGCGAAGTCGTCATGGCGGTGATGGACCCGGAGAAAAACAAGAATTCGACATTCACGAAATGTTTCATCAAGGATCTCAAGGATGCCTGCAGTTCACCCAAACATCCCGCCAAAATGAGCGAGTCCACCGAGGACGACAAACAGATTTTCCAACTCACCTTTCCTAGCGCGGTGACGATCAATGAGTTCAAGGTTGTGGAGGACGCGTCTTCCTCCATCGCCCGCTACGCGATCGAATGCTGGGATGCGAAAAAATCAAAGTGGGTCAACTGCTTCAACGGCATGGGCATCGGCGGAGGATTCGTCTGCCCGATCATCAGCCGCAGCACGACCAAAGCCCGGCTGGTGGTGATCCGCACCAACAAGGACAAAGCGGTGATCACATCGTTCGATGCCTTCAACGAACCGCCGGGTGACAGCTTCGATGTCCCCAAAGGCGGCGTGACGCCGAACCGCGTTGGCAAATGATGGGGGTGATGCGCCGTTGCGAAACACGGCGCATGCACAATGTTCTTGAGCGGTGAAGCCGGTGGCGTGTAAACCGTCTCCATGACGATCACCCGCTTCGCGCCGAGTCCGACCGGTCATCTTCATCTCGGCCATGCGCTGGCCGCGTGGGTGGCTCGCGAAGAGGCGGACCGGCACGGCGGCATGATGCTGCTTCGGCATGAAGATCTCGACCGCGAGAGGTGCCGGGAGGAATATTATGAGCGCATCGAGGAAGACCTGTGCTGGCTCGGCATCCACTGGATGGGTCAGGCATGGCGGCAAAGCGAGCGCCAGGACACGTATCGCGAGGCCATGCAGCGCCTGATCGAACTCGAAGTGCTCTATCCCTGCTTCTGCACCCGCAGGGAAATCGCGCTGGAGCTGTCGGCGATGGGGCAGGCTCCGCAGCAGGACGACGGCGTGAATCCCGCCGTCTATCCGGGCACCTGCCGGAATCTAACTGAAAAATCGCGCCGTGAAAAAATCAGGGCTGGTGAAGCTCACGCATGGCGGCTTGATTCCTCGCGCGCGACGGCACTGACCGGAGCGCTGACATTTTTCGATCATCGTGCCGGAACCATCGCCGTCGATTCACAACTGCTCGGCGATGTGATACTGGCCCGCAAGGACACCGGCGCATCCTATCACCTGGCGGTGGTTGTCGATGACGCCGCCCAGCAGGTCAGCCTGGTGACCCGTGGCGAAGATCTGCTCGGTTCCACCCACGTACACCGGCTGTTGCAGAACCTGTTATGTCTGCCGGTGCCGGAGTACCTCCACCATGTGCTGGTTTGCGATGAAAATGGCAAACGCCTGGCCAAACGTCACGACGCCCTGGCCCTGCGGCAGATGCGCAATGCCGGTCTCAGCGCAGCGGATGTAATCGGCACGATCCGTGGACTCCACGAAAAAAGCGGGAGCGCGTGACTCTGGGTCTGTCTTGATCCGACATCCCGCACGCGACTCCCGCCTTGCGAAAAATCCGCATGCTGCCGTGAAGAGCGGAGTCGTTCGGGCAGCACGCGGAGTGCAACAGGTATGTTACTTTTTCTTCACGGCGGCCTTTTTCGCCGGCGCTTTTTTCACAGCTGATTTCTTAGCTGCTTTTTTTGCTGGTGCCTTCTTGGCAGGTGCCTTCTTGGCTGGTGCTTTTTTAGCGGCTGCCTTTTTGGCTGGTGCCTTCTTTGCTGCCTTCTTTGCTGCCTTCTTTGCTGCTTTTTTTGCGGCCATATGTTTTATGTTGTTTGTGTTGTTGGTTTTTCCGTCCGGCAATTGGTTGCCAGGGGAAATCTTTTTCTTGCCGCGTTGGAAGCGGTGGAAAACGGAAAGGTAAAAATCGCGCGATGTGGCTTTATCGTTTTTCTAACAAAAAACTCCATGGATTGTCGATTTATAAAGCAATTGATCATTCGTTAATCAAATTACGTTGAGCAGATGGGGGACAACTAGCAGAAAGTTAGTTGGTCGTCAACATCATATTACTAGAAATCTAGGAATTCACAAAAAAAGTTTCGCGCCATCTCCGGTGCGCATGATCATCATGGATAGAAAACCTTCATCGCCGCGTTGAGTTCGGGAATGGCGCGTGCCGCCTCATGGATCGAGTCGGTGCGCTTCGATGTCTTGCACTCGAAGTGATAGGAGCCGAGTGCCTCGAAGCATGCGTTCAGCGATCCGATCATCGGCAGTGTTTCACCGTTTCCAAGCCACACATTCTCCACCATGCCCCATGGCGTTAGAATGTTCTGCTTTTCCATGAGTTCAAGAATCTCCCGTACTTTGGTGAGTTCCGGGGCTCCGGCTGCGGACATCAGGATGTAATGGGGGTGCAGCAGCATCTGGTCTTCCAGGTCGACACCGCCGACGGTGTAACCTTTGCCATATCTCTGCTCGCCCGCTGACAAGCCGTAAAATCCTTTCTTCACCAAGGGATTGTCAGGATAACGCTTTGTGAAATACTCGCGCTGCGACTGCAGCATTGTGGCGCGCACATTTCTCCAGTTGACACCTGATACGGCGTCGAGGGCTTCGTTGTCGAAATCAGGAAGCAGCAGCGACTGGATCTCGACAATGAACCCGGTGCCCTGGTAGACATGCCCGGTTTTGTCCATCATCGCCATCGACTGGGGATCGGCGATTCGCATCATCACAAGCACCAGCGCGGTTTCGCCACCCCAGTCCTTCCATTGATAGGGAATGATGGTTTTTTCATCCTCCATCACTCCGTGCGACAGATATCCATCGTCACTGATCAAGGGTGCGAAGCGGATCATGCGCACGTCCTGAACCAGCTGTGCGAGCAGGTCATCCTGACCCAACATCCTGCAACCGAGCATCATGCTCAGATAAAAAATGCTGGTATCGATGGTGGAATACTCCGTGCCCTTGTGGCGTTGCAGAGTGCCCTTGTCATCGAGCCGGACAAAATGGGGTAACAACTGATAAGGCCCGCGCAGTGTGGACACGGCCTGATAGGCCTTGGTGATCACCGCTGTGGCGAAGTCGTGCGAAACGATCCCCTCGCCCGCCGCCGCCGCAGTCGCCAGACAGAACAAACCGGTGGATGATATCGAATCAAAGGAACCATCATCGAGATGGGCTCGGTCCCTGACCAGTCCGGTCGATGCCGACCAACAGGTCAATGCCTTGGCATACGATGTCAGAAACACCCACTGGTCGAATTCGATGTCGGGTGACTGCATGCGGAAGTCGATGCGGTCGACATCAAGGTCGGAGCCGGGTTCCGCAATCCAGGTGAGGATCTTGACGGAATCCAGACCGGCTGCCGGCAGCTCATAGAGTTGTTCCGCGAAGTCGCTGCTCTGGATAACTCGCGTGGCCGACCACAGCAATCGATTCTTTGCGTCAACCAGATCGATTTTGAAGCGGCCCTTGCCGCGCACCAGAGCCCGCAAGCCTGTCATCTTCGGTTGAAAAGCCGCGGCGATCGGCTGCGGATAACAGGCGTTGAAGTTCATCGTGCTGTCGGACATGCGAGCCAGCCTCGACAGCGAATGCCACATGCCAGCCCAGTCGTCGGAGTCCGCCGACAGCGTGGCACCGATCGACCCTCTCTGCCAGCCAAGGGAGGCTTCCGCAGGTCCGACGAATCCGAAGTCCGTTCCGATGTTCGTGTAGGACAAAAACGGATTCATTACATGACGGTCCTGTCTGCCCGGATGAGCTGGCTCGACAATGGTGTTGTAATCATGAAGTGTCTGCCAGACCGTCCTGACCGCTGCGTTCATGGAGTCGCAGCAAAGAAGCATGATGAAAAAAAATCGCAACATCTCAGAACTTGGCGGGCGGATTCAAATCGCGCAGCAGCCAGTACGAAGCAGCTGACACAAGCAATACCAGATCGGCGGCGATGCGCAGGAAATCTGCCGTCATGCGTCCCCTCGAACGGTTGAGCATATACATCAAGGCGGTGGCGATTAGAATGGCAACGTAGAACGGATCGTCCATGCGGCGCACCTTCAAGCCCATGAACAGCATGCAAAACAAACCCAGCACGACCAGGGCCAGGGTCAGCGCCCATTCGTCAAGGTCGGCATCCAGTTCGCTGCTTCCCTTCACCCACAAATCGACGGCGGTGATGTTGATGACGCACAGAAGTCCGAAGCAGAGCATTTCCCGCGACAGCAGTTTGGCGAAAATGTTCATCGACAAATCGAGTCCCACCAGTCCCGCGCCCACTCCCCAGGCGAAGGCGAATCCGGCCATGAGGTTCTTGGCATACGACACCCGCTTTCCGGGCTCGGAAAAAAACGAGAGCATGAAAAACCCCACCGTCGCCGCCACCGGTGCCATGGCACTTTGGACCACGCTCCATTGCAGGAAGTTCAGCGACAGAACAGCAACCAGCAAAGCCACCACCGCAATGCAGCCGATGAAGATCTTCTTATGGCGCTGGTGAAACCGATGGCGGATCGGAAATTCACATTCCTTGTGCAGCGAAGTGTCAACCAGTCGGTCAACAGAGTAGATCAGCCAGACCACCAGCGGCAGCACCACGGCGAGCAGGGGGTCCACATAGGAAACATCCCAGTAATCGGCGAACACGTACAGCCAAAGTAAAGCAAGCAGCGGCGCGTCAAGACTCATCACGTTGAGATACATCCACCAGGGTATGCGTTGCTGGTACTGGCTGCGTTGCTGATCTGCGCTCAAGACCCTGAAACCATCATCGACATGGGCTTTCAGTGCAAGCGCGATCTTCAGAAATATCCATGAACCATCGGGCGGATTTCGATTTGGAGCTTGGCAAATTTGTCCAAATGCCGCATAGAAACCGACATGTCTTCCCGCAATGTTTCCGCGCTGCGCTGCCTGATCAATGAAGTCGGACCTGTCGATCAGGTGGGCATCGAGGAGCGTGTTGCCAAATACGCGACGCGCAGCATCAAGAAGGATGCCAAGGTTTTCGCGCTCAAACTCGCCGTGTCGATGATCGACCTCACCACGCTCGAGGGCAAGGACACACCGGGCAAGGTGGTCTCGTTGTGTCGGAAAGCGCTGCGGCCCGACGATGATCCGGGCATACCTCCGACTGCGGCGGTCTGCGTTTATCCGGCGATGGTGCGGCACGCCCGCGACATCCTTCAAGGGTCGCCGGTGAAGATCGCCTCGGTCGCCACCGCTTTCCCATCGGGCCAGGTGCCGCTGAAAACCCGCCTTGCCGAAGTGCGGGGCGCGCTTGCCGAAGGGGCGGATGAAATCGACATGGTCATCAATCGCGGTGCGTTTCTCTGCGGCGGGCTGAAGGCGGTGCAGGATGAAATTTCCGCCGTCGTCGAAGCCTGCGGCCCGGCAACGCTCAAGGTGATCTTCGAAACCAGCGAGCTGGAAACCTACGACAACATCCGCGCCGCATCCTTTCTCGCCATGCGCGTTTTGCGACCCGGTGATTTCATCAAAACCAGCACCGGCAAGACCGCGAACAACGCGACACTCGGCAACAACCAGGTGATGCTCGAGGCGATCCGCGATCACTATCTGGACACCGGTGTGGCGATCTCGATGAAACCCGCCGGCGGCATTCGCACGGCGAAACAGGCGATCCAGTTCCTCATCGCGATCAAGGAGACCCTCGGCGACGCCTGGTTGAACAACAGCCGCTACCGCTTCGGCGCCTCGGCCCTGCTCAACGATCTGCTGCGGCAACTGGCGAAGGAGAGAACCGGACACTACCAGGCACCGTGGAATTTCAGCGAGGCATCGGGTTCGTATTGAACCCTGCAAAACTCAGCGGTTTTTGTTCACCACATCGGGCCCCAGTTCCATGCGGATCGGCGACATCGCGGGTATCGTCACCACCGTTTTGGCATTCAACTCGGTGAAATAGCCCTTGCGGATCGTTTTCACCTGCAGCACGCCGTCCACGATGTTGGTGCGGTAGCGAAGCGAGCTGTTCGGCATGCCGAAGCCCTCGGCCTGACTGTCGATCCGGAATGTCCCGCCCTCGACCACGTTCACCTGGCCTTCGACATCGAGTTTCAACGTGGTGAACGACTCCTCCGAGGATGGCAGTTTGACGTTGGCGCTTTCATTGTAAGGGGTTGCCAGCAAACCGAGCGCGATTCCGAACAGCAGCAATGGCGCGAAGGCCAGTGAGGCCCATCCCGACAGCGATTTTTTGAACGCGGATTTCGGCACATAGATTCTGCCTTCCGCCAATTTCAACCAGCGGAACAAAGCGAGCGGCACGAACCACATGAGCGCCGCCGCCCAGATCACATCCGAAAAAAAGTGCCCCCCCTGGGCCATGCGGATCCAGCCGAGACAGCAGCCGAGCCCGACACCGAAAGCAGCCGTGGCGAACCGTGCGCCGCGCCATGCTTTCGGCATCGCCATCGCCACGGCAAAAAAGAAAAAGCCCATCGTCGCATGACCACAGGGAAAACTTTTCCCGCTGCTTGCCGGATCGATGCTCAACACCGGTTCGAACGCCATCGTGCCGCCGAATTCCTCGAGCTGCGAGGGACGCGGCCGGCCCCAATGATCCTTGAGCACGGCATTGGCGAGAACGCCCGAGCCTAACAAAAGTGTGAGCAGCAGAAATCCCGCCACTTTTCGATACCGCGCGATCGACATCCGGCCGATTCCCATCAGCAGCGCCATCAGCGATGCGATCCCGACCAACAGACCGGGCACGACTCCGAAATTGTAAACGAATACCACCCAGGGATCGGTCGCGTGACGCCAGCCATCATGCTTGCTCCACAGTCCGCGCTGGATGACCAGGTCCAGATCGGTCGCGCGGATCGCCGCAGTCGCGATCAACAACAACAGCGCGGGAATCCACAGGCATAGTAAATTGTTTTGCAGACGCGTGAAACGGACCGTCCGCAAGGGCATCGTTCCCATCCCCGCGTTTGTGTTGGGCGAATCGTCCATGGCTGCATCATTGCATCGCCTCGCGGCACCACGCCAGCGCCATCAGCGCGTAACCCGTGCCGTAGGCCTGCTGGTAGTCGTACAAGGGATAGTCCCACCACGAGCCGTCCTTTTCCTGTCTTGTCAAAATGATCCGCGCCAGGCCTTTCGCGAGTTGTTGTTGTTGATCCTTGGGCAAATTGCGCGCGGCCACGGTGAAATAGTAAACGCCGTAGTAATAGAAGTATCCGGAAATCTTGAAAGTGGATTCATGCGGCACTGGTTTCTTCCGACCATGATCCAGCCATTTTTCGAATTCGATGAAATTCGCGCCCCAGGTGCCGAGAACCTGGTCGGTGATTTTCGGATCGCCGAAGGCACGAAGCACGGCATTGCAGGCTTGCGAGCGGGCCAGTGACCCGTTGCGACGATTGATTTCCCCCTGCGGCGAAAGCCGGTGCGAATGCGAATAGGCATAACTGAAATCGGGAAACTGCTGCAGGCGGATCGATGCCAGCGAGGAGTCGACGACTTTCTGGTCCAGCTTGACACCCATGGTCTCCCTCGCCTCGTGCATCGCCAACAGCACGGTGGCCGAGGTGAACGATGTCGTGATGCCGGTTGGTTTCTGGGTTTGCAGATCGTCAAACACATCGAGATATCCCCACCCGCCGTTGAGGTCCTCGTAGCGGTTGGCGAGATCAACCTGCTGTTGCGCAAGGTTTTTCAAAGCCGACTGTTTTGCGGGATCCTGCGCGGCCCGTTGATAGAGACGGCTGATCGCGCGCAGGCCGTAGGCGTGGCCCCAGGCGTTGTAGGTCGTGGTCGGATCGGCCCGACGCAACAAGGGCAGCTTGTCGAACATCCACTTTTCCCCTTTCGCAACCACGGCATCCGCCTCCTTGCGCGGATCGCGGGCATCAATCAATCCGGCCAGCGCCAGGCCGCTGGCACCGGCGAGAAAGGCATCGTGCGCTCCCGGCAGCGGGGCGTAGATGTTCAGACCCTTGGTGCGATGCGGGCCACCCCAGGAGCCATCGGGATTCTGCTTCGCGAGCAAGTAATCGACCCCGCGGGTGATCGATGCCGCCACGGCCGCCGGCGTGACCGACTCTGCCGGAACAAGGATCATGCTATCTACTACGTTCGTCGTAGTTTCGGTTTCCTCCGCGCGGGCGAAGGTACAGCAGAGTGTCAGGGTGATGAGGGCGGCGTGGTTCATGCTCCGGGAGTGATGACCACCTGGTCTTTGGCCAGACCGGACAAAATTTCCACTTTGTCGCCCGACGTGCGACCGCGTTTCACTGCCACACGCGAAGTCTTGCCTTCTGACTGCTCGATCTCCAGCTCCCAGCCGCCGTCGTCGGTGGCGTGAAGCGCTTTTGTGGGAACCGCCAGCGCCGCGTCTTTTTGATAACTGATGATCTGGGCCGTTGCGTTCATGCCCGGGGCGAGAGGCAGATCCGCGGGATACTTCGCGCTCAGGGTGACATGGTAGCGGCCATCGACGCCCGGCGCTCCAGCCAGCTTCTCGATTTTTACCGGAAAGGATATCTCGGGTCTGCCATCGTATGAGGCGAATCCACCAAGGTCGGTGCTGAGTTGTGCCTGCACCTTTTCCTCCACGAAGGCCTCCATCACCAGCGGCACATCCGTCGGGATCAAGGTGGCGAAAGGGCGTTTGCCCGCCACCGCTCCACCCACGATCAGGGTTTTCACCGCATCACCCGTGGTCCAGCGGCCTTCCTGGATGGTGCCGTGATAAAAATAGCCGTCCGCCGGCGCCTTGATCACAAAGCATTGCTGATCCGCTTTGAGCTTTTCCCAGTTTTCCTTCTGGCGCTTGTAGTCGACACGCGACTGCTCCAGCGCGATGCGTTTCAGCTTCAGCGCGCGCGGCAGGTTTTGCTCGGTTTCCCGGCGGGCGATCGACGCGTTCTGCGCATCGCGTTCGAGCTTCAATGCCAGTCGCGGCAGGGTGGTTCCGAGCGTGCGCGTGTGAGCCAGCCTGGCAAGTTCGAGATTGACCGCCATCGCTTTGACCATTTCGCGCTGGCGTTTGAGAATGATCTCCTCGGTGTTTTCCGTTAGATCATCCGCTTTGTACATCTTTTCCAACTGCACCAGCTCCTCGCGTTCCGAATCCGCACGCAGCTCCACCTGTTTCAAGGCCAGATCGGCTTCCTTGATGGCGGAGTCGCGACTGGTTTTTTGAAAATACTCCCATTCCTCGCTGGCTTCCTCATCCTTGCTGATCGCGGCCTGCAATTGCAGCGGCAGATATTTTTCCGCTGCCTTGAAATCATCCTCTGCATTGGCGAGGGCCAACTGACCGGCAGCCACGTCCGCCCCGACATCGCGCAGTTTTTTTTCAAAATCCTCGGCATCAAGGCGCAGCAGCACGTCATCTTTTTTCACCAGGCTGCCGTGCGGGAGGATTTGCAGGATGCTGAAACCGGACCATTCCTTGGCATCGACCACCAGCGGAATGGTTTTGTCGGGGAGCAAGGTTGCGTTCAGGGTCGGACGGATCGAAAATTTCTCTTCTTTCACAACGAGCTTTTCCGCGTGTGCGGACGTGAACAGGCAGAGCAACAAGGTGGTGAGTGCGCGATGTTTCATTAGCAAAGGGTGGACGGATGATGCCGTGAATACGCGTTCGAGCGGGAGATTTGTTCATTCCTTTTCCGCAGCGTCCGAAGCCGGTTTGCGGGCCAGCAGCAGCGGATAACGGCGCGGCCGTTTGGCTGCTGATGCGACCTCGATCATGTGCTCGGCGACATCAAACCCCGCGCGGCGCAGGCGGGTGAACAAACCAGGAACCGGACGCATCGCGCTGATGCCAAGCATGCCGCCGGCTTGCAGGGCATCGTGCACCGCGCCGAGCCAGCGTCGGTCCTCGATCAATAGACGGTTTTTTTCCAAGGGGCAGCTGTCGGCATGCAACAGAATCGCATGCAGCGATCCTTGTTCGCGGGCGAGCGACGACGGCGTGAGATCGTGAATGATCCGCACCCGGGAGTCGGTGACGGTGGATCCCGACGGAAAAAATTTCTTCTGCCACTCGGACAGTTCGCGCATGGGCTCGAAGACGGTGAACAGCGCTTTTTTCTGCGTGATCGCCGCACAGGTGGCGTTCAACAGTCCGCCGAGACCGAGACCGAGGATCCAGATTCGCGGTTGCCGGGCCGGACGAAAGGGATGGGTGGCGAGCTTCGCGAGTTCCTGCTCGGCCGATTGCGTTGCCGATCCGGCAAGTTGCTGGCCGTGCAGGTGCAGGTAATGCCGCGAATCATGCTCGTGCAATTCAAGGACGCTGCCGTCGGGCAAGGTGGTATGAGCGAGAATAATTCTTGGTTTCATTTGCTTTTACATTGCCGCGGCGGGAAAAGAGTAGTAAGAGATGTTTGTTATGTCCACAGAACAATATTCTCCCGATGAAAACAGACCCTCGTCTAACGCCGAGGATATGCCACCACCTCCGCCGTCCACACCAGCTCCGGAGGCGGAAACGCCACCGCCCGCACCTGCGGCACCCAGTCCTGTGCAGCTTTCAAGCACTCCGATCAAGGATAAAAAGCTGCTCGTGGGTATTCTGGCCATCGTGCTCGGTTCACTGGGCATTCACAAATTCCTCCTCGGCTATCAGAAAGAGGGCATCATCATGTGCGTGATCGGCGTGGTCAGTTGGGTCTTCGGCTGGGTGCTTTGCGGCATCCCCCAACTTGCAATCTGGATCATCGGCCTGATCGAAGGCATTATTTATCTAACCAAGACCGACGAGGAGTTCGAGAAGACCTACATCATCGGTCGCAAGCCTTGGTTCTAAGCCGGCTGGGTGTCGCATGATTTTTCACTCGCCGTGCCGAGGGACCTTTGGGGTCCGTCGCGGCATGGGAGTTTGGATGGCATGGATCGCAAGTACATAGGCCAATGGCTGCGCAGGGTTCGCAAGGAACTTGCGGTCAGCGGACGACTGTCGGAAATCGCCTGTTTGTTGGAGATGCAGTATCCCGGCGCGAATCCCACCTGGTCGGAGCAGTTGCGGCAACTGCGCAACGGCGACTGGGAACCCGACCCCGATCAACTCACCTGCATCGACGCCGCATTGTCTCGCCCCCGGAAACTCACGACACCGGTCGCGGTGACACCGTTTTTGCTCTTTCCCATGCCTCAATAGACAGCGTTGATGATCAAACGTCGAAAGCCCGCGCTTTCCAAGTCCGTGCGCGGCCCGTGGTCGATAGTGCACAAGTCTCCCGAGTCGCAAACAACTTCGATGCCTAGAAATCTCCCTACCTCTGAACAAATCTCGCGAATCATCCGACTAGCGTGGGAAGACCGTACGAGCTTTGAAGACATTGAAAAACGCACGGGGCTTGTGGAGAAGCAAGTCATCGGGATCATGCGTGCCGAGCTGAAGCCCTCTAGCTATCGGAAGTGGCGGAAGCGTGTGAGTGGCCGTGTCACAAAGCACCGCAAGCTGATGGAAACTCGATTCAAAGGACCTGATGCGGAAACTTTTTAGCGACAAAACACGTGACAAACGGCAAAAGCAGAATACAGTTCATTTGAACAAAATGGAGCTCACGAAGAAACTGGAAATCCTGGCCGACGCGGCCAAATACGATGCTTCCTGCGCGAGCAGTGGCGCAGCTAAAAAAGATTCTCGCGGCAGCAAAGGTGTGGGCTCCACGGGCGGCGCGGGAATTTGCCATTCTTACACGCCCGACGGCCGTTGTGTATCGTTGCTGAAAGTATTGATGACGAATGCGTGTCTTTACGACTGCCACTATTGCATCAACCGACGTTCGAGCAATGTGCAGCGCGCCCGTTTCACCCCGGAGGAAGTGGTGAAAATCACGTTAGATTTTTACAAGCGCAATTACATCGAGGGTCTGTTTCTCAGTAGCGGCATCATACGCAGTGCGGATTACACCATGGAGTTGGTCATCGATGTAGCGCGCAGGCTACGGGAGGAACATCATTTTCGCGGTTATATCCATCTCAAAACGATCCCCGAGGCATCGCCGGCACTGATCCAGCTTGCAGGCCGTTACGCAGATCGGATTAGCATCAATATCGAGCTTCCCACACAGGAAAGTCTTGCGACTCTCGCACCGGAAAAAAACCTCCAGCGCACGCAAGAAGCCATGGGGCATATTCGCGATAAGATCGAAGAATCGCACACCGAAAAGCGTAAGTCCGATGCTCCCAAGCCAGCACCATTTGCCACCGGTCAGAGCACCCAGATGATCATCGGTGCCGATGACTCCACGGACCTGGTGATTCTGAAAAAAGCCGATACCCTCTACAACGGCTTCAAACTCCGCCGCGTTTATTATTCCGGCTTCAGCCCGATTCCGGAACCATCGATTGTTTTGCCGCTGAAATCACCGCCGTTGGTGCGCGAACATCGTCTCTATCAAGCGGATTGGTTGCTGCGCTACTATCATTTTTCTGTCGAGGAAATCACCACCGCCGCAGAGCCGAATCTGGATCTTGATCTCGACCCGAAGCTTTCGTGGGCACTGAGAAACCGCGCCTCTTTTCCCATCGACATCAATGTCGCCCCGCGCGAGTTGCTGTTGCGCATTCCCGGCATTGGCGTGCGGAATGTCGAACGCATCATCGCCGCGCGTCGCTACACCCAGCTTCGATTGGCCGACTTGCTGATCTTGCGATTGCAGATGAAAAAAATCATGCCGTTCATCATCACCACTGATCATCATCCGCAACGACTCGGGCTGGACGATGACAATTTGCGCGCTCGGTTTTTGCCACCGCCAAAACAGTTGGAATTGAATTTTGGAAACCCAGCGCCGGAACCAAGCGACATCCTTTCAGCTCGCTCGGGAGAAATTTAACATGCGCACGATTGTCATTGAGCCGACACTTGAATCATGGCGCGCACAGGCCCGCCGGCTTCTCGTCGAAGCCGTGCCGCCCGAGGGGATTTTATGGAACGATGAAGAGCAGGAAAAAACTTTTTTTGTTCACGAAGAAATCACGCCCTACGCAGCGTCACCGCCACCGAAAGTTTCCAAAGCCTTCATGGATATTGCCGCCACTGTCGCGGCCCACTCGGATTCACGGCGCTGGGCGGTCCTTTACCGGATGTTATGGCGACTCACGCAGGGCTGTGAAAAGCACCTTCTCGGCATGAAGACCGATCCCGATGTGCGCCTTGCCCAGCAATGGTGCAAAACCATCGGTCGGGATATTCATAAAATGCATGCTTTTGTCCGCTTCCGGTTCGTCGGTAAGGATGATGCGACAGGACGCGAGCAATTCGTGGCTTGGTTTGAGCCGGAGCATCGCATCGTAAGGCTCGCGATTTCCTATTTTGAAAAACGCTTCGTCGGCATGGATTGGTCGATTCTCACGCCGTACGAATGCGCGCACTGGGACGGCAAAAAACTTCATTTCACTCCGGGCGTTGATCGCAGTGCCGCGCCGGATGAAGATAGCCTTGATGAATTGTGGCGGACGTATTATCGAAGCATATTCAATCCCGCCCGCCTTAAAGTAGAGACAATGCAATCTCAGATGCCCAAAAAATATTGGAAAAACCTCCCCGAGGCCGGGGTGATTTCCGAACTTGTCGCGGGCAGCAGCGCGCGCATGAATCAAATGCTCGAAACGGAAAATCGAAAGGTAAAACCCACGCCAGATAACAAATATCTGAAATCGCTGCAGGCGATGAATGATAGCAGAGATTGCTCTCCGTCTGAACGGGACGATTAGCCACGACCGACTAGCCAAGCTGTCGATACTTTGAACATATCCTCACGCTCTTGTATTTCTTCGGGAATGAGAGATTGCGACTTGCGGGTGGATAATTCTTCGCAGGCAAATGAGGAGCGAATCGATTCTTTGATCACGCCCTGCGAATGTCGTCGAAGGTGAATTCGGTTTTGCCGAGAGATGCAAGATGGCCCGCTAGTGCCCGAGGAAGGTATCGCCGGCGCCGATGGGGTCTGCGACTTCATGCAAAAGGAATGCGGCAGAGTGGAAGAATGCCGCGGGGCTCAACTGCCAGCCTTTTTCTTGACCTTTGAAAAACATCGCACCCAATCGACCGGGCTCGATGATGTCATCGCGGGGACTTTTTCTAACAAGCGCTGACTTTCAAGAATCAGGTTCGAGGTGCCGGTCAACTCCCGGGCTTCGCCCTCATTGATCACGATCGTGTCGAGTCCCCGCAAGACATCGAGCAGAAGCTCTTTGTCGATGTTGATCCACCAACCCCATTTTCCCGCTCATCGATCCACTCATTTTCCTGCCCATTCACATCAACCCTGAAAGCAAATTCCCAGCAGGGTGACAATTACTCCTTATTGATACTCGCCCATGTTTTATCGATGGCCTCACGCAGAATCCATGCTTGGTCGCGCAAGGACTTGGCAGCGCGGGCATCCGTTAGGGCTTTGGCGAGTAATTTTTGCGAGTTTTTCGGCACACTTTCCATGGTTCTCAGCGCCTCGATGGTGATCTCATAAATCGCTGCGCATCCTGCGATGTTACCTTCATTGAAGATAGGCACTCCTCGTTCGATCGCTAACTCCATCAATTGTGTCGCCGTCAAAGGTTTGCTCTCGGTGGCTTGTGGAATCAGCACTTGATCGATGACATGAATGATGCCATTGGATGCGGCGATGTCTGCTTTGAGCAATGTCGCTTTGCCGATGAGCACACGGCCGTCATGAAACTGGAAAGAAATTTTAGAACCTTGCAACGAGGCTGCTTCGCGAATTTCAAGCGCCTTGGCGAGGGTGACTTTTCCTGGAAATACGTGATTTTTCAGAATCGCAGCCAATTGCTCGCGGTTTTCTTTGAGTAATAGTGATGCAACGGTGCCATCGGGCAATTTTGCGAATGCGTCGTCGGTCGGCGCAAGCACGGTGAATGGTCCTTCGCCCGAGAGCACTCCGGCAAGATCCGCAGCGGTTGCAGCGGCGAGCAGAGTTTTGAAACTACCGGCGGCCTTGGCGACTTCGACGATGGTGCCGCCTTCTCTTTCGCTGTCGACATCCGCGGTGTTGGTTGCTTTAACATAGGCAAGCTCGAGTTCGAACTTGCCTTCTTTTTTGTCAGCAATGGTGAACCCGACCGAGTTGATCAGCTTTGTGTTGATTTCTTTCGCAGGAAGTTTTTGTCCGAATGCTTGTAATTGAAATTCAGTAAATGGGATCGTGGTCTCTTGCCACTTGCCTGCGGTGGTTTTCAAATAAGCGCGATACGAGCTGGCCGCAATTTGATCCGCAAGCCGCAAGTCCACCCAATACGTGCGGCCATCGCCACGGGCTTTGATGATGACTCCTGCAGTTCCCGCGAGATCGAGTTCGCTAGGCTTCATCCGAATCGAGGCGAATCCGCCATTATTAGCGAGCGAAAGCTCGCCAGTAAAAAGCAGAGTCCCGTCTGCCGAGCGAGAAAATCCGCCCTTCGAGACTCCGCCCATAACACTATCGTTGACGGATGTCCAGGATTTCAGCGAGTCTTCGTCATCAAACGAAGCCACCGATTTGTCAGCCGCAGTGACCGGATGTTGAGTGAATAAGGATGCAAACGCAAAAGTCGCGATCCAGAGGTTAGATTTAAGATGTGATGAAATTGTTTTCAAAATGGCATGTGTTTTCAGTTAGTGAATGGGGTCATGTATGGGGTCAGTCCTTGGATTTAAGTATTTTTTCACAGTTCTTCATCTGTTTGAGTCCTTCTTTGCTCTCTTGATAGAGTTTTACGAGCTTGCTCATGCCCGCAGGATGACCCATTTCCAG
>Ga0114972_10001091_pt1 | contig 20549 bp, 22 predicted proteins | sample M_140807_EF_Meta_FD_87354 | JGI IMG/M metagenome (GOLD analysis project Ga0114972, IMG submission 87354) | Freshwater microbial communities from Lake Montjoie, Canada to study carbon cycling - M_140807_EF_MetaG | ecosystem: Environmental > Aquatic > Freshwater > Lake | place: Lake Montjoie...
GCGGGAGCAGTCAAAGTTGAAGCGTATTCTTTCTCAGGTTCCGGAACGCCCATGGCATGTTTTTGCCGGATCCCTCAAGACATTGGATTTGGCCAGCGTCATTGCGGGTGCTCGTGTTCACTTGGGTGGCGATTCAGGCGCTCTTCATCTGGCTGTGATGGCTGGCGTTCCGACGGTTTCCTGGTTTCGCCAATATGACGGCTTGAAGGATTGGGCGCCCAGCGGGCCCGGGCACAACGTATTGATTGGGGATGGCGGCGGGCCTGATGGTATTATGGGGGCGACTGCGCTCGGGCTTTTGGAGAAGCTCGGGTTAGGGATTGGAGAAAACAAATCACCACAGAGCGTTTCTGGAGGACGTGCTTGAATGAAACTCCTGACAAGCTGGAACTGAATGGGTATGCGCATCGTAATTATTCACGAAGGTGACAGTTATTATCTTGCTGACACTATTGCTCAAGCGAGGGTTGCCCAAGGCGGGGAGCCTCCAATTCTTTTGGGGGATCCGCTTAACCGCCATTATAAGGGAGCTGATTTTTATCCGTACTCTGACTACTTTAAAGAAGCCCGCGCATTCGCCGGCATTTATAAGCACTACTACCCAAACCCGGCCCAGTACCAGTGGCTGCTGTTCTGTTACCAAAAGTGGATCTTTTTACGGGAGTTCATGGAGCGTGAATCTATCCATGAGGTCATGGTGATAGACTCGGATGTTTTAATTTATCGAAATCCATCTGAGTTATCACGTTTTAACGTAAATGCAGAGATGACAATATCCGAATGGCGGATTTCCTCCATGGGAGCCAGCGGGCATGCCTCGCTTATCACTTCTCGAGAAATTCTTGCGGACCTCAGTGAATTAATGTGGCAAATGTTTCTCCCTGGGGAATTTCATGAGCGGGTGAGGACTTTTGGCGAGGCAGGATTGATGCAGACTCCCCCTGATGGAATAACGGAGATGACAGCCTTGTCTCTACTCCGAGAACGGTTTCCTGAACGGGTAGCGACTAACTATTTTCCCTATAATGGCTCCGCAGTTTGCCATAGCCTCCTTGCTTCGCAAGGGTTCGAAATGGACGGACAGATGAAGCTTCTTCGCTGGATTGACGGTGTACCTCATGGAAAGTGGATGGGGGGGCACGGTATTGATGCTGGGGTGTGGATTCCTTTCGACGCGTTGCATTTTCAAGGGCATGCCAAGAGGGGGATTGCCCGAGCCGTCTCAATGAGCCGATTCGATGTGAGTACCCAGAGATTTTCCAACAAACTCCGATATCAGTTGAGAAAAACAGAACGGCGTCTTCTCAAACTCGTTGGAGCCTAACCCTAGTTTTTGTGAAACACTACTGCACGTATTTCGATCACAACTACCTTGCTCGTGGCTTGGTTTTATTTCGGTCTCTAAAAAGATACAGTGCCGAGCCGGTTTGTTTTTGGGTGCTAGCTTTAAGCGATGAATGCGAGCGCTTGCTCAACCATCTAAAGATAGAGGGAGTTTTCATTGTTCCGCTCAGATGCATGGAAGCGGAATATCCGGAACTGCTTACAGCCAAAAAGAACAGAAGCAGGGTGGAATATTATTTCACCTGTACCCCAAGTTTGCCCCTTTATATTTTGAATAGGGATCCTTCGGTTTCAGAGATCACCTACCTCGACTCCGACATGTGCTTTTTTGGTGATCCGAGTGAAATTTTTCAAGAACTCGCGTCTGCATCGGTGGCGATAACCCCTCATCGCTTTTCGTCCAATCTCTTGGAGAACGAAAAATGTGGCTTGTTTAATGTCGGTTGGCTCACGTTCCGCAGAGATCCCCAAGGATTAGCCTGCTTGAATCTGTGGCAGCGGCAATGCTTGGATTGGTGTTATGATCGGTTGGAGGATGGGAAATACGGCGATCAGAAGTATTTGGATGCATGGCCATCCCTTTACTCGAACCTGCATGTGATCGACCATCCAGGGGTGAACGCTGCCGTTTGGAATATCGGCTCTGCCCTATGGGGCGCGGTTGGCGAAGATATTACAATTAACTCTCGATCCTTGCTTTTATTTCACTTCCACGGAGTAAGGGCGCTCACATCGGATATATATGACGTCAACTGGCGCCCTTACGGAGTTAAACCTTCGGAAGTTCTGATCGCGGTCTACCGTGCTTACCTGAATGAGTGGATGGAAGTCCGCGCGTTTGTTGAGCCTCTTCTAAAGGAGCACGCTACTCAGGACTTGCGCAAGCCGCAGCGGCCTGAGTCTTGGTTCCGCAAGTGGAGGCATGGTCTCAGATCGCGCCTGCAAGCCGTAACCGGTCGTCATTTTGTGGTGCAGGGTTCCAAGGTGGTCCGCGTACCGTCGTATAGTTAATTTTCACCCACCGCTTGTTGCTGCACCCGTAAAAAGCCTTTAAGCCGCAAAATTCTGATGAAGCTGTCTGTCGTCACTCCATGTTTTAATTCGGCGCGGTACATTCAGAACTGTGTTGAAAGCGTAAGGTATGCGTGTGCGGGTTTGGACTATGAACACGTGATTGTTGACGGATGTAGCACGGACGCCACTGTGGAGTATTTGCGGAGCCAGCCTGATATTAAATTTATATCGGAAAAGGACCAAGGAATGTATGACGCCTTAAACAAGGCCATCGCTATTTCATCGGGTGATGTGATTGCGCACCTCAACAGCGACGAGCAGTACTCTCGTCTGGGTTTACTTTCCGCACTTAGACGATTTTCTGCCCACGCATCAGTGGATGCCGTCATGGGTCCGACAGTGATGTTGAACGGGAGGCTTGAGTTCATGCAACTCTTCAATCAAGTAGTGCGCCCCAGCCTGAGCGACGTTCATTGGCACATGCCAGTGCAATCCTGCTCGTTACTCTATCGAAGAGGGCTTTGGGAGCGGGAGCCGTACGATACTCGATACCGCCTGATCTCCGATCACGTCTGGTTTCGCCAACAGATGGAGAGAGGCCTGAATATTCAGGTCGAGCGCGAGCCAGTAGGAATTTTTATATGGCACGGTGACAATCTTAGTTCAAAGGGATTGGAATCCACAGAAAATGCGCTTGCCGATATAGATGGCAAATCCCTGCGCATGTGCTTAGTAAAGCGTTGGTACAGGTTTCGCAAGTTTTGCTTGGGCGGATATTGCCGCATTAAACTGCGTTATGAGGTGATCCGTGAGGTCGGACCTGAAAAGGTGGTATTGTTTTTCCCGAGACTGAAGATTCGCCAGTTCGATAAAACCAAGCTTAGTTAAATTGGATGGACTGTGGCCTTAATCCGATACGGTCGTCTTGACTTCCAATCGGTAATCAATTGCTAAAAAAGTCGCAAACCACCTGAGCGCTGCGCTCAACGTCTTCATCGCTCAAATACGGGTGCATGGGCAGGCTTAGAACTGTTTTTGCCGCTGCTTCTGTTTCACTCAATCCACTTGGATCCATAAACAACCTCCCAGAGTAGGCTGGTTGGAGATGAACCGGCACGGGATAGTGAATGAGAGTCCCAACGCCATGCTCACGCCCCCAAATTTGAAGAGCATCTCTTTGGTCGCTCCTGATCACGTATTGATGGAATACATGGCTAACATTCGCACCGGTCGAGGGGAGGCTAATCGGCAATTCGCTAAGTCGTTGCGAATATTGGCCAGCAATGGCACGTCTGCGCTCATTTTCCTCAGCAAGATACCGGAGTTTAACGTTCAGAATGGCTGATTGGATCTCGTCCAAACGTGTGTTCATCCCAGCGATGGCGCTGACGTATCGCTCCTTCCATCCGTACTCGCGAATGAGACGCGCCCTTTCAACTATTGCGGGATCTTGGCTGACAACCGCCCCTCCATCTCCGAGCGCGCCCAAGTTTTTCGTGGGATAAAAACTAAAGGCCGCCGCTTTACCCCATGTTCCAGTTTTTCGTCCATCGGCCTCGGCGCCATGGCACTGAGCACAGTCTTCAATGAGGTCCAGTCCGTAGCGTTCCACAATCGCAGTCAGTGCGATAAGGTCGCCTGGGTGTCCGTAGAGGTGGACTACAATGACGGCTTTTAGGGGGCTTTGTTCGTTAGCAGGCCGTGCCTGATAGGACTTGATGGTCCTTTCTAACGAAGCTGGACTCAACGTGAACGTGACCGGGTCGATGTCCGCCAATATAGGAACCGCACCCGCCATTTCAATGGCGGCAACCGTAGCTACGGCAGTATGAGCCACGGTGATTACCCCGTCTCCTTTCTCGACACCGCAAGCCTTGAGCGCAACGATCAGTGCGTCGGTACCGTTACCGACCCCTACGGCACTGGTCGCTCGGAGGAAACCGGCAAACTCTTTCTCAAAGGACTGGGTTTCCTTGCCCAGAACGAACCAACCACTATCCAAAGTTCGGGATATGGCCTCTCTGATCTCGCTCTCGTGAGCAACAAAGTTTGCGTGTGGATTTGTCTGAAGAATTTTATGATTCATCACAGGTAATGAGGAAGGTTCTGACGGTAATAAGCCAACGTACGAATCAGCCCATCCTTCAGTGAGACCGATGGAGTCCATCCAAGGGTTTCCTTGATTAAGTTCCAATCGCTGTAGTAGTCCCCAATATCAATGCGCTTTCGTTCTGGGGGGAACGATTTTAGTAGAAACTCGCCGCCTCCATTTACTTCGACCAGCATTTTTCCTAAATCCAAAAGGCTAATGATACATTCGCCTCCTAAGTTGTAGGTTTGCCCGTTTGTTTTTTCGCTGGCGGCGGTCAGTAGGAGCGCTTCAACGCAGTCATCCACAAATGTAAAGTCCCTGAGTTGTTCGCCCTCCCAGATTTCAAAAGGGCGTCGCTCCAGAATCAACCGAATCCAGATGCCAAGGAATGTTTGCCTCGCGTCTTTTATCCGCATCCGCGGTCCGTAAGTATTCGTAAGGCGGAGCGCACTGGCACGCACCCCGTACACGTTGTTGTAAAGAATGTGGTACCATTCTCCCGCCATTTTATTGATACCGTTCACGTCCACGGGACGCAGCAAATGTCTTTCGTCGACTGGCAGATAATCCGGCTTCCCGTAGAGTTGCCTCGTGCTTGCAAAGACGATCTTGATGTCGGGACTAAATCGACGGCAGGCCTCTAGGATAGAAAGCTGGGCTCTGCAATTAATCTCTAAGTCAGTGTCCGGATCCTGCATGGAATCCAAATGACTGGTCTGGCCGGCAAGGTTGAATAAAAAGTCCTTACCTTGGACGAGATATCGGATGGAGTGTTCGTCCCTGACATCGGAGACATTGATGCGCAACCGGTCTTCGGAATCTGCTAGGTTAAAGAGGTTGCCCCCATATTCGGGGATGAGGCTGTCTACCGCGGTGACCTCGGCTCCAAGTTCCAAAAGGCGTTTTGATAGATTGGAGCCTATAAAACCCAACCCTCCAGTGACCAAGACTTGCTTATTTTTAAAAATATTCAGCTGCATGGGTTCTCTGGAAGCGGTTCAACTCTGCCTTGGGCAGGGCGTTGTGTGGGTGTCACGAACTCTAAAATAAATCCCTTGTGGTATGCAGGTTCGTCGTCCGGCGCAAGATTGTCGAGAGCAGGAAACTCGGCAAGAATCCGATAGTTGGCCACTTTGAAAAGCGCTTTAATTTTTGTTTCACTCAAGAACCACGCTGGGTAGCTCGCTTGGTAAATTGACTCTGGAATGGATTGCACCGTCAGACGATCCTGATCGCTCTTGAGAAAGGCTGTTCTATCGATAATTACATGCCCTATTTTGTTTGCCAGTAATTCGGTCAGTAGAGTGTACGGCTGTGGAACATATTGGAGGACGCTTGAAACTAGCAAAGCGTTTGGAGTCGTCTCTTTGAGACTTCCTGCCACGGTGCCATGGAATTTGAGCTGTTCTGTTTGGAAGTCTCGTTGTCCACATTCAACATGTGCGGGTTGCTCAACAACCGACCAAATTAATTCACTGACGGGGGATAGAAACTGCCTGCACTGAAAATACGAACTACCAAGCGCTCCGCCAAAATCAAGTACCGCGAGTTTGCCGCCGTTGTGCACCGCCGTCCGCAGTAGGGCTGCAAGAACTGGAAATGAGTGCTCCACTTCATCAAACAGGACAGAATCCCGCTCGTAAGCCGCTTCTCCTCGAACGACTTTCAGTAAAGCGCTTCGGGTTCGTTCTAAGATGACGGCGGCATCGTAGCCCAAAGACTTTTTTAGCGCAGAGTCCCAGTTTTTAAAGTTTCCGGAAAATTGGATCTGGCTATGGCGCCTTTTAAAACGCTTTTTAATTCTGGTAATCCAACTCATGAGTGGCTTTGAAATCCAAGTAAGGAAAGAATTTTTTCTTTCAGTGAAGGACGCTTTAATGACTGGAGGTAAAGTTCAATCTCCCGCCGTGCCGCTCTATTTTCAATAGTCGGCAACTGACGCAACCTTAACGGCGAGTCTCTCAGGGTTACATCAAAGGAAGAGGACTTTCCGCAGTGTTCGCCACTGCCGTCATGCCCGATATTCTGAACTAAAGAAGTGCCAGGATAGAGGGTGAGCTGATTGTTCAGGAAAGCAGAGGCGTACCAACGGATCGCCCACGAATTGTTTTTGCCTGCGATCTGATCTTTCAACATTTGCGTGTACCCTGTGGCGCCGTTGAAATCAAATTCAGTCGTCAAATGGCGCGTTTCGAGCGCGCGCAAAAGAGCCGTTCCGTCTGGGTTGAACCCCTGCCATGCGCGACTCCAAGTCCCCCAGCCCCAACAGTCGGCTCCCTTCAAAAAGAAGGTTTCAGGCAAGGGGGACTCGACGGGGTAAATATATCCATGGACGCTGGCAACCTCGTCGACGTTTTCATACATGGCTAGGCCGTCATTCATGTACCTGAGGAAGTAGGGCGAGGTGACGAGGTCATCCTCGACAACGATTACTCTGCCGTGTTTGTTGCACACTGTGCTCACTCCTCTGATGATGGATTGAGCTAGCCCTAGGTTGTTCGGCTGCTCATTGATTTCCACGGAACGAAAGCCGGTGATGCTTCGAAGATACTCTCTGAGAGTATTGACCCGTTCAGCGTCCTCGAGCGTGCGAGCTCCATCAGCGAAAATGATCAGGTCACTCTCATCTGCCAGTTCGTTTTGCTGCAATGCCTCAACTGTCTGCCTAGTGTGAACGAGGCGATTGTAGGTGAAAAGTGCGATTGGCGCGGTTGACGGCATGTAATGAAGAGGGGAGCGTTGGATGTCTTTACTCAATCTTGCGCAATAACCAGCGGAATGTCCGAGATCCTCGAGGCGGTTTCAGTGAACGAACTTCCATGGCTACCGATGATTTTCTCTGTCCGTGAAAGGCAGAAAAGATCCGTGACGGCGTCTTGGATTCCTGTCCGGCGCGCTCGGGAAAGCGTGCGCTTTGTGTACGTGATGATCCTCTCCTTGAATGCGGTTACCAGTCGCTCCTCCTCCTCCGGTGAGTCTGTGGAGAGGAAAAATTGAGTCCTCGCATCCATCTTGATCTCCTCCTCCATGGCCCTCAGAAAAGCGTGCGTCGGGCTTTTGTCCTTTGCGTCCTGGTTGTCGGTGCGGCGGACATGGACCCCCACCACACGCTCCTTGAATGAGCGGCAAACGCTGTCGATGGCCTGTTGGATCGGCGGAATGGGAGTTAAAAAGTCATATCGAGGTTCGCTGCTAAAAAACGGAAGGTAAGATTCGATCCAAGTCGCCTGATGCGCGGTAAATTCCTCCAAGGGTATGGGGTTTGGACGCCGCTCCGGGGGGATATGGAGCGTGCACGTATATTTTAACACCCTCTCATAAAAGCTCTTTATCCCGCGTCCTATTGGGTTCAGCTCACTGGATTCAATCAGTCGGCTAAATTCCGGCGGTCGGATGAAGAGGTTGGAAAAACTGCAATTGTGAAGGTTATCACTGTACCAAAATACGTTCAGTGGGAGGTCGGAAACTTTTGCGAGTCTTAGCGCCGACTCTACCGACTGAAGTCGGTTGCAGAGGCCTGCTATTGGAACAATGTTGATTCCTCTCATCGAAAATATGGTTTGAGGAAATGGGGAAGTAAAACGAGGGCCTCCACAAGTACTCCACCTTGATAATTAAGGTGCCTTCGCAATTTCCAATCTAACTCGCTAAGCGCTAAGGAGCGCCCCAATGTCAGTCTGCGCCATCGGCGCGCTAATTGTGTAAGTAGAGCCATCCGAGGTTAATCTTTTAACGATCAGAGTGCGTGGTGAAAAGATCGGTTGAATAGAAAGTGAAGATAGGGCAGGCGAAAGGAAGGAGGGAGGAGCGGCGAGTGGTCCAGTGGATTAAACCGGTGGATCAACCGCTTTGAACCGCCCTGAAAATGTAGAATGGCTGCAGGGACGAGATGGTTGGTGTCCTGTTCCCGAAAGGAGGGGAGGTACTTCCCGTCTTCGAATTTCCAGAAAACTTTTTTTCTCTTTCTTCGCCCTACTTTAACCGTTTGATAGCGGTCAGGAAGGTGGATGTTACCGTCGATGTGCCCCTCTTTAAGTAGGGTGGGGTACGGGCAGGCTTCTGTGCCTTCGGTCATATGTTCCGCAACAAATTCCATCTCGCCTAGATTCTGTAAGCCGCCTCGCGCCAGGGCTTCCGCAAAGCGTTCCCGAGCATGAGCGATGTAGTAGGCATCTTCATAGCGCCCCATAATATGGTTCAGAAAGCTCTTAACGCTCGAGCGAATGAGCGTGAAGTGGGGTGACATACTAGCCATTGAGAAGGGCTTGTCCGGAATCTGTTCAAAGAGCCCGTCTACTTTGCAAAAAACCATGACGTCGCTGTCGAGGACAACGGTATGGTCGAGTCCCAGAGTGCGAATCATCTCTTCCAGCAGGAACCAACGTTCGAGTACAAAGCGTTCGTATTTCTCCGGAAACACGGAGACATGAATGTAGGCTTTGCGGAATGCTTTGAGCGCCGCGGACTCAAAACGTTCCAATTCGTATGTTTGAACTCTAAGATTCTGGGAGAATTGGGGCGTGCTGTCGCAAACCAGCAGAATGCGGGAGTCTGGATTGAAAAAGCGAACGCTCTCAATAGACGCCCTGAGGTAGCGTGGAATACCTCCGTAATGAAAGAAGACAAACGTCATTTAGTAATTGGATGTTAGAGATTTGAAAAGCGCAACAGAACCCTTTCGCGGAGCACTTGCTGTTGATCTGCATTCGCGGCGCGAAGGCCGAGGATAAATCGGGTTGGGACAACTTGTACTCTTCGCTTTCGTTGATATCGAAAACAAACAAAAATCATCTTGAGGACCTCTCGCATCAAACGTTTGACAATTACCGTCGAGCTTCATTGTGCTTTACGCTGTGGTATTGTGCTCATTTCGTTAGGCGAATGCGGGCAACGAAGGCAACACACCATTAATTGGAACGGGGCACCCATTTGACGCTTTCTTTGGAGATATAAATGCACTATCCGCTTGATTGGTTGATATCTGTCCATTGGGCCCTGTCATTTTAACTCGCACTATTGATGCTTGATCTTCCTCCTGTCTGCACGGGCAATCTCACTTCTATAAGTCCCTTAGAACAACATTCCTTTGGCCTCCCCAATGTTCCTTTCCACTCCCTTAAAAATACCATTTCAATGTACGCGTGGCTTCCTGCCTTCAGCCTTGAATCTCGCGCACCTGAGGTATGAATTTCGTCGAATCCCCTCCAAACCTCATCCATCCCCCACGCCGAGTTTTGATCGCTGGCTTCGGCAGCATCGGACAACGGCACTTTCGCAATATTCGGACTCTCGCCCCAGAAGCTCGTATCGCACTTTTACGATACCGAGACACCACCTCGCCGGAGGGGACTCCCATCTTCCGCACCCTAGAGGACGCCGCTGCCTTTGAGGCTGACCTAGTGATTCTGGCAAGTCCGTCGTCGCATCACGCGCCCCAGGCCGCGTCCCTGTTGCCCACATGCAAAGCCATGCTGATCGAAAAACCGCTTGCCGACTCAGTCGAGTCCGGACGTTCCGTCTTAGAAGCAGCAAGCTTAAGTGACGCCCAAACGTTGGTCGGCTACAACCTGCGTTTTTTTTCACCGCTCCAGCGGCTTCGCTCGATGATCCGGAATAAAGAATACGGAAACCTGCTCCGCTTCGAAGCCCATGTTGGCCAGCACTTGTCGTTATGGCGTCCGGGCACCGTCCCGGAGGAATCCGTGAGCGCTAAGCCGGAGCTGGGAGGAGGGGTGTTCCGCGAACTCAGTCATGAAATTGATTATGCCCTCTGGATTTGTGGAAGCCCTCGGCGCGTGCGAGGCAGGGCCGACGCTCGTCTGCTCACCAGCGGTTGCGAAGACTCCGTCGACATTTGGATCGATTTCGCCTCTGGCGTCCAGGCCGCCCTTCACATGGACATGATCGATCGTTTGCCTCGGCGCGTAATTCGTTTGATTTGTGAAGATGCGACGCTGGAGCTGGACTGCATCCGCCAACGACTTTTGGTTAATGAAAATCCCGTTTTAATGAGCCACCAATCCTCGGAGGAAACTTATCTGAGAGAAATCGAGTTCGTATGGAATTCCTCCCTTTTAGAAGATTCACAATCAGGGGGGGGGGCTACCTGCGGAGAGGCTATGGATGTTCTCGAAGTGATAGAACAAGCCCGCCATTCGTTTCTGACCGATAGTTCCCCAAAGCCATGAAAAATCGAACCATTGCCTTCATTTTCGCCAGAGGCGGCTCAAAAGGGATTCCGCGTAAGAATCTGCAACTTGTCGGCCCCCTTCCGATGATCGCCCTAGCGGTCTTGTGTGGAAAACAGCTTCCGGAAGTCGAGCGGGTAATCGTTTCAACCGACGATCCTGAAATTGCAGAGACAGCCTCGGTATTCGGCGCAGAGATACCCTTCCTACGCCCATCAGAACTCGCATCCGACACCGCTTCAGAGTTTCTTGCATGGAAACACGCGGTAGCAGAAACCAGTCGGCTATACGGACCATTCGATACCTTTCTCTCACTCCCACCGACCTCACCGCTTCGAGCTCCCTGCGACGCCCAAAATTGTCTGCGCGAGCTATGGGATCATCCGGGCACGGACTTGGTCTTGACGGTTCAGGAAGCATCTAGAAACCCCTATTTTAATATGATCTCACGCGACGCCGATGGGTCAGTACGGTTAGTGATTCAGCGAGGAAACGGCCCTGTCCGCCGTCAAGATGCCCCTCCTGTTTTTGACGTTACCACCGTCGCATACGCCGCCCGGGCAAGCTACGTCACTGAAGCCTCAGCCTTGCTCGCCGGAAGCGTCCGGGCAGTGGAAGTCCCAAAAATCCGAGCCGCCGATGTGGACGGTCCACTCGACCTCGCCTGGGTCCAATTTTTAATCGCACAAGGGCACCCCGATCTCGCCCTTCCCTCCCTCTGAGCCGCCAACCACCAGATTCACTCGTGAGAACCCTCGAGCAACTTCAGTCACTCGCTAATCGAGTCGCCATAATCACCGGCGGTGCCGGTCATCTTGGCCGGGCCTTCGCCGAAACCCTTGCTGAAATGGGCTGTGACCTCGTCTTGGTTGACTCCAATCCCGATACCGCTCGGGTTGCCGAAGAAATCGCCTCCCAATTTAGAATCCGTTGTCGTGCTGAAATTTTGGATCTGCGTGACTTGGACGCCGTCCGCGCCCTTCCTGCCTCCGTCGCCGAGCGCCTAGGGCGACTAGATATCTTGATCAACAATGCAGGGTTCACCGGCGGCACCTCCCTCAAGGACTGGTGCGTACCTTTTGCTGAGCAATCTGCAGAAGCTTGGCGCGCCGCATCAGACGTAAACTTGCTGGTTCCTTTTCTGTTAAGCCAAGCTTCGACGCCCCATTTGAAAGCCGGAGGTAAAGGTGCCATCGTCAACATAGCATCCATCTACGGAGTATCCGCCCCAGATATGCGAATTTACGAAGGGACGTCCATGGGAAACCCCGCAGCCTACAACACCAGCAAAGCCGGGTTAATTCAACTAACCAAATACTGCGCAACTCTCCTCGCACCTGAGATCCGAGTAAACTGCATCACCCCTGGGGGGATATTCCGCAACCAGCCCGCCAGTTTTGTCGAAAAGTATTGCGCCAAAACACCGCTTGGAAGAATGGCGAAAGAAGAGGACTTCAAGGGTGCCATCGCCTACCTTTGCAGCGACATGTCCACCTACGTCACCGGACATAACCTGATTATCGACGGCGGCTGGACAACCTGGTAATCAGCCAATCTTTTATATCAGCCCCACAAAGAAGAAATTGGGCTTTTGATATAAACACCTTTCTAGACATCCAGAATTTCCGGTTCCTTTAAAAGAAAAGCATGCAAACAGCACTAATTACCGGAGCCGACGGCTTTATTGGCTCACACCTTACGGAATTACTCGTGCGCGAAGGCTTCAAAGTCAAAGCACTCGCCCAGTACAATTCTCTCAACTATTGGGGTTGGCTGGAAGATGTCGATTGCCGTGATAAAATTGACGTATCAAGCGGTGACATACGCGACCCACACTACTGCAAACACATCACTAAAGGTGTAGATGTAATATTCCACCTAGCCGCGCTAATTGCGATCCCTTACTCCTACGTAGCTCCGGATAGTTACGTCGAGACCAATATCAATGGGACACTGAACATCTGCAAAGGTGCTTTGGAAAACGGCGTCCAACGCATAATCCACACCTCCACTAGCGAGGTATACGGCACCGCACAGTATGTGCCCATTGACGAAAAGCATCCCCTCCAAGCCCAGTCTCCTTACAGCGCGTCGAAGATCGGAGCGGACGCTTTGGCTATGAGCTTCTTTAATGCCTTTGATTTACCTCTTACAATCGCTCGGCCTTTTAATACCTATGGCCCCCGCCAATCTGCACGGGCCGTAATCCCCACCATCATCACCCAAATCGCCAGTGGGATAAAACAAATCCAGCTCGGTGACGTCACACCCACTCGCGACTTCAACTACGTGAGCGACACTTGCCGGGGCTTCCTCGAACTCGCCCGCTGCGAAAAAGCGATTGGTGAGACGGTAAACATCGGGTCGAATTACGAAATCTCGGTCGGCGACACTCTTAACCTCATTCGGGAATTGATGGGGAGCGATGTCGAGTTTCTCACCGATAATCAACGAATCCGCCCCGGAAAATCGGAAGTATTCCGTCTTTGGTGTGATAATGCAAAAATCCGTAACCTCACTGGCTTTTCGCCAGCCTACGGGATTAAAGAGGGATTGAAGGCCACGGTGGAGTGGTTCCTTCATCCTGAAAACTTGGCCAAATATAAGGCCGACATTTATAACCTATAACAGGATTATGCCTGACGCCCTCGTTCGCTTTATTCGCGAACAATACCGTACTAACGAATTTATTCCTCTCCACACGCCGATATTTAGTGGACGCGAAAATCAGTACGTGGCTGAAACCATCAGCTCCACTTTTGTGTCGAGCGTGGGGGCGTTCGTGGACCGGTTTGAACAAGAGTTGGCCGAATACACAGGCAGTCCGTGTGCGGTAGCCACGGTGAACGGCACTTCTGCGCTGCACGTGGCGCTCCACTTAGCCGGTGTCCAGAGAGGAGACCTTGTTCTGACTCAACCGCTCTCTTTTGTCGCTACCTGTAATGCCATCCACTATTGCGGGGCCGAACCAGTGTTCGTCGATGTGGATCGCCACACTCTGGGACTTTCGTCCTCCGCGATGGACGCCTGGTTGCACGAAAACGCTCAGATCGATGATGCCGGCGTTTGCCGAACTAAAGCGGATCACAAGGTCCTCCGCGCCTGTCTCCCGATGCACACCTTCGGGCACCCCGTAGAATTAGACCCGCTCCTAGATGTTTGCGCGCGCTGGAACTTGGCTCTCGTGGAGGATGCTGCTGAATCGCTTGGAAGTTTTTACAAGGAACAGCACACCGGTACGTTTGGTTTGCTGGGGACGCTCAGTTTCAACGGGAACAAAATCATCACGACAGGCGGCGGCGGGATGATTCTTTCCGATAAAACGCTCGGTGCACGAGCCAAACATCTTACCACCACTGCTAAAAAACCGCATCCATACGAATACGAGCATGACGAAGTGGGTTACAATTATCGGATGCCAAATTTGAATGCCGCGCTTGGTTGCGCCCAACTCGAACAACTCGGGCATTTTCTCCGAGCAAAACGAACTCTGGCCGAGCGCTACGCCAGTCAACTCAAAGGAAGCGACTTTCAATTTGTTTCCGAGCCGCCCCATTGTCATTCCAACTATTGGCTTAATGCTGTGATTTGCGAAAATCGCGAGCAACGTGACGCTTTACTTAAACACACGAATGATCGAGGCAGCATGACCCGTCCCATTTGGAAGTTAATGAATAATCTCTCAATGTATTCGCAATGCCGCAAAGGGCTCCTAAATAACGCCGAATGGTTGGAAGCGCGTGTGGTGAATTTGCCGAGTAGTGTCCTACCGGAGTTCCTGTCGTGAAACGCAAAATCGCCATCTTCACCGGCACTCGGGCTGAATACGGACTCCTTTACTGGCTGATGAAGGATATTCAGGCCAGTGAAACGCTCGAACTACAAATTATTGCCGCCGCGATGCATTTCTCGCCCGAGTTCGGTGAAACGTGGAAACAAATCGAAAAGGACGGTTTCCACATCGATGCCAAGGTGGAAATGTTGCTGTCCTCCGACTCCGCAGTCGGTGTCGCAAAATCGATAGGCCTCGGAACCATCGGATTCGCCGATGCGCTAGACCGCCTTCACCCGGATGCTGTCGTAGTTCTGGGCGATCGTTTTGAGGCCTTGGCTCTCTCGCAAACCGCCATGGTTCTCCGCATTCCCATCGTTCACCTCCACGGAGGGGAAATAACAGAAGGTGCCTACGACGATGCCATCCGCCATGCGATAACTAAGATGGCCAGCCTGCACCTAGTCGCAGCGGAACCATACAGACAGCGCGTCATTCAGATGGGGGAACCACCGCACTCCGTGGTATTAGTCGGGTCCATTGGGCTTGACCACTTGTACCGCAGTTCCATCCAGAGTCTACCGGAACTCTCGGCAAGCCTCGGATTCACACTCCGCAAACCGTATTTCCTTGCCACATACCATCCAGTCACCGCTGCGGATGAATGTCCCGAGGCAACCACCAGCGCAATGCTACGGGCATTCGAAGCGTTTCTTAATCACCAAATCATCCTCACCTACCCCAATGCTGACAATGGCGGACGCGAAATTATTCCCCTCTTGGAAGCATTCGCAAGCCGCCAAACCACTCGCGTCCTCGTCGTACCAAACCTAGGCCATCACCGCTACCTCAGCGTGCTATCGCACTCCGATGCAATGATCGGCAATTCTTCCTCCGGCTTGGTAGAAGCCCCTGCCCTAGGGATTCCAACAGTGAACATTGGCGCCCGCCAAAAAGGCCGTCTGGCGGCTGAATCCGTCATCCACTGCTCGCCAGATGGCGGTGCGATCATAAAAGCCATCCAAAAGGCGCTCTCCCCAGAGCACAAGGCATTTTCCAAAACCGCTCACAATCCGTACGGCAAAGGCAACGCCTCGCACAAAATTCTTTCTGCCTTGTGCACCGTTCCACTCCAGCCCAAACGCTTTTTCGACCTTCCGTTACCCCATGTTCCCTGATTCCTCTCCATCAGCCCCCCGAACCTATGTCATCGCCGAGGCTGGGGTAAACCACAACGGTTCCCCCGAACTCGCCAAGGAACTCGTGCGCGCAGCAGCAGCGACTGGAGCAGATGCCGTTAAATTTCAAACGTTCCGCTCCGAGTCCGTAGTAAGCTTCGGCGCGCCAAAAGCCGAGTATCAGAAAAACACCACAGGCAGCGAGGAAAGCCAATTGGACATGATCCGAAAGCTGGAGCTCTCCCAGAAAACGCACTGGGAACTGCTGGCCCTGTCGAGGGAACTCGGGATCGAATTTCTCTCCACACCATTCGACACCGAGAGTGCAGCTTTCTTGGTGAACGAGATCGGCGTTCCCGTGGTGAAGGTGCCGTCCGGCGAAATTACGAATCTGCCTTTTCTGCTCTATATCGCTTCCCTCCAACGACCAGTCATTGTTTCCACAGGCATGAGCACCCTTGGGGAGGTAGAAACCGCTCTAGGCACTCTAGCGTATGGGTATCAGAACGCAGGAACATCATCTGACACGCACCTAGATCCTGATGCCTTCGCAAATGCTTTTACCGAGAAAGCCGGCAGACGAATTTTACATGAAAAGGTCCGCCTGCTCCATTGCACCACAGAGTATCCATGCCCCTTCGACTCTGTAAATCTACGCGCCATGGATGTACTCGGGGCCGCATTCGGACTCCCTTTCGGTCTTTCAGACCACACATCAGGATATGCCGTGTCTGTCGCTGCAGTTGCAAGGGGGGCTACGATTATCGAAAAGCATTTCACTCTAGACCAATCCCTCCCAGGCCCCGACCACCGCGCATCGCTCGAACCATCCGAATTCACGGAAATGATACACGCCATACGTGCAGTGGAATCGGCACTCGGCGACGGGATCAAATGTCCCGCTAACGCTGAACGGGGAAACCGTGCCATTGCTCGGCGTAGTCTGGTCACCTCCCGTGCAGTCGCTGCAGGCGAAACCTGGACCACAGACAACCTTACGTGTAAACGTCCCGGCACGGGGATCTCCCCTGCACGATTCTGGGCCTTCCTTGGCCAACGGGCTTCGAAGAGTTATCTTGCCAACAGTCTTGTTGACGAAGAACACTTCTGAACCTTTATGATAGGTTCATGGCATCAGGCTCTCGTTTCTCCGGACACCTCGATCGGTGACACCCTTCAGATATTAGACCGGTCCGGCCTTCGGATGGTACTCGTGGCGGACGCAGGCCGTAAATTGATGGGCATCGTCACTGACGGTGATATCCGTCGCGCACTACTAAAACGGAGGGACTTTGGTGATGCAATCTGCACGATTATGAACAATCGTCCTTGCGTGGCTACAATTGGCACGGTACGCGAAGCGCTCCGCAGCCTGATGGAAGAACGCGGGATTCTCCACATCCCTTTGGTGGACGCAGAAAATCATATTGTCGGTGTCGAAACCTACCGTGAACTGCTAGGCCCCCCCGTTCGGGATAATTGGATCCTTCTCATGGCAGGCGGATTCGGAACCCGTCTCGGGGCGCTGACATCAAACTGCCCGAAGCCCATGCTTCCGATTGAAAGCAAACCCTTGCTCCAAAGAACCTTGGAGCGCTTCATTTCCATCGGCTTTCGGAACTTTCTCATCTCTGTCCACTACTTGCCCGAGAAGATTCAATCCCACTTTGGAGACGGATCCGCATGGGGGATCCGCATCCGTTATATCTATGAAGAAACCCCTCTGGGCACCGGTGGGGCACTCGGACTGCTGCCGAAGGAGACGCTTATGCACCCCCTGATCATGATGAACGGAGATGTGCTAACTCAGCTTGATTTCAATGCCCTACTAAGCTTTCATTGTGAGCAAGATGCTGCGCTTACGCTTTGTAGCCGTGAATACGACATGCGAGTACCGTTTGGGGTTGTAGAATATCAGGATACTCGCGTGACTGGCATTGTGGAAAAGCCGATGCACAGCTTCTTTGTAAATGCCGGAATCTACGTGGTATCTCCACGAATCCTTCCGCAAATCACCCCTTCGCGTAGAATTGACATGCCGGACTTGGTTCAAGAGCTTATTAAATCAAACGAACGCGTAAGCATGTTCCCGATCCACGAGTATTGGATCGACATCGGCCGCCCCGATGACCTTGAGAGAGCACAAAACACCTTGCTTTCATGAGAGCTGCAGAGATGACAACGAACAGCAAAAGGTGCTTGAAAGTCGATCCTGAAAAAGTCACCCCTGAACACTCGGTATAGCGGTTACCCGAGAAAATATCCCCCCCCACCAGCGTTCGAAAAAAGAGCCAAAAACGACCAATCCACCCCAACAACTTCCCAAAATTCATCGCCGCAGCACTCATTATTGCATTAATTGCATTTCCAACCGTCCCCTTGAGACGGTTGCGCTCCAAGCGATGCTCGCTTTTCATATGGCCAATCATCGGCTCTATCGCCGCTCGTCGCTTCATCATGCGCCATAACGCCTTAGGAATTTTTCCTCGCCGCTCACGATCTACCGTCACGTTCTCCGGCCCTTCATGTTTGTGCCCTCGATACCCTCGATCCACATACACCTCCCTCACCTTGTCTGTCCCCACAATCGAGCGCACCTGTTCAATCTGTTTGCTCAACGTATGTCCATCGTATGGATTCCCCTCCAGACTCAACGCCCCAATCACCCAGTTCCTTTTGCTGGTTACAGCTAAACTCACCTTGTTTCCAAATTCATACTTCTTGCCCACCTTTCCCTTCGCAATACACTGCACCTCAGGCTCATGCACGCTGTAGATTTTTTTCGAATCCTGTTTCGTTTGGGTGTGGATCTTTTTCGCCACCGCGAGTATCGCCGCCGTTGCACTCTCAGGATGGGGTGCTTGCTTCTCCACCTCACGAATGACTCGGCCCAGATGTGTTTTGAGTTTTCGCTGACAGACTCGCGCCCGCTTCATTTGCCGTGCATGCGCATAACGACTTTGTTTCATGACAAGGTGACGACCAACGCGCACGTAACTCCTCTTAATCTTAAGCCCCTCTTTTCGAGCGGTTTTCACTAATCTTTCCCGCGCACGATCACACAAGCGCGCGTCGGTGGGGTGACGAATCGCTTTGGTTTGAACCGTCGTATCCACGTTCAAATGGACGAAATCCGACGGTTTGATTGCATTCATCTTCAACCCGGCTTCCACCGTGGCTTTGAGCATGGCTTCGGCTCCAGTGGCTCCCAAACGGGCCCGCCAACGACTCATGTTCGAAGGATTGATGGGAGCCTCATGGGAGAAAAACTGCATACCGCTAAAAAACTGCCAGTAAGGGTTTTCCACCCAGTGAGCAACGACGTCTTCGTCGCTTAAATTGTGCTGAAATTTGAGATAATGAAGAGCCACCATTAAACGGGTAGAGGAGCCCGGGGCACCCATGTCGGGTGAGTAAGTGGGGTTGAGATGTTGCTCAAATCCATCCCAAGCGATTTTGGCCGCGAGCTTCACCAAGGGATGACTCAAGGAGATGATCGAGGACAGTTCGATTTGAAAGAAGTCCGGTTGGGCGGAGGAAGGCGAGGGCTTGGGCTTCATCGGATTTGCCAGTTTTTTGGGGTTCTAGAACCAATTACGTAGCAAATATAATGCCAAATTAATTAGACAAATAACTGGGGCAGAGGGATTTAAGGCATTTTTTAGGGCTGGCTTTTTAGTGCAAAACTGACTTTTAGCGAAGCCAGGAGGTGCGATCCTGCTTGCGTGGAGCCGATTTTCATCTTTATTTTCGGGAGACGACATCACGGGACTGAAGGCGTGTTCCCGGCGCCACTCTACTAATACCAGCTATCGAGGGCGGTTAGTTCGTGGAATTCGGGTTCTCGAATGCTCCAATGCTCGCAGGGTAACGGAGTAAAAAGTCCAAAAAAGAATGGACATCCGCAGGGCCACCACACCACAGCTTTGATTTGCCTACCCAATAGGGCAGGGACAAATATTTGCCCGCGCAGATCTCAGCACCACCAGAGCAGGTTTTCGACTCCCGTCCAATGACGTATCGAATATAATCGACCTTAGGGTCGACCTGTGTCTATCGCTCTCAGCAGATCATTGAACCATGAACACAACGACCAGTCAGACCCTCCCGGTGATTCTATTGGGTGCGGGGGGCCATGGAAAAGTAGTCCTCGCTTTAGCTCATGCCGCTGGGTTCACAATCAAAGGCGTTTGCGACCCCCTCTTTACCTACCAGTCACCTCTCTTATGGCGAAGCATCCCAGTTTTAGGCGGTGACAACGCGCTGAACGAAATTGACCCGACCAAATTCGGCTTGTTGAATGGAATCGGACAGGTAGGCGAAAATACTGCACGGCACAAATTATACGACTCCCTCCGAAAAACAGGGTTCAAATTCCCTCCACTCGTTCACCCTTCAGCCTGGGTTGCACCTGGGACTTATTTGGGTGCGGGTGTCCAAATAATGGCGGGCGCCATTGTTCAACCCGACTGTTGGATAGGAGAAAATACGATACTGAATACTCGATCTGGCGTGGATCATGACTGTCGCCTGGGCGCCCATGTACACATCGCCCCGGGAGCCACCCTCTGCGGAAATGTGCACGTTGAGAACAAGGTGTTCATCGGTGCGGGGGCTACCGTAATTCAAGGAATCAGGATTGGCGAGTCTGCTGTCGTTGGAGCAGGTGTTACGCTAGTGAGGGACCTAGACTCCGCCTGCACCGTCTTGGGTGCTCCTGTTCGGAGACGAGTGGCCTCTTCTAGCCTTCTCTGAAAGTCGTTTCCTACCTTTCGGTTCGGCAAGCGGTGCCATTTTTGCTAGTAAAAATAGGCATGTCCGATATGTCGGTAACTGTGTGTAAACGGCGGCCGAAAAGTGCGGCGGTGCCGGTTGAAAAGTGAGACCCCTGTGCCTCAAAATGGCTCAGTCCTTTCCTTAGGTCAAGTGCCTCACGATGCACTTAACTCCTTTGGATAAGC
>Ga0114972_10001092_pt1 | contig 20517 bp, 20 predicted proteins | sample M_140807_EF_Meta_FD_87354 | JGI IMG/M metagenome (GOLD analysis project Ga0114972, IMG submission 87354) | Freshwater microbial communities from Lake Montjoie, Canada to study carbon cycling - M_140807_EF_MetaG | ecosystem: Environmental > Aquatic > Freshwater > Lake | place: Lake Montjoie...
ACAGCGAATTTTAACGTGACAACAAATATATAGGCTCGGTTGTTCTAAAAAAAATGAACCTTGACAGACTCAAACAGTTACAGGAATTCCTGTTATCAGATCCCGAAGACCCTTTTCTGTGGTATGCATTGGCAATGGAATTTCATAATGGCTCTGCTTATTCGGAAGCTTCAAAACATTACCAATATCTTATGGAACATTTTCCTGACTATATCGGCACTTATTATCATTTTGGCAGGCTATACATAGAAACGAATGAAATACCCAATGCCTTGAGTATCTATAAAAAAGGAATATCTGTTGCAAAAAAAAGTAAGGATACCCATGCATTGAGGGAATTAATGGAGGCTTTTTTTCATGCCGGTGGAGATGAAGAGGATTTATAACGATTAGATTTTAGGTTCTTCTAAAGACCATTGCTTTAAAGAAGGTTATTTAGAGCTGATTTGTTCCTTAATCTTTTTATACGTTACATTTTTGGGGTCTAATTTAAGTAGGGTGTTAATCCATATAATTGCTTGTTGCTTTTCACCGAAATTAATTTCCCAGGAAACAATATTCTCCAATGCCTTAACATAATCAGGATTTAATTTAATTGCCCGGAGAAAAAAAGCTTTAGCCTGTGGTGCCCTTCCATCCAAAACCATAAGGTAGCCGAGATTGTTTTGTGTCTGTTCTTCCTTGGGCTGAAGTAAAACCAATTGTTCCAGAATTGTGCGCGCTTCCTCCAATTGATTCAGTTGCATCAAACTCAAAGCATATTTATTTCCAAAATCAATATGGGATGGCTTTTTTGTAAATGCAGCTGAAAAATACATCTTGGCTTTAGTAAAATTACCGGATTGATAAAATGCCTCGCCAATTCTATAGGATGTCCAAGGTTCAGAGGATATATTTTTTGAATTTTCACCAACTATTTTTTGTATTTCACTATAATTACCTGATAAATAATTATAATAAATTAATAGATCTGTTTTGCCTTCGAATTCAATTTCATTTTGAAGAAGTGTTAAAGCAGAATCTAAAAAAAACTTATTTTTACTAAATTTTTCAAAATATTGTAAATAGGCCTTTGTTTTGGAATATAAGTCAGGATTTGGGTTATTGATTGCCTGAAGACATAAAAATTCAGATATCCCAGAAATAGTTTTCTTACTTAGCGGCTTTCGGATGTAATGGTCATGAACTGTTACATGCGGAATATCAATTGTTCCGGATTTTGGCATATGACATCCAACGCAGTTATCTTTTTGTGCGTTCCTTTCCTTCAAAGATGCCAAGCAATTCACAACAGACGTTTTTTGGTGACAGGATATACAGGTTTCATTAAAGACTTTTACTCCAGTCTCCTTTACACTTACATGTGGATTATGGCAGGAAATACAATTAAACTTACCCTCCGAATTTTTATAACATAAACTTTGCTTAAACCGATCTGCATGACTGGCCATTATAAAACGTTCGTCATCACCTTTATATCTAGGTAAATAAACATCCATAACATCCGACAATCTCATTCCTGGCCTGAAATCAAAAAATGTTTTTCCCGGTTTTAAAACTGCATTGCCCTGAAGATGACATCGCTGACAAATTTCCATCTGAAGATCTGGCGGAAGTTTTTTAGGATTTACTATTGTATAATCAATGAATTTTGAAGTGTCCACCAGATTTCCGGCCATTTTTTCTTTTACATGCAAACTACCGGGACCATGACATCTTTCACAGTCAATGCCCATTGGGACATTTAAAAACCTGTTTTCTGAGGTTTGATCAAACTCTGGTAAGGCATTATGACAAGTCATGCATTCCAGACCAATATCTCTGGAAAATCTTGTATTGTGACCGTCTTCAAACCCAGGGGGCAAATCCCATGTTCCTTTTTGTGCATACCAGGTTAATGGCATTTGACGGATATATCCATTTTCATTCGACAAATGGGAATTTGTATGCTGACCGGAACCAATGATATATTTTACATGCTCTAACCTTTTATGAATGGTATCATTTCCCTGAAGTCGATATTCGAGAATAAAAAAGGAATCATTTTGCCAAAATGGAAAATAATAGAAGTTGCTAAACGAATCATATACAGGCCTTTGATGTATAAAATCACCAGATGATTTAATCTTATTGGCAAGATCAAACGAAGAGCCCATTCCTGTATGGATAAAAGTGGAATGTATTCCTGAATGGCATTGTCGACAGGTATTAATCCCCACATAGGTTACAGATGGGTCCAGATTCAAATAACCCTCAATTTGTTTTTCAGGTTCAGAAGTGCAGGCATTAATTCCAGTAAGTACAATAAGATATAGTCCGGCAATTACCCAGACAACATATTTTATTAAGCCCTTACGTGGAGATTTTAAAAAGTACATACCCTCTGCAAAGTTGTGGTAAAATAAAATATCCTGAATGTCTGACTTAACCCTTTTATTCTATGCAATCAATCCTTAGATATATCTGAGGCTTAATTTTCAACCTGAATACGAACAAAATTGAAATTCAAAATAATTTAGAACTATTCTAAATTCGAGTTTTAAGTACAAAAAATTAGCCAGAATCTGTTGTCACAAGAACTCTAGTTTATCAATTATAAGCTCACTACCCTTCAACTGTTAAATTGGTTAAAATGAATTTTTAGAATTTCTGATTATTTTAAATAACTGATTATTAATGATTTTAAAAAACCTGCAATTGGAAGTAAGTAAAAAAAAACGATACACAGGTCTGTTGCTCTCCTGTAATAAATCGAATTGGTGAATCACGGTTTAGGATATAGACATCAATCTGGTATGGATAACTTTATTATGTGTAAAACCTTCATTCGGGAACAATTCAAAAAAATCAATAGTTTTGTTATCAGAAATAAGACTAAACAGTTGAACAAGCATTTCAATCATGCGACTTCCTAAATTATCAAAATCAGTCCAATTACTCTTTTTATTGCTCCTTTTCACCGTATCAGGGCTTTTCGCACAGACAGAACCCACCTCAACAGGTCTTGAAGACCTGATGTTCTGGGTTAAAATTCTGCTCGGCATAACAATTATTTTAGTTCTAAATGTTCTACGACTTGTTTTTAAAGTTCGAACAGAAGAACCTTTTGCAAATGTTGATTTTAACAAATTAAATGGGAGAATTAGCTTGGCCTTTTTAATTGTTGGGATGTTTGCAGCAATTTATTATTCCTTTGATCTTTCTGATAAATACCTTCCGGAAGCTGCTTCTGACCATGGAAGAATTATCGACAGCATGTTTAATACAACCCTGATTATTACAGGAATTGCCACGATTATAACGAATGTTTTGTTATTCTGGTTTGCTTTTAAATATGCTAAAAAAGAAGGTCAAAAAGCACTTTATTATCCTGATAATCATAAGCTTGAATTGCTTTGGACTGTAATTCCAGCTATTGTACTTACAACTCTTGTAATATATGGTGCGAAAACTTGGACAGAAATTACAGCAGAAGTTCCAAAAGGAGCATATGAAATAGAATTAACCGGAAAGCAATTTGCCTGGAACATTCGTTATGCCGGATTAGACAATAAATTTGGACCAACCAACTTTAGAAAAATATCAGCAACCAATGAAGCTGGATTTGATTTTGAGGATGCATCTTCCCATGATGATGTAATGCCTGGTGAAATCCATATGCCAGTAGGTAAACCTGTTCATTTAAAAATTAAAGCCAGAGATGTATTGCATTCTGTATTTATGCCTCACTTCAGGGTAAAAATGGATGCGGTTCCTGGTATGCCAACTTCCTTTTGGTTTACTCCAAACACCACCACCAAAGAAATGCGCAAAAAGTTAAATAATCCTGAGTTTAACTTTGAGCTCGCATGCACAGAAGTTTGCGGAAGAGGTCACTTTTCCATGAAAAGAATCATTGTTGTTGAAACTGAGGCAGAATTTAAAGTATGGTTAGCAAAACAAAAACCATACTACCAACCTCCAACTCCAGCAAGCGAAGTCCCTGATTCTTTGGAAGTTAAGCAGGATACCATGCCTAAAATTACCATGGTTCTCAACAAATAATTTTTAACCGTAATTAAATTTTTCAATCGGATATGTCAGCTGAAACTATTGACGTAACTCTGCATCCCGAAGCCGCAGTTGCTTCTGCACATCATCATGATTCTGGTCATGACCACCATCATAACCCTCATGAGCATCCAACTGAAAGCTTCATAAAGAAATACGTTTTCAGTACAGATCATAAAATGATCGCAAAGCAGTTTCTGTTTACAGGAATTTTTATGGCTTTTGTTGGCGTTTTGTTATCTATACTATTCAGGTTGCAATTAGCATGGCCTGATCAGGATTTAGGTTTTCTTAAGCCAATGCTTGGTAAATGGATAAATCCAGAAGGCAAGTTGGATCCTGAATTTTATTTAGCATTGGTAACAATGCATGGTACAATTATTGTATTTTTTGTACTTACCGCAGGTTTGTCAGGAACATTCTCAAATTTCCTGATTCCATTACAAATTGGAGCAAGAGATATGGCATCAGGATTTCTGAATATGTTATCCTATTGGTTCTTTTTTGCTTCATCTGTAATAATGTTTTTTTCATTGTTCTTATCAACGGGACCTGCTGCAGGTGGTTGGGTTATTTATCCTCCATTGAGCGCATTACCACAAGCAATTTCAGGCTCTGGGTTAGGGATGACACTATGGTTAGTTGCAATGGCATTATTTATTGTAAGCTCATTGCTGGGTGGTATTAATTATATTACCACTGTTCTTAACCTTAGAACAAAAGGTATGTCAATGACTAAAATGCCTCTTACAATCTGGGCATTTCTAATGACTGCAATCCTAGGTGTATTATCATTCCCTGTTTTGCTTGCTGCTGCATTACTTTTAATTTTTGACAGAAGTTTTGGTACAAGCTTTTATCTATCTGATATCTATATTGCAGGACAAGCGCTGGAAAAGTCAGGTGGCTCTCCAATACTTTTCCAGCATCTATTCTGGTTCTTAGGCCATCCTGAAGTTTATATTATCCTTCTTCCTGCCCTTGGTATAACCTCAGAGATTATTTCTACAAATTCTAGAAAGCCTATTTTCGGCTACAGAGCTATGATTGGATCACTCCTAGGCATAGCATTTTTATCCTTTATTGTTTGGGCACATCACATGTTTGTGACAGGAATGAATCCATTCCTCGGTACAGTGTTCATGTTGTTAACCTTAATTATTGCGGTTCCGTCTGCTGTTAAAACCTTCAATTATCTGGCAACACTTTGGAGAGGTAATCTTCATTTTACCCCAGGAATGTTGTTTTCTATAGGCTTGGTATCTTTATTTATTACAGGTGGTATTACTGGAATTTTCCTTGGAAACGCTGCTCTGGATATACAGCTTCATGATACTTATTTTGTTACTGCCCATTTCCATTTAGTTATGGGTTCTGCTGCGGCCTTTGGCTTTTTTGCAGGTATATATCATTGGTTCCCTAAAATGTTTGGCAAAATGATGGATGACAAATTAGGATACTTACATTTCTGGCTTACTCTTATTTCTGTTTACTGTGTCTTTTTCCCAATGCACTTTATGGGGATGGCAGGTATTCCTAGAAGGTATTATTCCTTTACAGGATTTGATTTCACAGACGATTTTGTAAATCTGAATGTATTTATAACCATTGCTGCAATCTTTGGATTTATTTCACAATTCATATTTGTTTACAATTTGTTATCTAGCATATTCAGTAAAAGGATCGCTCCTAAAAATCCATGGAAGTCTAATACTTTGGAATGGAGTACTCCGGTTAACCCTGGTCATGGCAATTGGCCTGGAGAAATTCCAGAAGTTCATCGCTGGCCGTATGATTATAGCAAGCCCGGTATGAATCATGACTATCTGCCACAGTATATCCCAGATGCCGTAAGTGAAGCTTGGGATAAAAATCCTGATTCCATGGGATATCATTTCGATGAAAATGGAAACGAAATAAAAGATACTCAGGCGCACGCTCATCACTGAGCATAATGCCAGAACCTAATAATAAAAACAGCACTCGTATCTCCGCTTTTCGGTTATCTGCAAAGTGGACAATAGGTGCTGTTTTTTTTCTTATTCTCATAGGCGGTATTGTAAGAAGCAGCGGTTCAGGCATGGGATGCCCAGATTGGCCAAAGTGCTTTGGTACTTGGGTTCCTCCTACCAATCTTTCTCAATTACCTTTGGATTATCAAGAAAGATTTGCTGTAAGCGGCAAACCAGCTGATACCTTTAATGCTATAAAAACCTGGACAGAGTACATAAACAGGTTGATCGGCGTAGTTATTGGACTCTTGATTTTTTTAACTACCATAATGGCCTATCGTATTAGGAAATATAATTTTAAAATTTTCATTTTCTCTCTAGCTGCTTTTTTACTTGTTGCTTTTCAGGGGTGGTTGGGTGCACAGGTTGTATACTCCAATTTAACCCCTTACATAATTTCGCTGCATATGTTTTTGGCTCTCGTTATTGTAGCAATACTTATATATGCCTTATTTATTTCCGGTAGCCGTCAGGAAATTGGCAATTGGCCAGAATGGCTTATGAAACACAAAACATGGATTATTTTATGTTTGTTTTTATCCGTTCTCCAAATTTTTCTTGGTACTCAGGTAAGAGAATCTATTGATCAAGTTTCAGCAAAATTAGGTGAATCCAGACGTTCAGAATGGATTTCAAACACTGGGATTGTTTTCTATATTCATAGAAGCTTCTCAATAATACTATTGATTTTTAATGGCATTTTAATATTTAAATCTTATGATTTAAATAATCCAAATACTTTGGTTTCACGATTGTTGGTTGGTTGTGGTACTGTGATTTTAGCCGAAACTGCTATAGGTATAGGACTAACATATGGTGGATTTCCTGCATTTCTACAGCCATTTCATTTATTGTTTGGAGCGCTCCTTGCTTCTATGCAATTTTACCTTTTAATGGGTTCTTTTATGTTTAATCAGGCTTTGAAGAATCCTACAAGTCCCAAATTTTCCAATGCTGCACCAACCATCTGATAACAGAGTATCCGTTGGCTCCCAAAGTGGAGAAATCCAAAATTTTAAGAAAATTGTACTTTCTCTAGCAGCTCTGTTTAAATTCAGATTATCTCTTTTAGTGGTTTTTTCTGCAGGTATCGGGTACCTTCAGGCTTCAGGTTATCCGCAAAATGAATGGAAGAAATTTCTTTTATTTCTTATTGCAGGATTTTTAGTTACTGGTTCAGCAAATACCTTTAATCAAATTCTGGAAAGGGATACGGATAAATTAATGGATCGTACCCGAAAAAGGCCCTTGCCATCCGGCAACTTATCATTGGAAGGTGCTTTATGGTTAGCCTGCCTAAGTGGTATTCTTGGATTAGGAATTTTAGGCTTTGCAATAAATTTTCAAAGTTTTTTACTTGGACTTGTTGCTATTTTATCCTATGCCTTTGTTTATACTCCCCTAAAAAAATACTCCCCTATTGCTGTTTTGGTAGGTGCTATTCCTGGAGCTATTCCCCCTATGCTTGGATGGATCGCTGTTACCAATCAGATCACTGTAGAAGCATGGATCTTATTTGGCATTCAATTTTTTTGGCAGTTTCCGCACTTTTGGTCCATTTCTTGGGTTTTAAATGATGATTATGAAAAAGGAGGCTTTTACTTGTTACCACTTCCCGGAGGAAGAACTGAAAAAAATGCATTTTTTATTCTTTGTTATACTTTAATGGTTTTACCAATGGGACTTATGCCATTTAGATTTGGTATGTCTGGAATAACAGCATTAATAATTTGCTGTCTCACTGGGCTAATTTATGTAATAGCAGCTATATTCCTTTTCAGAAAACAATCTTTGACTTCTGCAAAAAAATTAATGTTCGCATCTTTTATTTATTTACCGGTTGTTCAACTTTCTATACTATTGGATAAACTCTGAATCGAATGATACAAACAGCACCACAAAAACAAATCTCCCCACTTAATCCTTTAAAGGTTGCCACTTGGATTGGTATTATAAGTATCATCATGTTGTTTGCCGCTTTATCCAGTGCTTATATAGTACGAAAAGCAGACGGCAACTGGCTAGATTTTAATCTTCCAAATGCATTTTGGATTACGACAGGAATAATCTGTTTAAGTTCTTTTTCTATGCATTGGGCAGTAGTTTCAGCAAAAAAGAATCAATTTTCAAATCTAAATGCAGCACTTTGGATAACTACACTTTTAGGCATTGCCTTTGTAGCAGGACAGTTTTTAGGTTGGGTTGAGCTTGTAGAAGCAGGAGTTTATTTTACCGATAACCCTTCTTCATCTTTTCTTTATGTATTTACAGGCATCCATGGTTTACACCTTTTGGGAGGTATAATTACCCTAATTGTTGTGGCAATAAAGGCAGCTTTGTTGAAGTACAATTCGTCCAATTTTCTGGGCATTCAGCTCTGCGCAACCTATTGGCATTTTCTAGGGGCTTTGTGGATTTACCTTTTTTTCTTTCTTTTGCTGAACAATTAATCCGGTTGAACTGAATATGTCTGCACACGCTGCAACTACAAATGTGAAAAATGTATGGTCAGGAGGGATTGAACCTTACAAAGCCAGCTATGGAAAACTCATGATGTGGTTTTTCCTACTTTCAGATGCGTTTAGCTTCTCAGGCTTACTGATAACCTATGGTGCCTTACGCTTTAGTAACACCTACTGGCCAGATCCTGACCAAGTTTTTGCTTCTTTCCCAGGATTTGGCCACATGCATTTGCCCTTAATGTTTGTCTCCCTGATGACATTTATCCTGATTATGTCTAGCGTTACTATGGTTCTTGCTGTGGAAGCAGGCAGCCGAATGGACAGAGCAGCAGTTGAAAAATGGATGTTATGGACAATATTAGGAGGAATAGCTTTCCTTTCCTGTCAGGCTTGGGAATGGACCCATCTTATCCATGATAATACAACAATTTTTGGAAATCTTTGGGGCCCTTTAGCTGTTGACGGAAGTAGAACACCCGGACCAGTGAATTTTGGTCAGTTGTTTTTCTTTATTACAGGATTTCACGGCACTCACGTACTTTCAGGAGTGGTAATAAACATCATTATTTATATGAATGTTGTTACCGGTACCTATGACCGCAGGGGTCATTATGAAATGGTTGAAAAAGTCGGATTATACTGGCATTTTGTAGACCTTGTTTGGGTGTTTGTGTTTACCTTCTTCTACCTAATCTGATTTTTATGCAAAACGAATTACATACTACTGCCCCAGGGGGAATTGCAAAACCCAATACCAAGTGGATCTGGAAAGTTTTCTGGATTCTGTTGATTGTAACCATTTGTGAAGTAACATTAGCATACGTTTGGCCTTCTTCTATGCCACTTATGTTATTGAATGTTATTTTCATAACCTTAACAATTCTTAAGGCCTTTTATATCGTTTCAGAATTCATGCACCTTGGGCATGAAGTTAAAGGTTTGATTTGGACCATTCTTTTGCCTTTGGTTTTCCTCATTTGGCTTGTTGTTGCATTGATTGCAGAAGGAGAATGGTGGGGTTATTGCAGACAGTTTTTCTTTTAATTGATGAAAGGTAAAAAAGGATTAATCCTTTTTTTAACCATTATATTACCTGTTGTTGGTTTATTCCTCTACTATTCTTTTGGGGAAAATCATTATATCAGGCTACAAATTTTTGGCCCACGTTTTTTAGCTGAAAACGGTAAGGATACCATTTATCACCAGGTAAATTCCTTCAGTTTTTTAGATCATTATGGTGACACCATAACTGAAAAGACATTTGAAGGGAAGTATTATATTGCTGATTATTTTTTTACTACCTGCAAAACGATATGCCCTATTATGAGCAAGCATATGGAAAAAGTGCAGCAGGAATATTTAAACGATTCCTTGGTAATGCTTTTATCTCATACTGTAGACCCAGAAAGTGATAGTATCTCTGTACTAAAACAATATGCTGAAAGCCATCATGCAAAAAAGGGTAAATGGTTTTTTGTAACTGGAAGTAAACCCGAATTATATAATCAGGCTAGGAATGGATACTTTTTAACAGCTGTTCAAGGAGACGGGGGGCCGGATGATTTTATCCACAGTGAAAAATTATTGCTTATTGATAAAGACAGAAGAATTCGCGGCATTTATAATGGTACTGACACAAAAGATGTACAGAGACTCATCGATGAAATAGAAGTTCTTAAAATTGAATATGGAGACCGGAAACCTTAAGTCTATTATTAGTGTTTATCCTTAAATGAAAGATAAAATCTGGTTTCCAATAATTGTTAGCGTTTCAATCGTAATTCCGGTAGTTGTATTTCTCTTGTTAAACCTCCCAAAGGCTGAAGCTGGTGATTTCGATATTACAATTTTACCGAAGTTGAATGCTATATTAAATTCGCTTACTGCTGTTTTTTTGTTATTGGGATTTGTTTTTATCAAAAATAAAAATATTCCTTTTCATAGGATTTCAATGCTTTCTGCTTTTTTATTTTCTTCACTATTCTTAGTGAGCTATGTTATTTATCACTATTTCTCTGAAGAAACCAAATTTGGTGGCACAGGGTCAATAAGAATTATTTATTTCATTTTACTAATTTCCCATATAATTCTTGCAACCGTTATTGTTCCACTTTCCTTATTTACCATTTATCATGCATTTGGAAAGGCCTTTGAAAAACACAAAAAAATTGCTCGCTGGACTTTTCCTATTTGGTTATATGTAGCCGTTTCGGGCGTTTTAGTATATTTGATGCTTTCACCCTATTATTCCATATAAATGAAGAAGTGTTTTTTATTTTTAACTCTTGCTTTTTTATTAAATCTGGGCACTGGTTTATCAGGAATAGCCCAATGCCCGATGTGTAAAGCCTCCCTCGAATCAAATCAAAAAGGCAAAGAAACAACACAAACCTATGGGAAAGGTATAAATATGGGCATTTTGTTTTTATTGGTAATCCCCTACCTAGCAGCAGGTACTATTGGTTTTGTTTATTACAAAAATTATAGAAAGAGAAAACAAACCTCTACTTCTGATGCCTCAAAATAAAAATATTGTACTTTCTGCCTTAAAATGCAAGTGTCCTCAATGCAGGAAAGGAAATCTGTTTTTAAAACCTTTTTATGATTTATCAGGTTTTTCTAAAATGCCTGAAAACTGTCCTGTTTGTGGATTTAAGTATGAAATAGAACCCGGCTTTTACTGGGGAGCAATGTATTTTAGTTATGGTTTTAGTGTGGCAATGACTCTTATTCTTGCCTTTTTAACATATGAATTTTTAAACAATCCCGCAGTTTGGGTTTATCTGATTATTTCAACCCCAACAATAATACTTTTGTCTCCTGTATCCCTAAGATATTCAAGAGTTTTAATGATTTATTTTTTTGGAGGTGCTAAATATTCTCCAAATACTATCAGGAAGCAACCTTAAGGTCATTTATTCCTGACTTTTCAAATTGTTCTTTTGCATATTCTAAGGTTACCTGAAGTTTCCTTGCTTTAGTTCCAGGAAGTTCATACATACTATTCAGCATAATTCCTTCAACCACAGACCTTAAACCTCTGGCACCAAGTTTTAGCTCAAATGCTTTTTCTATGATGAAATCTAAAACTTCGGGAGCAAAAGTCAATTTTATTCCTTCAATTTCAAACAATCGAACATACTGTTTAACAATTGAATTTTTCGGGTCAACAAGGATGGACCTTAGTGTTTTTTCATCCAAAGGATCTAAATATGTAATAACCGGAAGACGTCCGATTAATTCAGGAATGAGACCAAACTTTTTTAAATCATTTGGTTGAACGTGACGAAATAAATTTGATTGAGTTATTTTTTCCGGTCCTGTTTGAAAACCTATAGTCTGAACCATAATCCGACGGGAAATTATTTTTTCCAGACCGTCAAAGGCTCCACCACAGATAAACAGAATATTGGAAGTATCTACCTGAATCATGTTTTGATCAGGATGTTTTCTACCTCCTTTTGGTGGCACGTTAGATACCGTACCTTCAAGCATTTTTAATAATGCCTGTTGGACCCCTTCGCCGCTTACATCTCTTGTGATGGATGGATTATCTGATTTGCGTGAAATTTTATCAATTTCATCTAAATAAACGATACCTCTTTCGGCAGCAGCAACATTATAATCTGCTGCCTGAAGTAAACGTACCAGGATGCTTTCAACATCCTCTCCAACATAACCAGCTTCTGTCAGAACAGTTGCATCAGCTATACAAAATGGAACTTTTAAAATTTTAGCAATGGTTTTTGCCAATAGCGTTTTGCCAGTTCCTGTCGGGCCTATCAGGAGAATATTGCTTTTTTCAAGCTCTACATCTTCAACTTTAAGATTTTTCTTTGCGTTTATCCTTTTATAATGGTTATAAACAGCTACAGAAAGTACCTTTTTCGCTTCCTCCTGACCAATTATATACTGATCGAGGTGTAATTTTATTTCTTTCGGTTTAAGGACATCCACTGAAGCATTGCTTTCTGCCCCATTTCGACCAAATTCATCTTTTATAATTTCCTGTGCTTGCACAACGCATTGATCACATATATGCGTATCATCAAATCCTGCAAGCAAAACCCGGATTTCAGATTTTGGCCTTCCGCAAAAAGAGCACTTTAAGGATGTTCCTGCCATTAATTTTTACTCCTTAACTTCTTTTGGTTTCTGAGGACCCGTTAATACTTCATCAATTAAACCATAAGCTTTAGCTTCCTCTGAACGCATCCAGTAATCCCTGTCAGAATCCTGCCAAATTTTTTCATACGTCTGACCGGAATGGCGGGCTATAATTTCATATAGTTCTTTCTTCAACTTCTGAATTTCTTCATGAACAATAGCAATATCAGATGCCTGTCCCTGAGCGCCACCCAAAGGTTGGTGAATCATCACCCTTGAATGCGGAAGACCAGCCCTTTTGCCATTAGCACCGGCACAAAGTAGCACGGCAGCCATTGATGCAGCCATTCCTGTACAAATTGTAGCAATATCTGGAGCTACCAATTGCATGGTATCATAAATACCCAGACCTGCATAAACTGAACCGCCTGGAGAATTAATATATATAGAAATATCTCTTCGGTTGTCAGTAGACTGCAGAAACAACAATTGAGCGTTTACAATATTTGCTACATGTTCATCTATTGGATACCCAAGGAAAATGATTCGGTCCATCATCAATCTTGAGAAAACGTCCATTACTGCAATATTCAGAGAGCGTTCCTCAATAATATTAGGTGTAAGGCCAACAATATTTCGGTTGATAGAGCTTACATAATCATGCAACGTCAAGCTGGAGATGCCCATATGGCCAGTGGCATATTTAAAAAACTCGTTGGTACGATTCATTTTTCTGATTCTTTTAAGAAGTTAAACGCTTTAACAGTGTTTATGTTATAAAAGGAAGTGTATTACCTACCTGAAAATTCTGTTGCTGAAACTGGGACATCTCTGAAAGTAAGATTGGAAGCTATACTTTCAAGAACTTTATTTTGCATGGTCTCCCTAGTAATTTTGTCCATGTTTTCTTCATTTTTATATACAATATCTAAAAATGTTTTCTTTCTTTCGGCATCAAACTGGTTGATATCAAGGCCTATTTGAGAAGAAATAAAAGCTCCAACAGCCTGTTCCACTTCTTCATTGGTCAATTGTACCTCTGGATGTTCAGAAAGCCATTTATTTTGAATCAAATTCCAGCGTAATGATCTGGCATATGCTGGATACTCATTATCCAGAATTTCAGGAGTCAATTTTTGTTCATCAGCACTTGACAATAACCATTTTCTTAAAAAGCCATCCGGAAGAGGAATTTCAAGGTTGTTCATGAGTAAATCGAAAACCTGATTCTCAACTTGAATTTTAGCTTGTCCTTCCAAACTTAAAACCAAATTTTGCTTTAACTCAGCAATAAATTCTTCTTCTGAATTTACTTTTCCAGGACCTAAGATTTGGTCAAAAAACTCCTGATTCAGTTCAGCAGGATCGACATGGTTTACTTTTTTAACTTCAAAATAGTATGGATGTACCAACCTTTCTTCAAGCATTTCATCTGAACAATTCAGAAGCCATCCTCTTTGCTTATTTGAATCCAGACCATTAACTAAATCAAATTCGAATATATCACCAGCTTTTTTACCTGGAATTAATGCATCCAGATAGGTTGATTCAAGAATTTCAGGATTTAGAGCAATATTTCTTTTAAAACCTTCTTCTAGCGGATTGCCATTACTATCCGAAGCATAAAGGTTACCAAAAAGGGTATCACCTGAGCCAGCTTCTTCTGGATTGGTCATTTTCCCTTTACTTCTTTTCAAACGATTTAAATATCCTTCAAAATAAAGCTGGTCGATTTCAATAACTGGCTGGTCTAAAACAGGCAATGAACTTAAATCCAAATGAAACTCAGGGGCAAAACCAATTTCATAAGTAAAAGACATAGGTTGAATATCGTCAATATCCAACTGGATTTCCTCTTTTGGTACTGGAAGTGGATTTCCAAGTAAAGGCAAACGTTGTTCGGTTATATATTGGTTTAGGTTATCGGAAAGAACTTTATTTAATTCTTCATACATAATTCCCTGTCCATATTTTTTACGAATTAGAGAGGCTGGAACCATACCGGGTCTGAAACCAGGTAACTGTGCTTTTTTTACTACCTCTTTAAGAGCATTCTTTATGTTTGCTTCCCAATCTTCTGGTAATAGTTCTAAATGGAGAAAGCCTTGAAGGCTCTCCATTTTTTCAATAGTAATATTCAATGCCGGATTAAAAAACTGTAGTGTGCGGATGGAGGGACTCGAACCCCCACCCCTTTCGGGACCAGATCCTAAGTCTGGCGCGGCTACCAATTACGCCACATCCGCAAAATAGATCTCCTGCAATCGGGATGACAAAGGTACGAGAGAGTTATAAAATAATAAAACCCTACAAGAGGGTTTTATTGATATTATTTATTCTACAGTAAATTAAAAGTCTTCACATACTTCGAATCCACCGCCACCTGCGATTGGCTTCACTACCACATTGATAGTTTGACCATCAGGAGTCACAACCTGATATGAAGCAGAATCTGGATTAGAAGATTCATTTTCAATTACCTGAGTACCTAAACCTACAGTAGTAATGTTTAAGAAAGTAAGGATAGCGATTATTATTGATGCCATGTTCGTGCTGTTTGTGATACAAAGATGGGGGGTTTAATGGGTACAGAAAACATCATAATATGAATGATTATCTCATTCCGTAAAATACGTAGTTTGCGTATAGATTTGATGAAAACTAGCCATTATTCGAAAGAACTTAGTGGTTCCTCCAACAAAAAAATAGTTTTTACCTATTGATTTTCTCATTATGATTTTACTATATTTACGCATTGAATATTGAAAAAGGAAATATTGCTTACCTGAAAGAGGCTCTGAATAAGCTGAAAAAGGCCGAAATAGACAGCCTATTCCGCTTTTTAAGCTGTTTTGACTCTAACCATAAAAAGGATAGAGATTTATTGCAGGTACAGTTTTTGGAAATTTTCTTAGCCAACATTCACAAAAAAGAAAAAGAAATCTACGAAGAATTAAGTAATACTTTTGATTCTAAAGCAATTAGTAACCATGCCTATAGGATAAAAATCCGATTGCTGGACTTACTTATTCTGGAATTGAATAAGGAAAAGTATGAGGTTTCTGAATATATGGAAGCCAATCTGGATATTAAAAAAGGTCTATTACAACTTACCTTATTACGTGCCCGAAACATTACGGCAGAAATTCCGCATCTGATTAATCTTTTAAAAGCAAAAGCTGAAAAGTATGAACTGGTAGGAAACCTAATTGAAATTTTACTCTTCGAGAAAGAATTCTTCAGTACAAGGTCTTCTATTAAGCAATACAACTCAATATCTGGTAAAATTCAGGAGGCTCTTAAAAAACAGCATCTTTTAGAAGAGGCATTTGATCATTACGCCAAATTAAGAGCCATTAAGTCCACGACACTTCAGTCTAAAGATGTCGATAAGCAATTACAGGAGGCTCTTGCCTTTTTTTCAAATTCTGATAATCAAACGGATTTGGCTTCCTTTCATTATTATAAATTCTGGATTCAATTGGAGGAGCTCTATTTAAAGAAATCCTACGAGGAAGCACTTGATTTATGTGAAAACAACCTTGCTTATATTCAGGCAAATCCTGCAATTTTATCAGTACAAAGAGTTGGTATCAATTATATTCAGCAAGCAAAGCTTAATATTTATCAGGAACGGTACCTTGCTGCTCTTGCATGTACTCATAATGCGCAGAAATACTTTGAAACGGATAGTCAAAATGCATTTACTGCTCTTGAACTTGAGGTACTCTCCTTTTTCTACTCCTCTCAGTATCAACAGGCTACAGAAAAATTAAGAGAATTACTAAAAGAAAACAATCATAATATTTCACCTTTCAGAAGAGGTCAGTGGAAATACTATTTATCCTACCTTGATTATCTTTCAGGGGATGGGAGAAAAGCCAATCAGGATCTTGACGCTAATGATGAAATGGTAAATGACAAGAAAGGATGGGGAATTGGTGTTAAAATGCTAAAACTTCTTATTCATGCTAATAATGAAAATGAGTCCATATTTACCAGTACACTAGAATCAATTCAAAGAGCCTTAAATGATAAAGAAGAATCGAAGTCTATTCGTAAAAGAGAAAGAACGATTCTTACCATTTTAAGAAGACTAAAAAACAACAATTTCAATTTCAAACTCACTCTTGCAAATTCTAAAAGGGAGCTTGAAAGATTGGTTTCTACTGAAGAACAGTATGCTTGGGAACCGATGAGTGCAGAACTCATTAGATTTGAATATTGGTTTGAAGAACAAGCTGCTATACAAACATCAGGAAGAAAAACAGGATACTTTACGCCAAAAGTAATGGCATCCTAATTTCTGATTTCAAATCCTTGTTTTGAGGATATTTTATTTATTTCCCGCGCTTACTGCTGGTAGTAAAAGATTGTCAGGGAGCAATCGACAATTTAAACTACTAATTAAAAATCATAATATTTATTGAATAGATTTGTTCTTAAACTAAGAAATAAGTAAATATTAGATTTTTCCTGATTACCATATTGTTGATTTCTAACGGTTCCACCCCCTTCAACAATCATATTGGAGGCCGGATTAATAAGATATCCTACACGACCTTCCAGATAAATCAACTTGTTTGCAAGACCTTGACCGGTAGTATTACCATAGTCGGAAACCCGGTCATTATAGCTTTTCCATATCGATCCACCGAAGTTAAGATTCGCAGTATCTGTACCAAATTCAGAATAGATTATTTTACCTTCAAAAGTCCAGGCATTGAATCTATAATTGGCTATGCCAAGCCATTCCCATCCATTTGCACCTCTAGGATGCGCCATAGGTTGATTCATATGCTCCCACGATTGGCCTGAACTCCAATGAGAATAGGTATATGGACGGATGTAATTAAATTCAGTTTGGAACATAAGATTTTTTACGCCTGCAATATCAAACCACTTGATACCCACCTGTGCGGACTGTTTGTTTGCCCACCAACCAGTACCTTTTCTTATTTCACTTAATTTAAATTCATCGAGCAAGAGTTGGCTGTAAAAAACCACATTTTCATGAATTTTATAATTTAAGCTAAAACCAATTAAGGCATTATCGGGAGAACCCAAACCTGCTTCGACAGGTCTTAGGAAAATCACAGGATTCAAATAAGCGACATCGAATCCACGATAACCAGATGAATCTCTGTTTGCCCAAATTACACTTTCAAATAATCCAAGATTCAACTTTTTCGTAACATTCAAACTGAGGTAATGGACAGTTGTATTCTTTTTATTATATCCGAAATCCTTATCTTTTGGAACCCTGTAATCTAGAAATTGGGCATACATAGACATGTATTTAATTCTCCAAAATTCTGCTGTTATTTTAAAGAAAGGATAATTTGTAGCATTGTCCGATAAGAACAAAGAGCGATACCCATCACCAATAAAATGCTTATCCTGACCAAACTGAAAATTCAAATAATTTACAGGAGAATAAGAAACATATCCAGATGCAAAAGCATAGTCAAATCCCGAATAAAAACTTTTGGGACTCCCCTGCCCCGGTACCACTCTTGAGTCTCTTACAAATGAATCTAAATATGAGGGAAAACTAGATTGATTCTCATAAAAACTGGAATAGAGAGAAAGTTGTTTTTTCTTGCCCAAATCGGCTAGCACCTGAAATCCTCTTGTATTTGTATTGGTGAAATCCTTATCCTTAAAGTCATAATTACCTTGAAGATTAAATAAAGGGTCCACTCCAACAAAATAATTATCTCCATTTACATCAATAAGATGCTCTTTTCTGACTTTTCTCCAGAATAAATTGTCTTTGGGTATCTTAATAAATCCACCATCTGCCGAATCTGTGTTTATTTTTCTGTTGACTTCACTGATTCGGTAAGGTTTTATTGAAGTATGGTTTTGAAAACCAGGGGCATTCATTGCTTTTTCATACCGGTTCATGATATCCCGGTTAAGATATACGTTCCTTTCCTGAGAAAAACCTGAAATCCAGCAAATAGTTAAAAAAAATGTTACATGGAGGGGAAGCCTGTATTTTTCAAACAAATGGTTAAATAAATTCATAATGTAATGATAATGATTTTAAATATTAAAACAATTCTGCATACTTCTTTGCAATAACTTCCCATTTGTATCTTCTTTTAGCAACTTCATACAACTGGTCAGCTATACTAATTCGGTTTTCCTCAGTCAAATTATTTACTTGATTTACAAGGTCTTCAGTTGATTTAAAAAAAAGTGCCTTTTCTTCTGTTGTTGCTCTGTTAAAAATAACATCAAATGCTATTACTGGCAATTGCAAGTACATTGCCTCAACAAGAGAAGGGTTTGTTCCACCTGCGGAGTGTCCATGAATGTACAATTCGCAATTTGATCTAAATTCATTCAGAATATTCTGATCATAAATTGGGTCAAGCAGGAAAAGGTTTGGGGTATCTTTATATTTTTTCTGCAGGTTTCTACCGTATAAGCTATAATTCCAATTGCCAACAATAATCAAATTTTTTGTTTTAAGTATCTCAAATGCCTGAAGAATAATATCAATATTGTTCTCAGGTTCAATTCGACATACAGAAAAGGCATAAGGTTTAACAAGAAAAGGATACTCTTCTAAAGTTTCGCTAGAAATTGCAATTCTTCTTGTATGGTCGGCACCATATTCAATCAGAACGCTATCTCTGTTATGAGCGGATTTCACATATTTTCTAATGCCTTCATTATCAGCAATTATTGCATATGCACTTTTAGCTCCAACGTTTTCTGAGAATTTAAGAAATGATTTTGCTAAACCTTTCCATTTACCTCTTCTCCATTCCACGCCATCCACATGGATAATAAATTTTGTTTTGCGGAATAGCTTTAAAACAGGAATTATAAAGGCAGCAGAGATACCTAAGAGTATAACAACATCATGATTCCTAACTGCAAGAATTAATGACCAGGTATCGTAAAATATACTTTGAATACCATTGGCTCTCAAAGGGATATATTTCAAATCCGCACCGTGGTACTTTTTGATTCTATCTTCAAGAGGATAGGCATAGGTACTGCAAAAAACAGTTACTCTATGCTGTTTAGACAGATAGAAAGTAAGATATTCTGCAAGGGTTTCATACCCCCCATATTTAGCAGGAATACCCACACACCCGACAATGGCTATACTTTTCAGACTCAAGTTAACGTTTCAGGGCGTTAAATTAAGCATGATATTTGGCATTACCTCCTACCAGGCAATTAAACCTGTAAAAGGAACGAAGTCATACAACTCTGCATAGCCATCTGTTCTAGGCAAATGCCACAAAGTAGTAATAATACCAGCACTATTACCTCCATTTTCCTTAACATAATTAATGAAATTCTTTCCCGTTGATTTATTATTCCATACTGCCGCATAAGTAACATGGCCACTTTTTTTAATGTCCGAAAAGGAAGGAAATTCGGTACCCTGATCAAAATAATGCCAGTCACAAATAATTATATCTTTAGGGATATCGGGTAACAATAGCGGGAATTTATTTGGGCCAGTAAGCTTTTTCTTTTGCATATTAGGATACTTGGCATATTCTAGGAACATATCTCCCCACATCATTAAGGTAACATCCGGAAAATTTTCATTAAAGTATTTATGTAAATCAAGGATACTTTGCTTGTAGGCAAATGGTTTCAAAGCTGTACTTTGATCAATATTTTTCTCTTCTTTTCCAAAATAATACACTCCTTTAACTTCATCATGGCCTATGTGAAAATATTTACTTTTAAATAGATTTTGAATTTCAGTGAGGTAAGGATAAATCACTGTATCAAGAAACGGTTTATTCATAGGATCATAGGTAAAGTTGTTTAAAAGGATCTTATTTTCGCCATTTTTTCCTTTTTGGAATGCTTTAACAACTTGTTCTGTTATAAATTTTTCTTGG
>Ga0114972_10001094_pt1 | contig 20497 bp, 18 predicted proteins | sample M_140807_EF_Meta_FD_87354 | JGI IMG/M metagenome (GOLD analysis project Ga0114972, IMG submission 87354) | Freshwater microbial communities from Lake Montjoie, Canada to study carbon cycling - M_140807_EF_MetaG | ecosystem: Environmental > Aquatic > Freshwater > Lake | place: Lake Montjoie...
AGGCGATGGTCGTGGCCGCCGCCGCCGGCTTGCCCGCGGCGTCGTTCAGGAAGGTCTCCGCGACGGTGGCCGTGTACTTCAGCTTCTGCCCGTTGAACGTGCCTTCGTGCTTGGTCACCGCCACCCGCGGGACCCGCGCCTCGCTCGCCGCCGGGACCGCCGGCGCCTGGGCCAGCGCCGGCGTCGCGCGCCCGGCGAGCAGGGGCGCGGCGAGGATCACTGGCGTGGCCAAGGCGAGGCGACGGGGGAGGCTCTGGGACATGGCGTGGACCCTTCCTGAAAGAGTGCGCTTGATCGGGCGCTTTGCGTCAAGGTTCAAGCGATTTCAGTCGGCGCGGGTGAAGGTGACAACTGCCTCCAGATGCGGCGACCAGAGGAACTGGTCGACCGGCACCGCCGCCAGCACCCGGTAGCCCGCCTGCGCCAGCATTGCTGCGTCGCGCTGTAGCGCCGCGGGGTTGCAGGAGACATAAATGATCCGCGGCACTGCCGCGCGGGCCAGCAGCGCCACCTGCTCCGCCGCCCCGGCGAAGGGCGGGTCCAGCACGGCGGCGGCGAGGCCGCGCAGCTCCGGCCCGGCCAGCGGCTGGCGCGTAAGATCCCGGCGCACCGCCTCCACCCGCGCCTGCGCGGCATTCGCCGCCCCGGTCAGGGCGGCGACGGCGCCAGCCTCCCCCTCGAAGGCCCGCACGCGGGCGCGTGCGGCCAGCTGCAGGCTCAGCGTGCCCAGCCCAGCATACAGATCGGCGATCACCGCCCGCGCCGGCAGCCGCGCCGGCAGCCCCGCCAGCACCGCGGCAACGATCGCCGCCTCCCCCGCCGCGCTCGGCTGCAGGAAAGCGCCAGGTGGCGGCACCACATTCACCCCCGCGAAGGCGATGCCGACCGGGCCAAGCTGCGCCGCCGTCTCCGCCACACCCTCGCCCCGCGCCCAGGCGATGCGCGGCAGGCCGTGCGCGGTGGCGAAGGCAGCCAGCTTCACGCGGCCCGGCGCGTCCAGCGGCCCATCCGTCCGCAGCAGCAGGTCCGGCCCGGTATCGAGCAGGTTCAGCACCGCCGAGCCCTCCCGCCGCAGCGCGGCCAGCCCCTGCAGCAGCGCCCGCAGCGGCGCGAACAGGGCAACGAGGCGCGGGTCGAGTACGGTGCACGTGCCGAGATCGACCAGCTGCGCCGCCCCGCGCGCATGAAAGCCGAGCGTAATGCCGCCGGCGCCACGTCGCACCGCCAGATCGGCCCGGCGCCGCGCGCCCGGTGGGGTGCTGGCCAGGGCGGCGACGGGCGCATCGGGGAAGCCGGCCCGGGCCAGCGCTAGCACCAGCTTGTCACGCTTCCAGGCCGCATACGGAGCGGGCGCCCAGTGTTGCAGCGCGCAGCCGCCGCAGGTGCCGGCATGTGGACAGGGGGGGACGACGCGCTCCCGGCTTTCGGCCAGCCAGAGCTGCGGTGTGGCGCGCTCTCCGGCGATCTCGGCCAGAACACGCTCCCCCGGTAGGGCGCCGGGGACATAGACCGCGCGGCCGTCTCGCCGGGCGATGCCGTCGCCCTCTGCGCCAATGGCGGCGATCGAGAGCTCAGTCGGCATTTGGAAGATTTTGGGCTGCGATGCGGATCTCGACCAGGAAGTAGCCAAGCGCGGCGATCGCAGCGAACATCGCCAAGACCAGCAGCCCGCCGACCGCCCTAGCGAAGCCAAGTTCAAAGAATGCGCCGACGAAGGAGGTAACAATCAGCAGGCAGATCAGCGTCGCCGCCAGCACCCCGCAGACGATGGCGCGATAGGCCGCCCAGGCCCGCCGCACGAGGATACGCCGCTCCCCCACCACCACCTCAGCCGCGCCGTCCCGCACTGCGCGCTCGCGATCAACAACCCGCGCGAGGCGGCCAGCCAGCACGTTAATCAGGGTCGCCATGGCCGTGAGCAAGAAGGCGGGCGCGATCGCCAGCTGGATCACCCGCTCGATCTCCGCGACCTCGGAGGGCTCGACCATACCCCGGGCCCGGCCCTAGCCGCCGAAGGCGTTCAGCCCGGTCTGGGCGCGGCCCAGGATCAATGCGTGCACGTCGTGCGTGCCCTCATAGGTGTTCACGGTCTCCAGATTCAGGACATGGCGGATGACGTGGTAGTCGTCGACGATGCCGTTGCCACCGTGCATGTCCCGCGCCACGCGGGCGATGTCGAGCGCCTTGCCGCAATTGTTGCGTTTGACCAGGCTGATCATTTCTGGTGCCGCCTTATGCTCGTCGAACAGCCGGCCCACTCGCAATACCGCGTGCAGGCCCAGCGCGATTTCGGTCTGCATGTCCGCCAGCTTCTTCTGGACCAGCTGCGTCGCCGCCAGCGGCTTGCCGAACATCTTGCGGTTCATCGTGTACTCGCGCGCCGCCTGCCAGCAGAACTCGGCCGCGCCCATGGACCCCCAGGCAATGCCGTAGCGGGCACGGTTGAGGCAGGAGAAGGGTCCCGCCAGGGACTTCACCAGCGGCAGCCGATTCTCTTCGGGCACGAAGACCTCATCCATCATGATCATGCCGGTGACCGAGGCGCGCAGTGAGAACTTGCCCTCGATCTTCGGGAAGGTCAGGCCCTGCATGCCGCGTTCGAGGATGAAGCCGCGGAGGATGCCCTCGTCGTCCTTGGCCCAGACGACCGCGACATCGGCGATCGGCGCATTGGTGATCCAGGTCTTGGAGCCAGAGAGCGAATAGCCGCCATCCACCTTCTTCGCCCGCGTGCGCATTGAGGAAGGGTCGGAGCCGGCATCCGGTTCGGTCAAGCCGAAGCAGCCGATCCATTCGCCGCTGCGCAGCTTAGGGAGGTATTTCTGCTTCTGCGCTTCCGACCCGAAGGCGTGGATCGGATACATGACGAGGGAGGACTGCACCGAGAAGGCGCTGCGATAGCCACTATCGACCCGCTCCACCTCGCGCGCCATGAGCCCGTAGGCGACATAGGAGACGCCGGCGCAGCCATAGCCATCGAGTGTGGCGCCGAGGAAGCCCATCTCCCCGAACTCGTTCATGATCTCCCGGTCGAAGCGCTCGTTGCGGAAGGCGAGCAACACACGCGGCAGCAGCTTGCCCTGACAGAAATCACGGGCCGCGTCGCGGATCATTCGCTCCTCTTCCGTCAGCGCGTCCTCCAGCAGCAGCGGATCTTCCCAGACGAAACCTGGGCGGGACTTGGCCGGGGCGACGATGTTCATGGCGCTCTCCTGACGGGCACGGGTAGCGGGCATCGGCGCCCGGGCGGGGTTGGGTCGGGATATGAGAGCAATCTGGCCCCGGAGTGGCACGGCCGCAACCATCCGCACCGGGCGGGCGCCGGGGGGCTTGCAGCGGCTCCTGGGGCTGGGCACATCCCCTTGATCGGCCAGGAGAGCCCCCGTGAACGTCCAGACCCCCGGTGCCGCCGCCCCCGCTTTGGCCGACCCTGGCCCGGACCGGCTGCGCCTGCTGCACGCGATGGAGCGCAAGCTGCTCTGGCTCTCGGCCTGGATGATCCATCACGCGAACCATGTTCGGCCGAACCGGGACGGGTTGAAGGTGGGCGGGCACCAGGCCTCCTGCGCCTCGGTCATTTCCATCATGACCGCCCTGCTGTTTGAGACGATGAAGCCGCAGGACCGGCTAGCGGTGAAGCCGCATGCTGGGCCGGTCTTCCACGCTGCCAACTACCTCTTTGGCCGCCAGCAGCGCGAGAGGCTCGAAACGCTCCGCCAGTTCGGAGGTATCCAGCCTTACCCGTCGCGTGTGAAGGACGGGGCGGAGGTGGATTTCTCCACCGGCTCGGTCGGCCTTGGCGTCGCGCTGACCAGCTTCGGTAGCCTGGTGCAGGACTATGTGAAGCTGCACGGGCTCGGCCGGCCGGAAATCCCGGCGGGCCGGCACATCGCGATCGTCGGCGATGCCGAGCTGGACGAGGGCAATATCTACGAGGCGTTGCTGGAGGGGTGGAAGCACGACATCCGCAATGTCTGGTGGATCGTCGATTACAACCGCCAGAGCCTGGATTCCGTCGTGCAGGATCGCCTGTTCGGGCGGATCGAAGGCCTGTTTCGCGACATGGGGTGGAACGTCGTCACCCTGAAATACGGCCGCAAGCTTGAAGCCGCCTTCGCGCGGGAGGGCGGCGAGGCACTGCGGCGCTGGATCGATGATTGTCCGAACAGCCTCTATTCGGCCTTCACCTTCCAGGGAGGCACCGCCTGGCGGAATGCCCTGCTCACCGACCTTGGGCGGGAGCCGGGGGTACGGGCGCTCATCGACCCGCTCTCGGATGAGGAGCTCGCTGGGTTGATGACCAATCTTGGCGGTCACGATGTGGCGACGCTGCTGGAAGCCTTCCGCGCGCAGGACGCCGCCGGCGACCAGCCGACCTGCTTCATCGCCTACACCATCAAGGGCATGGGACTTCCTTTCGCGGGGCATAAGGACAATCACTCCGGGCTGATGACCAAGGAGCAGATGGCCGGCTTCAAGCAGGATATGGGCATCCGCAGCGGCCATGAGTGGGACCGCTTTGAAGGGCTAGACCTGCCGGAGACCGAGCTTGCCGCCTTCGTCGCAGGCGTTCCCTTCGCCCAGTTGATCGCCCCGGAAGGTCGGCGACTGAACGCCGCATCGATTGCGGTGCCACAGGACAGCTTCCCGCGGCCGAGTGTGCCCGCCGGCCGCAAGCACTCCACCCAGGCGGCCTTCGGCGAGATTCTGGCCGAGCTGGGCCGGGGCCAGGGTGAAGCCGCCGAGATCGCCAAGCGGATCGTGACCACGAGCCCTGATGTTTCCGTCTCGACCAATTTGGGCCCTTGGGTGAATCGCCGCGGGGTCTTCGACCGGCATCTGAAGAACGACGTCTTCCGCGACGCCAAGCTGGCCAGCGCCCAGCGCTGGGGGATGTCACCGGAAGGCCAACATATCGAACTTGGCATCGCCGAGCAGAACCTCTTCCTGCTGCTCTCGGCGCTCGGCCTGGCGCACGACCTTTACGGCGCGCGGCTGCTGCCAGTCGGCACGGTCTACGATCCCTTCGTCAATCGCGGCCTCGATGCGCTGATTTACGCCTGCTACCAGGATGCGCGTTTCATGCTGGTCAGCACCCCCTCGGGTCTGACGCTCGCCCCGGAGGGCGGCCAGCACCAGTCCATCAACACGCCGCTGATCGGCATCGCCCAGGACCGGCTGGCGAGCTTTGAGCCCGCCTTCATCGACGAGGTCGCGGTGCTGATGCGCTGGGGCTTCGAGTACATGCAGAAGCCCGAGGGCAGCGCCGTCTGGCTGCGCCTTTCGACCCGAGGGCTGGAACAGCCGGCGCGCCCGCTCGACCCCGCGGCTGTGATCGCTGGCGCCTATTGGGTGACGCCGCCCGCGCCGGGCGCCCGCATCGCCCTGGCCTATCAGGGACCGGTGGCGCCAGAAGCCTTCGCCGCCTTCGCGGCGCTGCGCGAGGAGGAGCCGGAGGCCGGGCTGCTCGCCATCACTTCGCCCGACCGCTTGCACGCCGAATGGTTGATCGCGCGGCGCAAGGCGCGCGCCGGCTTCGGCGCGCCGAGCCATATCGAGCAGTTGCTGGCGCCGATGGCGGCCGGCTCGGCGTTGGTGACGGTGCTGGACGGCCACCCGGCGGCGCATGCCTGGCTCGGCGCCGTGCGCGGCCAGCGGGTGGTGCCGCTCGGCGTCGATCACTTTGGGCAGGCCGGCGATATTCCCGATCTCTACCGGGAATACGGGCTCGACACCGACGCCATCTTGGACGCGTGCGCACAGGCGCTGCTGGGATAGGCAGCGACCTGCCCGGCGCGCCCCCCCCGGCGGCCGCCGGGCGACGCTTAGTCGCGCTTTTCCGTAAAGAAAGGCCGGCCGTCAGCGAAGATGTTCGGCTTCAGGAAGATACCGATCACCGTCGCGCCTTCCGGCCCCGCCCAGGCAACATGGGTATTGCCTTCCGGCCGCCAGACGAACTGGCCCGGCAGGCATTCACCTTCCTCATCCACGAACCGGCCACGTAGCACATAGGTCTGCTCGATCGCGGTGTGCTCGTGCAGCGGCACCTCCGCTCCCGGCTCCATCTCCAACAGCAGCGTGGCGACGCCATTGCCGTCGCTGTAGAGCGTCTTGCTCTTGATGCCCGGGAACTTGCTCTCCTCCCAAGGCATGTTCGGGGCGTCGACGAAGACAGACCGGGGCGAGGGCGCATCCACCGTCAGGCGGCGCCGGACCGTTTGCAACTGGGAAACGCGGGCGAGATCATCGGGCATCTTGGCCTCCCTCAGGCGTGTTTCTCATACGCTATCCCGGCGTCCGCCCGCCCGCCAAGTCCTTTGCCGGCGGCGGCGGGCCGACCTGGCAACCTTTTCCTGTCGGGCATAACCTACGCTAGTTTGAACGATACGTATCGGAGGTAGAGGACCATGGCCACGCGTCGCGGTTTCATCGGCTGCCTGATCTGCGCCACCAGCGGGCTGGTCGCCACTGCCGTCGGCGCCCCGGCACAAGCCCAGGGGATCGAACGGAAGACCCTCAGCACCATCGACTATCCCGGCGATGGCAAGGTCTCCATCCTACAAACGCTGCTGGCGCCGGCGGGGACCGTGATCGCCAAGCATACCCATCCGGGTATCGAAAGTTCGGTCCTAACGGAAGGCGAGCTCGAACTTGACGTGGTGGGCGTCGGAACGAAAGTCTATGTCGCGGGCGAGGGCTTTCAGGTACCGGCCGGCGTCGTGCATGGCGGCAAGGTACTGAAGACTGCCCGCCTCGCCATCACCTATGTGGTCGAGAAGGACAAGCCGCTCGCTACTCCGGCCTGATGCCCGATTTCAGCCTGGAGGCGGCCGCCGGCGGGAGGGTCGCCGGGGTGGACGAGGCCGGACGAGGGCCGTTGGCCGGGCCAGTGGTCGCAGCGGCAGCGGTGTTTCCCATCGGCGTACCGGCGGCGCTTGCCGCGCTGCTTGATGACAGCAAGCGCCTGAGCGCCGCCGCCCGCCTGAAAGCTTTCGCCGCCTTGATCGAGGCACGCGAGAGCGGCATCGCCGAATGGGCGCTTGGCGCGGCATCGGCGGCGGAGATAGGCCGGCTTAATATCCTGCGCGCGACGCATCTTGCGATGGCACGCGCCGTTGCCCGCCTGCCGGCCCCCCCCACGCTGGTGCTGGTGGACGGCAATCAGCCGCCACGAATCGACCTGCCTATCCGCTGTGTGGTGGGCGGCGATGCGGCGAGTCTTTCCATCGCGGCGGCCTCGATCCTCGCCAAGGTCGTGCGCGACCGGGCCATGGCACGGCTCGACCGGCGCTGGCCGCAGTATGGTTTCGCCGCTCATGCCGGCTATCCGACGGCGCGGCACCGGGCGGCGCTGGTCGCCTATGGCGCTTCGCCGCATCACCGGCGAGGCTTCCGGCCGATCGATGATCTCTTCGCAGCGATTGACCCCGCGACTCGACGCGGCGAATGATGCGGCCACGCGATTCGCAAGGGGATACAGGTGGGAAGCGGGCTGGACCTGCCGCTGGACCAGGTTCTGGTCGGCGATTGTATCGAGAACATGCGCCGGCTGCCGCCTGCTTCGGTGCACGCGATTTTCGCCGACCCGCCTTATAATCTACAGCTGAAGGGTGCGCTGCGGCGGCCGAACGACACGCTGGTCGATGCTGTTGACGACGACTGGGACCGCTTCGAGAGCCTGGCCGACTACGACGCCTTCACCCGCGCCTGGCTCACCGAAGCGCGGCGGGTGCTGCGCAAGGACGGCACGATCTGGGTGATCGGCAGCTATCACAACGTCTTCCGCCTCGGTACCGCGTTGCAGGATCTCGGCTTCTGGGTGCTGAACGACGTCATCTGGCGCAAGGCCAACCCGATGCCGAATTTCCGCGGCCGGCGCTTCACCAATGCGCATGAGACGCTGATCTGGGCGGCGCGTGGGCCGGAAAGCCGCTATCGCTTCAACTACGCGGCCATGAAATCGCTGAATGACGATTTGCAGATGCGCAGCGACTGGTTCATCCCGCTCTGCACCGGGGCGGAACGGCTGCGCGATGCGGCGGGCGCCAAACTACACCCGACCCAGAAGCCGGAGGCATTGCTGCATCGGGTGATTCTCGCATGCACGGCGCCAGGCGAGGTGGTGCTCGACCCGTTTCTCGGCACCGGCACGACTGCCGCCGTCGCCCGCCGGCTGGGCCGACATTACATCGGGCTGGAGCGCGATGCAGGCTACGCTGCAGCTGCCTTAGCGCGCGTCGGCGCCATCACACCGCTGACCGAGAGCGAGGCGCTGATCACCCCCAGCCGGCGGGAACAGCCACGCATTCCATTTGGCACGTTGGTCGAGCGGGGTCTTGTGCCCGCTGGGAGCATTCTGGTCGACCGGGCGCGGCGCTGGCGGGCGACGGTGCTACCCGATGGCTCCCTACGCTGCGGCCAGGCGCAGGGCTCGATCCACCAGGTCGGCGCGGCGGTGCAGGAGGCACCGAGTTGCAATGGCTGGGCCTTCTGGCATGTGGATTTGCCGAACGGGCGGCTGCGGCTGCTTGACGAGTACCGGACGGAAATGCTGGCGGGCTAAATTGGCAACGCCCCGCGGCAGGGCCGCAGGGCGTCCGAAACCGTCAGACGACGGCCACGAAGGTTAGCGCGAACCCTGGCGAACGTTCGGATTCACAGTCGCCCCAGGTGCGGACGATGTGGCCTGCGTAGCGCTCGGGTTGGCGACCATACCTGAGCCGACCCCGCTGCCAGCCGGAGCCTGACCCGAATAGACGACATTCGGCCGGCCGGGCGCACTGCTGCCCACGGTCCCGGTGATGGAGGCTTGGCCGGCCGAGGCGTTCGGGCTGTTGCGACCGGCGACGTCATCCGCCAGGCGCTGCGCGAGCGGCGCGGAACTGCCAGCCGAGGTCGGGGCGATCGCCGGGGCGTCGGGCTTGTAGGCGTTGCAGGCGGCGAGCCCGGCGACTAGCGCCAGCGCGGCGAAACGGGTGATCATGGGCGGCTCCTCATCTGAAAGGACACACTGTAAAATACATTCTAAGACCGCGGTAGCGCAGTTGGCTACCTCCGCCGCAGGCAGCGTGACTTTTTGCTCCACAACCTGTTGCACATAAGCCGCAGTCCAGCAATCGCCTTCCTCCGGAGATCTCAGCGCCGTGCGCGGGAACCGAGCGCGGCATCGAACGCGGCTACGGTATTGTCAATCTCGGCCGGTCCATGCGCAGTTGAGAGGTAGTATTTGCTCTCGCCCTTCAGGATCCCGGCCTCGCGCATCGCCACGTTCACATGCCGCTGCAGCGCGGCATCCCCCTTCAGCACATCGCGGTAGTTGCGAACCGGCTCGGCACAGAACACGACGTCAAAGAGGGTCGGCTCGCCCAGCACCTGCCCGGCGACGCCGTGGCGACGCAGGCTCTCCTCAAGGCCCTCCATGAGGCGACGGCCCATGCCGAAGGCTTTCTCGTAGGTGCCAGGGCGGCCGAGCACCTCCAGGGTGGCGAGGCCAGCCACGGAAGCGACCGGATTGCCCGAAAGGGTTCCAACCTGCATCAGCCAGCGATCTTCGGCGACCTTCCCCTTGTCGAAATGCGCCATCATGTCGGCCCGCCCGGCTATGGCCGCGAGCGGGAAGCCGCCGCCAATGATCTTGCCTAAGGTGCACAGGTCGGGTGTGACACCGTAATAGCTCTGCGCGCCGCCGTAACAGAAGCGGAAGCCGGTCACGACCTCATCGAAAATCAAGGGGATCCCGTATTGTGCGGTGACGTCGCGCAGCCCCTGGAGGAATCCCGGGGCCGGCGGAATCAGGCGTTGGAACGGCTCGACGATGACCCCGCCGAGCTCGTCGTGATGGGCGGCAATGAGGGCCCTGGCAGTCTCCAGATCGTTGAAGGGCGCCACCAGCACCTCGTGCTGGATCGCCGCCGGGATACCGGCGGAATCTGGCACCGCAACCGGAAAGTTTGCCAACCGCTTCGGCGCGAGGCTCATCAGCCCCCAATCCGACATACCGTGATAGCCGCCCTCAAACTTTAGGATCCGGTCGCGGCCGCGAAAAGCACGGGCGACGCGCATGGCATACATATCCGCTTCAGAGCCGGAGGAGACGAAGCGCACCTGGTCGGCGCAAGGGAAGGCGGCAACGATCGCCTCGGCCAGGTGAACGCCCGCGGGGTTATTAGCGAAGAAGGTGGTACCCTTAGGGACTTGGTCGATGACCGCGGCCGTCACATCCGGATGCGCGTGGCCGATGAACATCGGCCCAGAGCCCAGCAGGTAATCCACATATTCCCGGCCCGTGACATCGCGGACCCGGGCGCCGTAGCCCTCGGTGATGAGCAGGTCAGATTGGACATTGCCAAAGGTGCCGCCCGGCAGCACTCGATGCGCCGTAGCGACAAGTGCCCGTTCGGCTTCCTGGCCAGTGATGCCATCCATAGAGCCACTCCTTGTTTCGGCTAGAATCATCCTAAAGCTATATCCGTTGAGACGGAATCGGCCCAATGGATTTCTTGCGCTGGGAAATTGAATGTCTGGAGGAGGTTATCCCTACTCTTTCGCATCAACCCTTAATCTGCCGGAACCACGCCCGGGACAGAGTGACTGCGCCCCGACGGGAACAATGATTGCGACAGCCTCGCTGTAAAGGAGGAAATTTTCCGGAAAAATCAGGCCCTGGAGAATCCGCCCCCGGCGCCCAACCAATTCGGCAAAACAGCGGCCCGGCGTAAACCACCCCCCGCTTGCCAGCGCCCGCGGCGCGGTTCATCTAACCTTTGCAGCGAACCCAAGGGATTTGTCAGACGTGACCTACGTCGTCCTCGAGAATTGCATCAAGTGCAAATACATGGATTGCGTCGAAGTTTGTCCCGTCGACTGCTTCTATGTCGGCGAGAACATGTTGGTGATCCACCCGGACGAATGCATCGACTGTGGGGTCTGCGAGCCGGAATGCCCCGCCGAGGCCATCGTCCCGGACAGTGACGATCGCGCTGCGGAATACGTCGAGTTGAATCGAACCTACGCGGTGCAATGGCCGAATATCACCCGAAAGGGGGAAGCGCCGGCTGATGCGGATGAATGGAAAAACAAGACCGGCAAGCGCGCCTTGTTGAGCCCCGAGCCGGGCAAACCCTGACACAGCCTTCGAACAGCTTGTCCCGCGGGTTAATGACTTCCCAGGCAAACCATGCTTATATTTTAGTGATCAGTAGCGCAATGCGAGCCATGCAGCCCGCGTTTCGTTGCTGCGGAAAATAGCCAAGCGGGCGAAGCCTGGGGTCACGCCTTAGCCAGATCGCCCTCGTTGGCCAAAGGACAATGGCCCTATTGGCCAGACAGGAGAGTTGCGACGGATGAAAAGCCCGGCCCGCGCCAGCGGCACGCGCAAATCCAGCACCGCCAAAAAGCCAGCAGCGAAAAAACCGGTCGTGGCGGCGAAGCGCACGACCCGGCCAGCGGCTTCGGCCAAGCAGGCTGCTCCAGTCCGACGTAGTTCGGCAAAGCCAATTAAACCAATCGTGAAGGCAAAGCCGAAAGCGGTCGCCTCGCGGATCACGACAAAGGCGGCGGTCCGCCCGAAGGCGAAAACCGCCGCCAAGCCGCAGCCTGTGGCGAAACCGAACGCGCTTAGCAAAGCCAAGACCCAACCCAAAAGCGCTGCCAAGGCAGCGAGCCAAGCGACCCGTAAACCCCCGGCGAAAGACGCGGCGAAGCCGGCCCCTAAGGCCGCGAGCAAGCCTGCCAACAAGCCCGCTGTCGCGGCCCCGGCCAAGGTCCAGGCAGCCAAGGTCCAGGCAATTGCGAAGCCGGCGGCCAAGCCGATTGTCGTCGCGAAGCCGCCCGCGGCACCGCAACGCGCCGCACCGATCAACATGGCCAAAACAGCGGCAGTCGGCGGGCCGCATCCTCGGGAAGCGGCACCGATTGTCGCGCAGACACCCGCGCCGCCTAAGCCAGATCCTGCCAGCCCAGCAGCCGCCCCGACCAGCCAGGCAAAGCCGCCGGTCATGGTCCGCTCTGGCGGCCAGGCCCCCAATGCAGTCCCAATGCCGCCGCGGCGAGAGGGCCCGCCAGCCCTGACGCCGCGCCAGCCGGCAAAGCAGGTCGATTTCAAGACCGGCGATCACGTCGTCTACCCGACCCATGGCGTCGGCACGGTCCAAGGCATCGAGACGATGTCGGCGGCCGGCTACGCGCTGCAGGTCATCGTCGTGACCTTCGACGAGAACCGCATGACGTTACGGGTGCCAATCAACAAGGCCGCCTCCTCCGGTTTGCGGAAGCTGGCAACGGATGGCGCCATGCAGGATGCGCTCGACACGTTGAAGGGCAAGGCCCGCATCAAACGCACAATGTGGTCGCGGCGCGCCCAGGAATATGAGGCCAAGATCAACTCCGGCGACCCGGTGGCGATCGCCGAAGTGGTGCGGGACCTGCACCGCAACGCCGGTCAACCAGACCAGTCCTTCAGCGAACGGCAGATCTACGAACAAGCGATGGACCGGCTCGCGGCAGAGGTGGCAGCGATTGATCAAACCGACAAACTGGCGGCCACGGATAAGATGCTGCGTTACCTGAAAGGTGGCGACGCGAAGCAGACCGAACCGGCGCCGGCGGACTGACCAGCTCCTCGGGAAGGCCGGAAAGCGGCGTCAGGCCGGGTGGTTAGGCACGGTTTCGCTCCGCCGGAAAACTAGGATCAGGTTGTTCGCTGGCATGGCCTCGATGGCTGCCAAGTGGAAGGCGGTAGCCGCCGCCGCCACCTCCTCCACCGCCCGCAGACCCCAGCGCGGGTCCTGCCCCCGCAGCGCCGCGTCGAAGGCCTCGTTACTCGGGGCGGTCGGTGCGCCGGCCTGGCGAAAGGGGCCGTAAAGCAGCAAGGGTGCCCCGATCGGCAGCACCCGCGCCGCGCCGCGCAGTAAGCCCAGACCTGCCTCCCAAGGCGCGATGTGCAGCATATTGCAGCAAAACAGCGCATCCGCGCGGGCCACCGGCCAGTTCGGTGCAGCAGCGTCGAGCACCAGCGCGCGCCGCAGGTTGGGGAGCCGCGCCGTCGCCGCCCAGGCGTCAATACTGGCCAAGGCGCCGGGATCCGGATCGGTCGGTTGCACCGTCAGTTCGGGCAATGCGCCCGCCAAATGGAGCGCGTGCTCGCCACTGCCGCTCGCCACCTCCAGCAACAGCCCGGGGACGGGCAGATGGCGGCGCAGCACGGTAAGGATCGGCGCCCGATTACGGGCGGCTGCGGCGGAGAAGCGGCGGGCATCCATCATAATGGGACTTAGGTTGGCGCATTCCGGGTTCGGGCGCCATGTGGCGCGCGGTTTCATCCCGGCCGGCCAGCCGCTACAGCAGCAACACCATGCGCTATGTCAGCACCCGCGGCGGGGCCGCACCCCGTGGCTTTGAGGATGTCCTGCTCGCCGGCCTCGCCGAGGATGGCGGTCTTTTCATGCCAGAGACCTGGCCGCGCCTGTCGACGAGCGACTGGCGGGCGCTGCGCGGCCTGCCGTATTCGGTATTGGCTGCCCACCTCATCCACCCCTTCACAGGCGGCGCGCTGTCGCTGGAGAAGTTGGAGGCGCTCACCAGCCGCGCCTATGCCGGCTTCGACCATCCGGCGGTTGCACCGCTGGTCCAACTGGACAGCCGGCTGTTTGCGCTGGAGCTGTTCCACGGACCGACCCTCGCCTTCAAGGACATGGCGCTGCAACTGCTGGGCCTGCTGTTCGACCATGTGCTTGAGAAACGCGGCGAGCGGATCACCATTGTCGGAGCCACCTCAGGCGACACGGGCTCGGCCGCCATCGAGGCCTGCCGTGACCGCGCGGCGATCGACATCGTGATCCTGCATCCGGAAGGCCGTACCTCCGAGGTGCAGCGCCGACAGATGACGACCGTACTCTCTCCCAACGTCGCCAATCTCGCCGTCCAGGGGAGTTTCGACGACTGCCAGGATCTGGTGAAGGCGATGTTCGCCGATATCCCGTTCCGGACCGAGGTCCGGCTCGCGGCGGTGAACTCGATCAACTGGGTCCGGATCGCGGCGCAGATCCCCTATTACGCCTACGCCGCCCTGGCCCTCGGCGCCCCGGACCGGCCGGTTGCTTTCAGCGTGCCAACCGGCAATTTCGGCAATGTCATGGCCGCCTGGGCGGCGCGGGCGATGGGCTTGCCGATTGCGCGACTGATCGTCGGGTCCAACCGCAACGATATCCTCACCCGCTTCCTCGCCGGCAATGATATGTCGATGCGGCCGGTCGAACCCAGCCTTTCGCCTTCCATGGATATTCAGGTGAGCTCCAATTTCGAGAGGCTGCTTTTCGAGTTGCTCGGCCGTGACGCGGCAGCGACAGCTGAGATGATGCGCCGTTTCCGCACCGAAGGCCGGATGCCGGTACCGGCAGCCGCATGGCAGGCGGCGCGCGGCGTTTTTGATGGCTTCGCCCTCGACGATGCCGGCACCCTCGCTGAGATAAAAACGCTCTGGCGGGGCGGGGGGTATCTTGCCGATCCGCATACGGCGGTCGGTACCGCCGCAGCGCGAGCCCTGGCGCCGGCTGACCATGCCATACCAGTGGTGGTCGCGGCGACCGCTCATCCGGCAAAATTTCCTGACGCGGTCGCCGAGGCCACGGGCGAGCGCCCCCCTCTGCCTGCTGGTCTCGCCGACCTATATGAACGACCCGAGCGGTTCAGTGTCCTGCCGAACGAACTCGCCGGTATAGAAGCCTTCGTGCGGGCACACGCCCGCCGCAACATTGCCTGAGGAAAGCCCCGAGCGCATGTCCGATGCTATCCGCCTGACCCGCCTCCCCAGTGGCCTCACCATCGCCTCTGAACACATGCCGCGGGTCGAGACTGTCTCGTTCGGCGCCTATGTCGCGACCGGCACCCGGCATGAACGCGCGGAGGAGAATGGCGTCTCGCATTTTCTTGAACACATGGCCTTCAAGGGGACCGCACGGCGCGACGCCGCAGCCATTGCGCGCGAGATCGAAAACGTTGGTGGCCACCTCAATGCCTACACCGCGCGCGAGAGCACGGCCTACTACTGCAAGGTCCTGAAAGAGGACATGCCGCTCGCCGTTGACATTATCGGCGATATCCTGACCCATTCAGCCTTCGCACCGGAGGAGATCGAACGCGAGCGCGGCGTCATCCTTCAGGAAATTGGCCAAGCCAACGATACGCCCGACGACATTATCTTCGACCATTTTCAGACAACAGCCTTCCCCGATCAACCGATGGGGCGCCCAACCCTCGGCACCGAGGAGATCATCCGCGGCATGTCGCGCGAGACGCTGATGGCATACATGCGGCGGCACTACGGCCCAGAGCGGATGGTGATCGCCGCCGCTGGCGCGCTAGACCATGACCAGCTGGTCGACCTTGTGCAGCAGCATTTCGCGGACCTGCCGCAGGTCGCACCGGCATTAGCCGATCCCGCCCGCTATGTCGGCGGCGAATATCGCGAGGATGACGAGCTGGAGCAGGTCCACATTGTGCTCGGGTTTCCGTCACCGAGCTTCAACGACCGGCTCCATTATCCGACATTGCTGCTCTCTAACCTGCTCGGCGGCGGCATGTCTTCCCGGCTGTTTCAGGAAATCCGCGAGAAGCGCGGCCTGGTCTATTCCATCTACTCCTTCGCGCATCCTTTCCAGGATGGCGGGGTCTTCGCCATCTATGCCGGCACGGGCGAGACGGAAGCGAAGGAATTGGTGCCGGTAACCCTGGCCGAGTTGCGGAAGGTGCAGCGGGATGTGACCATGGAGGAGCTGGACCGCGCCAAGGCGCAGTTCCGCGCCGGGCTGCTGATGTCGATGGAAAGTACCGGCAGCCGGACGGAGCAGCTTGCTCGTCATCTGCAAATCTTCGGACGCGTCCTGCCGGTTGATGAAATCCGCGCGAAGATCGCGGCTGTGACCATCGAGGAGGTACAGGAGGCTGCGGCACAGACGTTCCGCGCCGCACCAACCCTGGCCGCGCTTGGACCTGCCAGGCAGGTGCCTGGGCTCGCCGATATCACCGCGTCTTTGGCGGGCTGAAGTGAGGTCGCAGATGAACCGTTTGGCAACGCTGCAGGATCTGGTCAGCGCGGCGCGCAAGGCAGGGGCCGACGCCGCCGATGCGCTGTTGCTCAGCAGTGCGTCACTCTCCATTCAACGACGGCTCGGCAAGGTCGAGCATCTTGAGCGGGCCGAAGGCTTCGATCTCGGCCTCAGGGTCTTTCTTGGTCGCCAGCAGGCCATTGTCTCCTCCTCCGACCCCTCGCCGAAGGGCTTTGCGGCTCTCGCCGAACGAGCGGTCGCTATGGCGCGCGTGGTGCCCGAGGACAGCAACGCCGGCCTGCCAGAGATTGCCGATGGTCTGCTGGATGCGAGCGGCCTCGGCCTCGATGATTTCGTCGAACCGGATGCGGCCTCCCTCATCGCCCGCGCTGCGGCAGCCGAAGATGCTGCACTCGCGGTCAGGGGCGTGACCAACTCCGAAGGCGCCGATGCCGGCTGGGGACGCACCGTCATCGCGCTCGCCGCGAGCAATGGCTTCACGGGACAGTATGTGCGGACCAGCCACAGCATCTCGGCCACCGCCCTGGCCGGTAGCGGCACGGCGATGGAGCGCGATTACGACTACCATACGACGGTCCATCTCGCCGACCTCGACGCAGCTGACGCTATCGGTCGCATCGCTGGTGAGCGCGCAGTGGCGCGGCTGCACCCGACGAGGCCCAAGACCGCCAAGCTACCCGTGGTTTATTCACCGCGCGTCGCCGCATCGCTGCTCGGTCATTTGGCGAATGCGATCAACGGCGCGTCAGTCGCCCGCGGCACCTCCTTCTTGAGCGATCGGCTTGGTAAACCCGTATTGCGCGCAGGCCTCACGGTGCTCGATGATCCCTTGCGACCCCGCGGCCTCCGCAGTCGGCCCTTCGATGGCGAAGGCATTTCTGGCAAGCGCCGCGCCATCGTCGAGGATGGCGTGTTGACCACTTGGATCCTCGATACGCGGAGCGCGCGCCAACTGGGGATGACCTCCACGGGCCATGCAAGCCGCGGGACCAGCGGTCCGCCGAGCCCGTCTTCGAGCAATCTCTGGCTGGCTCCCGGCACTCTCTCGCCCACAGCGCTGATCGCTGATATCCGCGAAGGGCTGTATATTACTGAGCTGATCGGCATGGGCGTCAACGGCGTCACCGGTGACTATAGTCGCGGCGCCGCTGGCTTCATGATCCGCGATGGACACCTTGCTGAGCCCGTCAGCGAGATCACGATCGCGGGCAATCTCCAGGAGATGCTGTTGCACATGACGCCAGCCGATGACCTACAGTTTCGCCGCGGCACGGATGCTCCAACGCTCCGGATCGAAGGCCTGACCATGGCCGGCGCCTGAATGGCGGTTGAGGAGTGGCAAAAGGCGCCGTCGACGATGGCAGCGGAAGCGATCGCCACGCTTCAGGCGGTGCTGGATGGCGCGATACCCCCTGCGGCTATGGCGGGGGCCATCATCATTGCCGCGCATCAGGTCCCGGAACTGGTTGAGGCTGGTGTCTTCCAGGCCGCAGAATTCGACGACGCGGCAATGGAAGCAATGGCGGCGATCGTCGATATCGCCGCTGATTGGGACGATGAGCATGAGAGTCTCGTCGCCTTCGTGGCAACGCTGGACGAGGAGGATTTTGTGAGTATCAACCGGGCGGCGCGACCATGGGCCCAGGCGGTACTAATTCAAATGGCGGTCTAATAGCGAGGCACGAGTCAAAGCTTCGTGCCGCGCGACTCAGGGAAGCGGAGGTTTCCACCCGGCGATTGAGGGCCAGAGAAGGCTAATACAAGCAGTCAAACTCGTTGGTGCTGGCATTAGTCGGCGGTGCGACGAGCGAGGACCTCCCGCTTGCCGACGTGATTAGCTGGCCCAACGATGCCCTCTTTCTCCATTTGCTCGATCAGCTTGGCGGCGCGGTTGTAGCCGATATTGAGATGGCGCTGGATGAAGCTGGTCGAGGCCTTGCCTTCCCGGCTGACCAGTTCGACAGCGAGATCGAATAGGTTTTTCTCGCCTTCGGCGGCACCGGCAATGCCGGAGAGGCCAAGACCCATATCGCCACCGTCGTCCTCCTCGATCTCGGTCACTTCGTCGACATAAGCAGGCTCGCCCTGGGCGCGCAGGAAATCGACAACCTGTTCGACTTCGGCATCGGACACAAAAGGCCCATGCACGCGCGAGACGCGGCCGCCGCCCGCCATATGCAGCATGTCACCTTGCCCCAGCAGTTGCTCTGCCCCCTGCTCGCCAAGGATTGTGCGGCTATCGATCTTCGAGGTGACCTGGAAGGAAATGCGGGTCGGAAAATTCGCCTTGATCGTCCCGGTGATAACATCGACCGATGGCCGCTGGGTCGCCATGATCACATGGATGCCGGCGGCACGCGCCATCTGCGCCAGGCGTTGAACCGCGCCCTCGATCTCCTTGCCGGCAACAATCATCAGATCAGCCATCTCGTCGATGACGACGACGATCATCGGCAGGGGCGCCAGCGCCAGCGGTTGGTCTTCGAAGACCGGCTTGCCGGTTTCGGGATCGAAGCCGGTCTGCACCCGTCGGGTCAGCACCTCGCCGCGCCGCTGCGCGTCTTGCACCTTGTCGTTGTAGCCACCGATATTGCGGACCCCGAGTTGCGACATGGCGCGGTATCGGCGCTCCATCTCCTTGACCGTCCATTTCAGCGCGCCAATCGCCTTGGGGGGTTCGGTCACGACTGGCGCCAGCAGGTGCGGAATGCGGTCGTAGACGCTGAGTTCCAGCATCTTCGGGTCGATCATGATGAAGCGACACTCATCCGGCGAGAAGCGCCAGAGGAGGGAAAGGATCATGGTATTGATCGCCACCGATTTACCTGAGCCTGTGGTGCCCGCGATCAGCAGATGCGGCATCCGCGCAAGGTCGGCGATCACGGGAAGTCCGCCGATATCCTTGCCCAGCGCCAAGGGCAGCCGGCCCGGATGCCGCACCCAATCCTCAGAGCCCATCATTTCGCCGAAATAGACCGTCTCCCGCTTCGCATTCGGCAACTCGATGCCGATCACGTTGCGCCCGGGCACGGTGGCGATACGAACCGCCGTCACGTGCATATTACGGGCGATATCGTCGGCGAGACCGATCACCCGCGCGGACTTGGTCCCGGGCGCCGGTTCAAGCTCGTAGAGCGTCACGACGGGCCCGGGATTGATCGCTGCGATCCGTCCGCGCACGCCGTAATCGTCAAGGACCTGCTCAAGCAACCTGGCATTGGCCTGGAGAGCCTCTTCGGTCGGCCGGCCGACCCGCTGCGCCGGAGGCTCCGCCAACAGGTTCAGCGGCGGCAGCCGCCAGGGGCTATCGCCCAAGGATAGGCTGGGCTGACGGGCTGCCTCGCTGCGGCGCGGGCTGGCAACGGCGGCGACCTTCGGGGCCTTCGCGATCTCGCTGGTGGCCGGCCTCGGCGCGCTCTCCTGCGCCGGGGTCTCGGCCTGCGGTCGGGGCGCCTCTCGCGGGGCCGCGGCGGCCGCATCGGCGGCGCGCAGCATGGCGGTCAGATCATCGGCCGGGGCCACCGCCTTGCGACGCAGGCGCAATCTGTGCCCCAGCACCTCCACCAACCGACCGAAGCCGCCAGCCGCGCCGCGTGCCCCAACCTCGCCGGCCCGAACCATCCCGCTGGCCGAGCGCGCTGCGGTGGTGCGGGCGGCCCGCCCGAGGCTGAGCCACTCCCCGGGGGCAAGCCCCATCGCCGCAACGGTCAGCATGCCGGCCAGGGCGATCAGACCGACCTGTGTGACGAGCGCGCCGAAGGCCCCGAACCACCGCTCAGCCTGCTGGCCGAGCCATGGCGCGAACAGGTCGCCGGCCACACCGCCTGCCGTCGTCTCGGGGACCAACGCTGCCTCCAGGGGCGTCGTAGCCAGAGCAGCCGAAAGAACCGGCAACGCCACGAGCAACGCCGTCAGGCGGGCCGGAAACAAAGTGATGCCACGGTGGGTCGCCAGGCGCCAAGCCCAGCCCAGGAGCGCCACGCCGGGCATCAGCGCAGCCCAACCAAACCCCTGCACCAGTAAATCCGAGATGAGAGCCCCTGTCGGCCCGGCCAAGTTGCGCGCCACCCGCCCCGTTGCTGTGGAAAGGGAGGGATCGGCGGGGTTGTGGCTCGCGATGGCAAGCAAAAGGCCAAGACCCGCCAAGGCACAGCATAGGCCGAGGATTTCATCGACCCGGCGCCCAATGGCCGCCTTCACCGCCGGCGAGGCGAAACGCCGCACACCCTCGGGCGCGGGCAAAAATTGTCGGGACGCGGACATGGGCGCAAGGTCCGTTTGCAGCGTATCTAAAGGATAGCGCGCAACCCGCTGGCCGCAAACGGTTTTCTGCGGCGCCGTCCGCCGCCCTGCTCGGGCCGGGTCAGAAGGCCTTGCTCAAGGAGAACAGCGCCCGGCTCGCGCAGATGCGCTGACCGTCCGGGGCGGTATTC
>Ga0114972_10001098_pt1 | contig 20452 bp, 14 predicted proteins | sample M_140807_EF_Meta_FD_87354 | JGI IMG/M metagenome (GOLD analysis project Ga0114972, IMG submission 87354) | Freshwater microbial communities from Lake Montjoie, Canada to study carbon cycling - M_140807_EF_MetaG | ecosystem: Environmental > Aquatic > Freshwater > Lake | place: Lake Montjoie...
AAATATTATTTTGGATTCTACTTCCAGAGCTTGCTTTTAGTACAAATGCAGAATTTTTAAATACGTCAGTTCCAGTTGCATTAATACTGTTAAAGTAAATTTTAGAATTGAAAGCGTTCGAATCCAATAAAATGCCATGAGAAAGGCCGCTGCCTTCAGTTTGAAAAAAATTATTGGCAATCAATGAATTGGATGTCCTAACCCAGCAGGCAATTCCATTTGTGATTTTGGTTACCCGATTTTGAAGGACTTCATTGCCCAAACCATTTGCCAAATCAATTCCGATTCCATTTATGGTTGAAATGTTGTTTTTGATAATTCTAATTCCATTTCCAGTTATTCTAATTCCTGAAAGTGAATTGCTAATAATATTTGAAGAAATGAGTGTTGAATCTGCAATTGATTCGAAACCCAAAGTAACTGGAGCTGAATTTATTGAGGATAGGCGGATAATATTTGACTTAATGACACATTTTCTTGCCTTGATTTTTACTCCAGTTATTGAAGTCCCTCCACCTGTGCTTGCGGCACCATTTGCACTTAAAATAAAATCATTTCCATCTGATAAAAGATTGTTGGAACTGTTATCCGTTATTAGGCCGGTAACCATAGCAAATCCACTTAGTCCTGTAAGTGAGATTGAGTTTTGAACAAATTGAGTGAATACTGAATTGGCCACCTGGAATCCAATACTTTGGTTTATCCGGTTTCCAATAACTGATCTCGAATTACACTTAATTAAGTTGGATGCCACTTGAAGACCATTGCAATTAACAATGTCCATGCCTATGGCATCAGCGTTAGTTCCTGTAAAATCCTGCTTGGATGAAACATTAATAGAGTTTCCAAAAATGCTGGCATTCTTAAAGTTCTTTAAGGAAATTCCTTTTAACCTGCTTCCATTTAATGAAGCGATTGAAATCAAGTTTTGACGAATTGATAATCCCGATGAATTTAAATTTCCATTTAATGCCAAAAAGCCCAGAGCATTTTTTGAAATCGAAATATTTGAGTCACAGCCATTTTCCAAGCTTGTAATGTTTCCAATTCGGCAACTTTTAATGTAAAGCCCATTTACTTTTTCAGATAGTAGCAAAGCAATTTGACCATTTTGCCTTTGAATATTCAGTTTGTTTAACTTTATATTCTGCGTTCCTGATAAGGAAAGGGTGTAATCGCGGGAATTGTTTTCCAGGTTGTATTGAAGGGTAACAGATGTGCTGTCACCATTTTCCGGCTCAAATGTTATGGTGTTTTGGAAGCTGTTGCCCAGTATTTTTCTCAGATTAACCTGCTCTGAATAAATACCCGGCCTGACCTTAAATACCACTGGACAGGAAACAGATGCATTATTTAATGCAAATGCCGCGTCTGAAAAGTTTATAAAATCGGGGTTTTCACCTCCAATGGTATAATTTCCACACAAAGCTCCTCCAAGCCTATTGGTAATGGTGTCGTTCAGATGGTTATAATCATTGCTGTTATTCGGCTCGTTTATCCATACCCGAAAGGTTCGGATACCTCCTACTGGAAATAGATACGATCCTATTTCCAAGTTTTCAATCTTTTCACCAAACAAAAGCTGACCTGACCAATTGAAAGGCACTTGTTGAATTCCGTTTACATTCCATTGAATATTCACAGAGTTAATGGTTTCAATTCCTTGGTTGAATAGGCTAATCTTCACGGGCTGAATTCCCGCTTCAAATGGCATTTTGGGCGAATCGAATGAAAATAAATTGAGGTCTCTCGGACTGGGAACCAGAATTTTGATATTGTCTATTATCCAAAAACCTGTGGAATCGCCCTCCCATGAAAATCGTAATTTCACATTGCTGCGAGCCCCTGCTATAGCACTTATGTTGATTATTTCCTGTATGGTTCCAGAAGTTGAAGCAGTAAATTCGGATTGGACGCCCCAGGTTTGGCCGTTATAAACTTCTAACACTCCTTTTCCGGATTGCCCTACATCCAGATGATGGTTAAAAAACAGGAGAATATTGGCATTGATGGAACAATCAATAGAAGGACTTTCCAGACTTACTCTTTCAGGGCCTGCTCCTGCTGCCATCATTTTTGAATCAAAAACGGCTGCTTTTCCACTTACAGGATAATTGAGGAGAAGTTGGGTAGGGTTATCAAACTGCCATAAACCGGATTCTGAACTCCCAGCCTGGTTAAAGTTTGACCAGAATGGAGGAGGTGTAGAATTGGCTGCCGATGAGAAGTCCTCATTCAACAAATAGACCTGAGCCTGAGTGTGATAGGCAGGTAAAAATATAAAAATAAGACCTAAAACAAGTAAAAGGTGAGGCCTAAAAAGTGTGTAATTAAATTTAGAATTGGGCATATTCATGCAGGCACTTTAGAGGGTGTAAAATTTCGCATCATTCAAGTGGGTAAAAAATGGCTTTAGACGATATTCTTACCTTTGGGTCTCGCAAATATATCCAATAATTTTATTGGTAAAGTTCAAAAACTTGAAACTTTTTTGAGATCCATCAAACTCTATATTTTTGATAAAACTTGGAAGGCCTCGACCAGGATTTTGATCAACCTAAACAAGATTGAGCTTGATTAATTCTATGGACAGGCAATGCACAATTTTAAGCGCAAAGACTTCAAAATGAATGTGTTTTACCGTCTTTCAACCTCATTTTTCAAAATGAAGGAAATGACAAGATTTGGAAAAGCCCTAAAATTTCACAGATACGAATCCAATTGGAAACAATAATATTTCCTGCTGGTAGTAGCCCAATATGTTCTCCAAAATAATCTAGGGAGAAAATTAATGTGCATTCAGGAGGCAACTTAACTTACCGAGCCGCTCGGTAAGAAGGTCTCAATGGCACGTAGAAAAATTTCCGTCTTATCCGTTCATTGAAGATAGGAATTCGGCATTGCTCTTTGTAAACTTCATTCGGTCCTTTAAGAATTCCATGGCCTCGATTGAGTTCATGTCGTTCATATGCTTGCGAAGGATCCAAACGCGTTGCAATTCTTCCTTGTCCATCAAAAGGTCTTCGCGGCGAGTGCCAGAGGCTGGAACATCGATGGCTGGATAAACCCGCTTGTTGGCAAGTCGGCGATCAAGCTGCAATTCCATGTTGCCTGTTCCTTTAAATTCTTCGAAAATAACCTCATCCATTTTAGATCCGGTGTCGATCAACGCGGTTGCAATGATGGTAAGGCTGCCTCCGTTTTCTACATTACGAGCAGCTCCGAAAAACCGTTTTGGTTTATGAAGTGCATTGGCATCCACACCACCTGACAAAATCTTACCCGACGATGGCACAACTGTGTTGTAAGCCCTCGCAAGTCGAGTTATGGAATCCAGTAGAATTACTACATCATGGCCACATTCTACCAGTCTTTTTGCCTTTTCCAGGGCAATCGTGGCTACTTTCACATGGCGCTCTGCTTGCTCATCAAAAGTAGAAGCTATTACTTCTGCTTTCACACTTCTTTGCATGTCGGTTACCTCTTCCGGCCTTTCATCAATCAGAAGTACCATGAGGAATACCTCTGGGTGATTTTTAGAAATAGAATTTGCTATTTCTTTTAAGAGTACAGTTTTTCCGGTTTTTGGCTGCGCCACAATCATTCCCCTTTGACCTTTTCCAATTGGGGCAAAAAGGTCCAGAATACGGGTAGATAGTTGGTCATGTGTAGTACTGAGGTTCAGTCTTTGATCCGGGAAAAGCGGCGTAAGATATTCGAATGGAACTCTGTCACGAATTTCTTCTGTTGTTTTGCCATTGATGCTCTCCACTTTGAGCAAGGCGAAATAGCGCTCGCCCTCTTTCGGAGCACGAATTTGAGCGGAAACCGTGTCACCAGTTTTCAGACCAAACATTTTTATCTGGTTGGGCGCTACATATACATCATCCGGACTTGCCAGGTAATTGTATTCTGGCGAGCGAAGGAAACCAAATCCTTCGTTGGTAATTTCAAGGACTCCAATGCTTGAAACAATTCCGTCGAATTCCCGGAAATTGATGTCTTGTCTTCTGGGCCTGTATTGTTGAACGCCTCCTTCTGGATTTTCCTGGCGTTCAGCAGGTGGATTTCCACCCTGATTATGTTGCGGTCCTCTTTCTCTATCCCGATCTGGTCGCTGAAAGCGTTCCTGCTGTTGATTGGGATTGGAAGGCCGTTCGGGTCTTTGAAACCGATCATTTCTTTGTGGGTGGCCTTCATTTCTTGCTTGAAATTTTTCAGCAGGCTGCTCAGCAGGAACTGGCTTCGAAGGTTCTTCTTCCTGTATAATTGGCTCTGCAGGCGTTGAAGGTTCTGCCATGTTGAAAGTGCCCATGATCTGGTCAATATCCAACTTGAAATCTTTTAAGATGTCTTCAGGTGCCGAAGCCTTTTTCTTTACTGGGATTTCTGGAGCAACTTCTTCAATTTGGATCTGCTCTTCGGCAGGGCCTTCAAACTCAAGGGCCGGCATGTCACTGTTTTCCAGCTGCTTTTTCATGCGTGGACGCTTTCTTCCGGAATCGCTTCCCGATGTGCTTTGCGGCTTAGTTTCAGCTTGGTTCGGAGTTCCCGCTTTTTGAGCAGCTAGGATGCCCTGAATGAGTTCTTCTTTGCCAAGTTTTCGGAAGTTGGCAATTCCTGCCTTTTCGGCAATTTCCTTTAGTTCGGAACTCAGATAGCTTTTCAGGTCTTCAGCAGTATGCATGAATGCTCGGAAATATTGATAAATAAAATGTGTTGGAAATCCCTTCAGAGGGATTGGACTATTCAGAATAAAACAGGAGCGGAAGTATCAACGCGAATGAAAATCGTTACTGCGCTCTTCCTTTCTGGTGCAATTATAAGGAATTATCCTGAAAACGAATTGGCTTACCCTTAGTTAATTTTTTTTTCTGTTGGTTTTAAGCTTCTCCAGAGTAGAAAAAGCCCTACCAATACCATTGGAATGCTAAGGTTTTGGCCCATGTTCAGCGCGAGACCATCTTCAAAATCTACCTGGTTTTCTTTCAAAAACTCATAAAAAAATCGAAGGCTGAAAAGGATAATTACAAACAAGGAAAACAGCATTCCTTCAGGTAAATCTTTGTTTTTCTTCCACATCATGAACAGAAAAATGAAGAGTAAAAAGTTTGAAATTGATTCATAAACCATGGCGGGATGCCGGGGAAGTCCAAGCATCTCCATTTCTAAAACAGTCTGTCCTGCATTGTTGGTATAAATCTTAGGCTTTTGCCCAGGGATCAACCTTAAATGTTCTTCATCTCCATTCGAATTGGAAATAAATGCGGGCAAGGCAAGCGAGGCAAAAGTTTCAGCCTGTACCTCATCAATTCCGTCGGGTTTAAATGAAATTTTAAGGCTTAATTTTTTATAGGATATGTTGTCTAAAACAGTTTCACCCTCTTGTTTCGTAAAACTGAAATGTTCGATTTTCCCGCTTTCAGAATCCCGAAGAAAGGTTTCAAACGGCTGCAGGAAAACCATGGACCAAGGCTGATCTGCCGGTTTTCCAATGATTTCTGAATTCATCAGGTTACCAAAACGAACAAAAGCACCACCAAGCGCTACCACAATTACAATCCTGTCGAGTATCCAAAGCCAGCTCTGATTGGGGTGTTTCCGGGAATAAAGCCACATGGCGAAAATGATGCCGATGGTTGCACCATGAGAGGCGAGACCTCCTTCCCACACTTTAAGAATTTCAATGGGATGAGACAAATAATAATCTGGTTGGTAAAAAAGACAATGACCGAGTCTGGCACCCAGAACTGTCCCTAAAATCATGTGATAGGTAAGCGAGTCAACATCTTTTTCTGGCTTTCCGTCGCGCTTAAAAATGTAGCTGATAACATATTGACCCAAAGCAAATGCTGCAGCAAACATAAGTCCGTACCAACGCAGCGGAACTGGGCCATCGGGCCATATTTCCGGACGGGCTTCCCAAAGAATGAAGGATAATGCTGCTATCATGAGCCAGTTTCTTGTAAAATGAATTCGGGCGCAATCTACACATTACCATTCTTTCAAAAAGCAGGATTCGGACTTGTCAAATGCATCATTGTCTTTTTCCCTGTTTCGCATAAGGTGAAAATTATATCTTTGGCCTTCTATGTTTGTTGAGCCGCTCTTTTCGGGTCCGGCCTCTGCGGAAAAGGCAAAAGGCAGCGGATGGGTTGAGGTTATTTGTGGATCCATGTTTTCGGGGAAAACAGAGGAGTTGATTCGTCGTTTGAATCGTGCCGTACTTGCGAAGCAGCAAGTTGAAATTTTTAAACCCTCCCTTGATAGTCGCTACCACGAGCAAAACATTGTTTCGCACAATGACAATTTTATTCGGTCAACCCCCGTTTCTGTTGCGAGTGAAATTCTTCTTCATGTAAGTAAAGGCGAAGTGGTTGGAATAGATGAAGCCCAGTTTTTTGATGATTCCATTTTGGAAGTCGTACATACCCTTGCCGGACAAGGCACCCGGGTGATTGTGGCTGGTCTTGACATGGATTATCTCGGTAAGCCATTTGGTCCAATGCCTTACCTGATGGCCATGGCAGAATTTGTGACCAAGGTTCATGCCATTTGCATGAAGTGCGGTGGTGTAGCTTCTCATTCTTACCGATTAGACGAATCGAGTGAGCAGGTTTTGCTGGGTGCCCAGTCGCAATACGAAGCCCGTTGCAGGAAGTGTTTTAGTCTCTCATCTAAAATGTAAAAACGCATGAGGTTTGTTTTTCATATTTTTCTATCAATCCTCTTAATTCCAAAAGTTTGTGGGCAGATTCCGCCAGGAAACTGGCGCATGCATTTGCCATATAACAAGGCCATCGGTTTGGCAGAAATGGACAACAGCATTTTTGTTGGAACCAATTCGGGTATTTTTCGGTATGGTCGGCTCGATGGAAGTCTTGAGATTCTGAATAAGGTAAATGGGCTGAGCGATGTTGGAATTTCTGCTTTTGCAAAGCATCCAAGTCAGGAACTTATGTTGGTTGGCTATGTGAATGGCAATTTGGATTTGATAAAACAGGGCCAGATTTTTAATCTTCGAGACATCATCAATTCTGCAGTTTTGGGTTCCAGAAGAATTAACAGCATTCATTTTTCTGGCAATCTGGCTTTTCTCGCCTGTGATTTCGGTATTGTGGTTTACAACATTGGTAAGCGGGAAGTAAAAGAAAGCAACCTCGCAATGGGTTCGGGGGGAAATACAATTGTGGTTTCGGATTGTCTAAAATTTGCCGATACGCTTTATGCAGTAACGTCGGAGGGCTTAAAAACCCTACCAGCAAACAAGCCAATTAAAAATACCGCCAGCTGGGTAAAAATCGGTCCTGAATCAGGTGTGCCTCCCAATCCTTTGGATATTCAATCTGTTGATTCTGTTGGAGATAAGCTTGTGCTTGGTACCTGGTTCGGGCTTCAGGTAAAATCTGGTGCTCGTTTTGAACTTCGTGCACCATATGGCGGAGAAATTCGCTCTGTCCGTCAGTTTGGCGATAAAGTCCTTTTCTGCGTAAGTGACAACGTGGTAGAACTCGACAATGCCGCCATCAATACAACCCGGATTCTTGACAATGAGTATTACAAGAAAATTTCAAGGCCATCAGACGCAATTTATGATGCTGAAGGAACTTGCTGGGTTTCAGATCTAGACAATGGCCTTCTGCGAATCAGAAATAATGACACCACCCGTATTTTGCCGAATGGGCCTTATTTCTCAGAATCATTTTCCCTAAGCACTTTTTTAGATAAGGTTGTGCTGCATGCAGGAGGATATACGTATCCAACCGGAAATCAAAGCAGCAACAATACCTCAGGATTTGCGGTTTTTTCCGGAAATGACTGGAAAACATACAATCAGCAGTTCACACCCTTAATGCCAAAGGTGAAAGATGTTTGCCACAGTTTTTTTAATCCGGCCGACCAGCAGCTTTATCTGTCAACTTTTGGTTATGGCATTTTAAATCTGAAGGCGGATGATCAGTTTGGAATTTTAAACGATTCTACCACCAATGGGGGCTTGTGCAATATTTTTATCCCAGATTGTATTTTTAACGCAAATGATCCGTCTGAGGCGAATTTGGGTCGTACTTATATCCGAATTACCTCTTCTTCCGTGGATGCTGCCGGAAATTTATGGGCAACCTGTTTTAACAACAATCAAGCCTCCATCAGTTTTAGGTCATACTCAGACCAAACATGGAATAAGGTGATTCTGCCTTCTGCCAATGATCAATTTCCAATGGAAATAATCTCGGATCAAAGTAATTTTAAGTGGGTTCGAATGGCTCCAGGAATGCTTAGCGACAATGCTGCCATTTGGGTTTTGGATGCACTAGGAAATAAAAAGGTAAAACTCACCAGCAGTCCTGGAAGTGGCAGTCTTCCATCCAACGAAATTTATGACATTAAGGAAGATAAAAACGGATACATCTGGGTGGGAACAACCAAAGGTCTTGCCGTATTTTACAATCCTTACAATGTCTTTTTTGATGGAGGAATTTCTGCTTCAACACCTATTTTCCCACCAGAGGCTGGCCGACCGGTGCTTGAAAATGATGTTGTAACCTGTATCGAAATTGATGGTGCTAACCGGAAGTGGGTTGGCACAAAAGACAATGGGGTTTGGTTGTTTAATGAGGATATCACTCAGGTAATCAAGCAATTCAATACATCCAACAGCCCCCTCGTTTCAAATTTTATCTACGACATTGTGGTCAATAAAACCACGGGAGAGGTGTTTTTTGCCACCGATAATGGCCTGGTTTCTTTTCAGGGTGATGCCACTGAAAACCTAGATGCCCAAGGAAAAACCCGGGTGGATGTTTGTGATGAAAGTCGTCTGAAAGTTTTCCCCAATCCTGTTCCAAAAGCCTTTGATGGCACAATTGCCATTCAGGGACTTGCAAAAAATGCGGAAGTGAAGTTTGTGACGCCTTCCGGAAAACTCGTGTATAAAACAATAGCCAAAGGCTCCATGGCTACCTGGGATGGTTTTACTTATGATGGTATAAAAGCACCTCCAGGAATTTATCTGATATTAACTTCAACTCCAGATGGCAAGGCTACCTGTACAAGTAAAATTGCCATTTTGGATTAATAAAACCCTCTAAGAAATTACCGTATTCTCATGGCCAAGTATATCTTACTATTTCTGCCAGCTTTCTTTCTCCTTGCTTGCGCGAAAAAACCAAAAACAAATCCTGCCTTAAGTTCTTCTCAGGCTTTTGTGCTTCCAGCTGATTCTGTGGTAGAAATTTTTAAGTCAAGACCGATTCCACCATGGGCTCCAAAAGTTTATTCCTACAAGGAATCAGCAGAGCGAAAATGGGATTTGATCCATACCCGTCTTGAGGTTTCTTTTGACTGGGAAAAGCAACAGCTTAATGGGAAGGCCGATTTGAAAATTGAGCCGCTTTTCTATGCCCAGGATTCACTTATTCTGGATGCCAGAGGTTTTGATATTGTATTTGTCAATGGAAAGTTTGGCAAAAATACCATTCTGGTTTCCTACAAATACGACGGCCTTAAACTGCGTATTGGATTCGGAGGCAAGACTTTTTCCAAAGCTCAGGTTTTGGATTTAAGCATTGGATATGTGGCAAAACCATCTGATTTGCCGAGAGGCGGCAGTGAAGCCATTACAGACGACAAAGGTCTCTACTTTATTAACCCGAATGAGGAAAGTGCCGATTTGCCCCGCCAGATCTGGACACAAGGCGAGACCCGGGGTTCCTCCTGCTGGTTTCCAACCATCGACGAACCCAATGAAAAATGCACCCAGGAAATGCACATTACCGTTGAGGATAAATTCAAAACCTTGTCAAACGGCTTGCTTACTTCTTCCAAAAAGGATGGAAAAGGTTTGAGAACCGATGTATGGGAAATGAAACTTCCACACTCGCCTTATCTTTTTATGATGGCGGTGGGTGATTTCGCCGTAGTATCCGACAAGCTTGAAAAACTTCCGCTCCATTATTGGGTAGAGCCAAAATATGAGCCAGTTGCGCGTAAAATTTTTGGCCGGACCCCAGCCATGATTGCGCATTTTTCCAAGCTTCTGGATTACCCTTTCCCTTGGCCAAAGTACGACCAGGTGGTGGTGAGGAATTTCGTTTCAGGGGCTATGGAAAATACTTCGGCCTCGGTATTTATGGAATCTCTTCAAGGCAGCCGCAAAGAACTTGTTGACCACGATTGGGATGGGATTATTGCGCATGAGCTTTTTCATCAGTGGTTTGGAGATCTGGTTACTTTGGAAAGCTGGGCCAACCTGCCTCTGAATGAGTCATTTGCCAATTATTCTGAATACCTCTGGGATGAGAAGCGCCTTGGTGTTGACGATGCCGATTATGGTGGCCTTCGTGAAAAGCAGCAGTATTTTTATGAGTCCTCAAGAAAGCGGGAGCCAATTATCCGTTACAACCACGATAAGCCCGACGACATGTTTGACAGCCATTCCTATGCAAAGGGAGGGCGTATTCTACACATGCTTAGAAAGGAACTTGGCGACGAAGCATTCTTTTCTGCACTACAACTTTACCTGAAAAAGCATGCTTTTAAAACGGTGGAAGTGCATGATTTGCGCTTGGCTTTTGAAGAGGTAAGTGGCCGCGACCTTAACTGGTTCTTTAACCAGTGGTTTCTTAGTGCGGGTCATCCCGAGCTTGCGCTTCAATCTAAATTCAAGGGAAATGAGCTTGTAATTTCTGTCAATCAGACCCAGGATACCAGCTATTTTCCAATTTATCGAATTGATTTCCCAGTGGAGATTTGGGTGAATGGGAAGTCCCGGCGTGAAGTTTTAAAACTGCGCAACTTGGAAGATACCTTCGGGTTTAAAATGGATGCTCAACCAGAATTGATTTTATGGGATGCAGATGCTTCTGTTTTGGCAAATTTGGATTTTGACCGTATGCCAAAAGAATGGATTGCCCAGTATCGTTTATCCAAAAGGGGAATTCATAGGGCTGAGGCACTCGGTCAGTTGCGAAATAGTTTTGTCGACAAGACAATGATAAAGACTATTTTAAAGGAAGTTTTAAATGACAATTTCTGGCTTTGCCGGGAATATGCACTTGAGGCAATTCAGGAAATGGACAGCATTTTTCGGATGGAAAATCTTAAGGCCATAATCAAAATGGCGAATTCCGATCCGAGGCCGGAAGTTCGCGTGGCAGCCTTGAAAATTCTAACAGAGCTGAAATTTGATGGAAAGCAAGGAATTTTAGAAAAGGCAACTCTTGATTCTTCCTTGGCAGTTTCTTCCCTTGCCTATAAGCAGTATCTCTTGGAGGAATACCCCGATTCAAGAGAAAAGATGAAATTTCTTTCCGAGGACAAGGACAATTCATACGATGCTGTGTTGTCGGCATATTATGAAAGTCGTCCAGGAAAGCAGTCTTTCGATTGGTTTGTTTCGATTCTGAACAAGCCCGCAGACGCTGAAATCTATGAACTGGTTCGTTCTTTTGGCCGTTTTCTCGAAAGTGAAAAAGATCCCACAAGACAGGAAGCAGGCTTTAAGTTTCTTTTCAATTTAGGTATGGAAGGCACCCGGGCCGAGCAGGTAATTGCGGTTTATCAGGTTATTAAATCTTTGAAGCAAATGCCTGATTCCGCAGAAAAGCGAAAGGCAATCCGCGAAAAGCACCGGGACGACGAATTCTTCGAAGTTCTGGAATATCTCGATTAGGTTTCATGCTGATTTACAGTGGATGAATTCAAAGAGATTGAAGTAGTTTAACAATCAATTTAAGGTAAGTCGTTGTTTTTTACTGCGGAGTATTAGTATATATTTTTAGGTTTTTTGCAATGTTATTGCTGCGATGCTCTCAAAAAGAGAGCAAAAATTTGATTAATATGCCTTTGTTCTTAAAAAAAATTTAATCCTTTCTTTTTGTGTTTCAGATTATATTTCAGGCACTTACATTGGTATTAATTTTGATTTCCAATCAAAATACTCCTGAAAGAACAAGATTGAAGGGCCTAATTCCACAAGGTAAGTTAGCTGTCTGCTTTTGCTGAAATAGAATGGCATTATTGTCCCAATGTTGTGGCATGTTCAATTTAAACAATAAACAAAACATGAAAAAAACGATTGCAATACTTGCAATAAGCGCCATTGCCTTGAATGCAAATGCCCAAGACAATAGTCTTGAAGCCGGTAAAATTTCATTTGCAGGTTCAGTAGGATTTTCAACTGGTTCTTCTGAATCAGAAGTAACTTCAGGTGGGACAACTGTAAATGAAAAAGGGCCAACCACAACAACCATGAACCTCCTTCCATCAGTTCAGTATTTTCTTTCAGGTAATCTTTCTGTTGGTCTTGGTGTTGGATATGGCAGTACTAAAATTTCTTCTGAAGAAGATTTTGATGGAACCAAAGTAGAATCGACTGTCACAATATCTCAAATTAGCCTTGCCCCAATGGTTACATATTATAAGGGCTTAGGTAATGACAAATTTGGCCTTACCGTAAGTGCCATGTTGCCTTTGGGTTTTGGAGGTGTAAAATCGGAGTCAAAATCCGGAAGCAATACGGTAACCGACGAGTCTAAGTTGAATTCTATTTCATTCAACATTCAACCAGGACTTTATTATTTTCCTACCAAAAAGGTAATGCTTACTGCCAACATCGGTAATATTTTCAGTTTTTCAAGAGAAACTCAGAAAGAAGATCTTACTGGGGGCGGTACTTCTACAGATTCTGATACTTCAATCGAGATTTTGAATCTTAATACCAGCGGCGGAGTTGGAACAGGTCTTTCTTTTGGAGCTTCTTTCTTCTTCTGATAACCAGATTAAGTAATCATCAAAAAAAACCCTGCCTGGCAGGGTTTTTTTATTTTTTGCCAGTTGACCAATCCGGTTTTAGATAAGCCTGCACTTAATTTATATTATCTGACCTTGGTCTGGAGCCATTGGCATTTTTGTCATCAACTACCTTGACCATTCTCCTGTATTCCTTGCATTGGATATTGTCTCTTGCCTCAAAATCCAATACCCATGAGAATACCTGTCTTTTCTGTAATTCTATTCATGCTGGGCAGTATTGCCTTTGCCCAGAATCCGGTTGGTCTTACCCAACGCGACAACCTTGATCTTTGGACCTATAAGCAGGGCATCCGACCGAAAGCCGGAGATTTTGGCTACTTTCTTAGCGCCACTACCCAGGATTTTAAGTACTACTCTAACATTAACCCACTGTCTTATATCAATTTCAAGTGGTACAAAAAAGATGACCTGGTTTTCCGTGGCGGCTTACGCTTGTTTAAAAATAAGTCTTTTTTGAAAGGTGAATCAAACGATTCACTTAACCAAGGTTCCGAGATTAGCAGTTTCAGCAAGAGGGAGGAGAAATCAGTCGAGCACCGTTATGGTGTTTGGGCGGGTGTGGAAAAACACCTTTTGCCCGGAAATATGGTGGATGTGTACTTGGCTGGCGACCTGAGGGCAGGCATTCGTAGAAAAGTCACAAATTTTATGGAGCAACCCACCACAGGCGACAAGGTAGAAAGCCTTGTGAACGCCAATAGCTTCGAATACGGATTTGATGCAAACATTGGCTTCCAGACTTTCATTGCCGATTTGCCACTTTCCATTGCGGTTGAGGCTGGTTTTCAGCTTACGGCGGCAAATTTTCGAAGAGGAAAAGCAAAAGAATCGGTCGGAGGGGTTACAACCGAATATCAGTTTGGGGTGGATTCAAATTTGAATCCGAGCAGTTCCGACCAGTATTCCAAACTCTCATCCGCAAAATTTGATTTGGATGCTGGTTTACGCTTTACTCTGTGTTATTTCTTCTCAAAATAATCTGAAGCCAAACCATGAGATACATTTTGCGAAGGCACGGCCTAATTTTAATAATTACTTCAATTGCTTTTTTGGAATCCTGCACCGGAGTTCGTTCCCGGATGTTTGTTCAGGGAAAAAGCCCATTTCGAAGCTGGGATTACCACCTTATGTTTCAGCGCAATGATTTGCTTGAGCTTGGTTCGGTTTCTGATAGCCTTCACTATACAACTTATTTCGGGCTGATTCATACCAACAAAGACTACCGTTATACAAAACGGATTATGTATCCAGGAATTGGTGGACATCTTTTTCAAGGATTTAATGGCCATGGGTATTTATCCAGGGTCTTGTATTCACTCCATGAAAAGCAACCGGATGCTGATATTGTCATACCGGTGAAAGTGATTACCAAAAAACAAAAGATGTTTTTAGGGAGTAGAAAAACCATCACGGTAATCGGTAAAGCCTATAAATTCAAATGATAATTTGGACGGGAAAAAGGCAGGAGATTTTCGTCTGCCTTTTTCAATTTTTAAGAACCAGCTTTGTTTTATTTCTGTTTTCGGCCTGCACCCAAGTGGAAGACATGCCCATTGGGATGCAGGTAGATCCTGGGCAATTGCTTGTATATGTACAAACAGATCAAGTGCAGGAGTTTGTTATTGACGGCAGTGCAAAGACTCCAATTACCAGGTTCAAGGTGGTGTCGAAATTAAAAAATACTCGAGAACAATTGGAGCTTGATTCCATTCTTGAAAGCCCTCAAAAATCGGTGAGGTTTTCATGGTTTTTTAAGGCCCCGGTGTTCTCAGTGGATACGGCCATGTACCTCTACTTCGAGCTTTTTTGTCAATCTGGGGAGTCTTTTAAAATTGCGCGGCAGCTCATTGTTCGAGGTGGTAATCCGATGCTTGTAGAAACAACGGCTTGGCGCATTTTTCCCAGAAATACCGGAAACCCGAGAAACGGCTTCAGCATTAATTCTCTTACATATGGCACCATCGGCATTACAGATTCCAGTATGATGGATTTTCTGGATGTTTCCCCGGATTCCCTTTCGATGAGCTGGGTTTCTTGGTCGGGTGGCCGATTCGTTCGATTTAATGATTTTAACTACAGCGCTGCCACAGTTAAATCTATGGGCGATGCATTTGATGCAGGAACCAAACTTGAAAAGGTTGCCAATTTGAGAGTGAATGACATTCTTCTTTTTAGGAAAACTCTGGCAAATGGTGACATGACCAATGCGGCAATCCGCATTACTGACATTTCAAATTCAATTGTGGATCCATATTACGAGTTCAATATGAAGAAATAAAAAAGGACCTGCAATGCAGGCCCATTTTGAATATAATAATCATTAGTTCAACTATTTAACAATATCGTTGGTTTCTTAATCCATGTTTCCAATTGCAAAGAAAGGCCTGGCATATTATGTGAAAGGTGATAGCCTGTTAATCCTTTGTTAAGTTAAATATGAGGTTCTGCACGGCAAGCCATTTTTTTTCTAGAATGTGTTGAATTTTCAGGGCTTGCCTTATATTTGCACCCTCGATTAAGCCTCCTTAGCTCAGCTGGTAGAGCAACTGACTTGTAATCAGTAGGTCGTTGGTTCGATCCCGACAGGAGGCTCACTCAAAACAAAATAGGCGCTCATTTTCCGAGCGCCTATTTTGTTTATATGGTTTGAATGTTTTTAAACCAGCGTGTACCATGTTGTCCTGCCAGCTCCCTGCAAAACCAAGTGATTTTTCTCAACCAATACCTTGAAGTGTTGCTTTAGCGTATTTCGGCTAATTCCTGTCAGTTTGATAATTTCCCCTACGCTAACTCGTCCATGTTCACGGGCAAATTCAAGAATTTGCACCGACAATTCTGGCAATGCGGATAGGACGATTTTTTCCCGCTCCACTTTCTTGGCCAGCCTGTGCATTTGTTTTTGAAGCGCTTGTAAAAAGAAAGTTACCCAGGGCTGCCAATTCGGTTGTGCAGATCTTATTGTTCCTTGAGTCTGTCGCAATGCCAGATAATAGGCTTCTTTGTTTTGCTCGATCACACTTTCAAGTGAGCTGTATGGCACATAAGTGAACCCGAACTTCAGCAAAAGCAAGGTAGTAAGGATACGACTTAAGCGCCCATTGCCATCTTGAAATGGGTGTATTTCAAGAAATACCACCACAAAAATTGCCACGACCAAAAGGGGGTGCAGTATTTTTTCTTTCAATTGATGGTTTAGCCATGTCATTAATTCCTCCATCAACCGAGGTGTATCAAAAGGAGTCGCGGTTTCAAAGACAATTCCAATCTGATTTCCAGTTTCATCAAAAGCGGAAACTGAATTGGAACTGGTTTTGTACTTGCCTCTGTGCCATTCGTCTTTTTCACTGAAAACCAACAGGTCCTTGTGGAATTGTTTGATGTAGTTTTCAGTCATTGGAATGTCATTCCAGGCACTGAAAATTGTTTCCATAATCTTCGCATAACCCGCTACTTCCTGCTCGTCCCTTGTAGCAAAGGCTTTAATATCCAGATTGGATAGCAGCTTTTCCACATCTCGGTCAGATAATCTGCTGCCTTCAATCCGAGTGGATGATCCAATGCTCTCAATAGTCGCTACTCGTCTCAAAGCTAAAAGGCGCTCCGGAGCTAATGTGCCCAATGCGCGCCAAGCCCCTTTAAACTCAACTAGTTCACTGATGAGTTTAAGTATTTCAGGCGTGATTTGAAGCTTAGAAGTGTTCAGCATCTGATTTCTATGACCCAATAATACACCCATTTACACCCAATTATCAAGCTCGCCAGATAATTTTAGCAAGTGGGACCAGCAATCAGTATTCCCCTCTAAATTCTTGTTTTTGTAAAGCTAGACTTTACTGAAAACACCCTGACAGAAATCGGAAGTATGTTACCGGTTCACAGCCACCACTTCTCTCACACCTGGAACCATTCTCGTAAGAAGGTTTTCGATCCCTTGCTTGAGGGTAAGAGCGGAAGATGGGCATCCGCTGCAGGATCCCCGAAGTTCAACCTCAACCACGCCATCATTAAAAGAGCGGAATGCGATGGCACCTCCATCTCCTTCAACGGCTGGTTTGACATATTCCTCCAAAACATCCATTATCTGCCGTTCGATTTCATTTTCTGGCAAGGCCGTCGAAATGGCAGCCTTCATGCCTTCTTCACTTTCAAAAACAAAAACTGGTTTCTTTTCCTCAAACCAGCTTACCAAATGGGGTTTTACTTCTGAGAGTAATTCGTACCAATCTTCCTGAACGCCTCTGGTGAGGGTGATGAAATTATTGAGAATGAAAACCTGTGAAATCCATGGAAATCCATCAAAAAGAGCCTTTACGAGAGGACTTGAACTAAAATCGTCCGACCTCGTGTAATTAAAATCCCGGCCTTCAGGGCTAATAATAAAATTAAAGACCAGCTTGAGGGAATCCGGATTGGGACTTGCCTCTGTATAGAGGTGGACGAATCTTTTCGTGTCAGTATTCATAGGAACAAAAAAAGGTTATTGAAACCAATAACCTGTACAACCACTATCGTGCCGAAAAAGTTAAGAAAATTTAGAAGTCGTCTCCTTCATCAGATTCCTCCTCTTCGAACTCGTCTTCTTCTCCATCTTCAAAGTCATCTTCAAAGTCGAAGTCGTCCACATCTTTTACTTCTTCGAAATCGTCGATACCCTCTTCATTTTCGTCGAAGATAAGTTCGTCCATTTCATCATCAGCAAAATCGTCCTCTTCTTCTAAAGAGTCATCGCCTTCGTCCTCTTCAGGAGAATCGCCAAATGCGGAATAGTAGTTAATTCCTCGTAGATTGTATAAATCGCTCATCGCGGCTAGGGTTTTGTTTCAGTTCAAAGGTAATTTCAAAAGGGCCTCAGGCGCAAAGACCAAAAGACCTAATTTTCTCTTTGTGTAAGGTAAAACCAGAAAAAAGTATGCTTAGATGGATGCCACACAAGAAATTTCAACTTTGGCTCCCTTCGGAAGCGCCGAAACCTGAACGGTTTCCCTTGCTGGATAGGGTGCTTCGAGAAATTCTCCATAAATTTTATTCACCAAAGGGAAGGCCGCCATATCTGTAAGAAAGATGGTTGTTTTCACAATTTTCGACATTGAACTGCCACTTGCCTCCACAATTGCTTTCATGTTTTCCATTACCAGTCGCGTTTCCTCCTCCACACCCTGAGATTCTATCGAATCAGAACCGGGTTTTAAGGCGATGCAACCACTTACCCAAACGAGATTTCCTACACAAATTGCCTGGCTATACGGCCCTATTGGGGCGGGTGCCATAGAAGTTTCTACTTTCTTTATCATGTCTTTAAATTTACTGTCGCCAAATTGGCAAGAAATCGAAAACTTGCAGCCATAAATTTATTTTCTCTTATCCCGAAAAATGAAAGGAATCATTCTCGCCGGCGGATCTGGAACCCGGCTTCACCCCCTGACACTGGCGGTATCAAAGCAGTTAATGCCTGTGTATGATAAGCCTATGATTTATTATCCGCTTTCCATCCTGATGCTGGCAGATATTCGGGAAATCCTGATTATTTCTACACCTGCTGATTTGCCCAGTTTTCAGAAACTTCTGGGAGATGGCAGCCGTCTAGGATGTTCATTTACTTATGCCGAACAACCCTCTCCGGATGGACTTGCTCAAGCCTTCGTCATTGGTGAGAAATTTATAGGCAACGACAAAGTCGCCCTGATACTGGGAGACAATATCTTTTATGGCTCCAGTATGGGAAATCTTATGCGGGCAAACAACGACCCGGATGGCGGTGTGGTTTTTGCTTACCATGTCACAGATCCAGAGCGTTATGGTGTGGTGGAGTTTGACAAGGATGCCAAAGCCATTTCAATTGAAGAAAAGCCTGCTCAGCCTAAGAGTAACTATGCGGTACCGGGACTTTATTTTTATGATAATTCTGTGGTTGATATTGCCCGTAATCTCAAACCAAGTCCAAGAGGGGAACTTGAAATTACGGATGTAAACAAGATTTATTTGGAAATGGGCAAGCTAAAAGTTGGCATTCTTGACCGTGGAACCGCTTGGCTCGATACGGGTACATTTACTTCGCTTATGCAGGCTGGCCAGTTTGTTCAGGTAATTGAAGAAAGGCAGGGCTTGAAAATTGGCTGCATAGAAGAAGTCGCATTTCGCAGGGGCTTTATCAACAAGGAGCAATTGGAAGTCTTGGCCAAGCCGCTGGTGAAAAGTGGTTATGGATCTATGCTGATGGATCTGGTAAAAAATAGTTGAACCATTGACCTGCCAACAATAAAAAAGGCCGCCTTTTGGCAGCCTTTTTTATTTTGTGGGAACGATTGGAATCGAACCAACGACACAAGGATTTTCAGTCCTTTGCTCTACCGACTGAGCTACATTCCCTCCGTTTTGGGAGGGCAAAAGTATGGGAGTTTTTCCAATCTTCAAATCCTTTTTAATTTTTATGTTGCAGCGACCAAATTGACATCAAATGATTAGCCAGATTTTATTCCTTTTTCTCTTTGTCGGTATGAGTTTTTTCATCCGTAGAAGGGTGTTGATTATTGCCAGAAACATTGGGCGTGGCCGTGATATTCTCATCAACGACAGAAAGCCGGAGCGTTGGAAAAACATGCTTCTGATGGCCCTGGGGCAGAAAAAGATGTTTGATCGGCCGCTTGTCGGGTTTATGCACCTGCTGATTTATGCCGGTTTTTTTCTCATTAATATCGAGGTTTTGGAAATTGTGCTCGATGGAATTTTGGGAACTCACCGGATTTTTCTTCCCGTTTTGGGCGAAACATTTTATTCGATTCTCCTGAATTTTTTTGAAATTCTTGCACTTTCGGTGGTGTTGGTGTGTGTGATTTTTCTATTTCGACGCAATGTTTTACCAATCGCACGCTTCCGTTCTCCTGAGCTGAGTAAATTTCCGAGGCTTGATGCCAACATTATTCTGGTTTCTGAAATTGTTTTAATGGGAGCATTTTTTGGGATGAATGCTTCCGATGCCATTCTTCAATCCAAGGCTGTGGCACATTATCATCCTTGCGGTCCTTTTATTGTAAGTGCTGCGTTTATTCCTTTGATGGAAAGCTGGTCAAGCGAGGGGCTTGTAATTTTTGAGCGCAGCCTTTGGTGGTTGCACATCGCAGGAATTTTAGGCTTTGCATTGTATATGACATACAGCAAGCACTTGCACATTGCCCTTGCCTTTCCAAATACTTGGTTTGCCCGCCTAAACCAAAAAGGCGAAATCCGGAACATGGACGCCATCACTACTGAAGTAAAAATTGCACTTGGTTTGGCTCAGGACACCGGAGCGCCCACTGTGGCTGGCAGTTTCGGGGCCAAAGATGCAACCGACCTCAACTGGAAGCACTTGATGGACGCCTATAGTTGTTCAGAATGTGGGCGTTGCACTTCAGTTTGTCCGGCAAATCTGACAGGCAAAAAGCTTTCGCCGAGGAAGATAATGATGGATGTGCGCGACAGGATTACTGAGATAGGCGAGGCCATGGATCAGAATTCTGAGTGGAAAGGGGATGGCAAATCCCTGCTTGGAGATTATACAAGCCAGGAAGAAATCCTTGCCTGCACCAATTGTAATGCTTGTGTTGAAGCCTGCCCAATTCAGATTAATCCTCTTGACATCATTATTGAGATGCGGCGATAT
>Ga0114972_10001099_pt1 | contig 20440 bp, 12 predicted proteins | sample M_140807_EF_Meta_FD_87354 | JGI IMG/M metagenome (GOLD analysis project Ga0114972, IMG submission 87354) | Freshwater microbial communities from Lake Montjoie, Canada to study carbon cycling - M_140807_EF_MetaG | ecosystem: Environmental > Aquatic > Freshwater > Lake | place: Lake Montjoie...
TAGAGTTCAAATTGAATCATGGGCGGCGAATGCTTTGCAAGAAATTGCTGATACGAGTGCCAGTTAAAATCCTACGGAGAATAAGTTATGGCAAGTTGGGCAGAAAATTTTTTCGGAGGAATCGATACATTTTTTGCTTGGTTGAGCACTTCTTTAAAACAACGTACCGCATCTTATATTGACTTAGAAACGGCAGATAGTTCTACCGTTTTGGTCAATCATGATGGCTCTTTGGTTTCTGTGCTTAGAATCGAAGGGGTGACCTCATTAGTGGGGACAGAAGAGTTTAATCGCCTGGTCGAAGGTATCACGAATTCTTTCCAAGGTGCTATGGGTCGGTCAGGGCATGCTTTACAAGTTTATTTTAGTCACGACAAACAAAATATCCAAGCCAATATTGAGGATATTTATCGTCCAGCACGTGAAACAGCAGGACGTTTGAAGTTAGATTTAGATGATTTATTCAAAGAACGTGTTTCTCATATTGCTAAATATTGCTCAGAAGAACATTTGTACTTTGTCCTATTTACCCGGCCATTTAATTTACCCAGTGATCGGGCCAAAGCTGCCACAGCTCAAAAGCTCAAAATAATTCGTGAGGAAAAAGTTCCTCCTTTTCTGCGTTCACAAAATATTTTCGCTGCGATTCCAGAAATACGAGATACCCATAGCGCTTTTGTCAGGTCGATATTAAATGATTTGGAGCAATATCGATTATTAGCAACGGTCTTGAATGTGCATGATGCAGTGTTCGCGATACGCATGACCGCGGATCCTGATTTTACTGGTAAAGATTGGAAGGCAACTTTACCGGGCGATATGATCGGTGTGACTGAAGTGAATAATTTTGAGGGCGATCCGTCTGACCTATTATGGCCACCTTTGTCTAAACAAGTTTTACCTCGGGACGCAACGATCGTTGATCGGCGTACGGTCTTAGTTGGTGATAAATTATATGCCACCGTGTATATTGATTTATTTCCTAAAGATGTTCGGCCGTTTTCTCAATTATTTTCGCGCCTGGTACCCACGCATGTGCCTTGGCGAATTTCTTTTCTCATCGAGTCCGAAGCTTTGGATACGGTTAAACTAAAAGGGACCTTAGCGTCTATTTTAAGTTTTTCTTCTCCACAAAATAAGTTGATTAGTGATGCAGTAAGTTTATTAAAATACATTAATTTGAATACAGACGAAGCCATTGTTCGATTACGAGTCGTAGTAACCACTTGGGCCAATGCAACGGAAGAAGAATTACTGCGACGTCGCGCATCAGAATTAGTGAAAGCAGTGCAAGGGTGGGGCAGTACTGACGTTTCAGAGATGTGTGGTGATCCGTTTGCAGGATTTGCCGCATCGATGCTGGCCACGACTACCAATAGCCCGGCTGTGCCTACTGTGGCGCCTTTGTCGTCAGTCGTGACCATGTTACCTATCAATCGTCCTGCTTCTCCGTGGGAGCATGGTGCGGTATTGTTGCGTTCTCCAGATGGAAAACTATGGCCGTTTCAGCCGGGTTCTTCACAGCAAACTACTTGGATTGATTTGGTGTATGCTCGCCCTGGTTCGGGTAAATCAGTATTGTCGAGTGCGCAGAATTTAGCTTTGTGTCTATCTGGTGGGTTGACGCGGTTACCGCGTATCGCGATTATTGATATCGGGCCTTCGAGCTCGGGGCTCATCTCTCTCTTAAAGGAAGCTTTACCACCCGAAAATCGGCATTTGGTGGCGTATCATCGCTTGCGTATGACCCCAGAATATTCCATTAATCCGTTTGATACGCAATTGGGATGCCGTTACCCTACTGCTGCAGAGCGGTCATTTTTAGTAAATTTTTTAACTTTATTGACGACACCTCTCGGCGCTATCAAGCCTTATGATGCGATGCCCGATCTAATCGGTATGGTCGTTGATGAATTGTATAAAGCGATGGCCGATGATAGCAAACCTGCGCCTTATGCGCCGGGTGTAGAAGAGTTTTTAGATAGTATTTTAGAAGAAATTGGTTTTGTGCGTGATTCTAAATCTACTTGGTGGGAAGTGACGGATGCGTTGTATTCCGCAGGATTTATCCATGAAGCAATGTTAGCTCAGCGGTATGCCATGCCATTACTAGCGGATGCAGCTTCTATTTGTCGGACTCCTTCTATTGAAGACTTATATGAAAAAGTAACTGCGCCTACTGGTGAATCCTTGATTAATTCATTTTCCCGTATGATTTCGGGAGCGATTCGGGAATATCCTATTTTGTCACGTGTCACAGCTTTTGATATCGGAGATGCACGTGTCGTATCCCTCGATTTAGATGAGGTTGCTAAAAGTGGCGGAGATGCCGCAGATCGACAAACATCAGTGATGTATATGCTTGCGCGATATATTTTGGCTAGGCATTATTATTTGACTGAAGAAAGCATGACCAGAGTTCCTGAACAATATAAACCCTATCATAAGCAGCGCGTGACAGAAATTCGCGAAGATCCGAAACGGATTGTCTATGATGAGTTTCACCGTACTTCTAAATCGAGTGCCGTACGCGAACAAGTGATTGTTGATATGCGGGAAGGGCGTAAATGGAATGTGCAAATTTCTCTATTATCTCAATCTTTAGATGATTTTGACTCCGTTATGATTGATTTTGCAACGTCTATCTTTATCATGGATGCGGGACCTGCACAAACTATGGAAAAAACTTGCCAAGTATTCGGGTTGTCTGATACCGCTAGAACGGCTTTGCGTACTCAAGTTCATGGTCCGAGACATGGTGGTGCTACTTTTTTGGCGCAATTTTCAACCAAGGCCGGGATTAATATACAGTTGCTTACGTTGACTTTGGGACCGATAGAATTATGGGCATTTAGTACCACTGCCGAAGACGCGAATGTGCGTAACCAATTGTATCGCCATATTGGACCTGCTGAAGCACGCCGTTTCTTAGCTGCGTTATTTCCCAATGGGACTGTGACTAAGGAACTTGGGGAACGATTGAATCAACTCAAAGCGAGTGGTGGTTTTGTTGAAGAAGAGGCCAGGCTGTCTGTAGTAGACAATTTGATTAAGGATATTTTGAAGGCTTATTCCAATAATCCCAATAGTAAGAGTTTGGTGGTTACGAATGACAAATAAGCCGATGTAGCAACTGTCTTGAAATTACATTTCAAGACAGTTGCTACAGGTAATTAAAATATATAGGATTGATCCCCGCCTGGATGTGGATTGTGTGAGAGGCGTGTTTTAATGGGAAGTAATTTTTTTGAACCTACAGTTTCTCCACAAGGTGAGACTGCTTTTCGTGTGAATCATTTACAGTTTTCTTCTGATGATTTAGTCAAAATTTTGCAAAATATATTGATAAGAAAAGAAGCTAATAATGCTGAAGCCTCCTATCATGTTATTTTGGAAAGGGCGCGAAGTACTTTGTCGAAAGGGATTTCCGATGGGGTGGAGGAAATCATAGCGCCTTTGTATATTAAGTTCTTAGTATTTTTTCGCGTATTAATTTCTATGGAGAATGGCAGCCCAGTGCACCATGTGGATTGGGACCGTCTGGAAGCAAGCTTGTTAGGCATTGATCTAGAAATAAAAACCTTGTTTAAAAGATATAGTACGACCATTTGGACATTACAACATCTGGTTTTGATCCCATTTTTTCAGACGTTTTTAGCAGATCCTCGTACCAAAGCATGTGTCGCAGATAGTTTCAAAAACCAGAGTATACAACCCATTCTATATCAAATGATACTGAATGAGCACGAAGCGTTTGGGATTGCTACGCCACATATTGCAGTTGAGATCGATAGTGTGCTGAATGCGACAGAGGGCATGCTTTTAGAAACAGCTGTGGAACGAATCGCTGGATTAGAATTTAGTGTTACCACCCAGCTTGAGGATGAGGCGCGTTCCTATATTCGAGATCTTGCCTATTTACAAATTCTGAGTACCGAAGACTTTTATTATTTTAATGCAGAGTCTAAAACATGGAAAACATGTCGCCTAACTGAGCTGAGCAGAGCGGATTTATTGCAGTTGTTGCAGCAATTGCTGCAATCACCTTCTGCAGTCATTGATGAGCAGCATGAGCAACGGACCTTATTGCAATTATTAGCGGTGCTCCATGCGTTGTATCATGAAATAACTCATTTAAATTTGAGCGAACAGGAATTTGCATCCATCCTGTTGGCACTAAAGCAATCTCGTATTGAGTTACAATGGCAATTAGATGTTTACCAAACATCTCCAGCAACAATGTTATTGTATATGAGTTTGTTATGCTTGCGGGGAGATGTGGTTCATATTGAACAAGCGGAACGTTTACTCACATTGGAGGATGAATCTGCTAGCTCTCGTGTTTTTTTGCAGAGTTTGGGGATCGTCTACACACCCTATTTGAGTCACACTATTGCAAAAATGGGTCTTTTACATATCCAAAATCCTAAGTCACAACCCAATACGTATTACTTCGGGTCACAAGTTTTATGCTTTGGCTCTCATCCTGCGTTAAATAATTATTTTGCACAAGCTTTGCTTGAAATCAAACAAAGAGTCTTACAGCCATTTGATACCTGGTATGCCGTATTAAGAGCGGAAGTCTCAGAATCTAATATGTTGCAAAAATATCGAGAAGGCCTGTTAGATAAGGTTGAAAAAGCGTGGATACAGTATGTGGCGGCGCACGCTCCGTACCAACATTTGCTGCATGTGGATCAGATGATTGAATTTTTTCAGAATCAACATTTGGGTCAGATTTGGCAAGAGACTGCCCAGGAATTAATGGGATGGGCGAATCAACAAACGTTATCTCAAACAACGCAAAAACGACTAGGATTCCTATCCAAGGAATCAAACACATTGGTGGTCAGACACCCTGCGCGCTATGCTGCCGCATTGCCTCAGTTGACGGTAACCAGTGATAGTGTCGGGAGGCAGCTTCTCTTGGCTCGTTTATCTTATGAGCGGATCTACTGGATGTATGTAGATAAGATGCAATGGATTCAAGCCTATATGAAACATCAAATGGTTCATTTACAGCGTTTATGTCCAGCAATAGACAAAGGACTGACTGCCAGTAGACAACTGAAATTTTTGATTAGGTATTTGGCTGAGTTACCTAGAAATACGTTTTCTATAGAAGCCATCGCTGCCACGACTTTATGTGTCAATTTATTTCGTTGTTTGTTTCTTATATTGCCATGGGCTGCGGAAAGTAAAGTGCAAGATGATATTGCGTATTTATCGCAGATCACTTCTGATGCTGCTCTCCGGTTTTTGGGAGAAAAAGTAATGACCGAATTTTTTTGGGTCACTCAAACGGATAGTTTTTATTATCAATGGCTTGAATCGAATACGGTGAAACAAGCTGCAGAAACGGTCTATAGAGCAGCCCAACGTTTGTCGATAGCACCGGCTAATAAAAAAAATCTAAAAGCTTTTTTAGTCGCTTTGACAGAGCAACAAAATTTGTTAGCGCAAAAGAACTGGTATGTTCCTTGGGGTTGGTTATGGGGGTATACGGATACTCGGGAAGTATTGGCAATGACTCGGCAACAAGTTCGTAGGATGGTTTCTTTACAACAAATCCCGGTGAATTTGGTTCAGGAAGCTGAGGAGTCGGCCCGATGTTTTGGTGTGATGCAAGATTTTCAAACCGCAGTGGAACAGCTAGAGGTTGCTCCGATCCAAAGAGAGGCTTTTCAGAGAGTATTGAAACAGATTCAAACTATCCAAACAACGTATTCTGGATTTGCGAAATTGTATGCGTTACGCGCGTATTTAGAGACTCAACGTCAAAAATTTGTGCAGACCAATTATAGTTGTTTTTATGGGCCAAGACACCGAGATCAGATGACGACATTGCTCAGTATTTTGGATCACGGGCTCCATAGTTTGGGGCAGAATGCGCAGACGATTTTTGCAGACCGAAACTTTCTAGCTCAGAAAGCACAACAAATTCAAGCGCAACAGGCAGGCGTTACAGATGTGCGTATTCATCCCGGTTATGGTGAAGAACCTTTTGTGGATGTCTGGATAACCTCCACCGAGGCGATCCGAGATTTTCAGCCGGATACACGCAGCACGAACACTTGGCATAAACGCTTTTATCATATTAATGATTTGTGTGCCTATACTCGTGAGTTGCGTATGTTTAAAAGTTTGGTGATGACACGGAACACTAATAGCGATATAGCTTATGTCCCCGTATCAATTTCTTTTTAAACGCTCCGTTGCTTGAAAGCTGTGTTTCGGGGTCCTGTCATATTAGTTGCGATTTTCCGTGCTCGCAGGCTGCGCGCGCAAAATAGCAACCAACATGCCACCCCTCAATGGAGACCGATCGTGATTGAGGGGTGGCGCCACGGAGGGTCGCATTGCACCTACTTAGCGGTTAGTTTTTAGCAGCGGTGACATATGGATTGTGTTGTTTCGAATTCCCTTGGTTTGCCGCTGGCGCTGTTTTCCATGTGTAACCCTTTTAATTCTGTTGAAGTAATAACCGGCTTAGGTTGAGGTTTCAGTTCATTTTGTCGTATCCAAAATGCGGTTCCCAAGATGAAGGAAGCGGCGCCCCCAAAAAAGGCTGATATGGCTGCTAAGGCGGTGATCGCGGCAACAGGCGGTAATGTGATACTTGCAGCAATCAATACGCCTGTTAAAAGTTCCACACCGGCGTAGGTCAGTGCTGCATTAACCAAAGCATTCGTCGCGATGCATGCAATCCCAGCCCAGGCGTGTTTGATTGCCAGCATTTTTTCCCAGTTTTTTCCGAAGTCTTTGCAAAAATCAGCCAGATAAGCATTATAAAAAAAGTATTCGGTAAACGCGCCAAAAGTGAAGGCAATCGCAAATCCTGTGATGAGAGCAGGGAGTGCAGCAATCTGCAGTATCATTAACGATTGGGCCAAACCTAAGGTAAACAATAAACTGAGTGCCAGCACGTTGCCTGCCGCGATGAGATGGCCACAATATTTGCCAACTAATTGCCAATTATCTAAAGAGGTTTCCTCCTCCTCCTCTTGAATAATTTCTTGGTTTTGGGGACCCCGAGATTGAAACAATTGATCATAACTCTGTAACCAGGTTTCGACTTCTTGGATGGTCATGATACCTGCCACTAATACGCCAGCAACGACCGACAAGATTGCAAGTGGGCCTTCCATTGCAAATGCAAATGCCATCAGGCCAAATAAGATTCCGGTTACGACAAAGACGGCGATTCCTGAAAAATATTGTAATTGTTCCCATGCTGTTAGTTTTTGATATTCTCGAATGTATTTATAGTTTCCTTCGTCGTTCTTTTCAGTCACTCGTTTGAAAAATCCATCGAGCAATTCGACATTCATCCAGAAATTTACCATACCACTGGCAATTCCTCCGGTAGCTAGGGATGATGTATGAATCAATGCAGTTGATACCTGACTGACTGGGATAAAGTTTTTAGTCAAACTATTGATAAAAATTACTACGGCTGGGTAGTTTTGCAGCGCGATTCCCACAGCGCCTAGGCCAGAAATAATTTGTGAATAGGTAGGGATATTGGTCGATTTTTCTGTTTGTTCAGCAAGTGAGGTGGTCATGATCATCTCCTTTTTATAAGGGTTTTTAAATAAGTATTCACTATAATAGAATATTTATTCACTACTTGCAAGAGATAATGTGCTGATCATATTGTGCCTCATGACAGATTTTTAATGTTTGGTCAGGGCCCAACCTACCAAAAGGTGTTAAAAAATTTGTTCCTCTATGTCTGGTCTGGTAAGCTTTCACTATTAAAATCGGGAGTATCGCATGACATCCACAACTCATTTGCTGCGTGAAATTCTTTTAGAAGGGAAAGCCAGAACGCAGTCGGAAATTCAACAGGAACTAGAGCGACAAGGAGTTGCGAGCAGTCAGTCCAAAATATCCAGGTTGTTACATCAAATTGGCGCAGTCAAATTAATTGATAGTCAAGGAAAAACCCACTACCGGTTACCCCACGAAGCGGGCTTGATCCATGAACTGACTTCACCTCAGGAAAAAACTTTAATTAGCCAATGGGTATTGGATGTGATTGCGAATGAGACGCTGATTATTATTCATACCACACCGGGTGCTGCAGGGATGGTCGCGCGGATTATCGACCAGCATAGAAATAATTTGGAAATTTTAGGCACCATAGCGGGCGATGATACCATTTTTGTGGCTCCGCAAAACAATGAACGGATCAAGGAAACCATCGCTAAGATTACACAATTATTTAATTTATAGCTGGGGTATTTTATAGTGACCTCCTACGGTCACGGCTCGGATTGTTTGCCCCTTATGCAATATGATCCTGTAAATTAAATCCAGATAATATTCCAGGAATAAAAGGGTTGACTTGATTCTGAGCTTTGAGTAAATATCGGCCAGAATTACCATTGATTTCGAATAAAATTTGTAGATTGGTACTGTCTTGTTCGTCGACTAAGACGTTGACTTTTTGTAAGAGTTTGAAGATTGCCCAGTTGCCTGATTCAGATATTTTAAAATTCTTGCCTTCTATAGAGCGCAACATGAGTTGTGCATCGTGCTGTGGCCAATGGAATTTGGTGTAAGAATCACTGGTTTGATTATCGGTCAACTCAGTGTCTCCAATACTTAATTGGAATTGTGCAACCATCGGATCCAGATTAATTTTTTGTAAACTAAATTCAATATAGCTCTGTTCCTGTTGATGGGGAAAGAACATATGGGTGATGACATTAGCGCGCATCAATTCGTTTACTAATTCATCCGCAATCGGGACCACAGCGTGATTCAATTCCTTGCGCTGCCATTGGGGTTGTGTTGTGTCTAAAAAGGGCATTATATAATCTTCTGAAAATCGAGCAAGCAAGCCATGGGGTGAAAAAAAGCGATTAAATTCAGCTAAAGGTAGATCTTGGGTTTGATTGGAATCTAATGGATAATGATGGGCAATATGACTGATATAATCAGTATAGACGATATCTTTCCATTGATGATTCAAATATTGTCGCGTATCACTGATCAGATGAAACCACATGTCATCAGCAATTTGCTCAGTCCATTTGGACAATGGTTCGGGATATTGCTGAGCTTGGATATAGAGTTCAGAAATAGGATTTGACAGTTTATCGCCTTGAAAACGCGCCTTAGTCAATGTGTAAGCCGTTTTACCTTCATCAGAGACCAAGGAAAGGGTCTTTGAGAATTTTTCTAATTCCTTCAGGGTGCGCGATAGCTGTTTTAAATTGGCTTGACTGAGCAAATTAAGGTCGCTAAATTTGCTGGCAATGTCGCGATTAAAAATTTGATAATGGGGGCCGGTTCTTGGATGGGTATGTGTTTGTACAATCTTGATTAAATGTGCAACACTGTTTTCCTTGATCAAACTGTGAGCCAATTGATGCACTTGTGCGTAATCTTGTGCGTGCATCGGTTGCGTATTGTGTAAAAAATGTTGCCACCAATTCACATAGTCTTCACAATAGGCTGTTTGCAAAATTTCGGTCAAATCTTTCAAATCTTTCAAATCTTGCCGTTCCAATACCCAGTTGTCGGCCATTAACTGTTGACTGATAGAGGGCAATTTGGCAATGACCTTCTGGAAGCCCTCTTGGGTCAAATAACTAGGAATTTGTGTGTTACTGAGATGGAACCCTTTAAGGTTGATAGGACGCATGCCTGTATCAAATTGCATTTTTGCGAGTGAATAATAAATATAGCCGGTAGGCAACGCATTTAAATAGTTGCGGGCATCCGTCACAATTTGTTGATTAATGACAATTTGATGCGTTTTGTCTTGGAGAACTTGTTTTAATAAAGAGAGTTTTTTATCGATTTCTTTAGGATCAGTTTGCCAATGCTGAGTAAACCAGTGAAGAATGATATCTGGTTGATAATGGTTATGATTGCCCAACATTAAATAAACTTTGAGAGCTTGGTAGTGCTCGATCTGTGATTGCTTAGATTCGTGCAATGCTTGTTCAATGTCAGATAGAATATTGGGAACAAAACTGCGCATTAATTCGTCTTGCGTATTGACTTTCAGGTTGCTGCGTAAAGATTTAACCATCGATAAATGGCGAGAATCAGCAGACAACGCATCCAAATTAATACCTGCTTGGTGAAGATAGTAAATGTACTCGCCTGCCTGGTTACTGGCTTTTAGGTTTTGGGCCATTTTCAGTTCATGTTGAACACGATTGAGTACGTGGATGGTACTGAAATAGTGATAACCCATCCATGCCAAGGCCAGCGAACTGACCGCAGATACTCCAATAGTAAGCCGTTTTTGTTTGGGACTGATCCGCGTGGATTTACGCTTGGTTTCAGTTTGAAAGGCAAATAATGCGCCTTCGATAAAATAAGGTCGATAATTGGTCGATTGCTGAAATTGATCTTGAACGACCAACGCAAATTCATGTTGAATTTTTCTATTCAAACGGTCCAAAATGACGCCACCTTGCTCTCCGCTGGTAAAATACAATGCCTGTAAGCGAAATAGGCGCGCAGAGATAGAACTGATTAAAGGCAACATAAGATTGCGTAAGCTAGCTACTTGTAATGGGAATTCCCGAATCAAGGTGCGTTTGACATTTGAACGAATCGAGTGAATTTTATCAGTAACTTGTTGGCCTAAATGTTCAACTAATTGTTCAAATCTGGTTTTGAAGATATCTGAAATTTTATTAGGTTGGTTCGCATTATAAATGGAAAATCCAATGGGTTTGGCCAACTCAGTGGGATGTTCGGATTGAAAGAAATCACAAAATCCGGCTAATAAATCCATTTTGGTGATAATAATAGCCACATCGACTGTGTAGTTTAAACTGAGTCCAAAACGCTCCAAAAGTTTAGCATTGGCTTTAAGTAAATCTTTGAGTTCGCTATGTTTCGCAACCAGTAATTCATTGATATCAACACAGAGCATGATGCCAGTGATCTTGAGTAATCGGTGCGCCCGATTTAATTGTTTTAAGGTGAGTTCTAATTTGTGAGGACTTTGATTGATCCAGGTTTCGCCTAATTCAACAATAACACCGTGTTGGTTAAAATAGATATGTGCACCATCGGCATCAATCGGATATTCATCAAAATTACTTTGACGCATTAAAGTTGATTTACCTTGATTGGAGCGGCCTGTTAAGATTAAAAAAGACAAAGCATTGGTTTGTGGTTTTAGCTGAGCAAAAATCTGTTTAAGCGCATCGCATAATGAAGTCAATGAGTTGTTCATTTATAAATCCGTTTTTATCTGTGCAGAATAATGCTGGAAGACATTTTTTGCTTGGTGATTGAGTAACCGTTGTGAGCCTATATAAATTGCCAGCAGCATAGACAACGACAGGATAATAGTAGTAATGATGGGTTTATAATTTTGGGTTTCTTCTAAAGTAGGGCTAGGTGTTTTGAATAGTAATTGCGGCTTATATACGCGATGGCGTTGAACAGTTTTATGGAGATCTTCCATCAAATTTTCTAACATTTGTCGGCCATCTGTGCGCAAATGCTGTTCTCCTTCAAAGCCCGCGATGAGACAGTAATAGGCCAGCTCTAAGAGGTCGAGATATTGATTACCCGAGTCCTTGAGGTGATGTACAATGACAAAAAATTGCGATTCAGGGCCCAGATCATTGGTATTGCTCGGTGTGAATGCTTTAAAGGCCATGAATTGGCCATAGACTCGCAAATAATTTTTACCTAATAATTCATCGATTGTTGCGCTGATTAAATAATAGGCCAAAGCGACGGTATCTTCAGTATATTGCTGATGCGAGAGGCGGCTATGAAAAGCAAATAATTCATGCTCAAGATTTTCACGCATCGTCTCAATGGGCGGGAGTGTTTGACTGATGCATAGCCGTTCGAGTACAGATAAAACCGGGCTTGCGGCTGCGACCAAAGGGTTACTGGCCGCATTCGAAGAAAAAAGTTTTGAGCGAAAATAACCGGCCGGGGCTTGAATAGCCAACGGCAACGTGAAAGGACGTCCTGTCACTTGTAGATCGGCCGACATGCACTAAACTCCTCATTGTTTATTCACCGCCAACGCCTTAAGCAGCGTTAATGCGGAATATAATTGGTAATCTTCATGCAGTAAACCGCTTTCGTCAAGCGTTGGCTTGTTGGCAGTTACTGTTTGGTTCAGATTACCATTATTGAGGTGCCGGCTCAATTCAGATTCGGAAAGATCTATCAAACTTGTTTTTTCTGCTGATTTGGGTAATGTTATTTCTTCTATAACAATATCAGGTGTAATGCCCTGGGCTTGGATAGAGATGCCTCCAGGCGTGTAGTATAACGCTGTGGTTAATTTTATAGCCCGTTGGTCATCTAGGGGTAAAACAGTTTGTACGGACCCTTTACCGAAACTGCGCGTGCCTACGATGATGGCACGGTGATTGTCTTTTAATGCGCCGGCAACAATTTCTGAAGCAGAAGCAGAGCCATTATTAATTAATACGACCATGGGCGCATTATTCAGAACGTCTTGAGCATTGGCCATAGCGGTGAATTTTGAACCAGGTAATCGCCCTTGAGTATATACAATCATTTCCCGTTTACCATTCTTCTCCCTGTTCAAAAATGCTCCGGAAACTTGAATGGCGGAATCAAGTAATCCTCCAGGATTATTCCGTAAATCTAGTATGAATCCTTTGAGGTTCCCACCAGATTTTTGCTTCAAAGAATCAATGGCAGTGCGCATATCTTTATCAGTCATGGATTGAAATTGAGTTAAACGGACATAACCATATTCCTTATCTAGCAAGCGTTCTTTCACACTTTTGATTTCAATTTTTTCTCGGGTCAATGAAAACATTAGTGGTTTGCTAGTCCCTTTTCGAATCACTGTCAATTTGATTGGGCTGCCTGGTTTGCCGCGCATCATGCTGACTGCATCTTTCAGTTCTAGACCTTGCACATATTTTTTATCGATTTTGATGATATAGTCTCCAGTTTTGATGCCCGCTTTGAACGCAGGCGTGTCAACCAACGGAGAAATCACACGCAGGATCCCATCTTCACTCGTCACTTCAATGCCCAATCCTCCAAACTCACCCTGGGTCATGGATTGGAGCTCAATAAAATCATTTTCATCCAAATAGGCAGAATGAGGGTCTAAGCCGTTTAGCATGCCTCGAATGGCGTTATCGAATAATGATTTATCTTGCGTTTCTTTTACATAGAATGTTTTGATTAATTTGATTGCTCGAGAAAATCTTTCCACATCTTCCATAGGGACCTGTTGTTCGTCAACCACGCCCTCTTCACCGAGATCTCTACTAGGAATCGCATGAGTTGCAAAGGAAATAGATAGTGCGAGTGCAGTCAATGTGAGTTGAATGCCGTTTTTTCGGTGCTTGAGCATGGGTTCCACTCCTTGAGACATCTGAATTTCAGTGCTTGTTTATTATTCAGTATAGCTCAATCTGGCGGAAGCGATCGGAGGGGGGTAAATATTTGTCTTTTTCGTGACTGAATGTTTATTATCGTCATTCCTTACTTATAAGACTTACGCAAAACTTAACGAAGAGATCGAGGTTTTGCCTAAGTCCTTACTTTGCTCGGGATGACGTAGAGAATCTCTACCTTTTATTGGAGCTTAGCCATTCCAATGGGGAAATGGCTTTTCCATGTTTTCTGACTTCGAAATATAATCCTGCTTGTTTGGAAATCCCATCGTGACCGACCGTCGCAATTTGTTCGCCTTGATTGACGATATCCCCTATATGTTTGGTCAAAGTAAGATTATTAGCGTACAAGGTCATCAAACCCCATCCATGATCAATGATCAACAGCAGTCCATAGCCATTCAACCATTCCCCAAAGACGACTTTTCCGGGATAAACAGCGTGTACTGCACTCCCTTCAGCACTGTATAGCATGATTCCTTGGTGTACTTTATGAATATGACTGGATTCAACGTTTACGGGATTAGGTAGTTTACGTTTCATAGTAGTCATAGAATGCCGAGTTTGAATGACTGACTCTCGGCTTAGTTTGCCTAAAATTTGAGACAAATTGTCCCGATTACGTTGATATTCGCTCAAGGTGTTTTCTTGGGTAAACAAATGGTGTTGAAGTGATTTTAGCAAGGTTTGGTGGTGGTTTTTATGAACTTGTAGTTGTTGCTGAGTGATTTGTGCTTCGACTTGCATATGATGTAAGGTTTCGACTTCACACTGCAACGTAGTTTGTTGTTTACGTAGATTGGCTTGGCTGAGTTTTAGTTGTTGCAAGGTATGTTCGTGCGTATGGAGAACATAGTGATAGTACGTTAAGATTTTCTCGACTTCGGCTTTTTGTGGATGGACTAAAAACCATTCTAGAGGTTGGTTGGGTTGTTGCTTATAACGAGTTTGAATTTGTTTTATCAGCAGTGTTTGGAGCTGGGTAAATTCTAATTGAGAAACCGCTATTTTTTTTTCTATTTTTTCTATTTCTATCTTTTTTAAAGGAATTTTTTGTTGAATGGCCTGGATAGTGAGTTCGTGATTTTTTATTTGGTGTTCGGTGATCGCTAACTCGCGTTGTAATTGGGTTTGTTGTGTGTGTGTTTGGCTCAAGTCTTTTTCTAAAACAGTAATTTTATGATTCAGTTGGCGTAGGCTACGTTGCGTGTCTGAAACAGTCTGAGCGGTTGTCATGTCTGGATAGAGACTCATTATCAACAAAACTGTAGATAGTTGCAGATGTTTAAGCATGATTGGCCCATAGCGCATGTCCTAACATTTCTTTAGGGGGCTGAATTTTTAATAAAGTCAAAATAGTGGGGGCAATATCTATGAGACTAGCCGGGCCTTGACGAAATTGACGCTCTGGATCTCCGACATACACTAGCGGTACGGGAGAGCATGTGTGGGCAGTATGAGGTTGTTGAGTTTGTTCGTCAAATAGACATTCAGCATTCCCATGATCTGCAGTAATGAATAAATGACCGTTTACATTTTGGAGAGCAATGCCAATTTTCTGTAAAGCGTGATCGATCGCTTCTATGGCGGCAACTGTGGCTTTGAAATTCCCAGAGTGTCCAACCATATCAGCATTTGCGAAATTACAGATGATGACATCAAAGTGTTGAGATGCAATGGCTTCTATCAAAGCCTGAGTGAGTTGTGGGGCGCTCATTTCCGGTTGGAGGTCATAAGTAGCTACTTGGGGCGAAGGAATCAATGTCCTCTCTTCCAGTGCAAATTGATGATTTTCTCCACCATTGAAGAAAAAGGTAACATGGGCATATTTTTCAGTTTCCGCTATGCGCAATTGATGCAATCCGTGCTGCGATACCACTTCGCCTAATGTTTGCTGCACTTTACGTGCTGGAAAAACAGGTACGGTAGGCAATTTTGAGTCATAATGAGTCATGCTCACAAATTGGGCCAATTGAGGGGCATTCTGCCGCTGAAATCCCTGGAAATCTGGAGACAGAAAGGCTTCAGTCAATTGTTTTGCGCGGTCTGCGCGAAAATTGAAATAAAAAATGGTATCGCCATCTTCAATGGGGGCAGGCATACCAATTTGACTGGGAGGAAAAAATTCATCGTTCAATCCTTGTGCATAATGGGTCTCGATGGCTTCTTCAACTGTGGGAAAATGCTGCGGACTGAGTCCTGTCGTAAGGAGCTCGTAGACTGGCTCGATGCGTGACCAACGTTGGTCGCGATCCATGGCCCAATAGCGTCCACTCACTGAGCGCACGGTGCCTACAGGATATTGTTGTAAAATAGTCTGTAAAGCATGTAGATTTTCTTTAATTTGTCTGGGGGGCGTATCGCGACCATCTAAAAAAAGATGAATATGAACCTGGGTAAAATGGTGAGCGGCACATAATTTTAGGAATGCAAATAGATGGTTTTGATGGCTATGCACACCGCCCGCAGACAGTAGTCCCATAACATGAATGGCTTTTTGTGTATGTTTAGCTTTTTGGATCATATCAATCAAAACGGCGTTTTTAGCAAAATCACCTGTTGCAATGGCTTGATTGATGAATGTTAAATCTTGCAAAATAGGGCGTCCAGAGCCAATATGCATGTGTCCTACTTCTGAGTTTCCCATTTGTCCGGTAGGAAGTCCTACCGTAGCGCCTGATGCATCGAGCAGTAAATGGGGGCGAGTATTCCACCAATGAGTCCATTGAGGCGTATGAGCTGCGGAAATAGCATTATGTTCAGTGTTTTCGCGGTATCCCCATCCGTCTAAGATGATTAAAACGACGGTGTTTTTATTGATCATAATTTTCACTTAATATTTTGCCATAAAAAGGTTAGACTATAGGCCATTTTTGTCACCGGAAGAAGTAGTTTGAAACAAAAAATACCGCAGCATGTGGCGATTATTATGGATGGCAATGGTCGGTGGGCTGAACAACGTGGATTGGCTCGCAGTGAGGGACATCGTGCTGGTGCCGAAGTTGTCAAACATGTCGTGCAGGCTTGCGTTGAAAAAAAAATCCCAGTTTTGAGTGTGTGGGCATTTGGCCGCGATAATTGGGCTCGGCCTGCTTCGGAAGTGGATTTTTTGATGCAATTGCTGCTATCGGTATTGAGCGTCGAATTAGAGGAAATGCATCAATTGGGCGTGCGGTTGGTATTTACCGGGGGTCGAGCAGAGTTGTCAGAGATTTTGCAACAGGCAATCAACAGTGCTGAGGCTTATACTGCGCAGAATGAGCGTTTGACTTTGAATGTGGTATTTAATTACGGTGGGAAATGGGATATTTTGCAAGGTGTTAAACAAGTAGCGCAAGATGTGCTTGCTGGCGTACTGAGTGTTCAAGATATTGACGAAGCGGTATTTTCTTCTTATTTAAATACACAACATCTACCTGATCCAGATTTGTTTATTCGAACCAGTGGTGAGCAACGTATCAGTGACTTTTTTTTATGGCAGCTGTCGTATACAGAACTGTACTTTTCTGAGTTGTGCTGGCCAGATTTTACAGTAGAAGAGTTTGAGCATGCACTCGGGTTTTTTTCTGAGCGTGAACGTCGATATGGAAAAACCTCGAAACAATTGGAAGATAAAATCTATGTTTAAACAACGTTTTTTAACTGCAATCCTACTCATTCCTTTGGTGTTTTGTGGTATTTATTATGCGAACGATCCGGTATTAGTCGGCATTATTGCTCTGCTAGGGGTTGCTTTGGCTTGGGAGTGGTCTGCATTAATTCCTTTGTCAATGGTCATGTGGAAGGCGCTGTTCCTGGGGGTGCTAGTGCTAGGTATTTGGCCTCTGTATGCGTTTCTAATGCCTAGTTTGGTGCTGAATATTGGACTGTGGCTTGGGATTTTGTGGGCGGTGGTGACTTATCCAAAAACACGGCCTATATGGGGGCATGCCTGGTTGATGGCATTAGTGGCTTGGTTTTCATTAAATCTCTTTGCTCATTGTTTGTGGGCTTTGTTTCATCATGAACAAGGTCGTTGGTTATTGGTTTATTTATTGGGATTGGTTTGGGCAACGGATATCGGAGCCTATATGTTTGGAAAATTATGGGGTAAGCATCGTCTTATTCCCCAAGTCAGTCCCGGTAAAACTTTAGAAGGTTCAGCGGGTGGTATTGTGGTGGCTTCCGCCGTTGCAGCGTTGGGTGCTTGGTATTTTCAACCGCCCAATTTGTCTGCTTGGTTTGTTCAAGCTTGGATTGTGATTGGGTTTGCTATGCTAGGCGATCTTTGGATTAGTATGTTGAAACGCCGCGTGCAGCTCAAGGACACGGGGCATATTTTACCGGGCCATGGCGGAGTGCTGGATCGTTTAGATAGCTTGGTCGCAAGTCTGCCAATTTTCTATTATCTTACTCTAAGTTATTCCTAATGCTGTCTTCCGCGTTTTATTTTATTCTGACTTTGCTGTTATTAATTTTTGTGCATGAGTCAGGACATTTTTTGGTAGCGCGTTGGTGTGGTGTCAAAGTATTACGCTTTTCATTTGGATTTGGAAAAGTTTTAGGTAAATGGCGAGATAAACGCGGGACAGAGTTTACATTGTCTTTGCTGCCCTTAGGCGGCTACGTTAAATTCTTGGATGAAAATGAGGGGCCTGTTGGGCACGCTGAGCGACAGTATGCCTTCAATCGGCAGCCTAGATGGGCGCGGGTAGCGATTGTGGTGGCTGGACCCTTGTTTAATTTTTTGTTTGCATTCTTATTGCTATGGTTGGTGGCTGTCATTGGCATCAAATCGTTTGCGCCAAGAATCGAATCTGTCAAACCGGGTAGTGTTGCCGCTTTGGCGCATTTAGGTAGGATGCAAGAGATTATTGCATTGGATGGAAAAAAAATAAGCAATTGGCGGGATGTGCATTATACGATGCTGCCGCTTTTGGGATCGACACGTGACGTATCGATTACTCTTAAAGCGTTAGACGATGCGACAATAAGTATCCACTCACTGCCTTTGGCACAGTGGAAATATGATTCTAAACGTTCTGATTTGTTAGAGAGTTTGGGCATTGAGCCCTTGTTTCCTACCTTTCCCGTGCTGGTAGGTTTGATGAGTCCCAAATCGCCAGCTCAGATCGCAGGCTTTGCACTGGGCGATGAAATTGTTTCTGTGGATCAGCAGTCTATATCCGATTGGCGAACGTTGGTTGACTATGTACGGGCCAGGCCTGGCGCTATGATGTCTGTCAAGATTCGGCGACAGGGTGCATTACACACTTTGATTGTGCATGTAGGTATAAATGATCAAGACAAAGCAGGTTTTTTAGGGATTGGTGCGCGCCCACCTGAGATTCCGGCTGAGTGGTTGCGAGTCGAGCGCAGTGGTCCATTGGATGCCATTGGACAAGCTTGGCACCAGACAATCACTTTTACCACAACAACGGCGACACTCATTGTACGGACAATTTTCGGACAATTACCGCTTAAACATTTGAGTGGTCCGATAGGAATTGCTAAAGCCGCTGGAGAATCTGCGCAAATTGGAGCTGTTTACTATCTGTTTTTTATTGCATTGTTAAGCATCAGTATTGGTGTTTTGAATTTACTCCCTGTCCCCTTATTGGATGGGGGGCATTTGTTGTATGAGATGATCGAAATGATCATCGGTCGTTCTTTGTCAAAAGAATGGAAGATGAGAGGCGTGTTTCTAGGGATAGTCTTGGTGATCTTGCTGACTCTGGTTGCACTCTATAACGATTTAGCTTGATTGGGAGGGTGACTCATGATAGGGTCGCCCAAAAAATATGTCTTGTTTATGGGACTAATAATAATATTATGAGAACTATCCGTAAAAGACTAGCGTTGGTCGCCTGTTGTGCGAGCACCTGGGTTTCAACTGTATTTGCGAGTCAAGGTTTTATTGTTCAAGATATTAAAATCGATGGTTTAAAACGCGTTAGTGAAGGGACTGTTTTGAATTATCTTCCCGTCCAAGTTGGAGAGGAAGTTAATGCAGACTCTACACCTAGGATTATTCGCGCCCTCTATGAAACTGGGTTTTTTCAATCCGTTGTATTAGAGCGCCAAGGGTCGGTTTTAATTGTACAGGTAGTGGAACGATCTACAATTGGTTCTATCACGGTGGTGGGTAACAGCGAAATTCCTAGTGACAAAATGAAAGAGCTACTGAAAGAAATTGGTTTAGTAAAAGGACAGGTTTATCAACGCTCTTCTTTGGAGTTGCTCAAAAAAAACCTAAAGCAAGCGTACAATGCGCGAGGCAAATATAATGCGCAGATTACCTCCAAAGTGACTTCTTTGACTGAAAATAGAGTAGCTGTTAATGTCACTATTTCAGAAGGCCGCGTTTCACGCATCAAAGATATCAAAATTATTGGAAATCATGATTTTCCAACGCATGAGTTGATGTCGCATTTGTCGCTGACGAACAGTAATATTTTGACCTACTTTACTAAAAAAGATCAGTATTCTAAAGCAACTATGGATGCTTCTTTAGAGTCCCTGCGTTCGTTTTATCTGAATCATGGCTATTTAAAATTCAAAATTGTTTCTTCTCAGGTGCTCCTGGCGCCGGATCGCAAAGATGTTTTTATCAATATTTATATTGAAGAAGGGCCGCAATATCGGTTTTCTGGCTATGAGATTCAAGGGAAAACCATTATTTCAAAAGAAAAATTATCTCCCATGATCCAAATAAAGTCTGGCGAAATATTTTCTCGTAAACTGGTGACACAATCGATCACCGCGATTAATGCCGCATTAGGTGATATTGGTTATGGTTTTCCAGTAGTGAATGCCGAGCCCATGATTAATGAAAATAACAAAACGGTATTGGTTCGTTTTATGATTGACCCAGGTCGCCATGTGTATGTGCGCAGAATCAATTTTCATGGGAATACCAAAACTTCTGACGATTTGTTGCGGAATGTCATCCGTCAATCAGAAGGCTCTTTATTATCATTGCATAATATCAAAGAATCAGAGCGCCAATTGCGCCTATTGTCCTATTTGAAAGATATTGATATTAAAACTACACCGATTCCTGGCGCAAATAA
>Ga0114972_10001102_pt1 | contig 20383 bp, 12 predicted proteins | sample M_140807_EF_Meta_FD_87354 | JGI IMG/M metagenome (GOLD analysis project Ga0114972, IMG submission 87354) | Freshwater microbial communities from Lake Montjoie, Canada to study carbon cycling - M_140807_EF_MetaG | ecosystem: Environmental > Aquatic > Freshwater > Lake | place: Lake Montjoie...
CTGGCCTTGCGCCGCACACGCCTTGAGCCAAGCATCCAAGCGCTCGACAAACTGCAGGCCAACGTCGCGGCCGACGTCGAGAAACACGTCGGCCGTTCGAGTCTGGGCGAACTCACGCGCGGACGCCTCCCACGCCAAGACCGCGGGGGTCACGGACGGGGCGTCACCGCGCTGCGCTGCGACCTCGGCTCGGTTCATCGCGACGAAGGCCTCGACCAGCCTCTCCGCTTCCGGGTCTCTCGTACGCGCGACGCCCTGACGCCCTTCGACGTACGCACTCCAGGTCCCACTCGACAGCTCGACGCGCCTCAGGCGAGGCGGTGATGCGGTCTGTGTCGTGAGCCAGACCATTGCGGCGACCAGGGCGAGGCCCGCGAGCGCCAGCCACTGTGTTGTCTTGCGCCTCAGAGCGTGAGCCCTGTCAGGAGCGCCGCCGTCCACGCCCCAACGAGGCCCGCGAGCGGGATGGTCAGGTTGTCGTCGACGCGGTGACTCACCAGCTCGGCGATGGCTGCGCACGCGGCTGCGCTCGCGGCGAGCACCGCGGCAGATACGACGGGAACACCTTGGCCGAGCCACGCGGCGACGAACGCAGCGATGCACCCCACGACAAAGAACGCGAGCGTGCCCTCGAGCGAGCGCCCGTGCACGAGACGGATACGACCGAACCGACGCCCGACCAGCGCTGCCGCAGGGTCGGCATAGGTCAGGATCGCGACAGGCACGAGACACAGCAGCGTGTTGTTGGTCATCGACAGCACGACGAGCGCGGTCGCGTACCAGGTCCCGGAGTTGATCTGATGCCACTCATGCGGGTGCGCCACCTTGCCGTACAGACGCATGATCCGCGCGTTCATTTCGGGAGAGCGGCGGCGCAGCAACTCCAGCGTCCACGCGTAGGTCGCGAAGCTCCCGGAGACCCATATCAGCGCATCCGCAGGCAATAACCACTGGACCACGGCGAGCGCGGCGGTGCCCCACGCCACGTGAAACAGGTTCCGCGCGTAGTTTGTGGGCCGCAGGCTCGGGACATGCACGCGGTGCGCGCGGAGGCACGAAGCCAGCGCCTCGTAATGCTGCTGAAGCGTTCGGTGTCGCGCCGTCCACGCCGCAGGCTCGTCGGGCACAGTGGCCGCTTCGACCTCGAGTGAAGCCCGCATCGAGGTCAAGCGACCGCGCAGCTCGGCGAGGCGCTCGTCCCGCGCGGCGCGCGTCGCCTCAAGGAGCGCGTGTGTGCGGGCCGCAAGCGCGGAAAGACGCTCACGCGTGTGCGCTGCGGCCTCGCCCCGCCAGCGCGCGGGGTCCTGCTCGCGAAGCACTGTGTGCAGCGCGAGCGCGATCTCACGTCCACCGGCGGTCAGGGTCGTCACGCCCGTCACGAAGTCTCCTTGCAGAGGGACTAGAAGCGCGCCTGCGCGAGCAGGTTCACGCCCAGCACCAAGGGGTTCTCGAACTTACGCGCGCCTGAGCTCGGGTCGTTCGCGATGCGGTTGTTGTCGTAGGACAGCTGCGCCTGCGCCATCACCAGCATGAGGTCGGACAAGTACTGCCGCAGGTAGAGCTTCGCGCCGAGCACTGGCGCGGCGCTCTCTCCGGCCGGGAGCGTGTAGTTCAACACCTGCGTCTCGCCGAGTACATTCTTGGTCTTCTGGAAGACTTGGTAGGCGCTCACGGTGCGGCCATCCGCGGTCCTCACGTCGACCTGAGCCGTCGCGGGGCTCTGCACGCCGAGCGCGAGCCCGGGTACGAAGCGCTGCTCGGGGAATGTGTAGTCGGCGCCCACGTCCGCGAAGACCTCGGGCGATGCCTCGAGGGCGCCGGAGACCGTGGCGTAGGGCGACGCACCGGGGGTGTCCATCACCAAGAACTCGACGCTCCGCACGACCACATCCACGCTCAAGGTCCAGCGGCCGCGCTGCATCAAGCCGTTCAAGTCGCCCGCCCAAGCGATCTCGCGCTTGGGGCGCCCGAGCGCGTCGCTGTTCTCAAGGCGCTGGCTGGCCGCGGTCGCCTCGCCCGAGACGAGCCAGCCGAAGGTGCGTGGCTTCCAGTCGCGCGCCTTGAGCGCGCCGGTCCCGGTGTTGCGCAGCAGCTTCGTGTCTACGGGCACACGCGGCTCGATGCCCTCGTGCCATGTGATCTGCGCGCTCCCGCCGAACTGGTTGATCCACGTGCCCTGAAGCTCGAGGCGGTCGAGCGGGATCGTCCCCCGCTCAAAAAAGCCCGCGCCGAGTTCGACGAGCAGCTCGGGTCTCAGGTGAACGCCACCGCCGGCGAGCGCGCCGTAGATGGCCTCGTTCTCGTCCTTGTGGGGGTCGAGCACGGACTGCGTAAAGCGCTGCGTCCGCGCCGTCTTGCCCCCCACGAAGGCATAGCTCGACGGCCCGCGCCAGCTCACCATAGCGCCCGGCGCGGCTTGGGCGAGCAAGAAGCTCGCGCGACCGCCCCACGTCAGGTCCCATGAGTAACCGAGCCGCAGGCGGTCGGCATCGAACGGGAAGAGGACGATGCTCAGGCGGCTCGGCTTCACGTCGGGCTGAGCCAGGTCCTTTTCGCCGTCGAAGTGCACAGCGAGGAAGCTGCCGTCGTCCTTGAGACCGCCAAAGGGCTTGCGGTTGCCCGTCGTCCCATACTGCTCGATGTCACGTGCCGTCCGGTTCGCGTCCCACTGCAGGACAAGGGACGCCTCGGGCACGACCCGCGTGAAATGACCGGCGAACTCCTTCGAGAGCACCAGCGCACCGCGGGTCTCCTCGCCTGTATTGCGCGTGTTGTAGTTCTCGAAGAACAGCGAGTTCCCCGTGCGTGGCCGCAGGTCAGCGCGCGGGCTGCTCGGCGTCGTCTCGCCGGCGCCCGCGAAGACGTTATCGTCGCCCGCGACGAACGTCAGCGTCGTGTCCATGAAGTCGCCGGCACGCGCGCCGAGCGGCAGCAGTGCCCCGAGCGAGCTCACGGCGCACAGGGTGAGCGCGCGGCGCATCAGAACTCCGCACGCGCCATGACGGCGGCGCCGAGGCTAAAGGGATCAGTGAACGTCCGGACGTCGTTCACCTGGAGTTGGTCCTGAACGAGCTGGGTCTGGTTTCGGTCGTGCGTGACGGTGAGCTGTGCTGTGACAGCGAAGCCGGGCGCGAGCTCTAGCTCGGTCGCGAGGCGCGCCCCGAACGTCGGGAGGACGTCCGTCCCTGCGGGCAGAATCATCGGCGCGACGAGGCCGTTGTCGTCGAAGATGTCTGCGCGGCGATAGACGACGGTGCGCCGCCCGGTCAGCGCGCCGGGGGCGTGAATACCGGCGCTCGGCACCAGGTTGCTCGCGGCGGCCGGCTGCGTGACGCCCATCTGCAGGATGGGCGTCAGGTGGAGCGCCGGCAGGTGGTGCCGCGCGGTCAACGCGACCGTGGCCTCAGGCGTCGCGTCGAGGTCGTCGGGCATGGCTTGGTAGCGTCGCACGACACCCGGGCCATTGAAGTGGATGAACCCCAGGTCGCGATAGATGCCCAGCGCGCCGAGCTGGGTGAAGCCGAGCCGTACGTCGCCGCTCACGGCGCCCGCAAGGCCGCTTTCGACGGTGGTCCCGCCGACCCGCTCGGGGTCCTCAAGGACCTGCCCGACCCACGTGGCTTCGACTGCGGCGCGCCAGTCACGCGCATCGGCCTTGACGCCGTCCCACGAGGTCCACGGGCGCGTTGGATCGGCAGTATACAGACGAGTATCGTTCGTCTCGGTGTAGGGGAGCCCGTCGATGTAGGCGACGCGGACCGAGGCGCCACCCGAGGTCACGGGCTCGCCGCGGACAGCGCCGTTCGGGTTCGTGCCCTTGTCGAAGTAGCCGCCCCCGAGGTCGAGGCGAAGTCCCGCGGCCTCGCGTCCGAGCCGCGCCCCGCCGAAGCCCGCCCAGAAGGCCTCGAGCTGGCCGTTTCGCGGGTCGTCATCGCCAGTGGCGTAGGGCATGCGCGTGGTCTTTCCACCCGCGTAGACGCCCCAGAGCGCGCTGTCCCACGAAAGCTTGAAGCCCGGGACGGGCTGTGTGGAGGGGAACGCGCGGTCGCCGCCCCAGGTGATGTCCCATGTGTGCCCGAGCCGCAGACGGTCGGACCGGAACGGCATGAGGACCACGCCGAGCTTGCCGTGGGTTCGCTGGGCGTCGACGCGCAGGTACGAGCCGTCGTCCTGCAGGGCGCGAGGGTCGCCCGACAGGACCCGGGCGTGGTTGAGTTCCAGAACGACCGCGGCCTCGGTCGTCACGCCCGGCCAGTAGCCGTCTGCCTTCTTGTGCAAGACGAGCGTGGTGCGGCTCTCACGGCCGCTCTCACTGTTGTCGAGCTCGTCGAAGAACTCCGTGTAGCCGGGGCGATCACCGACGTCGACGTTCTGCGACGTCGGGACGGTCTCGCCTGCGAAGTGCATGAAGTCGTCGTCGCCGGCGATGAAGACGACCCGCGTGTCGACGAAGTCCCCCGCAGCCGCGCTCGAGGCGCTCGCGCACAGCACCGCCGTCGTGGTCGCGGAGACGAAGAGAGAGACGAGGTTCGGGCGCTTCACGGGGCCTCCACGGCGGGCACGAAGTCTTCGATCGCGCGCGGCTCGACGATCCAGATGGTGTCGATGCCCGCGCCGGGTTGCGTCTGTCGCAGGTGACCGACGATGCGGGCGAGGCGCTCGCCCTTGTGCTGCAAGATGTCGTAGCCGGACTTGCCCAGCGTGTCCCGCGTGCTGATGAAGACCTTCGCCGCGCAGGCGAAGCCGCTCGTCGGCGCGGCGTTCGGCGCGGCGGCGGGTGCGGGCACGCAATCTACGCCCGCGGCGAACTGGCCGAACTTCTCCAGAGAGACGTCGACTGTGCAGAGCGGGTCTTCAGCGCAGGCCTTCTCGCACGCGTCTTCGGCGCTGCCTGCGCCCCGCGTGATGAAGCCGTCGCCGTTGGTGTCACAGTCCTCGAAGCGCGTGCTGAGCGTGACGTTTTCGAACGCGACCAGAGAATGCTCCCAAGGCTCCATGGCGAAGTTGTCGCGCGCGCAGTCAATCGGGCTCGAGCGACGCACATCGGCGGGGAGCGCGGCGCGGGCAGCGGCGCAGTCGGTCGGGTCGTCGAGCCCCTCGATGACCGTGTCCCCTGGGCCGCACACCCGATAGAAGTCATCGGGCGGTGTGGCGCTCTCGCCCGTGACATCGGCGGCCGTCAGCACGTGGGGCGCGGGGACCGCGTCGGCGCCCGCCAGGTCCGGCTCGTTGGGCGTGCAGGGCACGACGCCTTGCGCCTCGCCCGCGTTGCCCCGCGTCGGGTCGCCGTTCACGAAGCTCGGGAAGTTCAACTGCGAGTTGCCGATGAACTCCGCCACATTGCCGGCGATACTGCACAAACGGTCGCCGGGCTTGACCCCGCCTGGATTCGAAAACGTGAACAAGAACACGGCGTTGTAGCCCGAGGCCGGCCCCGAAAGATCGGTCACGTACAGGCCGGACTGGGTCGTGCCGGTTACGACGAGGCGCGCGTCCGTGCCCTGGTCGATCGTTACGTTCTGGCCACCGAGCGGGGAGTCCGTCGTGCAGCGCGGGCTCGACTGGACGTCCTGAATCCGCGGCTCCGCGAAGAACATGGCGGGCGACAGCCCGACCGCGAGCGTTGCGCGGGCCGAGGCGAGGCGGCCCTCGGGCTGCTGGCAGTCGGGGTCGGCGGCGTCCGATACGCCGTCGAGGTCGTCGTCGACCCCGTTCGCGCAGTCACTGGCGAGATCTTCGCCTGCGTCCTCGACCCAGATGCGCGTCTCGCCGTAGCTAAAGCGGAACTCCGCGGTCGTCGTGGCGCGACCGCCGACGAAGCGCACGCGGCGCTGGGTGGCGTCGACCTCACCGGGGACCACAGTGATGCGCGCAGCGCCGTTGAAGTCCGAGAGGAGCGCGCCCCGCGCGTCGAGCGCCTCGAGCGTGAGCGCGACGCGCGCGGGCTCCGCGCTCGGGAACGGCAGCGGCGCCTCGACCGTGCCGAGGGGAGCGTCCGGCGCGACCTGCACAGAGAACGCTCGCAAGGGGAGCCGCGTGTCTTCGTACGGCACCTCGGTACATGCGACGCCTGCAAGGAGCGCGAGCGCGCGCGCGGTCATGGCCGTCGTCCGTCGCATCAGTTGGACTCCTCGTCCGGGTCGATCGAGAGCGCCTCTTGGTCGCAGCCGGTCGCGAAGGCCTGACTGGCGCACAAGTCTTGTGCGCTCGCGGCGCCCGCGGGGAGCTTGCATTGTCCAGCTGCGTCGAGCTCGCCCCCGAAGGCGGTGCACGCGCTGGCAAAGTCATCGTGCAGCACCGCTTCCATGCGATCGTCCGCGCGACCGTCCACACACGAGAGCTCGCGACACTCGGCGTCCGCGCGCAGGCTCGCGTTCACGCGGCACTCGCAGCGGTCGCTGAGAGCGGGGAGGCCCAGCGCGCGCAGGGACGCGGCGACGACCTCGTACCCTTGGTCGTTCGTGAGGCAAGCGGAGGCGGAGAGCGTGGGTACAAGGCCTGCGACGAAGCAATCATCGGAGAGCGACGCACCGGGTTCGAGGCGAGCGGCCTGGGCGCGGACGGTGCGGCAGTAAGTCACCGCGCTGTTGTAGACGGCCGCGAGGACGTACGTCGCGCGCTCTGGCTCAGGCAGGGCGCAGGCGGCCTCGCGCGACGTCGGCGCGGCGATGGGCGCTGGGCCGCGGGCGCGGTCGACGGCGTCGCAGAAGGTCCGCGGGTCGAGCTCGGCGCGGCCCTCGCAGAACCGGTCGTGGTAGGCGGCGACGTCCTCGAAGCAGTTCGGCAGGGACTCGCAGTCCGCGCGGTCAATCTGCGAGATCGACCCGCGGTTGAGCTGGTCGTTCACGCTGTCGACGCAGCGTGCGGGGTCGTCGCGGCCGGCGCACTCCTGCAGGCACGCGTCCTCGCAGGTGGGATAGGTCTGGAAGCGGTCGCTCACCGCTTCCCGGATGCTGATGTCCGTCGGAATGCGGGCGTTGTTGAACTTGAGGACACGGAAGCCTGAGCCGCCTCGGCTGATGTAGTCGTTGACCGCGACCTCGTACACCCGGAACGGGTCGATCGGCGTGCGCGAGAGCTTGTCGCACTCCGTCGTGGTTCGACCCGAGGCCACGCAGGCGTCGAACCGTGGCTGGTCGCGCACGGCGACGTCGCTCGCGAAACTGCACTCCGGCGTGGCCTCCAGGCAGTTGAGCGTCAGGTGAATCCGGTCGGAGAACTGCGCTTGTGGCTGACAGCCGCGACCCGCGCTGCGCCGCGCGACGAACGTCATCAGGTCACAGATGTCGCGGCCGTTCAGGTACATCTTCGTCACGAAGTTGTCGAACGGGAACACGTTGAACATCTGGTCCTGCGTGATCGGCCCCCGGATGACGTCCGTGCGGATGCCCAGGGTGTTCGTGAGCGCGAAGTCCGCCTGCACGCCGCGGCGGTCCGCCATCGACTCGGCGGCAATGTTGCCCAGCTCGGAGTTCGCCTTGGCGCGCCCGAACCGGGGGATCAAGCGCGGCGCGTAGGCGATGATCCGCGTCAGGTCGAACTGACGGTTGAGCTCGAGAATATAGGGCTCGAGGAAGCGAACCATCGCAGGGTCCTCGGGCACGGACGCGTCGACCGGCAGCAGATCATAGCGGTGGCTGCTGACCTCCCAGCCGTAGTAAGGGTCGCCGGAGTCCCGCACCACGACGTCGAGCCGACCGAGGTACTTCATGAACGCGCCGGAGTGCGTGAGCACGACCGGTCGCCCGGTGCGGTCGTAGCGGGTCTGCGGCGGGTCGAGCACGACATGCAAGTGGCCGCCGAACACGAAGTCGAGGCCTGTGGTCTGCTCGATGACCTGGTAGTCTTCGAGGCGACGGTCTGTGGGCGCAAGGGGCGTGCAGACCCGCTCCCCGTTGCGCAGCTCGCAGAGCTCGTTCTCGCCCTCGCTCGCCGTGAGCCCCAGGTGGCTCGTGATGCCGATGAGGTCCACCGAGCCGGCGAGCTGGTCGATGTAGAACTGAACGATCTGGACCTCGTCGATGGGCGTGAACCCGAGGCTGTTGTTGCCCTCTCCGGCGCTGTTCAGCGACGACAGGTTGGCCATCCCGATGATGCCGACCTTGAGGCCGCCCGCGTTCACGATCGTGTAGGGACGCGTGACGCGCGCCAGCTCCTCTGCGCCCTTGACGTCGCGGTCCCAGACGTAGTTCGCGGCGAGGACCGGGAAGGTCGCCCACTGGCCGTACTGCCGCGCGAGGTTGTCCAAGCCCTTGTCGAACTCGTGGTTCCCAATCACCACGGCGTCCGCCCCCAGCATCGAGAGGGCGCGCGTCTCGACCTCGCCGCTGAACGCATTGAAGATGGGCGCGCCTTGAAAGCAGTCGCCGCTGTCGACCCAGACGGTCGCTGGGTTGCGTCGACGCTCCCGCTTGATCAGCGTCGACATCCGGGTCAAGCCGCCGATCTGAACCTGCTGTTCCTTGGACGCGAGGATCGGCGAGTCGGGCGCGTAATTCTGAATCAGCCGCGCGTCCGTCGCCGAGAGCGTCATGTCGTACGGGAGCAGGCGGGAGTGCCAGTCCGACGTGTGCAGGAACGTCAACTGGACAGGCTGGTCGCTCGCAGGGCGAGGGGCACCCTCACGCGTCTCGCAGGCCGGCAGGCCCAAGATTGTCGCCGCGAGCAGCAGCGACACGGCAGCGGGGAGCGTCTGTCGCACGCGAGGCCTCCGACGGAGCGAAATCGCGCGCACTCTACGAACCCGCGCGGGGTTTGCAAGCGGAGAGTCGACATGCGCTGGGCGCGGCGTTGATCAGAGGTCGCAGGCGCTGCCGGGTGTCCAGTCCATCAGGCCGGCGTTTGCCCAGCCGAGCCGCAAGACGCCGGTGGGGTCACGCGTCGGCCGAATCAGGCTCATATCGGGCAGCGCCGCTCGGCCTGTCTCTTCGAGGGCGTCGTCAAAGTAGACCGCCGTCTGCGCCCCGTTCATGCGGACAATCAGCTGCGGACCGCTGGGCGTGCGCATGGCCCAAACGCTCTCGGGCGCGTCGAGGTCGGCGATGACCCGCCATCCTTGGAAGACGATCTCGCGGTTCACGAGAACACCGGCGTTGATGACGACTTGCGAGGTCACGGCGTCGACACAGGCGTAGACGAAATGTTCACCGTCGCCGTCCGCGGTGGTCAGGCCGACGCTGGTCGCTTGCGCGCCGCCGCAGCGCACAGGGCGGTCGCCGAGCGCCGCCACAGGCTCAAGCGCGTCGAAGACGTCCACATCGGGCGATTCGACGAGCCCGGTCACAATCGCATGTCGCAAGAGGCCGGTGGACTCGGCGCCGACCACGTGGAGCGTGCCCATGTTGTTCAGCGCCACAAGCTCGGTCGGCCGCCAACCACCGCCGAGGTGGACCGCCGCGCCGATGTTGCCTCGGCTCAGGTCCGCATCGGAGACACGCTTCAGAATGCCGCTGCTCGCGACGTAGAGCAGTTCAGGGTCAGCCCGAACGGTCAGTGCGGGGGGGCCGGAGTTTTGCTCGGGCACCTCGTCGCGCTCACCAACGCCTGAGAGCTGGGCGCGCACGCGCCCGAACTGGTTGCGAAGCGACGCGACCAGCAAAGCCCCCGCTCGATCGACAACCCCCCGTGGCCGTGCACCTGAGCCGCGGTCGGCAAAATCCGGCGCCGCTGCGTCCGCGCGGTCGACCGACCACACGCGGCCTTGATCCCCTTCGAGGGCCGCGAACTGCGCGCTCGCAAAGTCGACGCTCACGATGTCGGAGATCCGCATCGGGGGGGCCGTGACGGGTCCGAGCGCATCGTTCACCGGCCGCCATTGCGCGGGCGTCGACCCGCTCACGCAGCGCAAGTCGCAGCCCCGTTCGCATCCGTTCTCGGAGACACCGTCGACATCCGCGCGCCCGCAGTCGCAGCGCAGGACGCACTCACCTTGCTGGCACACGCCTGTGGCGTGCGGAGCGAGGGGGCAGAGAGGGGCGGCGTCCGCGGACGGGGCCTCGTCCGTCGCGCCGTCGCAGTCGTCGTCGCGGCCGTTGCAGCGTTCGTCCTCGCCCGGACCGATGGCGGGATCGGCGTCGTCGCAGTCGCCCGCGCAGACACGCACACCATCGCTGTCGGCGTCGCTCAGCACCGCGCCGGGCAACTCGCAGGGTGAGGGGCCGACATCGGGCGTCACACCGACATCGAGAGTAGCGCCCATGTCCGCTATCGGGCCCGCGTCCGCCGTCGGACCCGCGTCAGACGCTGCGGTGTCCGTGGGCTGCATGGCATCCACCGCGCCCCCGGTGGGTCCGAGGTCTAGGCTGGCCGCGTCCGCGGCCGCGTCGGCGACTCGCGCGTCGAGCGCTGCGGCATCCGCCGTTGCGTCGGCTGGCGGGCTTGCTCCGTCCGCGCGCCCAGCCTCCTGATTGAAGGCGGGGTCTACGACGAGCGACGGCGGTGTCTCGATGCAGGCGGCAACGCCGCTGGCCACGAGCAGCCATCCCAAGCGGGTCTTCGGTAGGGCGTACATAGTCCCGTCTCGACTTGCGGGATTCTCTCTGCGTCGTCAAGCGATTCCGGGCGCGCGAGAGAGCGATGCCTGCTAGAATCCGGCCGTAACGAGTCGAGGGTGAGTGAGCGCAGAGGTGTCAGGGGTCGTGTGTCCGCAGTGTCGCGCGTCGGCGCCCGTCGACGCGAAGCCGGGGGACGTGTGCCCCGCGGACGGTCGCGCGTGGGTGCCCGCAGACGCTGTCGAACGATACGGGCGCGACAAGCTCCTGGGCCGCACCTTGGGCGACGGTGACCGATACGCCCTCGTTGGCGTTCTGGGTGCGGGCGGGATGGGCGCGGTTTACCGGGCCGTCGACCGACAGTCCGGTGAGATCGTCGCGGTCAAGGCGGCCCACATCGATCCACGCCGCAGCGCGACGGCGCGCACGCTGCTCATGCGCCTTCGGCGAGAGGCGCGCGTCCTGTCGCGGCTCAACCACCCGCGCATCGTGCGGGTGCGTGGGGTGGGCACCATCGAGAGCGAGGACCTGCACTATATCGTGATGGACCTGGCTCAGGGCGTGCCGCTCGGCCAGCTCCTGCGACAACGCGGCCGGCTTGAGACCGCGCTCGCGCTCGAGGTCGCGGACCAAGTCCTCGCGGCCCTCGGTGCCGCGCATGAGCTCGGCTTTGTCCATCGCGATGTCAAGCCGCAGAACGTGCTCGTCGCGCTCTCGGAGGTCGATGGCGTTACGCAGGCCGACTGCACATTGATTGACTTCGGGATCGTCAAGTCGGTCCGTCACGCGGACGTGCCGAACGGCGACGAAGAGCGCACGCGGCCCGGCGCGACCATCGGGACCCCGACGTACATGGCCCCGGAGCAGCTCTCAGCGGGGGAGATCGGGCCGCCCACGGACGTCTACGCCGTGGGCGTCCTGCTCTACAGAATGCTCGCGGGCGAGGCCCCCTTCGTCGGGACCTCGGCTGAGGTCGTAGCGGGTCACTTGCGGGACCCCGCGCCGCCCTTACCCGTGACCCTCGAGGTCCCCGACGCTGTCCGGCACGCGGTGAGCGTCGCCCTGCGCAAACGCGGAGAGGACCGCTTCGCGGACGCCGGAGAGATGAAGGGCGCGCTCAAGGGCCAATGGAGCCCGTCTAGAACGGCGCCCCAGCTCAAGGTCGACGCGCTCGCGAGCGAGGCGTCGGTCTCGGACCAGCAGTGGGCCGAAGACTTACTCGTCGGCGGCATGTCGGATGCGCTCCCCGGCACCTCGCGGCTCGAAGACGAAGGGGCCGACGACTTGCCCGAGTGGGCCAGGCTAAAGCAGCGGCGCGGACGGCCAGCACTCTGGTTGGCGGCCGCGGCTGCAGGCTTGGGCGCTTGGTTCCTGTGGCCACGGACGTCTCCCGATGCGGGGGAGGGCGAGGCGAGGTCGAGCGTTGCGGTGGACCGCTCGAGCGACGCAGCCGCGCCCGATCCTGCGTTGACAGCACCGACTGCGATGCCCGCCTCGGGCCCGCGGAGCGAACCTGCGCCAGAGCCGCCAGTCGCGGCAGAAGCGAGCGAGGCCCCGCGCGCCGCGCGCCCGCGCCCACCGACTGCGCGCAGCGGCGCGCCGCGGCCAAAACCCACCAAACCGACCGAGGTGCTCGTGCCGATTCTGCCTGTGGACGTGCCGCCATGACACGGCCTCATGCTCGCCTCGACGGGGCGCTCCTGCTGGCTCTCGCGTTGACCGCCCACCCTGGGCAGGTGGCCGCACAAGACGCGCCCAAGGTCGACCGAAAGACGCTCGCGCCGATGCTCCGCGACATCGCCACGCAGGGCGCAGAGGCCTATCGTCGCAAGGACTACGACGCTGCGCTGGCCGCGTTCCGACGAGTCGAGGCGCTGCTCTCTGCGGACCCTGCGTTTGCGGTCGAGGTCGCCAATGCGCGGTTCAACATCGCGCTCTGTTTCGACGCCCTCTCGAAGCCCGCGGAGGCGCTCGTTGCGTATCGTGCGATTGACCTCGCGCACGTGCCGGAGGAGCACGCGAGCCGGGCGCGGCAGCGCATCGAGGTGCTCCATCGGCAGGGCCAGCTCGCGCGGTTGCGGGTGCGCTGCGTCGCGCAGGGGGAGGCGAGGGTGGCGCTCGCCGAGCTCCCCAAATCGGTTCGCCCCTGCGGTGATACGTGGACCGACCTGACCCCTGGGACCTACCACGTCCGTGCGCGCTCGAACGCGGGTGAGGTCGCGGAACGCGAAGTGGTCCTCGGTGCAGGCGAGATGCGCGAGATCGAGCTTGTGTGGGTGGCGCGTGCCGCGGTCGAGTCGCCGGTCGAGGCGGGCCCGGACGCGACGACGCTCGGGTTCGGTTGGGGCGGCGTCGGGGCGTTGGCGGTCAGTGGCGGGCTACTCTGGGGCGCGCACGTGGCCGCTGATTCGGGCGCAAACGCCCTCGCTCGGCAGCGCAGCGCGACGTCGCAAGCCGCATGGGCGGACGCCGTCGGGGATACGCGCGCCGCCTACGAGCGGGCCGAGACACTGCAGACGGCCTCGGGGGTCGTGGCGGCGTTTGGGACTGCGTGCGCGGGTTATGCTCTGTGGCGGCTGTTGGACTGAAGTGGTACGAGGATGAGCCAGACTTTTCTCGAGCTCGCGCGGCGGGGCGGCCTGCTCTTTGACGGCGCGATGGGCAGCTTGCTCTACGAGCGGGGTGTCTACCTGACGAACTGCTTTGAGGCGGTCAACGTCGCTCAGCCTGAGCTTGTCAAGCAGATCCACGCCGAGTACCTGCAGGCCGGCGCACGTGTCCTCACGACCAACACGTTCGGCGCGAACCGCATTCGCTTGGCCCGGCACGGCCTCGAGGACAAGGTCGCGGAGCTCAACGCCGCAGGGGTGCGCCTCGCGTTGGACGCGGCCGGGGGACGGGCCTTCGTCGCCGGGAGCGTGGGGCCGTCTGGTCTGCGCCTCGAAGAGGTCGTGGGCGCCCGAGGCGCCGAGGTCGAGGCGGCGTTCCTGGAGCACATGAGCGCGCTCGTTCAGGCGGGGGTGGACGTCCTCTGTCTGGAGACCTTCTACTTGATGCCCGAGCTTGAGCTCGCCGTCCGCATCGCGCGGGGCCTGACCGACAAGCCCATCGTGGCGCTCGCGACATTCCAGCCAGACGCGACGATGAGCGGTGGGCTGGCGCCTGAGCAGGTCGCGCGTCGATTGGTCGAGGCGGGGGCGGACGTGGTCGGCGCGAACTGCGGCGGCGGACCTGACCTGTTGTTTCAGGTCACGACGCCGATGGTCGCCGTCGGCGTGCCGGTGCTGGCGCAGGCGAACGCAGGGCGGCCCGAGGTCATCGAAGGTCGCGCGATCTACGTCGCAAATCCCGAATACTTCGGGGTCTTTGCGCGGCGACTTCTGAAGGCGGGCGTCCGCGTCATCGGCGGCTGCTGCGGCACTTCGCCGGAGCACATCCGGCGCATGGCGGGCGCAACCCGTATGTTTGCGGCGGACACGCCACCGGGCGCGCAGGGGCCGCGCATCGAGGCGGTCGACGAGAGCTCGGCGCCGCGCCGCGAGCTCGACTTGGCGGCGCGGTCCGAGTTTGGCGCGCGGCTGGCCGCGGGTGAATTTGTGACGAGCGTCGAGCTCAACCCGCCGATGGGCTTCGACCTGAAGAAGCGCATCGCGGCCGCAAAGGCGCTCCGGGCGGCCGGCGTGACCACGATCAACATCGCCGACGGGCCGCGAGCGAGCTTGCGCATGGGCAACCTCGCGATGGCCGTCGAGGTGTCGCGCGCGACGGGCCTCGAGCCGCTGCTGCATGTCTGCTGCAGGGACCGCAACTTCTTGGGCCTTCAGGCGCACCTGCTCAGCGCGCATGTTCTTGGACTGCACAACCTCGTCGTGATTACGGGCGACCCCCCGAAGATGGGACCGTACCCCGACGCCACGGCCGTGTACGACGTCGACAGCGTAGGGCTCCTGAACACGGTTACGGGCTACAACTACGGGGTCGACCCCGCAGGCAAGCCGATGCCGGCGCCCACGCGCTTCGTCAAGCTGACGGGCGCTGAGCCGGCCGCGCTTGACTATGACCGTGAGCTGCGTCGCCTCGAGATGAAGCGTGACGCGGGAGCCGAGGCGGTGATGACGCAGCCCGTCTACGACCCGCGCGTCGCCGAGCGATTCTTGGATGACGTGCGCTCGCTGGGGCTCCCCATTCTGCTCGGCGTTGTTCCGCTGGCCAGCTATCGCAACGCCGTCTTCATCCATAACAACATCCCGGGGATGCGCGTGCCCGAGTCCGTCCTGGAGCGCATGCGCGTCGCCGATGAGCGCGGGCAGGGACAAGCCGAGGGCGTCTCCATCGCCCGCGAGGCGCTCGCGGCGTTCAAGGACCGCATTCAAGGGGCGTATGTGATGCCGCCGTTCGACCGACATGGGGTGGCGTTGCAGGTCCTTGACGGCTTCATTCAACCTCGAGCGGTGACAGACGAGGCCTGCCCATGACCACCCCGCACCCTCTCGCCGCGCACTTCGGCGCGCTGGGCGTTTTCCGCGGCTTGGATGACGACGAGCTGCTTGATGTCCTCCGGGCTCTGCAGCCGATGTCGATGCAGCCGGGTCAGCGCATCTTCGAGCTCGGTGAGCGCGGAGAGGCCCTCTTCGTAGTGGAGCGCGGGGCAGTGGGGATCTCGGTCGGCGCGCTCACGCTCGCGCGCCTCGGCGCGGGCGAGGTGTTCGGCGAGCTGGCTCTGATCGACAGCGCGCCGCGCAGCGCGACCGCAATGTGCGTGGAGGCGGGCACGCTCTACCGTCTGGACAAGTTGAGCTTCGACGCGCTGCGCGCGCAGCTTCGGCCGGCGGCCTTCAAGATTCTGCGCAACCTCGCGGCGACGGTCGCCGAGCGGCTCCGGGAGACGAACGAGCAGATCGCGCACGCGCTCTCGCCTGTCGACACGCCACCGCAAGACGAGGCACCGACGCCGCCGCCGGCGAGCGAGCACGAGCCACAGCGCGCGCTCTTGAGCCGCTTGGCCTTCTGGAGGCGATGAGCACAATGACGACGCCCGCACGCGGCCTTGAGGCCGTCTCCTCGGGACTCGACGCCCGCACCTCTGCCATGATCGCGCGCCTGCCGCTCTTCGCAGGCCTGCCACACGATGCCCTCAACGTGCTCGCGGGCGTGCTCAAGACGCGCTGGGTCGCGCCCGACGAGGAGGTCTTTCGCGAGGGCGACCGCGCGTCAGCGGCCTACATCCTGCTTTCGGGCGAGGTTGTGATTGAGAAGGTCCTCGCGGACGGTCGTCAAGAGCGGCTCGCGACGCTCGGTCATGGCGCGCTCTTTGGCGAGGTCGCGCTGATCGACGGGCGCCCGCGGAGCGCCTCGGCGCGCCCGCATGAGGGCGCGGCGGTGCTTCTCGTCCTTGAACGGCAGGACTTCGAGCGCATCTTCATGGCGAACCGACCGTTCGCGTTCAAGCTCATCGACCGCATCGTGACCGACTTGTCGCTGCGCCTGCGGCACGCGACGGACCAGCTCGTGCAGGCGAACTCGGCGGAGTCCGCGATGCTGCGCTCGGCGAAGGCGCGGCGGGCGGCAGCGAGCGCGCTGGGGTTGCATGACGACGCGGCCCTCACCGCGCTCGACGAGGTCGACCTCGACGCCGTGACGTTCGAGATTCAGGGCACGCCGCGGCGTCAGGGCAAGTAGACCTCGCGGCCCGTAGCGCCGGCGACGACGTCGTCGAGCTCGAAGCGGAGCGGCAGCGTCTGGTTGCCGAGCCAGAGTGCGGCCTGGTCGGCGAAGTGGGGCGAGTCGTTCAGTCCCGACTGACCGCCCGGCAGGACAACAGTGCCCTGCGCGCGCTCCGGCGTCAGCTCGACCACCATTCGGAAGACTGGCCCGTTGCGGTACTCGAAGCGCTGCGCCCGCAAGCCGGGGTGCCCTGCGTCGACGCCATACGCGTCGCCGCTCCGCGGGAAGCCGGGCAAGCCACGACGCGGGTCATCACGCGCGAGCTCAGGCGCGAGCGGCAGCGTCTGCGGAGTAATGCTGAAGCGGTTGAACAGCGTTGCGAGGCCCGGCTGGTCGCCCAGGAAGCCGATCAAGAGCGACTCTAGGCGCACCTGATGGCGCAGACCCCAGAGCCAGGCGCCCATGTCTGTGGTCCCAAAGCCGCCTTGTCCCGCGCTCTCGGGCGGTGTGCGCAGGAACTCAAGCGCGCTGACCAGGCTCGACAGGAGGACCGTATCGCTCGTCTCGCGCTCGGGCGTCTGCACGTCGTCGAAGTAGATGGACTCCTGGGTCTCCGGCACCCAGGACACGAGGCCGAGCGGGTTGTTCGGTCCACGTCCTCGCCAAGCCCGGTCAAAGGCCGACATCAGGGCGTCGCGGTCGCCTACGCGGTCGACTGCCTCCAATCCTTCGTCGTCAAAGACGGCATGGATGGCGTGGCCGATCCACGCGTTGAAGACCATCGTCGCGACGGCGTCCTCGCGGGCCTCGGAGGACGGCGCTTCGTAGAACGTCTCGACGCCCGAGGCCGCCTCGAAGCCGCGCGCTGCCCACCCTTGAAGGCGGGCGCGGACCTCGACGAATGCCTCTCGCTCTGCGGCGAAGCGGTCTGTGAGCTCGGGGTCAGACTCAACCCGCCCGAGCAGCGCGACGAGGTCAGGCACGTAGCGCGCGCCGAGGGGCGAGAAGTGGTCGTCCTGCAGCGCGCTCATCGCCGCGGGTGTCGCTTGCTGTGCCGACGCGAGCGCCTCGAGGCGGTCGTGAATCCGTCGCGCGCGGAAACCCAGGTCCCACGAAGCCCCGACGTACTCGGTATCATTGGCGAGGTTGCCGTCGAACGCGTAGCCCGCGGGGTCATTGTTCGCCGTGAAGACGAACTGGCGAGCCGGGTCGACGACCGAAGGGAATCGCTCGAACGGCACCACGCATGCGCTCGCATCGACTGCGCCGCGCTGCTCGTCTACACGCCCGTCGTCCCGGAATGGGATCGTGAAGCCCCCGAAGCGGGTACCGTCGAGCAGGCGAGCGGGGTCCGCGCCTGGGGCCCAGCGGCCGCTAGCGTCTCGCGGCAGCGCATCACGGCAGGGCACCGCGTGATAACCCGTCGCGAGGATATGCCCGTCGCGGTCCGCGACGTTGAAGTGGCTCCCGAAGACGGCGAGGCGCGCGTGCAGATCCCGGAACTCACTGACGCTGCGGGCCTTGGAGAACGACTCGTATGCGTCCAGAGCGGCCGCCACGTCGAGCCCCGTGTAGTCGACGCTGACGCCGCGAACTTCGCCGTCGCCGTCCACGTCGCTCGGGACCCATGGGCCGTCGCCGAAGTTGACGACCGCCTCACCCGCGCCCAGGGGGACGTCCGGCTCAGCGGGCCGACCTTCGACGGCCATCAGGCGGCGCCCGTCGAACAGGGTCCAGCGCGACTCCGTCTGGTCGCGGCCAACGCTGCTCAGGGCGGCTACGTTCGCGACCGCATACGTCTCCTGCGTCTCGACTAATGGTCGCCGAGCGTCACCGAAGCGGGTCGAGGCGGGGCGGCCATCGGGCCCAAGCTCGACGCTCTCCGCGTACCAGTCGACGACATCTGCGTAGAAGTAAGTGAAGCTCCACGCCACATCGCCGTTCGTCCCGACGCCCATGGGCGGCAGGCCTGGCACCATGAGGCCCGCCACAGAGATGTCGCCCGCGCCGAAGACCGTCGTGTCGAGCGCGGTCTGGTAGAAGAGGCCGGGGACCGAGAGGGCGAGGTGCCCGTCGCCCGCGAGCAGGGCGCCACCGTTGGGCGTCCCGCCGCCGCCGACCGCCCACGCGTTCGAGCCGAACGGCTGGCCGGCGATATGGCCGAAGAGGTGGTCGATATCACCCAGGCGCTTGATGAGCCCAGCGACCGCTGGGGTGGGCGTGCGCGGGCGAGGCGCGGCCGGCGACGCGCCCCCTGTGCCGCCCGGGGTGGGACGTGCGCCGAGGCCGGGCCAACCCTCGATCGAAGGGACCGCCTCGATGGGCTCGACCCGCTCGTAGAGGTCGGCGTAGAGGGCGCTCCGACGCAGGTCCGCCCCGGGGAGCGCGGCGATCGTCTCCTCGGCGCGTGTCAGCGCCACCTCGCGCTCAAGGTCACTCGACTCGAAGCCGGACTGGAAGAGGACCGTCGTCGCAAAAGCGGCGATGTCCTCGACGGTGAAGGGCGTCAGCGCATCCGCCGGGCGAGCGAAGCCGAGCAACGGCGCCGCGAGCGCCAGCTCAGACGGGACCGGCAGCTCGCCCGCTTGGGCGGCGGCGACATACGCGTTGATCCCCTCGGCGTAGGCCTGCCAGCTCGCGCGCTGAGCCTCGGTGAGCTGGGCTGCGAGCCGCGTCGCGACCTCGGTCATGCCTTGGCTGCGCGAAGTGATGTCCGTCGCGAGGCCCGGCTCGCCAAGGAGCGCGGCGATGCGGCCCTGCGCCAGGCGCCGCGCCAAGTCCATCATGAAGTAGCGGTCGCGCGCCGTCAGGAAGCCCTGAACGCGCGCGAGGTCCAGCGCGTTCGAGGCGTAGATGTGGGGGACATCGGCCTCAGTGCGCACGACGTGCACGGGACCGCTGAGGCCGGTGAGCCGACGGCTCGACGTCTCTGGAATGCCGAGCACGCGGGCCTGCGCGCTCGAAGGTCCGGCGTCTTGTGCCTGCGCTGCGTCCCGGGCGGGCGCAACATCCGCTGGGCTCGCGTCCGCGGCGACCTGGGTGTCTGGGCTGCCCCGCTGGGGTGCCCGCGCGTCGTCGCAGGAGGCCAAGCACAGGGTGGTGAGCGCCACGGCAGGCAGGGGGCGTCGCATGGGGTCTCCTCGGGCATCGATTCCAGCGGGGCGCGGAGCGTAGCAGAGGCCACGCCCTGGGTGTGTGCCCCGCGACGCTCTTTGCAGCGGTCCCGCGGTCGTGCTACTCCCGCGCGCATGTCCGAGACCCACGCTGCTGCACCCGAAGCCCTCGACCCCTTGCTCGACCGTGCCGCGTCGCTCGCCGATGTGGCCGCGCACTGGGAGACACTCGCCGACAAGCCCGGCACCGTCGTCGACGCGCACGTCGAGCGCGTCGACGCCGCCGGCGTGACGCTGCGCCTCGCCTCAGGCATCGCCTGTGTGCCGGCCGACGCGCTCGGCGGGACGACCGCGATCGCGGGCCAGACTGTGCGCGTCTTCGTTGAGCAGGTCCTCGCCGATGGGCCCCGGGTGTCTCGGGCCAAGGCGCAAGCGCTCGACGCGTGGGACGCGCTCGATGAGGCTGCGCGGCTGGAACGTCCAGTGACAGGTCGTGTCCTCGCGCGCGTCCAAGGCGGCCTGAGTGTCGCGGTCAGCGTGGGCGACGCGGCAGCGCTGAAGGCGTTCCTGCCCGAGAAACGGCACGACGCGCCGCTCGGGGCCAGCGCGTCGTTCTTCGTCCGCGAGTGGGACGAACGCCGCGGCCTCTTTGTGCTCTCGCGTGAGGCCGGCAGCCAGCGCGAGGCTCGCAAGGCGCGCCGGGAAGCGCGCGCGGTCGAAGGCGACGCAGAGGCCGCCGCCCCAAAGCAACCCGTCACGCTGCCTGAGGTCGGCGCTGAGCTCGACGGCGTCGTCGCACGCCTCGCCGCGTTTGGCGCGTTCGTCGACCTGCCCGGCGGTGCCACCGGCTTGCTGCACGCCAAGGAGATGAGCCACGGGCGAGACACGCAGCCCGCGGAGCTCGTCCGAGTCGGCGAGACGCTCAAGGTCAAGGTGCTCGCCGTGGAGGGCGAGCGCATCGCGCTGACCCGCAAGCCGTTCCTGTCAGACCCGTGGGCTGGCCTCACGGACCGCTACTCGGTCGGTCAGCGGGTGAGCGGCAAGGTCATCGGCTTCTCAGAGGCGGGCGCGTTCGTCGAGGTCGAGGCGGGGCTCGAGGCGTTCATTCATGTCAGC
>Ga0114972_10001104_pt1 | contig 20336 bp, 15 predicted proteins | sample M_140807_EF_Meta_FD_87354 | JGI IMG/M metagenome (GOLD analysis project Ga0114972, IMG submission 87354) | Freshwater microbial communities from Lake Montjoie, Canada to study carbon cycling - M_140807_EF_MetaG | ecosystem: Environmental > Aquatic > Freshwater > Lake | place: Lake Montjoie...
CCTGCATCCGGTCGTGACGGAGGCCGTCTCTGAGCCGACATTTCGCGAGGACCTGCTCGTGGCGTCGTTTACCCTCGGAGCGATCCTGCTGGCCATGCGGCACGAAGCCGCGTCCGGGATCGATCGCGGTCGGGCTCTCGGCTGCGTGGCCTGTTGCCTCTGCGCCGTGGCCAGCAAGGAATCGGGTCTGGCCGCAGCGCTGCTCCTGGCCGTGTACTGGTGGCTCTTCCGCCGCGAAGAACCGGGCCGGTTCTGGCTGGCCGCGATCGGGGGCGGGGCCGCAGTCTCGGCGGCTTTCCTGGCGGCCCGGTTTCTGCTCGAACCCGCCCAGTCGGCAATTTTCGAGACCAGGCCGCAGTATCCGGGCGGATCGTTCAAGGCCGCAATGGCGATCGAACCGCAGATCCTCGCGCTCTACGCCCAGCTGATCGTCCTCCCCATAAACCTCTCTGCCGATTACGGGCTCCACTCGGTGCGACACCTGCCGCTGCCGGTCTCCCTCCTGATCCTGGCCGCTCTCGTCGTGGCTGCTGCCTTCGCGATCCGGTCCGACCGGCGGATGGCGCTTGCCGTGGCACTCGTCGTTTTGCCGCTCTTGCCCGTCTCGAACCTGTTTCCGATCTACCGGGCCGCGGCCGACCGCTACCTCTACCTGCCGATGGCCGGCGTCGCACTCGCTCTCGGATTCCTTCTCGATGCACCCTGGCTGCGTGCCCGCGGACCAATCCGCGAGGCCTGTCTGCTCGCCTCTGTCGGTGCGATCATCCTGCTCGGCATGGGCTCCATCGAACGCCAGAAGGTCTGGACAGACTCGCTCAATCTCTGGGAGGACACGGCTCGAAAAAATCCGCTCTCCTCCACGGCAGCCTCCGGGCTAGGCGAGGCGCTCCGGGAGGTCGGCCGACTTCCCGAGGCCGAGCAGTCGATCCGGATGGCACTGCGGCTCACGGATGAAAAACGGGCTGATCCATGGGCGGTGCTCGCCCTGATCCTCGACGAGCAGGGCCGCCCCGAGCAGGCCGACGAGGCTCTCCGAAAAGCCCTCGCACTCGATCCACGGCTGGCCGATCCCGATGGAAGGGTGCGGTCGCTTGCGATGGAACGGGGGATGGCGGACAACCTGAAACCGATGCTCGAACGCCGCCAACACTGATCATCTCCAACGACCGTTCGTGCGGGAAAAGCCCTCCCAAACAGGCCTGCCAGAAACCGCCAACAGGGTTGCAGATTGGCCGGAAAAGGACTCGCTGACGATCCACCAGGGGCACTCCTGAGCCGATCTTGCGGCGACTCGGAGCGTCCGGTTCCCCCCTGACGCACCTTCTTTCAGCGGGCGGGAGCGGGTACAACTTCGCCGAGTTGCACAGGACTCCTGCATGAAAGCCTCCTCCATCCGCTTTGCCGACCGTTGGCTGGGAGTGCCCGCCTGCGCTCTGCTCACGGTCTGGCGAAAGCTATTTGACCGGCGGCCCGCGATTGGGCCTGTCGAGAAGATCCTGTTTCTCAAGCTCGTGGAGCAGGGTGCGACGGTGCTCGCCTACCCCGCACTGAAAGCCGCCGCCGCGAAGGTCGGCCCCGAAAACGTCTACTTCATGGTGCTCGCCGAAAACCGGCCGATCCTCGACCTGCTTGGCGTCGTGCCGCCTGAAAACATCATCGCAGTTCCCACCGGCGGCCTCCTCACGACGCTCTTCGGCATGCTGCGGGCGGTCTGGCGGGCCCGGCGGGATCGGATCGACTCCGTCCTTGATTACGAACTGTTCTCGCGGGCCTCGGCCGTGCTCGCCTATCTCTGCGGCGCCCGGCGCCGGGTCGGCCTGCACAGCTTTCACGGGGATGGCCCGTGGCGCGGCGACCTGATGACGCACAGGCTCGGCTCCAATCCACATCTGCACATGCAGACGGTGATGTCGGTCATGGTGGCCGCCCTCGACTGCGACCCGCTGACGCTCCCCGCCCTCGGGATCGACACCAGATCGTTTGGCACCGATCTGATGCGGTTCGAGCCGACACCGAGCGAGCGGGAGGAGGTCGTCCGGGTGATCGCTGCGGCCGGCGGTGCGGAGTACGGGCGGCCGCTGATTCTTCTCAACGCCAACGCCAGCGACCTGCTGCCGCTGCGGAAGTGGGAGAGCGGCCGCTACGTCGATCTGGCGGGCCACCTGCTGCGGGAATTTCCCGACGTGCGAATCGCCTTCACAGGCGCGCCCTCGGAGGCCGACGCCGCCAACTCGCTGGTGCGGTCGGTGAACGATCCGCGGTGCTTCTCACTTGCCGGCAAGACCACGATGCGGCAGTTGATCGTGCTCTACACGCTGTCCGACATCCTCGTCACCAACGACAGCGGGCCCGCCCATTTCGCATCGCTTGCCGACATCGACGTCGTCACGCTGTTCGGCCCGGAAACGCCCGCCGTCTTCGGAGTCAAGGGGCCGCGGAGCCACATCATCTGGGCGGGGCTTCCCTGCAGCCCGTGCGTCAACGCGGCCAACAATCGCGAGTCGGCCTGCACCAACAACCTCTGCATGCAGTCGATCGCGGTCGAGCAGGTATGCGGCAAGGTGAGGACGCTGCTCAAGAACCGCTGACCGCCCGCCAGTAGGCGGCGATCCCGTCTTCGAGCGACGTGAAGGGGCTGTCGTAGCCCGCAGACCGAAGCCTTCCGATGTCGGCGCAGGTATAGGTCTGGTACTGCCCCTTGAGGTCTTCGGGAAACGGGATGGCGGCCGGGGGCTTGCCACCACTGGCCCGAGCGACGATCGCTCCCATGTCGGCGAACGACCGCGGCAGGCCCGTGCCGACGTTGTAGATGCCGCTCTTGTCGCGTCCGGCCAGGGCCTCGTCGAGAAAGAAGAGATTCACGTTGGCCACGTCGGCGACATAGATGAAATCCCGCACAAACGCCTCGCTGCCCTCGAAGAGCTTCGGAGCCTCGCCCCTTCGCACCGCCTGAAAGCAGTGCCAGGGCACGCTCGCCATCCGCGCCTTGTGCCCCTCACCAGGCCCGTAGACGTTGAAATACCGCAGGCCGACGATCGGCACGCCGGCTCCGCGGCCGACGCAGCGGACATGCTGGTCGAAGGCCCACTTGGAAAAAGCGTAGGGCGTACGGGCCTGCTCGCAGGAATGCTCCTCACGGAATCCCGCCTTGCCGTCGCCGTAGACGGCCGCCGAACTGGCATAGATGAACGGGCAACCATGACGCCGGGCCAGTTCGAGCAGCCGTTTCGAGAAGGAATAGTTCGCCCGCATCACGGCCCGTCCGTCCCGGGCGGTCGTGTCGACACAGGCGCCCTGATGGAGGATGCCGGAAAGCTTTGGCAGCAGGTCGGCCGTCTCGATCAATTCATCCGCGTCGAGATAGTCGGCAAACGACCTGCCGGAAAGGTTCACGCATTTCGAGCCGTCGGTCAGGTCATCGACGACGATCACATCGCTTCGGCCCCGGGCGTTCAGCGCCGCGAGGATGTTCGAACCGATGAAGCCGGCGGCTCCCGTGAGCAGGATCATGATGGTCCCTTTCCTGAGCCGTCGTGTTGCGCTGCCAGGATGCGGTCGACGATGTTCGTGGTGGAAACGTTTGCCACGAAGAGCGGCGTGACCACCCGCCCGCCGCGGGCGATGACGATATCGGCGCCGACCACGTCGGCGGCCTTGTAGTCGGCCCCCTTGATGAGTACGTCGGGCTCGATGGCCCGGATCAGGTCGAGCGGCGTGTCGCCGTCGAATTCGCAGACCCAGGAGACGCTGGCGAGCGCGGCAAGGACCGCCTCCCGGGCGGGTGACGGCACGAACGGCCGCGGCGGGCCCTTGAGACGGGTCACCGATGCGTCGGAGTTCACGCCGACGACGAGCACGTCGCACTCTTTTGCCGCCGCCTCCAGCAGGGCCACGTGGCCGTGATGGAGGATGTCGAAGCATCCGTTGGTGAATCCGATCCGCTTGCCCTCGGAACGCGCCTGCTGGATGGCAAGCTTCAGGCCGTCGAGGCCGACGACCTTTCCCATCGCGATCGCCGTCTGTCGGTCGATGGCCTGCATCACCTCGCTGCGAGTGATCCGGGTGGTGCCGATCCGCGACACCTGCAGTCCGGCGGCGGCATTGGCGAGGAAGCATGCCTCGTCGATCGGGGCCCCTTCCGCGAGTGCCACAGCCAGCATGGCGACGGCGGTGTCGCCTGCGCCCGTGACGTCGAACACCCGCTTGGCACGGGTCGGAATGACCGCGGCATGGCCATCGCCCACGACCACCATCCCCTGCTCGCCGAGCGTCACCACGACCCAATCGATCCCGTAGCGATCGCGGATGGCATGGGCGGCCCGGATTCCGTCGTCGCTGTCGCGGATCGGAAACTGGCATACCGCGGCGGCCTCGCTCCGGTTTGGCGTGATGCAGAAGGCGCCGGAGTATTTCGTGAAGTCGACGTCCTTCGGATCGACCACCGTGCGGATGCCCAATCGCTTCCCCCCCTCGATCACGGCGCGGCACACGGTCGCGTCGCAGACGCCCTTGGCGTAATCGGAGATGACCGCCAGCTTCGCCGCCGCCAGCTGCGAATGAATCCGTTCGATCAGGCCGGCCTGCGCCGTCGCATCGGCAAGATGCTGTTCCTCATCGAACCGGGCGATCTGATTGTGGCCCGCGATGAGGCGTGTTTTCGTGGTCGTCGGGACGGCCGCAGCCGCCAACAGCTGCTCCGGGGGTACGGCGGCCGCGGCCAGGGCCGACCGCAGCAGACCGGCAGACTCATCCTTGCCGACAACGCCGACGAGCATCGGCCTGCCGCCCATTGCCGCCACGTTCACGGCCACGTTCGCGGCGCCGCCGGGCCGCTCGAATGATCGGCGCACATGCAGCACCGGAACCGGCGCCTCGGGCGAGATCCGATCGGCCGAACCGTCGAGGTAGCGATCGAGCATCACGTCGCCGACGATCAGAATCGAGGGGCTCGCTTCGAAATCGGGCCTGGAGTCGCTCATGATGCAAACGCCCGTTCCACGGCGTCACAGATCAGATGCCATGCGACGAGATGGGCCTCCTGAATCCTGGGTGTGTGGTCCGAGGGCGCCAAAAAGCTCTCGTCGCAGACCGCCGCGAGATCGTGGCCGCCGGCGCCGGTGAATCCGATCGTGGTCGCCCCCGCCTCCCGGGCTGCAGCGATGGCCTTGAGCACGTTGGCGGATCGGCCGCTCGTGCTGATGCCGATGACGCAGTCCTTCGGGCCGACGTGGGCCTTCACCTGCCGGGCGAAGATTTCGGAGAAGTCGTAGTCGTTGCCGATGGACGTGAGGATCGATGTATTGCATGTCAGCGCGACTGCCGGGAGAGCCCGGCGCTCCCGCAGAAACCGGCCCACCAACTCGGCCGCCACGTGCTGGGCGTCGGCCGCGCTGCCGCCGTTGCCGCAGAGGTAGATCGTGCCGCCCTGCCGCAGGCAGGAGGTGAGGAGGTCGGCAATCGCCATGAGCCGATCGATTCGGCTTTCAAGGGATGCAATGACTCCGACGCTCTCCCGGATCTGCAATTCCGCGCTGGATTTCGAGGCGTCGCTTATGCCCATGGCGTTATTATGCTCCCCGATCCGAATTTCGTCTGGAGCCCTCTCCGTGCCCCTCGAGTCTGCAGCAATCCAGGCGGTTTTTTTCGACCGCGACGGCACCCTGATCGAGCATACGCCCTATCTGAGCGATCCGCAGGGGGTGGTACTCCTGCCCGGGGTCAGGGAGGCATTGGCGATGCTGCGACGGTCTGACGTTCGACTCTTTCTGTTCACGAATCAGTCGGGGGTCGGCCGGGGGTTCTACACGATGGCCGATGTTGAACTGGTCAACCGGCAGATGATCGAACTGCTCGGGCTTGGCACCGAGCCGTTCATGGGGATCTGCGTGGCTCCCGAGACGCCCGATGAACCATCTCTTTATCGCAAACCGAGCCCGCGATTCATCCACGAGATGCTCGAGGCCCACGCCGTCGCCCCGGTTGCCGCCTGGATGCTCGGTGACTCGCCCGTCGACTGGGAGGCGGGCCTCAATGCGGGCATCCACGCCGCGGCGATCGTGCCGGATCCGCTTGCACCGAAGGCGCCCGAACGCCGGCTGGAACTCGGCATCAGCGCCTATCCGAGCCTGCTGGACTGGTATGAAGCCGCTTCGATCGCACAACTCCTGCCGAGTCGATTCGACGGGTGAACAGCCACCTTTGACGCGGCAACAACCTGGTCGATTTGAACGCCTGCCCTGCCTTTCAGATCATGGCTGATGGGGGGATGAAGGGATTTTTTCGGGGCGGAAGCGATTCCTTGCCGGGTTCTCGTCGCGACAACAGCCGGCATATTCCGTCGCGGACCGGCAGTACCTACAATCCGCGGCATGGGAACTCATCACAGCAGTAGCAGCCCGACAGGCTCGCGGCCCAATGTGTCTGCGGGGGCATTCAGCAGCGGGGGCGTTGCTGTCGAAACGCAACGACACAGTGGCCGCGCCGAAAGGCTGTTCGACTCCATCATGAAGGCCGCTGTCATCGTGCTGGCAGGGCTCTGGATCTACTCCCCCTCCTACCATGGCGACTGGCTCTGGGATGACGATCAGGCGATCACCGTCAACCAGATGATCCAGTCGCCCAGCGGCATCTTCAAGATCTGGACCAACCCAGACGGTGCCGATTACTTTCCGCTCACCACCTCCGCCACCTGGCTGCAGTGGCAGTGCTTCGGCCCAAACGCCACCGGCTATCACGCCGTGACGATCGCGATGCACATTCTCACGGCGCTCCTGGTGTGGAGGCTGTTTCAGGAGATGAAACTGCCTGGCGCATGGCTTGGCGGACTCCTCTTCGTGATCCACCCGATCTGCGTGGAGTCGGTTGCCTGGGTTTCGGAACTCAAGAACACCCTCTCGACGCCCCTCTTTCTGCTGTCGGCGATCCACTACCTGCGCTTCGACAGCCAAGCCGACAGTGCGTCGCCACGGGCCGGGCGGAACTACGGGCTCTCGGCGTTGTTCTTCCTCCTGGCGATGCTCTCCAAGACGGCGATGGTGGCCATGCCGATCGTGATACTGCTCCACGCCTGGTGGAAGCGTGGCACCGTCACCCGAAGGGATCTGGTCGTTGCCGCACCGTTTTTTGCGATTTCGTTGGTGCTCGGACTGGTGACGATCTGGTACCAGCACGGCCGGGCCATCGGTCAGGAAAAGATCATCATCGGCGACATCTGGACGGTCGCCGGCTTCCTGCAGCGGATGGCGATCGCCGGCATGGCGACCCTCTTCTATCTCTGGAAGACGATCTGGCCCTTCGATCTGCTGCCGATCTATCCTCGCTGGGACGTCGATCCGCCGAAGCTCTGGCAGTTCCTGCCCTGGCCGCTGATGGCTGCCGCTGGCTGGTGGCTCTGGAGCCGGCGAGGAACGGCCGAGCAGCCCACTCCTGCCCGCCACACGCTCTTCGCCCTCGGCTACTTTGTCCTCATGCTGCTGCCGATTCTCGGCTTCATCACGATCTCCTACATGCGGATCACGTGGGTGGCCGACCACTTCCTCTACCTGCCGATGATCGGCATCATCGGCCTTGCGACCGCGGCGATTGCGAACTGGTTTTCGCGGGCGTCGGAGAGCGAGCGGCCGATGGCGGTGGCCACCGGGGCGATCCTGCTCGCCGTGCTCGCCTATGCGTCGTTTCGCTACGCCCATGCCTGGGCCAGCGAGGACGCCCTCTGGAGCCATACGCTCAAGACCAACCACGACGCCTGGCAGGCCCACAACCGGCTCGGGGCCAAGAAGTTCGCCCGCGGCGATGTCGAGGGGGCCCACTACCACTTTCAGAATTCGACCCGCCTGCGGCCCGACCTCGGCGAGACGCACAACAACCTCGGTACCACGCTCTCCGCAAAGGGCCAGCTCAACGAGGCGATCAAGGAGTTTGCCGAGGCGGCCCGGGTGACGCCGCACGTTCCTGCGATCCGGGTGAATCTCGCCAACTCGCTCGCCGCCGCCGGCCGGTTCGGAGAGGCGGGCGATCAATACAGGATTCTGCTCCAGACGGAGCCCAACAATCCGGCGCTGCTCAACAATTTCGGCGTGACGCTCTACAAGCTCGGCAAGAAGGAGGAGGCGATCGCGGAATTCCGCAAGGCGCTGGCGATCGCCCCAAATCTCAAGGATGCCCGCGAGAGCCTTGCCGTCGCCCTCGGCGAAAAGCCCGACCCATCAGCCGCCAATCCTCAAACGAAGTCTGCCCCGCAGCTCGAACTCAACGCCCCCGCCTCGCCGACCCTCGGCCCCGCGGTGCTGCCTTAGTCGGACAGGCTCGAGCCTGTCAGGGCTACCTTCCCAGCCAGGTGATCCGGGCGAGCTGAAGGAGATCGCCGATGCCGCGCCGCGTCTCGGCGAAGTCGGCCTTGCTGCTGCCGCGGGTGCGGTCGGTGAATGTGATCGGCACTTCGACAATCCGGCCCCCGAGAGCGCAGACGCGGCAGAGCATGTCCTCGAAAAATGCGTAGCCCTGTGAAAACGCCACAGGTTCGACCAGCCCCGCCATCCGGTCGAAGATCGACAGCCGCACGGCCCGGTAGCCGCTCGAGGGGTCGGCGACGCGAACACCCAGCACACAACGGGTGAACCAGCCCACGAGCCGGCTGGCGACATGACGCGAGAGCGGCCAGCCGATCGTCCGTCCGCCCGCCACCCGACGCGAGCCGATCACGATGTCGGCGGGACGACTGCCGGTGGGATCGAGCGCCGCCAGCAGTCGGGGAATGTCGGCCGGGTCGTGGCTGAAGTCGGCGTCCATGTTGACCGAAACCTCGAACCCGTGGGCCCGGGCGGTCATGAAGCCCTCGAGGATGGCGCCGCCGAGCCCCCGTCGTCCCCGACGCACGAGCACGTGAAGACGGGGTTCTCGCTCGGCCGCATCGAGGGCGAAACGGCCGGTGCCGTCGGGCGAGTCGTCGTCGATGATCAGGAACTGAAGTTCGGGCCCCGTCGCCAGCACGGCGTCGATCAGCGCGGCGATGTTTTCCCGCTCGTTGTAGGTCGCCGCCTGCACGAGCACCCGTCCGGCGGGCCAATCGTCGCGGGAGAGCAGATCGTTTCCTGGCATGGCAGGCCAAGCCTACCCTGCCTACCGATCGCCGCGACGGAGGCGGGCAAACAGGCTCCGATAGTCCCCTGGACGCACGGCGAAAAACGACTTCCGGCGGGCTTCCGTCGGATGTTCGACGAGGTCCTCCTCGATCATCACCATGTCGGCGTCGTCGCTGCCGTCGGTCGCCTCGGGGGTGGACTCTTCGGCCTCGACGACCGCCATGACGGCCGGCCCCCGTTGGGCGATCCGAGGCTCGGCTGGCTGCTGGAGGTCGGGTCCTGCAGTCCCCTCCCGTCGGGATGCCGAAACAGGCGGCGAGTGCTCGACCGCATCGAGCTGCCGGGCCATCGCCAGGCCCTCACGGCTGGCAACATGCCGACAGCCACTGAAATCATCCGGGCCCCGCATCACGTAGCGTTCCACGACGCGTTCCTCCTGCTCGAAGAACTCCTCGAACGGATCGGCATAGGGATCGAACACCATCTCCACCTCCGGTCCATGCCAGGGATCGACCGCCGTACCCTCGAACGTCTTCCCGCCGCCGCCTTCCGAAGCGGTGGTCGGCTGCTCCTCCATCGTCGCCATCTCGAAACCGCCGAATTCGATGATGCCCATCTCGCCTTCGACTTCGATGCCGCCGGCCTCCGGGGGGATGGCGGGAGCCGATTCCGGGCCGGCCGACGCCTCGTGCCTGGACGGCGAGCAGCCGTGCAGCATCGCGGCGGGAGTCGGCAGCCGCTGGATCTCGGCCCAGGCTGCGGCGATGTCGGCGGGCGTCACCCGGACACGGCCATTCTGCTCCACGAGTACGAGCGCCAGGTCGCAGATCTGGTTGACGATCCGAGGCACGCCGTCGGAAGCGCTGAACACTGCATCGTCGCAGCCCGCCTCGAAGGCCGCATCCCAGTCGAGCCCCGCAGCCTTCATCTGGGTCCGAACGTAGGCGGTCGTCTCGGCGTGATCGAGCGGTTCCAGATAGAACCTTCCGCCGATCCGCTGGGAGAGGCTCTCCATCCTCGGGGCGGCGAGGATCTCCTCGAGCTCCGCCGTGCCCACGAGCAGGATGTGCACGGCCGGCAGCGGCGTGGGCAGGTTGGTGAGCAGTCGCAGTTCCTCGAGCAGTCGGGTCGGCAGCGTGTGCGCCTCGTCCACGAGAACGACGAGCCCCGAGCCGGTCGCCGCCAGACCCCGCACCCGTTCGACGAGTCCGATCCGGAGTTCGGCCTCGTCGATGCCCCGGTAGGGTTCGCCGATCTCGGCGAGGATCGACTGCCAGAGCGCCCGCCGGGTGCAGATCCGGGCGCCCGAGAGCAGCGCCACGTCGAAATCGTCGCGAACGCTCTCGGCCAGTTTGGCCAGCAGGAGCGACTTGCCGGTTCCCGGCGGCCCGACCACGAGCCCGATGCCCTCCGACCGCCGCACCAGCCGGTCGAGCCCATGCACCGCGGAGTCGATCACCCTGGCAGGGTGGTAAAAGTCCGTGCGGGGCGCCGCAAGGAACGGTCGGCTCGAAGGGTAGCGGCGCGGAGCGATCATCGCGTGGGTGTGATTCCGAGGTGAGCGGTATTCGATCGACCCCTATGGTTTCGACCATCGGTGGCCGCTTCCTGCACCAGACAACGGCCGCGTAGACTTTCCGGTTCGGGAAACGGGCGCCCCCGCGAACGGTCGCGCCGAATGTGACGGAAGAGGGATGGCAGGCCTGAGCCTGCCGATCGACCATGTTTCGCGTGAAAATCTGCGGCGTCACGACGCCGGCCGACGCCCTGCTCGCCGCCGATGCCGGAGCCGACGCCGTCGGGCTGAACTTCGTGCCCGGCTCACCGCGTTGTCTGGACGTGACACGGGCGACCGCCCTGGCCGCCGTCCTGCCCGCCGGCGTCCTCAAGGTGGGCGTCTTCGCCGGGATGGAGGCCGGGGACCTGCTTCGGATCGCCCGCGAGGTCCCGCTCGATGCCGTTCAATTGCACGGCCACCTCGTCGGCGACGAGCCAGCCACCGATCCGCCACGACGCTGCTCCGAGCTCTTCCCATTGCCTGTGATCCGTGCGGTGCGGCTCGACGCCGGGCTGGCTGGCGACGACCGGCTTGCGTCCGCTCGAAAATGGATCGAGGCCGCTCGGGCTCTCGGCCAGGGGCCGGCGATGGTGATCGTCGACGCCTCGGTCATGCCCGCCACCGAACCCGGCCGGCTCGGAGGCCGGGGCGAGACCGTCGACTGGCAGGCCGTTGCAGCCGCTCGGCAGTTCGATGTGCCGATGGCGATCGCCGGCGGCCTGACGCCAGCAAACGTCGCCGAGGCGATCGCGCTGAGCGGCCTCAGGGCAGTCGATACGGCGAGTGGGGTCGAGGTCGAGCCGGGCCGGAAAGACCCCGAGAAAGTCAGGGCATTCGTGGCCGCCGCCTTGGCGGCGTTGGCGGCCCTGAACCCACCCCCCGGATCAAACTACCAAAAGGCACGGACCCAACTATGATATCGGCGTTCGTTCGGCCGCCGGGACATGGCTTCCCCAGGCCGCGACCCGCTCGATCTCCCTCACCCGCATCGGCTCGATTCGTCAAACCCTTTCCTTCAGGAGGTTCCCAGTGGCTCACGTTGAAACCCGTCTTCCGTACAAAGTCGCCGATCTCTCGCTGGCCGAATGGGGCCGCAAGGAGATCATGCTGGCCGAGAACGAAATGCCCGGCCTGATGGCGTTGCGGGAGAAGTACGGCCGCTCGAAGCCACTCGCCGGGGCCCGGATTGCCGGCTGCCTGCACATGACGATCCAGACGGCCGTCCTGATCGAGACCCTCAAGGAACTCGGGGCCGAGGTCACCTGGAGCAGCTGCAACATCTTCTCGACCCAGGACCACGCCGCCGCGGCCATCGCCAAGGCCGGCTTCCCTGTCTACGCCTGGAAGGGGATGACCAACGAGGAGTTCGACTGGTGCATCGAGCAGACGCTGTTCTTCCCCGACGGCGAGCCGCTCAACATGATCCTTGACGACGGCGGCGACCTCACCTCCATGGTCCACCAGAAGTATCCGGAACTGCTCGGCGGAATCCGCGGCCTCTCCGAGGAGACCACCACGGGCGTACACCGTCTCTACCAGATGCACGAGAACGGCGAACTCAAACTGCCGGCGATCAACGTCAACGACTCCTGCACGAAGAGCAAGTTCGACAATCTCTACGGCTGCCGCGAGAGCCTGGCCGACGGCATCAAGCGGGCCACCGACGTGATGGTGGCCGGCAAGGTGGTCGTCGTGGCCGGCTACGGCGACGTGGGCAAGGGATCTGCCCACTCGATGAAGGCCCTCGGCGCACGCGTGATCGTCACCGAGGTCGACCCGATCAACGCCCTGCAGGCGGTGATGGAGGGATATGAGGTGACCACGATGGAGGAGGCCGCCAGCCGCGGCCAGATCTTCGTCACGGCCACCGGCTGCCGCGACGTGATCCTCGGCAGACACATCGAGAAGATGCCGAACGACGCCATCATCTGCAACATCGGGCACTTCGATCTCGAGATCGACGTGGCCTGGCTCGAGAACACAAAGGGTGTCAAGAAGGTCGAGATCAAGCCCCAGGTCGACCGCTACACGCTCCCCTCGGGCAACAGCGTGATCGTGCTGGCCGAGGGTCGGCTCGTGAACCTCGGCTGTGCGACCGGCCACCCGTCTTTCGTGATGAGCACGAGCTTCACCAACCAAGTGCTGGCCCAGTTGGCCCTCTGGCAGGAGACCGACAAGTACGACGTGGGCGTGCACCTGCTTCCCAAGAAGCTCGACGAGGAAGTGGCCCGGCTGCACCTCGACAAGCTCGGCGTGAAGCTGACGAAACTCACCAAGGAGCAGGCCGAGTATCTCCACGTTCCGGTGGAAGGCCCGTTCAAGCCCGAGTATTACCGCTATTGATCAGCCTGCCCTCGGCACGTTGATCTATGCTGCATCCGCCGGGCCATCCATGGCCCCGGCGGATGCGGAGCCGGTGGAGGCCCTCCACCGCTCAAACGGCCGCCTTCAAGGCGGCCGTTGCCGTTTCCCGTGGAACCTCGCCGCGATCTGTGAATCAGCGCGGAGAGGCTGGGGGTTGCCCGTGCCGTTGAGCCGGCGTAGCTGACAAGCGCAGGGATGGATGCCGGACCGCAGTCAGGTCCGAGTGAGCCGAGGCCTGGAGGGCAGAGGCGAACGTCCGGCGAGTCGGCATGGGCAACCCCGAGCCGGGTTGCACGCATCGACGAATGACCGGCTGAAGCCTGTCCTCCTCCGGCAGCGTTTTTGCTACGATTCCGGCTTCGTTTATCCCACCCCGAAGCAAGGACAAGCATGCCCACCGTCGCCCCGCTCCGCGGCCTCCGCTACGATCCCAAGCACGTCGGCGCCCTGTCGCAGGTGATCGCGCCCCCCTATGACGTGATCGACGCCGCACTGCAGACGAGACTCTACGAGCGGCACCCGGCCAACGTGATCCGGATCGAACTCAACCGGGAAGAGCCGGGCGACCACGAGGGCTCGAACAAGTACACCCGGGCGGCCAGGTTTCTGCGGGAGTGGCGGGATCAGGGCGTGGTGATGCAGGAGCCGGCGGCGGCTCTCTACGTCTACCACCAGGAGTTCGAGGTCGAGGGGCAGACCCACGTTCGGCGGGGCGTGATGGCCCGGGTGCGACTCGAACGATTCGGCACCGGCAACATCCACCCGCACGAGGAGACGATGTCGGGGCCGAAGCAGGATCGGCTTCTGCTCACCCGGGCATGCCGTGCAAATCTCAGCCAGGTCTTCGGCCTCTACCCCGATCCCCAGGGGGAGGTGCAGGCGATCCTCGACAAGGCTGTGGCCGGCCAGCCGCCGCTGGAGGCGACCGACCACCTCGGGGTGAAGAGCTGGATGTGGCCCCTCACAGACGAGGCGGTGGCGGCGAAGGTGGCAGGCATCATGGGTCCGAAGCCCGTGTTCATCGCCGACGGCCATCACCGCTACGAAACCGCCTGCAACTACCGAGACGAGGTCGCGGCCGCCTGGGCCGGCGAACACGGCGGGGCCCCGCTCCCGGCCGACCACCCGGCGAATTTCGTCCTGATGATGCTCGTGGGGATGAGCGATCCCGGGCTCGTGGTGCTGCCGACGCACCGGCTCTTCGTGCAGCCCTCCGTGGCGGATGCGGCGGAACTGGCCGCCAAACTCGGCGATTGCTTCAACACCCGGACGTCCTGGAAGGGCCCTGAGGCCGCCGAGACCGTCTGGTCGACGATCGAACTCGAGGCCGATCAGGGGACGATCGGGTTCTACACGGCCGGTGATCAGGCCTGGACGATCGCCCGGATCAAGCCTGCCGGCAGGGCCAGGATGGATGCCGTCGCGAGCGACCACGGCGCGGCCTGGCGGAACCTCGGTGTGTCGATCCTCCACCGGCTTGTGATCGGCGACCTGTTGGGGGCGAAGGAGATCCCGACTCCGGGCTATGTGCACCTCGTCCGCGAGGTGGTCGATGGGCTGGGAACCGGAAAATATCCATTGGCCGCCCTGGTGATGCCGGCGAGCGTGGAAGACATCAAACAGGTCAGCGAGACCGGCGAGCGGATGCCGGCCAAGAGCACGTATTTCTACCCGAAGCTTGCCAGCGGCCTCGTCTTCAACCCGCTTGAGTAGTCCGGGCCTGACGCTTTCCGAAGTGGGACAGGGAGGCGAAGGGGTCGGCGAATGCTCGAGGAGCGTTTGGACAAAAGTCTTCGAGGGCCAAAGCGACGAGACTTTTGCCGCCCCGAAGCCGGCGACGGCTCCGCCGGCTGGTGATGACCCGGCCGGCTGCTTCACGCAAACACACGGCATCCTGCCGTTGTTTGCTTGGCCGGCTCCGCCGGCTGGCACTTACCCGGCCCTCCGGGCCTGGCGCGGGGTGGTAGGTCTTGGCGGTGACAGGCTGAAGCCTGTCAGGCCGGTTCCACGTGGAACCGGGCAATGTGCGTGGGCTGCGCAAAGCGGGTGGTTTCATGTGAAACCTGCCTCATCCGGGGCCGGTTGTTGCCGATATTCCGTGGGCACGCGTTGTGCTTGAACGACCGGGCGGAAGGATTCTGCGTGTGGGACGGATTCTTTGCGTGGCCAATCAGAAGGGCGGCGTCGGCAAGACGACGACATCCGCCAATCTGGCGGCCGGGCTGGCCAAGGGCGGGATGCGGACTCTGCTCATCGATCTCGATCCGCAGTGCAACGCCACCACCGGGTTTGGCGTGGCCCCGGCGGCATCACACCCGCTCGTGTCCGACGCCCCGCTCTCCGAGTCGATCGTCGCGACCGCGATGCCCGGTCTTTCCATCCTTCCCGGAAGCCGCAGTGTGCGCGACGTCGAACGGATCGCGGCCCAGGCACGGGCCGGTGCGATGGTGCTCGAAAGTCATCTCGCCCGCGGGCTCAATGCATGGGACTATTGCCTGATCGACTGCCCGCCGTCGGTCGGCGAACTGACCCGCACGGCGCTCGCCGGAGCCACCGAGGTGCTGATGCCCATCCAGTGTGAATACTTCGCGCTCGAGGGGCTGACACAGATGATCGAGGTGATCCGCGACGTGATGGCGGAGCGGCCCGGCCGGCTCGAGTTCAGCGGCATCGTGCTCACCATGCACGACGCATCGCTCGAACTGACGGCCGAGGTCGAGGCCGAGGTGCGTGACTTCTTCGGGGAGATCGTCTTCGAGACGGTGATCCCGCGCGATGTGGCCGTCTCGGAGGCGCCCAGCCACGGGCAGAGTGTGCTCGATTACGCGCCCCGCTCACGAGGAGCGCGGGCCTACACGGAACTGTGCATGGAGGTACGCGACTGTGAGTAGAGAACGACGCCTTGGCCGTGGACTCGAGGCCCTGTTGGGACGGGCGGGCGTGGAGCCGGCGGCCCCGGCCGCCACACACGGCAACGCCGCACTGGCCGGGCGACCGCAGTCTGTCCCCCAGCCCCTCCCCCAGCCCGGCCTGGGTGCCGGCGCTGCCCGGCTCATTCTCCATGCCCCCGAGGAACTCGAGCAGGCGGCCGCCTCGCTGCCGTCGAATGAGATCGCGGAGCGGCTCATCGACCCGAATCCCTGGCAGCCGCGGAGCGTCGTCGGCGACGCCGATCTGGCCGAACTGGCCGACAGCCTGCGGGAGCACGGACTTGTGCAGCCGATCGTGGTCCGCGGGACTGGCGACCGCTATCAGTTGATCGCCGGCCAGAGGCGACTCGCCGCCGCCCGTCGGCTCGGCTGGGAGAAGGTGCTCGTCCGCGTGCTCGATGTCGACGACCGGCAGATGTCCGAGATCGCAATCGTCGAGAACCTCCAGCGTCGCGATCTCGACGCCATCGAGAAGGCGGCCAGCTTCAAGCAGTATCTTGCCACCTGGAACTGCACCCAGGAGGAACTCGCCAGGCGGGTCTCGATCGACCGCTCCCACGTGGCCAACCTGATCCGGCTGCTGGAACTTCCCGCCGCAGTGCAGCAGAAACTCCGCGCCGGGTCGATCTCGATGGGTCATGCCCGGGCCCTTCTACCGCTCGGTGACGAGGCCGAGCAGACGACGCTCGCGGATCGGATCCTCGCCGAGGGACTCTCGGTGCGGGCCATCGAGGGCCTCGTGCAGGAGATCCTCCGGGGCGACGAGGCCGAGGAGCAAGGAACGCCCCTCGACGATCTCGCCGAGACAGGGGTGGCAACGACGCCGTCATCCGCCACGACAGCCACGCCGCCGAAGCGCAGGCCAGGCCGTCCGGCCACCCGCAACTCCGCCCAGATCGCCGCGGTCGAGGGGCAGTTGCGGCGGGCCCTCGGCACCAAGGTGGTCGTCCATGCCAACAGCAAGGGCGCGGGCCGGATCGTGATCCCGTTCGGCGATCTCGACGAGTTTCAGAGGCTGCTCGACCAGATCACCGACTGACCGCGGCGGGCCGTCGGGGCCGTGGTACACTGCTGCCGTCGCGGAGCGTAGCGCAGTTGGTAGCGCGCTTGGTTTGGGACCAAGAGGTCGAGAGTTCGAATCTCTCCGCTCCGACTGTGATCACCGCCGCCACCGATTCGAGGTCGTTCCGGACGGTCGTGCGACGCTGGCTGCCTGGGCTTGCCACGCTCGCCGACTACCGGCCCGAGTGGGCAATTCGCGATTCGATCGCCGGAATCGCGCTCGCAACCGTGCTGGTTCCCTCCGGCATGGGCTACGCGTCGGCCTCGGGGCTGCCGGTCGAGCACGGCCTCTACGCCAGCATTGCGGCGCTGATCGGCTACTTTCTCTTCGGCCCCAGCCGAATCCTGATCCTCGGTCCAGATTCGTCGCTGACGGCGCTCATCGCGGCCGCGGTGCTGCCCGCCGTCGGCGCCGCTCCCGACAGGTCGGCGTCTTCCGCGGCCATGCTGGCAATCCTTTCGGGCGGCATCTGCATCGCGGGCGGCGCCTGCCGGGTCGGATTCCTGACCGACCTGATCTCGAAGCCGATCCGTCTCGGCTATCTCAACGGCATCGCCCTGACCGTGATCGCCGGCCAGTTGCCGAGACTGCTCGGGCTCTCGGGGCAGGCCGCCGCCGGCGAGTCGCTGCTGGCCGATCTCTCCTTCCTTGCGAGGGAACTCGCCGCCGGGCACCAGGCCTGGCCCGCGGTCGCCGTCGGAGTTTCATGCCTCGCCCTGATCATCGGCTTGCGTGTCGCGATCCCGAGGGTACCCGGCGTGATCCTGGCGGTTGCAGGCTCGGCGATCGCTGTCGCCCTCTGCCGGCAGCAGGGCTGGCCTACTCCCGCGGTTGTGGGTGCAGTTCCAGCCGGCCTGCCGATGCCGGCACTGCCACAGATGTCGATCACCGAAATCTGGTCCCTGCTGCCGGCTGCAGCTGCCATCGCGCTCGTCTCGTTCGCCGACACGAGCGTCCTCTCGCGGGCGTTCTCATCGCTCTCCGGAAGCCGGGCCAGCCCCAACCGCGAACTCGCGGCGCTGGGCGGCGCCAACCTGCTCGCCGGCCTGCTCCGCGGCTTTCCCGTGAGCAGCAGTTCAACCCGCACGCCGGTCGTGGTCGCCGCGGGCGCCCAAACGCAGGTGGCCGGTCTGGTCGGCGCCGGATGCGTCGCCGCCCTGCTCGCCTGGGCACCAGGCCTGCTGGCGGGAGTGCCACAGGCCACGCTCGCAGCGGTCGTCATCTCGGCCTGCGCATCGCTCCTCGACATCGGCGGGTTCGTTCGGCTGTTCCAGTCGCGAGTCGGCGAGTTCGCGGTCTCGATCGTCTGCCTGGCGGGTGTCGCGCTCTTTGGCGTGATCCCCGGCATCTTCATGGCAGTGGCAATCTCACTCGCGGAGTTCGTCTGGCGGGCATGGCGGCCCTACGACGCGGTGCTCGGCCGCGTGGACGGTCTCAAGGGATATCACGATGTCTCCCGGCATCCCGATGCCCGGCGGATTCCGGGGCTCGTTCTCTTCCGCTGGGACTCGCCGCTGTTCTTCGCCAATTCAGACGTGTTTCGTGAGCACGTGCTCGACGCCATCGAAACCGCGCCGACTCCCACCCGAAGGATCGTGGTCGCCGCCGAGCCCGTCACCGATGTCGACATCACCGCAGCCGACATGCTCTGCGAACTCGCCGATGAACTCCGCAGCCGGGGCGTGGAGCTTGGCTTCGCTGAAATGAAGGGACCTGTGAAGGACCGATTGAAGCGGTACGGCGTCTTCGACCGCTTCGGAGCCGAACGATTCCAGCCGACGCTCGGCCAGGCCGTCGACGCCTACCTCGTCGCCCATCCTGTCGAGTGGCGCGACTGGGGATCCTGACCATCCGCATCCCCGCCGTGGCATGCCGGGGGCCGCTCATCGAATCTGCATGCATCTGCCGCCGTTTCACCACGGTCGTCAGTCGATATACTCGCGAACCTTCCGGCATCGCATTGCGTAGATCAATCCTGCGCCGCGTTTTCGCTCGTCCGCGCCCGAAGCCTTCAGCCCGCCAGGAGAATTCACCCTCACGATGAATGCCAAGACGCTCCTCTCCCTCGCCAAGAAGCATGGCACGCCCCTGTTCGTCGTCGATCATGACGAGCTGCGAAAGAACTACCGTCTCTTCCGCAAGCACTTCCCCCGTATCCAGATCTACTACGCGGTGAAGGTCAACAGCGACCCCGCGATCGTGGAGACCTTCTACAAACTCGGCGGCAGTTTCGACGTGGCCAGCATGCAGGAGTTTCACACCGTTCACCAGTTCATCAAGCACCTGCCTGCCAAGGAGCGGCAGGACTTCATCTGGGACAAGATCATCTACGCCAACCCGATCAAGCCGGTCGAGACGCTCCACGAACTCGACCGTTACAAGCCGCTCGTGACCTACGACAACCACGAGGAGGTGAAGAAGATCGCCAAGCACGCGCCCCATGCCGGCCTCGCGCTCAGGCTCCGCGTGCCGAATACCGGCTCGATGGTCGAACTCTCGAGCAAGTTCGGAGCCCTTCCGGGAGAGGCGGTTGAACTGATCGAACACGCCCACGACCATGGGCTCGTGGTCGAGGGGCTGTCGTTTCACGTCGGCAGCCAGTGCACCAATCCGCAGAATTTCATCCAGGCGATCCACCTCTGCGCCGGCGTCTTTGCCGAGGCGAAGTCCCGCGGCTTCAACCTCAAGCTGCTCGACATCGGCGGCGGCTTCCCGGCCGCCTACGACGAGTCGGTGCCGAAGTTCAGCGGGCTGGCTTCGAAGATCAACCACGAACTCGATCGCCTCTTCCCCAAGGAGATCGAGATCCTCGCCGAGCCCGGCCGGTTTCTCGTGGCCTCCGCGGGCAATGCCGTCTCGAAGATCATCGGCAAGGCCTTCCGCAACGAGAAGCTCTGCTATTACGTCGACGACGGCGTCTATCACACCTACTCCGGCGTGATCTTCGACCACTGCACCTACCACCTGAAGAGCTTCAAGAAGGGGCCGACCCAGATCTGCGCCGTCTTCGGGCCGACCTGCGATGCCCTCGACACGATCAGCCTGGCCGAGCAGCTCCCGGAACTGGAGATCGGAGACTATCTCTACAGCGAAAACATCGGCGCCTACTCCGCCGCCTCGAGCACCCACTTCAACGGCTTCCCCCCGGCGAAGGTGATCCACGTGAATCAGTGAGGTGGCTGCTTCACGCAAACACATGGCATCCTGCCGTTGTTTGCTTGGCCGGCTCCGCCGGCTGGTGATTACCCGGCCGGCTGCTTCACGCAAACACACGGCATCCTGCCGTTGTTTGCTTGGCCGGCTCCGCCGGCTGGTGATTACCCGGCCGGCTGCTTCACGCA
>Ga0114972_10001106_pt1 | contig 20315 bp, 14 predicted proteins | sample M_140807_EF_Meta_FD_87354 | JGI IMG/M metagenome (GOLD analysis project Ga0114972, IMG submission 87354) | Freshwater microbial communities from Lake Montjoie, Canada to study carbon cycling - M_140807_EF_MetaG | ecosystem: Environmental > Aquatic > Freshwater > Lake | place: Lake Montjoie...
AGGTCCCAGGTGGAAGCGGGCTCGTTGGAGAAATCCGTGAGCTCGGGCACGGAGGTCTGCATGCGGAAGGCGAGTTCGTATTGGGCGATGCGGGCGTTGGTCTCGGGGTCACCCACGGTTTCGTAGAGCTGACGGTTCACGTCGTTGACGCCGTCGATCATGGCGCGACGGAGGTCGCTGTTGACGCCGGGCGGGTTGCTCAAGTGCAGGACTGGGTCGCCGCCGGAGCGGAGGGCGACCGCGGCGTATTCGGGCGAGAGAAAACCCGAGGCCCAGAGGCGGTTGGAAAGCGCCTGGACGTTGCGCGTGACGGGCATCTTCGAGGTGAGCACGACGAAGGTCGGGAGCTCGTCGTTGACGGCGCCGAGGCCGTAGGAGAGCCACGAGCCGAGCGAAGGTTTCCCGGGAAACATGTTGCCGGTGGTGAGCTGGAGAATCGCCGGCTCATGGTTAATCGCCTCGGTGTGGAGCGATTTGATGACCGTGAGCTGGTCGGCAATTTTCGCAGTCCAAGGATAGAGCTCAGAGACCCAGTGGCCGGCGCGACCGTGTTGGGCGAATTTATAAAAACTCGGGGCCACGGGCAGTCGCGCTTGGCTGGCGGTCATGCCGGTGAGAACTTGGCCGCCGCGGACGGATTCAGGAAGGTCGGTGTTGAAGAGCGATTGGAGGCCGGGCTTGTAATCCCAGGTCTCGAGCTGCGACGGCGCGCCGGCCATGAAGAGATAAATGGCGCGCTTAGCTTTGGGTGCGAAGTGCGGGAGTTGCGCGGCGAGCGCGGCGCCGTCGGCGGGATGACTCGCGGCGCGCGCGGATGATGCGCCGCGGCCTACGATGCTCGCGAGACCGGCCCAAGCGAGGGCTTTGCCGGAGCGGCCGAGAAAGTGGCGGCGCGTCTCCAGGCGCAGCCATTCGTCCTTGAGCGATTGAGGCACGGGGAGGTGCCAGATCGTGGGGTTTTCGCCGCCGTGGTCGGAGCAGAGGTCGTGGGAATCGTGGGGAGCGGACATGGCGCGGGCGGTTACTTGGTGAGAAATTCGTCGAGGTTAAAAAACTGGCTGGAGACGAGCGTCCATTGCGCGAGTTCGACGGGATCGAGATTTTTCCCGACGGGCGTTTCGCCGACGGTGAGGAGGGCGCGGGCTTCAGCGGGATTTTTTTCGTAGTACGTGGCGAAGGTGGCGCGCGTGCGTTCGAGGGCGGTGCGTTCGGTGGGTTTGAGCGCGCGGCCGAGCGTGAGCTGCGCGAGGGTGTCGAGGCGTGCGGTGGCGTCGGGCGAGCTGGCGACGGCGCGCTCGGCGAGCTTGCGGGCGGCTTCGACGAATTGCGGGTCGTTCATCGTGACGAAGGCCTGCAACGGCGTGTTGGTGCGGGCGCGGCGGACGCACACAAATTCCCGCGAGGTGGCATCGAACGTCTCCAAGCTCGGCGGCGGGGAGGCGCGTTTCCAAAACGTGTACACACTCCGGCGGTGGAGATCTGCGCCGGTGCCGGGGACGTATTTCTTGGTGTTCGATTCGGGCATCGCGACTTCTTCCCAGAGGCCGGGTGGTTGATAAGGTTTGACGGGGGCGCCGCCGATTTTTTCGACGAGGAGGCCCGAGGTGGCGAGGGCGGCGTCGCGGAGCATCTCGCCGTCCATGCGGAAGCGCGGGCCTCGGGCGAGGAACTTGTTGCCGGGGTCGGCGGCGAGGAGGGCGGGCGTTACCGTGGCGGATTGGCGGTAGGTCGCGGAGGTGACGAGGGTGCGGTAGAATTTTTTAACATCCCAGCCGCTCTCGCGGAACTCGACGGCGAGCCAATCGAGCAACTCGGCGTGCGAAGGCCGGGCGCCCATGATGCCGAAATCGCCGGCGGTCTCGACGAGGCCGCGGCCAAAAACTTCCTGCCACATGCGGTTGACGGTGACGCGGGTGAGCAGCGGTTGCTCGGGGGTGAGGAGCCACTCGGCGAGGGCGCGGCGATCGGGGCGCACGCCGGCGGGGAGCGGCGGGAGAAAGTGCGGAGTGCCCGGTGCGACGCGTTCGACGCGGGCGAAGTAATCGCCGCGTTTGAGGAGATCGGCGTAGGCGGGTTGGGTGCGTTCGCGGGCGACGAGGGTGGGGGCGCCGCCGCGCGTGAGGATGTCGATGCGGTTGTCGAGGACGGCGAGCTCAGCGGTGATTTTTTTCGCTTCGGCGTCGATCTGGCCGAGGAAGAATTTCTCGGCGACGACGAAGGCTTCATCCGTGGTCCAGCGGGTGGGATCGGGCTGACGCGCGATGATTTCGGCAGCGACGTCTTCGAAGGGCAGGCGGGCGACTTCATCGGTGGCGAGGGCGCGGCGGTAGAAGCGGATGTCTTGGAAACGGCCTTCGCGGAGCGGATCGGAATCGTCGCGTCGGCCTAGATACGTGGTCGCGGCGGTGCGAATCGTGGTGAGGCCGGAGAGTTGGGATTCGAGCGCGGCGCGGCGGAAGAGGCGGATGTCGGGCGCGCTGCCTTTGCGGAGCGGTTCGCTGTCGGTGTAACGCAGCGGGGCGGCGGGGGTGAGCAACGGGCGCCGCGGGTCGAGGTTGTCGCTGCGGACGGTGCGGCGGATGGCTTTGCCGTTGAGATAAACCTGGAGGCCGGTGGCGCGGCGGGAACCGTCGTAGGTGAAGAACACATGTTGCCAATCGCCGTTGGGGAGGACGTCGCGGGAGACGACGGTGAGGGCGCGACCGGCGGGGCCGTCGGCGAGGTTGATGACGAGGCGGTTTTTCTCGACGAAGATTTCCCAGCCGCGGCCCGGGCCTTTTTCCGGCGAATGATAACGCGAGAGCAGCGCGCCGTCGCCGGTGCCGCCGCCGCCGGGTTTGGCGCGGGGCATGAACCAGCCGCCAGCGGAAAAAGCATCTTGGGCGTCGACGTCACCGGTGCGGCCGAGGGGCAGGCGGGTGAAAATATCGAAGCGCACGCTGGGCCAGAACCACGAAGATTCGCCCCAGACGAGGGGATTGGTGTCGGCTTTGAACGTCGCGTGAAGGGCGGTGCCAGCGAGCGGTGCGGAATTGGTTACGAGGTCGCCTTTGGCTTCGTCGAAGCGTAGGCGCAGCTCGAGGCCGGCCGGAGAAACGGCTTGCGGGCGAGCGCCGTTGGCGAGCCACGCCTTGATCGCAGCAGGGGAATTTTGCCGGAGCTCGTTGAGGCGCGTTTCGAGGGCGGCGCGTTCGGCGAGGGCGGCGTTGACGGCGGGGAGGGCGGCTTCGGTGGGAACGCGCAAGACGGGGAGCGGCGCCTCGATGTTGAAATCCCAAGGTTTGTCGGCGGTGTTGTTGAGAAATGCGACGAGTTGGAAATGGTCTTTTTGCGTGATGGGATCGAACTTGTGGTCGTGGCAGGCGGCGCAACCGGTGGTGAGGCCGAGGAAGGTGGCTCCGAAGGCCTCGACGCGGTCGCGGGCGAGGTTCATCGCCACTTCTTCGGTGACGGTGCCGCCTTCGTTGGTGGTGACGCTGCAACGCACGAAGCCGGTGGCGGCGAGTTCGTCGATGTTCTTGGCGGGGAGGAGGTCGCCGGCGAGTTGTTCGCGGACGAAGCGGTCGAAGGGTTTATTGGCGTTGAAGGCGCGGATGACGTAATCGCGGTACGGCCAGATCGCGCGGTAGTTGTCGAAATGCAGACCGTGGGTGTCGCCGTAGCGGGCGTAGTCGAGCCAGTAACGCGCCCGGTGTTCGCCGTAGCGCGGGCTGGCGAGGAGGCGGTCAACGGCGCGTTCGTAAGCATCGGGCGCGGGGTCGGCGAGAAAAGCGGCGACTTCGGCCGGAGTGGGCGGGAGGCCGGTGAGATCGAAGGTGACGCGGCGGATCAACGTGGCGCGGTCGGCTGCGGGCGAGGGCGCGAGGTTTTCTTTTTCGAGCCGGGCAAAAATGAAAGCGTCGATGGGGTTTTGGATTTTAAGCTGCGAATGGGCGAGCGTCGGCACGGCGGGGCGTCGCGGCGTGATGAAGGCCCAGTGGTCTTCGTAGACGGCGCCTTCGCTGATCCATTGGCGCAGCAGAGCGATTTCTTCGGGCTTGAGTGTCTTGTGCGCCTCGGGGGGCGGCATGACCACTTCAGGGTCTTTCGAAAACAGGCGGGTGACCACCGCGCTTTTCTCGGGCTGGCCTTTGACGATGGCGGGACCGTTTTTGCGCGGGGCGAAGGCGTCCGTGGCGACGTCGAGGCGGAGTTCGGCCTTGCGGGTGTTTTTATCCGGACCGTGGCAGTGGTAGCAGTATTCGGAGAGGATCGGTTGGATGTGTTCGTTGAAAGAGACTTTCGTGGCGGCGGCTCTGGGGGTGGCCGCGGCGACCGCTTGGGCCGCAGAAGACGGCGAACGACCCCAGCCCACTTGCGCGAGCAACAGCAGCGAGCTGGCGGTGATCAGACTAAAAAGGGTAACGAGACGAAGGCGGAGCATGGTCGATGACCTACAGGAGATGGTCGGGGATTTTTGAGTTAAACCGCGCCAGCGCGCGTGATTGAAATTTCAGAAATAAAAAGAAGACGGAGCGTTTGGGGTCAGCGAGGCGCGAGGTGTGACGAAAAAGCAAATTCCCTATCGCAACGACTGCAAGGGCTGAGCCTCACGATTTCAAAAAATTATACTGAAATTTCAGAGCGATATTAAGCCGTGAGGGCGGGTCGAGCGCGGGAAACTTGGCTCAAGGGCTGCTCTTAAAGCTTGGCGCGCGCGCTGCTCGCTGAATCACTACAAATCATGGTTACCCCGCATTCTTCTGGCGCCGCCGAGGCGCCCAAGCCTTGGTATTATCTCAGCCTCACCAAGCAGATCATGCTTGGCCTCGTGCTCGGTGTGTTGATCGGCGTCGTCCTCTCGGGGCTGACCCCGGCCTCACGCGCGGTTTGGGATTCGTGGCTGGTGCTGGTCCGCGATATTTTTCTGCACCTGATCAAAGTCATGATCGCGCCGCTCGTCTTCGCCAGCGTCGTGCAAGGCATCGCCGGCACCGGCGACATGAAAAAAGTTGGCCGCATCGGCGCGAAGGCGTTTCTGTATTTTGAAATCGTGACCACGGCGGCGCTCGCCGTCGGGTTGTTGGTCGTAAACTTCGCCAAGCCCGGCGTGGGCTTGAAACTCGCCGGCAGCGCGGCGGCTCTCGGTTCAGCGGCGCAGAATAAACCGCTCACGTTGATCGAGACGATTTTGCACTCGTTCCCGACGAGCTTGATCGACGCCATGGCGCGCAACGACGTGTTGCAGGTCGTGGTGTTTGCGGTGTTTTTCGCGATGGCGGTGATCGCTGCCGGCGAAGCGGGTAAACCGGTGTTGATCTGGTGCGACAGCGTCACGCAGGTCATGTTTAAGTTCGCCGGTATCATCATGAAATTCGCGCCGTTTGGCGTGGGTGCGGCGATCGCGGTCACGGTGAGCCACCAAGGCGTTGATGTGCTGTTTAATCTCGGGAAACTGGTGCTCACGCTCTACTTCGCGCTCGTGTTGTTTGTGGTCGTGATTTTCGGCGTGGTGGTTGCAATCGCGAAGGTGCCGCTCAAGGCGTTTACCCGCGCCGTGCGGGAGCCGTTTACGATCGCCTTCACGACGGCAAACAGCGAAGCGGCGTTGCCCAAAGCCTTCGACAACATGGAAAAACTCGGCGTGCCGCGCGGCATCGTCGGCTTCGTGTTGCCGGCCGGTTATACGTTTAACCTCGACGGTTCCACGCTGCACTTGGCCGTGGCCTCGGTGTTCATCGCGCAGGTCGCCGAATCGACGACGGGTATCCATTTTGGCATCGGCCAGCAAATCACGATGATGTTGACCTTGATGATCACTTCCAAGGGCGTGGCCGCGGTGCCGCGGGCCTCGATGGTGGTGTTGATCGCGGCGCTCCAATCTTTCGGTCTGCCGCTCGAAGGTGCGGCGATGATTCTCGGCGTGGACGCGCTCCTCGATATGGCGCGCACATCGGTGAACGTCCTCGGGAACTGTCTCGCCAGCGTCGTGGTCGCCCGTTGGGAAGGTGAATTCGACGACAAGAAGGCGGCCGAAGGTTTCGGCGCGGCGGATTTCAAAGCCTGATTTACGGCGCCCACGGCGCGGCCGCACGTCACATTCACCACGCGGCCTTCACGCGGTTCAGGCGTAGCGGTCTTCGGTCCAAGGATCGGCGCCGTTGGAGTAGCCGCGCACTTCCCAGAAGCCGAGTTTGTCCTCGGCAAGAAAAGTGATGCCTTTGACGAACTTCGCGCCTTTCCACGCGTAAAGTTTTGGCACGATCACGCGAGCCAAGCCACCGTGTTCGCGCGGCAGTGGAGCGCCGTCGAACAACGTCGCGACGAGCACATCGTCGTCCAAACACGCCGCGAGAGGTAGATTCGTCGAGTAGCCATCGTAACTCGTGAAATACACGAATTGCGCCTCGGGTTTTGGCTGCGCGAGTTCGTACAGCGTCGTGAACGCGACGCCGCCCCAGCGGCAGTCGTATTTGCTCCATGTCGTGACGCAGTGGAAGTCGCTTACGTCCGCAACCTGCGGAAGGGCGTGGAAATTTTCCCAGTTCAGCGTGACCGGTTTTTCCACCAAGCCGTCGAGCGTGAGGGACCAATCGGCGGTCGTGATCGCGGGCTGCACGCCGAGATCGAGCACCGGAAAACCATCGGTGAGTTTCTGGCCGGGCGGCAGGCGCTCGGGCGAAGCCACCGCGCGCGCCGTGACCCCGCGGGCTTTTTGTTTCTCGGCCCATTTTTGCTTTGCTTCGATGTAGCGTGCCTTGGACATGGCGGAAAACGTGATGCGCGCGGCCGGTTTCGCAAGTCCGTCTACGTGGCGTCCGCCTCGTCGACGTGATCCAGCTCAAGCGCCGCTTCAATGGGCGCGCGGCGACGGTGATAATAGAGCGCCATCCCGCCCTGATAAAGAAATGTGATCACGCCAAAAATCGCGTTGGAGAGGTTTGCGATGATGCGCAGAAATTCGTTTTCGTCTACGCCGGCGGCGGCGATCGTCTCGCGTTGTTCCGCGGACATGACCATGCGCACGGATTCGAGGTCGAGGTGCTGCGAGCGATAGGCCACGTAGGCCAGCACGATGACGAGAAGATACAACTGACTGCCGATGAGCCACGAGACGCCGCGTTTGTCGCCGTGGCGCAACAAGCCCACGCCGTGCAACTCCAACGCGCCCGCTCCAGCCACCAGCACGCCGATGGCCGCGCCCGGGACGTCTTTGCTCGCCGCGCAGATCAGACTGAAAACGCCCGCGATCGCGAGTTCGCTGATGCCATTGAAGCGGGCGAACCGGATCACGCGGAATAAAGTCTCTTCGGGAAGCAAGGGCGGCGCACGCATGGAGAGTTGTCATTCCCGCGCCGAGCTTGAATCTCAAGCCTCTTTCCTTGGCCGCCTCCGAATCACAACGTCCCTTTCCCTTCCGCATCGAGTTCCCGCCCGAGCTTCCGATCAGCGCGCGCGCGGACGAAATCACGGCGGCCATCGCCGAAAATCAGGTCGTGATTCTCGCCGGTGAAACGGGTTCCGGCAAGACGACGCAGATCCCGAAAATGTGTCTCGCCGCCGGCCGCGGCCAGCGCGGACGGATCGCTTGCACGCAACCACGCCGCGTCGCCGCGCTGTCGATTTCGCGCCGCGTCGCGGAGGAATTAAACGTCGAATGGGGTCGCGAGGTCGGCTGCAAAATCCGTTTCAACGACCAGACCACACCGGCGACCGTGATCAAATTTCTCACCGACGGTATGTTGCTCGCCGAGGTTCAGGGTGATCCGTTGCTGCGCGACTACGACACGGTCATCATCGACGAAGCCCACGAGCGCTCGCTCAACATCGATTTTCTCCTCGGCCATCTACGCACGCTGCGTTTCAAGCGACCCGAGCTGAAAATCATCATCACCTCGGCGACGATCGACACCGAAGCATTCAGCGCGGCCTTCGACGGCGCGCCGATCATTAAGGTCGAAGGTCGCACGTATCCGGTCGAAGTCATCTACGCGCCGCTCGACGGATTCGGCTCCGATTACGACGAAAACGACGAGAACGAAGAAAAATCCGACGCGGCCGCCGTCGCCTCCGCCAAGGCTGAGGCACTGCACTACATCGATGGCGCCGTCGCAGCCGTGGAACGCATCGCGCACGAAAGCGAGCGCGGTGACGTGTTGGTGTTTTTGCCGAGCGAGCGCGACATCCGCGAAGTCGGCGATCTGCTCGAAGGCCGGCGCTTGCGCGACTGCGAGATCGTGCCGCTCTTCGGCCGGCTCTCCAACGTCGAACAACAGCGCGTCTTTGCTCCGACGCAGCGCCGCAAAGTCGTGCTCGCGACCAACATCGCGGAAACGTCGCTCACGATCCCCGGCATCCGTTTTGTGGTCGATACCGGGCTGGCGCGCGTGAGCCGCTACACGGCGGCGGCGCGCACGCGGCGTTTGCCCATCGAGCCGATTTCCCAATCCAGCGCCGATCAACGCAAAGGCCGCAGCGGCCGTGTCGCCGAGGGCGTGTGTATTCGGCTGTATTCGGAAAAAGATTTTCTCGAGCGCCCGCGCTTCACCGAGCCGGAAATTCGGCGCGCGAATTTGGCGGACGTCATTTTGCGACTAAAGGCCTTTGGGCTCGGCGACATCGAGCGCTTTCCCTTTATCAACCCGCCGGCGCCGAAGGCGATTCGCTCGGGCTACGTGCTGCTCGAAGAAATCGGTGCGTTGGCCACGGAAGAAACCGGTGATCTCGTGCGACCGCTGACGCCCGTCGGGCGCGAACTCGCGCGGTTGCCAGTCGACCCGACCGTCGGGCGCATGATCTTGCAGGCGCGCACGGAAAAAGCGCTGCGCGAAGTCCTCGTCATCGCCGCCGGCCTGAGCATCCAAGACCCGCGTGACCGTCCGATGGATAAACAGCAAGCCGCCGACGCCGCGCACCGGCGTTTTGCGCATCCGGATTCCGATTTTCTTACGCTCCTAAATATCTGGGAGGCGTTTCACGATGAGTTTGAGCGGCTGACGCAGGCGAAGCTCCGGCGGTTTTGCCGCGATCATTTTTTGAGTTATACGCGCTTGCGCGAGTGGCGCGACGTGCACGCGCAATTGCTCGATACTTTGCGTGAGCGGGAGGCTTTTCGGATGTCGTCAATTTACGACGGCACCCGCGAACACGCGGAGCGTAATCCGGATCAGCCGCTGGCGTTCGGCACGCCCGGATATCGGGCGATTCACCGCAGCATTCTCTCCGGCTTGCTCGGCAACATCGCGCAACTTGACGAAGACAACGGCGGATATAAAGCCACCAACGACCGGCGCGTGGGCCTGTTTCCCGGCTCGATTTTATTCCGGCGCGAAGAACCGAAGCGCGGTAAACCCGATCCCGCCGCGGCGCCCAAGAAAGGCCCGAAGACTCCGCGCTGGATCATGGCCGCGGAGATGATGGAGACGACGCGGCTCTACGCGCGCACCTGCGCCCGCCTCGACCCGCTGTGGGCACTCGACCTCGGCGCGCACGTCGTTCGCGTGGCGCACAGCGAACCGTTTTGGAACGAAGAGGCGGGACGCGTCATGGTGAAGCAGCGCACGCGCCTCTACGGCCTCGAACTCGAAAGTCGCGCCGTGGGCTACGGGAAAATCAATCCGGTGCATGCGACGGAAATTTTTATCCGCGAAGCGCTCGTGAATGATACCGTTGTTTTCCCGCTCGATTGTCTGCTGCATAACCGCGCCGTGCGGGCGAAAATCGAAAACGCACTCACGCGCACACGCGACACCGGTTACCTCAATCTCGACGAGGCGATTTACCGTTTCTACGCGGCGCGTCTCATCCCGGAGAAAAATCCGCAGCACATTTCCTCGGTCGCGGAGCTGGTTGACCTCGTGCGCGAATGTCGCGGCGCGGAGCCGGATTTTCTCATGCTCGAGCCCGAGGATTTGCGCGATCCTGAGACGCTGCAGCACGACGCGGTGGCATTTCCCGAGGCGCTGCCCTTGGCGAATTCAGCCTTACCGCTCGCGTACTCGTATAAACCCGGACAGGCGGATGATGGTGTGACGCTCGACGTCAACGTGCGTGATGCGGCGACGCTCACGGTGGCCGCGCTCGACTGGGCCGTGCCCGGACATCTCGAGGCAAAAGTGGAACATTACCTGCGGGCGCTACCGAAGGAATTGCGCCGCGCTTTTGTGCCGTTGAATGAGAACGCGAAAAAATTTGTGGGCTGGGTCGCAGCGCGCGACCGGCTCATGGACCGCCGCGAGACGTTGACCGAGGCCTTGGCGGCAGAGTTGCGCGAACGCTTCCGCCTCGGGGTGCAGGCCAAAATCTGGGACGACAAACCGTTGCCCGATCATTTCCGCGTGCGCGTGCGCGTCGTGAATGATAATGGCGTCGAGCTTTGCGCGAGCCGCGAGCTGGCGGAGATTCATGCCGCGCTCCAGCAGCGCGGCCGCGAAGCGACGGTGGCCGTGGCGAAGGCTGAGCCCGAAGTGTGGCGCCGCGCCCGCGCGCAGTGGGAAAAACCGCCGCAGACGACGTGGACCTTTGGTGATATTCCGCCGCGCGTGCGCGTGAGCGAGCAGGCGGGCGTGCCCGTCGAGGCGTTTCCGGCGCTCGTGGTCGAAAATGGCGGCGTGGCGTTGCGGCTCGCGCGCACGCCGGAAGAAGCGCAGGCGGCGACGGCGCGCGGACTGTCGGCGTTATTGGAATCTCACGTGCGCTACGAATTGGGCTGGCTGGAGCGCGACTTGAAGGCGTTGCGCGAACTCGGCGCGTTGCTCGCGACGTTGGTGCCGCTGGCGGATTTGCAAGCGCACGCGCTGGGTTCGATTCGGACGTGGGTGTGCGATGCGAAACGCGTGGGCGCGCTCACGACGACGGCGTTTGGTGCGGCGGTGGATCGCGCGAAAATGGATCTGCGTGGGCTGGTGCCGCGGTATGTCGAACAGTTGCGCGAGATTCTGACGTTGCGGCTGGCGCTCGAAGTGCACGCGACGCCGTACGCCGGACTGGCGGGGGATTTGACGGCGTTGTTGCCGGCGGATTTTGTGCGGATGACGCCGTATGCGCAGCTCGCGCATTTCCCGCGATATCTCAAAGCGATGAAGCAACGCGCGGATCGTTGGCGGCAAAATCCGGTTAAAGACACCGAGCGGGCGCGTCAGTTAGCGCCTTATGTGGCCGCGGCGGCGAAGTTGAGAGACCGTGAGGAGGGCGGAGCGTTTCGGTGGTGGGTGGAGGAATTTCGCGTGAGTCTTTTTGCGCAGGAATTGGGGACAGCGGAACCGGTTTCGGCGGTGAAACTGGATCGCTGGCTGGCCAGTTTTGGAAAAGTCGGCGGCGTGGAAACAAAGTCAGAGGCGCCGCCTAAACCGGTGGCGGCAAAACCCCCTGCGCCTGCGCCGGCGGCGCCGTTGGCGACCGTGAAAATGCCGGACAAGAAAAGCGGGCCGCTCAAAAACTTCGGCGCGTTGGATAAATTTATCCAGCGTTAGCATCCCGACGTTGCGATTTTCTGCCGGATTAGTTTATTCAGCTACGATTTTTATCCGCCAGATGCTTCACCCCTTTTCCGCCCCGCTAGGCGCTGCTGCCGCCATTTTTTTCTGCACCCTGAGTGTGTCCACGCCTTTAGCCGCTGCTGAGCCGGTGCAGTTCGCGCGCGACATCCAGCCGATTTTTGAGGCGAGCTGCGTGCAATGCCACGCGCGGGGCAAAGAAAAGGGTGGTTTTAGCCTAGAAACGCGGGCCGATTTTCTCGACGGCGGCGAAACTGGCATCGCGGCCGTGGCGGGCCGTAGCGCGGAGAGTCCGGTGATGAAACTCATCACGAGTTTAGACGCCGAGACGGTGATGCCAAAAAAGGGTAAAAAACTCACGCCGCAACAAGTGGCGATTTTTCGCGCTTGGATCGATCAAGGCATGGTGTGGCCGCAGGAAATTAATTTCGCCAAACACGAGCCCGCAAATCTGCGCCCGCGGGAGTTGTCGAGCTTGGCGGTACCAGCGGCGGCGAATCCCGTGGATGGTTTTGTCGGGACGAGCATGGCGCAACAGGGCGTGCCGTGGCCGCAGCGGGTCGATGATCGCGTCTATGCGCGGCGCGTGTGGCTCGATACGATCGGGCTCTTGCCGCCGCCGGCGGAGCTGGAGGCCTTTGTCGCCGATGGGGCGGCGGACAAACGCGAACGTCTCGTGGCGCGGCTCCTCGAAAATCGCCAGGCTTACGCGGAGCATTGGCTGACGTTTTGGAATGATCTTCTGCGCAATGACTACAAAGGCACCGGCTACATCGACGGCGGGCGCAAGCCGATCACCTCGTGGCTTTATACCGCGCTCGCACGGAATCTGCCGTACGATCAATTTGTCGCGCAGCTCATTAATCCCGGCGCCGAAGCCGAGGGTTTTACCAACGGCATTCTTTGGCGCGGCGCGGTCAACGCCAGCATGGTGCCGCCGATGCAGGCCGCGCAGGGCGTCGCGCAGGTGTTTCTCGGCGTGAATCTCAAGTGCGCTTCTTGCCACGATAGTTTTATCAACGAATACACGCTCAAAGACGCTTACGGCCTCGCGAGCGTCTACGCGGATGGACCGCTCGAAATTGCCGAGTGCGATAAACCTACGGGCCATATCGGACAGGTGAAATTTCTCTACGGCGAACTCGGATTGATCGACGGCAAAGCCGACCCAGCTACACGCAAACGCCAACTCGCGGAGATCATCACCGGTCGCTCGAACGGTCGCTTGCCGCGCACGATCGTGAACCGCCTTTGGCAAAGTTTCATGGGCTACGGTCTCGTCGAGCCCGTCGATGAGATGGATAAACCGGCTTGGTCGCCCGAGCTCATCGATTGGTTCGCGGAGGATCTCGTCGCGCACGGCTACGATCTCAAGCACACCATCACGCGCATCCTGACTTCGCGCGCGTATCAGTTGCCCGTGGTCAATGTCGGCGAGACGGAGGAGCATTACGTGTTTCGCGGTCCCGGCGTGCGTCGCCTGAGCGCCGAGCAATTTTCCGATGCGCTGCTCACGCTCAGTGGTTCCGAGCACGCGGCCAAAGCCGATGCGCGATTGAACCGTGCAGTCGCGTTGCAGGATTCGGCGGCGACGCCAGCGTTAGCGCTGCAGCCCAAATGGATTTGGACGAACGCCCACGCTGCCACCAAGACGAAGCCCGCGGCGGTGGTGTTCAAACGCGAAGTGACGCTCGCGACGCTGCCGACGGATGCGTTTATCGCGATCGCGGCGGACAACAGCTACACGATCACGATCAACGGCCAAGCCCACGGCGCCTCCTCGAAACGCACGAGCGCCGGTCCGGACCTGATCGACATGCGGGGAAAATTTAAAGTCGGCGTTAACACCCTCAGTATCATGGCGGTCAATCTCACGCCCGAAGGCGCGACGCCAATTCCACCCGCCGTCATCGGGCCCAACGGCAAAGCTTTGCCCTTTGATCCCAAGGCGCCGCAGCTGGAATTTCCGCCGGAAGCCAACACCTCGGCGGGGCTCATCCTCTACGCCCGCGTGCGGGCCGAAGGGCAGGTCATGGATTTTGTCTCCGATGCGACGTGGACGACGGATGTGGGACCAGTCTTTGAACTCGGCGGCGTGGAACTCGCGCCCTGGAAACACGGGACCAGTTTCATGGAGCTCGCGGCGGCGATGCCGGAAAAATTGCCTGTGCAGCGCGCGTCGTTGTTGGCGGCGGATCCCTTGATGTCGGCGCTGGGCCGGCCCAACCGCGAGCAAGTCGTGACCGTGCGCCAAGGCACCGCGACGACCTTGCAAGCGCTCGAATTGACCAATGGCGCGACGCTCGCTGCTTCTCTAAAAACCGCTGCCGAAAAAATCCTGGCGACCGCGCCGAAAGACTCCGCGCAGCTCGCGACGACGCTGTATCGCCAAGCTCTCAGCCGCGGCCCAACGCCAGCCGAACTCGCGTCCGCGACGCAGCTCCTGGGTTCGCCGGTTCAAGCCGAAGGCGTCCAAGATCTGCTCTGGGCGCTGGCGATGTTACCTGAATTTCAACTGATCTACTGAGTCCCGATTTCACCCGCGCACCCAGCCATGAATCTCTCCCGTCTCATCGCCCAACACACCGCTCGTCAGGCTCGACCCGATTTGTGGTCGCGCCGTGATTTTCTGAAAACGGCGTCAACCGCTACGCTCGCGGCCCTCGCGGCCGGTGCGCCGCGTCCGCTCTTCGCCGCGGAGGAATTGGAAAAAATTGCGCCGACCGCCGATCGCGTAATCGTGCTCTGGATGGGGGGCGGGATGGCGCACACGGAGACCTTTGATCCGAAGCGCTACACGCCTTATGCGCCCGGACTCGACCCGAATGAAGTGTTGAGCACGTTTCCCTCGATTCCGACGAACGTCGATGGCGTGCGTTTCTCGGCTGGGCTGGAACATCTCGCGCGAGTGATGGATCGCGGAACGTTGATCCGCGGCATGCAGGCGGCGGACCTCGGATTTATTCTGCACTCGCGGCACCAGTTTAATTGGCACACGGGCTACGTGCCGCCGCAGACGGTCGCGGCGCCGCACATCGGCGCGTGGATGGCCCGCACGCTCGGGCCGCTCGATCCGGCGATGCCGGCGTTTATTAACATCGGCCAGCGTTTCGACCTTGGTGAAGGCGAAGAGTTGAAGGCGTTCACGACGGCGGGATTTCTCGGGAGCGAATACGGTCCTTTCAACGTCGCTTTCCCTGAGCAAGCGGCGGATGCGGTGCGGCCGCCAGCGGGAATGAGCCCTGGCCGTTTTGCTAATCGGGAAAAATTTTACCGCGAATTGCTCGCCGCTAGCCCGATCGGACGCGAAGGCAGCGGCTATCAAAAAGATTCGCTCCTGCGCTCGATGGACAACGCGCACCGCCTGCTCAGTTCGCCGGCGGCGAAGGCGTTTGATCTCTCGCTTGAGCCGCTGGAGCGCACGCGAAAATATTTTCCAACCTTTGAGCCCGGCATGCGCTTCGACGCGCCCCGCGATCGCTTCGGCGCCAAATACGAGGAGAGTATGATCGGGCGATTTGGTCTGGGCTGTTTGCTCGCGCGGCGACTCTGCGAAGCGGGGGCGCGTTTCATCGAAGTGACGACGGAGTATATTCCCTTTCTGAATTGGGACACGCACGAGAACGGACACGCGCGGCTCGTCGGCATGAAGCAGATGATCGACGCGCCCATCGCGCAACTCGTGCTCGATCTCGAGGAACGCGGGATGCTCGATCGCACGTTGATCGTGATCGCGAGCGAGTTCAGCCGCGACATGATGCTCGAGGGCAAACCGGAGAAAACCGTGAAAGACCAAGTGCCCGTGCCCGCGGTGCTCAACGACGCGAAATTCTACGGCATGCACCGGCATTTCACGGCGGCGGGCAGCGTGTTGATGTTTGGCGGCGGGATGAAGCGCGGCTACGTCCACGGCGTGACCGCCGACGAGCGTCCCTGCAAGACGATCAAAGATCCCGTCACGATCAGTGATTTACACGCGTCGATGTATCGCGCCGTCGGGATCCCGGCGAATCACGGTTACGACGTGGAGAAGCGGCCGTTTTACGTGACCGCCGATGGCAAAGGCCGAGCGGTGCGGCCTTTATTCGCCCGAGGCTGAACGGCGTTTGTTTTGTGCCGAACCCATTGTTAGATCTTTTTTCAACTGCCGTCCCATCTGCTTTATGAACCTCCTCCTTCTCCTCACGACTTTGCTGGTCACAGCTACGGTTTCCTCCGCCAAGGTCATCACTCGCGGCATCGCCTACGAGCACGCGGGCGTAAAACTCGAAGGTTATTTGGCCTACGACGACGCCAAGGTCTCCGCCAAAAATCCTGCGCCCGGCGTGCTCGTGGTGCCGGAATGGTGGGGTTTGAACGACTACGCGAAAGGCCGTGCGGTTCAGCTGGCGGAGCTCGGTTATGTGGCGTTCGCGACGGATATGTATGGCGCGGGTGTCGTCACCGCTGATCCCAAAAAAGCCGGTGAACTGGCCGGACAATTTTACGGAAAACCGTTGATGGCGCAGCGCGCGCGGGCGGGACTCGATCAGTTGCTCGCTTCGCCGCTAGTGGATAAAGCGCGGGTGGCTGCGATCGGATATTGCTTCGGCGGCGCGGTGAGTCAGGCGCTGGCTTACAGTGGCGCGCCGCTGGTGGGCATCGTGAGCTTTCATGGCTCGTTGATTCCGGCTTCGCCCGAAGCCGCGGCGGCGAACCAGGCCAAATTTCTCGTGTGTCACGGGGCCGTCGATCCGTTTATCAAACCGGAGGAGCTCGCGGCGTTCTTGAAATCCATGAATGACGGTAAATTTGATTATCAATTTATGAGCTACGCCGGCGCGATCCACGCCTTTACGAATCCGAAGGCGGACGAAGTGGCGAAAGCGACCGGGCTCGTCGGCGGCATCGGCTATAATGCGGCGGCGGATCGTCGTTCCTGGGCGCACCTGCGGGTATTTTTCGAGGAGATTTTCGCGGTGAAAAAAGGATGAAGATTTTCGCTGCTCCCCGTGCTCGGGCATTTGGGCCAGTGCTTGCGGCGCTCGCACTGGGGTGCAGCAGCGGTTGCCTCGCCACCAAATTAGTCACAGCGCCGCTGAATCTCGCGGGTGCGGCGGTGGGAGTGGCGGGCGACACGGCGAGTGCGGTGGTGAAGACGTCGGGAAAAGTCGTCGTCGGGGCCGTGCGGGCGACGGGTTCGGTCGCTGATGGCGGAATCGCGGCGGCGGCTAAATGGGCGCGCGCGGGGATGGTGACGTTTGTCGATGCGGCGAACGGTGCGGTGGTGCGCGTACCGTGGGCGCAAGGGATGGATTTACTGGGTGGCGCGCAGGCGGCGAAGGTTCAATTCGCGTCGCGGGCGATCCAAGTCATCCGCGCCGGTAAACTCGTGCAGCATGGGCCGCAGCCCAACGTTTCTTGGCCGCTCGCCGCGGGTGATGTCGTGCGCGTAGGCGCGGGCAGCTGAAAGATTAGCCGCGCTGGCCGAAGCGCAAGACGTAGCGGCCCGAGCGTCGGGTTAGACGGAGCGGCGCGGCGAACGTAGCGGAGAGTTGCGGTGCGGTGAGCGTGCGGGCGCGGGCGCCGGCGGCGACGACCCGGCCGGCGCGCATCAATAGCGCGTGGGTGAAACACGGAAGGATTTCCTCGACGTGATGCGTGACGAGGACGAGAGCGGGGGTATTTTTTTGGCGCGCGAGTCGATCAAGAAAACGCAGAAAATCTTCGCGGGCGACGGGATCGAGGCCGGCGCACGGCTCGTCGAGAATCAAAAGGCGCGGGCGGGCCATGAGGGCGCGCGCGATGAGGACGCGTTGACGTTCGCCTTGGGAGAGGAATTGCCACTCGCGGTTGACGAGGCGGGCGGCGCCGAGCGAGCGGAGACGTTTTTTCGCCGCGACGATGTCGGCGCGCGTGGGCGTGAGCCAGAGATCGAGTTGGGCGTAGCGGCCGCTGATGACCGTTTCGAGGGCGGGTTCGGCGGCGGGCACGCTGGCTTGGAGGGCGCTGGTGACGATGCCGATCTGGAGGCGGAGCTCGCGCCAATCGGCTTCGCCATAGCGCTGGCCGAGGAGCGCGATGTCGCCGGAACTGGGCGAGAGGTAGCCGAGGAGCGCTTTGAGGAGCGTGGTCTTGCCGCAGCCATTGCCGCCGAGAATCACCCAGTGTTCGCCGCGCCGGACGCACCAATCGAGGCCGTGGAGAATGACGTTGTCACCGCGGGTGACGCGGAGGCGGGAGACTGCGAGAATCGGGGCCATGGACGGGCAACTTGAAATCTGGCGCGGCGCGGCGTCAATCGTCGCAGCGGAGGCTAGAGTTGCGTGGCGGCGTCGGACGGTGCACGGTCTGGGTACGCGAGCTGTTCGCGTTTCAACGCGCATCGCATCATGAGCACCATCACCGTTTATACCTACGCGAACTGCGACAGTTGCCGCCGAGCGGTGAAATGGTTGCGGGCGCAAGGCTTGGCGTTTGTGGAAAAACCGATCCGCGAAACGCCGCCGAGCCCGGCGGAGTTGAAGGCGATGTTGGCGGCGCAGGGCGGGGAGTTGCGGAAACTTTTTAATACCTCGGGCCTAGATTATCGAGCGCAGGGACTCGGGGCGAAGTTGCCGACGATGAATGAGGCGGCGGCGCTGGCGTTGCTCGCGGGCAACGGGAATCTCGTGAAACGCCCGTTCTTGTGGCGTACGCCGGATACCGTGGGGCTGGTGGGTTTTGACGAGGCGCGTTGGAGCGCGGCGTTGCTTAAATCATGATCACACCTGAGCCCAAGGTGATCGAATTGCGGATGCGTGAGATCGCGCAGCTGTTTAATTCGCTGGACCCTTCGCCGTTTTTGGAGCGCGACTTGGATGCCAACGCGGAGGAATTTATCGTCAGCTGGGCGGCGGAAATACCGCTGCATCACGAGCTGAAGCTGGTGATCCACTTGGCGACGGCGCCGGCCTCGACGGTCGATGTGCGCGAGGCGGTGCGTAGTTATTTTCAACATCGCGCGGAGCACAAACAGCGGGAGTTTTCGCAGCTGTTGTGGCGCGGGCGGTTGAGTTTGTTGGTGGGCGTGTTGTTTATGGCGGCGTGTTTGGCGGGATCGGAGCTGGTGAAGTTTATCTCGATGGGCGCGGTGGAGCGGGTCGTGCGCGAGGGGTTGCTGATTATGGGTTGGGTCGCGATGTGGCGGCCTTTGGAGATTTATTTGTACGATTGGTGGCCGTTGCGGACGGAGCGGAGGAATTTGCAGCGGCTTGCGCGGATGGAAGTAACTGTCATAGTCCCGGATCAATCGTTATGAATCCGCTGCAATCCACCGTTCGCTGGCTCGCCACGCACACGTTATTTCCCGTGAGTCGGCTTGATGCGCGCGCGGAGGCCATGATCTGCGTCTCGGCGCTCGCGGCGGCCGAAGAGGCAGCGGCCATGGCGGCCACGCGGCACCTCGTTAAGTCACGCGATACCGCCAAGGACGCGGCGCTGCGCTCGTACAATCACCGGCGCAATATGGTCCACTACGTCTGCGATAACGCGGCGAAGGTCTGAGCTCGCGTGAGCCTAGGTCTGGCTGCGCGGCGGCATGAGGAGCGGGCAGGTACGAGGTACGACGACGACGGGAGTTTTCCTTTTTTATAACATGACGTTGATCGACACGCACACGCATCTGGAATCGTTTGCCGAACGCGGCGAAGTTGCGGCGGTGCTGGAACGGGCGGCGGCGGCTGGGGTTGCGGAGATGATCGCGATCGGGACGTCGCCGGAGGATTGGGCGCTTTATCGGAAATTGGCGGCGGATCACGCCGGCCGCGTGCATTACACGGTGGGGCTGCATCCGTGTTCGGTGGACGTGAATTGGGCTGAGGCGGTGGCGCAGATCGACGCGTTTTGGACGGAGGGCGCGGCGTCGTCGCGACCGGTCGGGCTGGGTGAGTGCGGGTTGGACCGTTTTCATCTGCCGAAGGATGATCCGGCGAAAGCGGCGGAGATTTTTGCGTGGCAGCGGGCGGCGTTTATCGCGCAGCTGGAGATCGCGCGGGCGCGGAGTTGTCCGCTGGTGGTGCATTCGCGCGGGGCGTTTCAAGAGTGCGTGGAGTTGATCGACGCGAGCGGCGTCGCGTGGGAACGCGTGGTGTTTCACTGCTTCACGGAAGGAGTCGCAGAGATGACGGAGTTGCAGCGGCGCGGTGGCTTTGGGTCGTTTACGGGGGTCTTAACTTACAAGTCGGCGGACAATGTGCGGGCGGCGGCGCGGGCGCAGGGTTTGGGGCGCTTGATGCTTGAGACGGATGCGCCTTACCTGACGCCGATGCCGCATCGCGGGAAGCCCAACGAGCCGGCGTTGCTGCGCCACACGGCGGAGTTTGCGGCCGGCGTTTTTGGCGTGAGCATTGAAGAAATCGCGACGACGACGACGGCGACGGCGCGGCGGTTTTTCAGGCTTTGACGGCGGGCGCTCGCGGAATCCGTTCCGCTACGTCGCGCGCGGACATAAAAAAGGCGGCCGTTGGGGGCCGCCGAAAGGCAGGGGCCGGGAAGCGAGCGCGACTCGCAGCGAGCCGAGGCGCTCAGGCTTCGTCAAATTTTTTGGCGAAGAGCGCGTCGAGTTCGGCGAGCATCTGGGCGGCGTCGTCGCCGGTGGCGAGGAACTTGACCTTGGAGCCGTTGCACGCGGCGAGCATCATGAGGCCCATGATGCTCTTGCCGTTGACCTGTTCCTCGTCCTTTTCGACGAAGACGTCGGCTTTGAACTTGTTGGTGATGCGGACGATCATCGCGGCCGGACGGGCGTGGATGCCCATCTTGTTCTGCACGATCAACTCCTTGGTGAGGGGTTGAGTGGCAGTGGGCTTGGCGTCGCTTTTG
>Ga0114972_10001107_pt1 | contig 20297 bp, 14 predicted proteins | sample M_140807_EF_Meta_FD_87354 | JGI IMG/M metagenome (GOLD analysis project Ga0114972, IMG submission 87354) | Freshwater microbial communities from Lake Montjoie, Canada to study carbon cycling - M_140807_EF_MetaG | ecosystem: Environmental > Aquatic > Freshwater > Lake | place: Lake Montjoie...
GCCTAGCGGAATTTCTGGAGTTTACAATGCTGTAGCTAAAACATTCACAATTAGTGGAACGGCTACTCAAACTGGAACTTTTAATTTTACTATATCTTCATCTGGAACAGAATGTTCAATTGCTACTGCATCTGGTACAATTACAGTAAATCAACCTGCAACTTCAGCAACACTTTCAGCATTAACACCTTCATCATGTTCTAGCTCAAGATCAGCCATCAAAGTTGATGTAGTAGGAGGTACACCAGGATACACTATTGTAATTAACAATGGCAGTTATGATACAACAATTACACCAGTAATTTCTGGCAGAAACATTTACGTTACTCCTAGTGCAACAACTACATATACTTTGATATCTGTTACCGACTCAAAAGGATGTTTAGGAACAGGAATGGGTGATACAACTAAAATTACGATTGATCAATCACCAACATCGGCTGTTATAGCAACCTCATCATCAGCTCTTTCAAATATCTGTGTGGGAGATTCGGGTGCATTCAAAGTTAAAATTACCTCAGGAGCCTCACCCTACACTTTAGTATACACTAATGGGTCGAGTAATTTTAATATTACTAACTATAATTCATTATCAAATGTTTTTGTACGACCTAATGCTTCAACAACTTATTCTTTAGTATCAGTTACTAGCGCTTATAGTTGTCCGATTTTAACTTCAGATATTCAGGGGGCTGCAACTATTTTTGTTAGTAATATGACACAATCTGGATCTATTACAGGCGGTGGAAACAATGTATGTACCGGAACTAATTTAACAACTTTAAATTTAAATAATGCTGTAGGAACTATACAATGGCAATCTTCTATTGATAGTGTTAATTACACAAATATATCAGGCGCAGCAAATACAACTTTGCAAGTTTCAAATCTTACTTCAAAAAAATATTACAGAGCGAATGTGAAGAGTGGATATTGCCCTGCATTAACTGCTGTTCCTACATTTATTAATGTAAATCTTGCTTCAGTTGCTGGAAATATTTCTCAAACACAACCTGTTTGTAAAGGGTCAAATGTATCAATTGTACTTTCTAATTCTTTAGGGTCTATTCAATGGCAGTCATCATCAGACAATATCAACTTTAATGATTTGCCTGGTGAAACAAATGCTACTTTATCAATAAATAATATTTTAGATACCACTTATTATAGAACAAAAGTTAAAAACGGAGTATGTAATGTTACAACTGCTCAATTTGTTCAACAAATAGTAAAGATGCCAGGTTTATGGACATCATCAGAAGATAATAATTGGAATAATATAAATAATTGGTCCTGCACAACATTGCCCGATACTTCAATTGATGTTTCGATTCCTGCAAACACAAGTAATGGGGATCCTTATATTGGTTTGTCAACAGCCTATGTAAAATCTATTAAAATAGGAGCTGGTGCTAATTTAAATATTGTGGAAGGTCAAGTATTGAAAATTGCAGGTGTAATAAATGGAATAGGCAAAATAGATTCAAGGGATGGTGATATTGAATTTGTAGGAAATAAACTACTAAATATTTCACCTAAAAGTTTTTTAAATAATACTTTGAAAACGTTGAAAGTATCAACAACTCAAGGAATAAATATTGATGGCATCAATGATACCTTAAAGGTTTCCGGATCAGTGAAATTTGGAACAAGTAATACTACACTTTATACAAATGGGAAATTAACTTTATTGTCAACAGCATCCGGAACCGCAAACATAGAAGACATGACATCGGATGGTATCAACACAGGCGTTTTTACCGGCAATAGAATAATAGGGGATGTAACAATTGAAAGATATATTGGCACGCATCCTAAAACTTGGCAGCTATTATCAGCTCCTGCAATTGGGCATACAATAAACGAAACATGGCAAGAAAGAAATACTGTATTGGGAAATAATACTCAAGGTTACGGAACTATTATTACTAGTAATCTTCCTAATGCTACTAGTCTTGGATTCGATGCGTACACACCAAATGGGGCTTCGTTGAAAGTGTATAACTCACAAACTGGTGCTTGGGATGGGGTCGCTTCAACATCTCAAAAAATTGATAACGCAAAAGGGTATATGATTTATGTTAGAGGAGATCGTTCAGTTTATCAATTTGCTCAGTCATCAACTCCTACAACTTTAAGAACTTTTGGTAAATTATATACACCAATAGATAATCCTGTACAAGATGTATTTGTTGAGTCTGATAAATTTGAAACCATTGGCAACCCATATGCTTCAGCAATTGATTTTAATAAATTAAATAAATCTGGAGGAATTCAAAATGCATTTTATGTGTGGGATCCAATGCTTACAAATAGTTCAACAAGTTCTTATGGATTGGGTGCTTATCAAACCTTTATTGGTAATGGAAATGGAACATATACAGTAATTCCTGGTGGAGGAAGTTATTCGAATTTAATCAATAACACAGGTAATGGTATCATTCAGTCAGGTCTTGCTTTTTTTGTTAGAGCATCTGGTACAAGTGGTAGCATTTCATTTACAGAGAGTGCAAAAGCGAATGGTAGTTCATTAGTAACAAGAGCTTCTTCAGAAATTAATATTCCTAGAGTAGCATTGAATTTATATGCAGTAGCCAATAGTAATCCAACTTTACTTGATGGTACAATTGCTGAATTTGATGATGAGTTTTCAAATGAAATAGATGAAAGAGATATTTTAAAGATGCCTGTATCAACTGAAAATATATCAATTCTAAGTGGTGTAAAAAAGTTAGTAGCAGAAAGAAGAAAAAATACAATTGGACTTGATACTTTAAATATAGAATTAGGTCAGCTAAAAATTAGATCATATCAACTTGAAATAAATCCACAACAATTTGATCAATCTGCTACAAATGCAGTTTTATATGATCGCTTTTTGTCTACTCAAATTTCAGTTGATCTAACACATGAAACTTTATACAGTTTTGATGTTAACTCAACTGCAGGCTCTTATGCTGCCAACAGATTTTTTATTGTATTAAATAATAGAGGTGTATTGCCGGTTAAGTTTATTGCTGTGAATGCAAAAAGAACTCAACATGCAATAAATATTCATTGGTCTGTGGCAAATGAAATTAACATTGAAAAGTATCAAATAGAAAAGAGTTTGGATGGTATACATTTTTCATCAACTAACGAGTTTGTTTTACCAAAAGCAAACAATGGAGGAATTGGGTACTATGATTTCTCTGATAAAAACAATAATTCAGTTAACAATCTTTTTTATAGAATTAAATCAATCGACAAAAACGGATCAATTCAATTAAGTGAAGTTGTAAAAGTTGTTAAGCTTGATGATATTAATAATATATATGTTTATCCTAATCCTGTGATAAACAAAGTGATAAATATTTATATTGATAATCTTGCTTCTGATAGGTATGAAATAAAATTATTTGATTTACAGGGCAAATTAATTAAATCAGCATCAATTCAATACTCCAATAATCATAAAATGATATTGTCATTAGACAAAAAAATCAATTCAGGCATTTATAGCCTTAATATGTTCACTAAAAATGGAGTTTTACTGCATAACATTCAAGTAAACATTCAATAAGTAGTTCCCGTATTGCCAACATCCATAAATTAAAAAGTAGGGCCTTATAAACAAGGCCCTCTTTTATTTGTTATAAATTGTACAATTTTTAAGACTGCTTATTTTTTTTTCAATGTTCAGGTCTTTAAAATTCAAAAAAATGCTACATTGCCGAACTTTTAGTTGATTGTTCATGTTTATTTAATTAGTATTATAAGAAATTGATCAAATTAAATCTTTAAACATTCTTTAATAAAAGAGAGAATTTTAAATTATAAAGCGAAACGATAAAAAATTTATATATGCATACTAAGATTTTAAACAACCTAAAAATGAAAAAATTCATTTCATTCATTTTGATTTTTTTTATTGCATCGAATTTGTTTGCTCAAACATTTTCTAATAAAGGACAAGATTTTTGGGTAGCTTATGGATATCATGTAAGAATGACAAATCAAGGAGGTAATACTCAGGAGATGGTTTTATATTTTGCAACAGACCAAGTAACTCGTATTACAATATCAATTCCAGGAATTGGGTACACGCAAACTTTAACCAGTGGTGCAAATCCTGCTGTGTTAACTTCCAATCCAATACCAAAAACGGGGGGACAGGATGCTCGATTGGTGAATGAATCAACCTCACCAGAAAATAAAGGTATTCATATAACATCCGATAAACCTATTGTAGCTTACGCACATATCTATAATCAAAGTGTATCAGGAGCTACTATTCTTTTTCCAACAAATACATTAGGAAAATCATATTACTCGATTAATTACACCAATAACTCCAACGAAGACTTTAGTAATTGTTGGTTTTATGTTGTTGCTTCAGATACAGGAATTACTACAGTTAAAATAACTCCAAGTGCGGCAACAGAGAACCATCCAGCTGGAGTTCCATTTACTGTTAATTTATTACAAGGTCAGGTGTTTTTTGTGAAGGGACAGTTTTCTGGTAACACTGGTGTAGATTTAACTGGATCAAAAATAGAGAGTATTGCTTCCGGAAATTCCGGTTGTAAAAAAATTGCCGTTTTCTCAGGTAGTGGAAAAATAAGTATTACCTGTGGTTCTAGTAATAATTCTTCTGCGGATAATTATATGGTTCAAGCTTTTCCTAAAGATGCATGGGGTAAAAAATTCCTAACAGTCCCGACTAGAAGCTTAAATAATAACATCTATCGAATTTGTGTAAGTGATCCTGCCGCAGCTGTTACATTAAATGGCTTGCCTATTACTTATAATCTCACTAATAATTTTTATTACGAAATACCAATTACTACTGAGCCTTTAAAAATAGAATCTGATCTTCCTATAACAGTTGCTCAATACACAACTACTCAAGGCGATTGCGGCAATCCACCTAGTAATACAAATCCCGGAGATCCTGAGGTGCTTTATTTAAGTCCTGTTGAACAAAATATTTCTAAAGTGTTATGGAATGCTACACCAAATTATAATATACTGGAGCATTACTATAATGTTGTTATTCCAAACAATGGGAGAAGTACTTTTAAGTTGGATGGTCAGTTAGTTCCTGACAACTCATTTTTTACACACCCTCAGGATACAGCATACTCTTATTTGAGTGAGAAGTTGTTAACTTCCGGCTCTCACATTATCGAATCCGATTCTGGATTTAACGCAATTGCTTATGGTTTTGGAAATGCCGAGTCTTATGGTTACAATGCTGGAACCAATATCAAAGATTTTTCGAATTTTTTAACTCCGATAAATCCTTTTGCAGTAAACATTCCCAATCCACAAATTTGTACGGGTACAAATTTTTATTTCAAAGTTGCATTTCCCTTTATTCCAACATACATGAAATTTGATTTTGGCGGATTGATACCAACTGAAAATTATCCAACACAAGCATCTGTTAATGCACTTTTCGACACTACTTACATTTATCTTGGAAAACAAGTATGGATTTACAAATTAAACCACACCATAGTATATAATACTGTAAATACTTCTCCTGGAAATCAAGTGCATGTTACAGCGGGTTTAACAAGTGTAGAAGGCTGTGGAGGTACATACGAAAATGATTATTATATTCCTGTTTATGAACCACCTGTTCCTCTTGTTGGCTGGCAAACTCATTCAGGTTGTATTTCAGATCCAGTTCAATTCACTGATTCTACTATTTATGCACCCGGTATTTCAACTATAAAATGGTTTTGGGATTTTGGTGATGGAAATACAGATAGCATAAGAAACCCAATGCATACTTATTCAAATCCTGGAACTTATACAGTTAAGTTTGCCCTTCAAAGTAATATGGGTTGTTTAAGCGATACAATAATTAGAAGAATTGTGGTATCAAGAGTCCCAACTTTAGATATTTCAACTTTAAATCCAATATGTAGTGGCTCGAATGTTAACTTCACAGTAACATCAAATATTTCATCGCCGGATACAGTAAAAACATGGTATTGGGATTATGGTAACGGTGACCTAGACACGTTGCGCTATCCTTCATTAGGGTCAACGCTTTATAATTATGATACATTAGGTATATTCAATACTTCATTATATGCAATAACAAATTCTGGTTGTGTGGGTCCTGTTGTTACTCATGAAATTAAAATTGGAGATTCTCCTATTGCAGGATTTATTAAACCTGATTTTTGTTTATTAGATCCAATTGCACACTTTACTGATACAAGTATCTTTAATCCTTTAGATTCTATTCAAAATTGGTATTGGACTTTTGGAGATCCTGCTTCAGGAGTGTTGGATACTTCTGCTCTTCAAAATCCGGATCATGTTTATAACACTATTGGTCCTAAAACAATTGTGTTAATAGTTGAAAATCTTAGCGGATGTAAAGACACAACTATTCAAACAATTTATGTAACAGAAACAAAACCTGTTCCTCAATTCTCTATTTTAAATGAAGGTGTTATTTGTTTAAACGATTCAATTAAAATTAAGAATACATCTTTGGTGAATTTGGGCCAATTGTTTAGTGTTAAGATATTATGGAATAGTGTAGATTCTCCAAGTATTTTTGATGTAGATAATAATCCTTTAGAAAATGAAGAGTATGCACACTTATACTCAAATACAAGAGCTTCAGGAATATATACAATTAAAATGGTGGTTTCTACTGGAGGGTCTTGCAAAGACTCCGCATTTCAAGATATCACTATTTTACCTTTTCCTGATGTTGCTTTTGGTATAGAAAAATATAAGGCTTGCGTAAATGAAACCCTTTTATTTTCTGATTCAAGTACTGCATATGAAACATCTTTGGATTTGTGGCATTGGAACTTTGGAAATGGGGATACTTCTATTGTTCAAAATCCAATTTATCCATTCGATTCAACTGGGCAGCATTTTATAAGTTTACAGGTTGTTGATTTGAATGGATGTAAGAGTAGTATAAAAAATGATTCCTTAATCATTTATCCTTATCCGATAGTAGATGCTGGTCAAGATATAACAATACTTGAAGGAGACCACATTACATTAAACGCAAGTGCTTCTGGTAATGATTTGGTGTATCATTGGGCATCAAGTCTATATTTAAATGATACATCAATTATAGCTCCTGTTTGTACGCCTATCAATGATATCACTTATACATTTTCGGCTACTGGTGAAGGTGGATGCGTTGCTACTGATCAACTTAAAGTAAAAGTGTTAAAAGTTCCATTAATTCCTAATACATTTTCTCCAAACAATGATGGAATCAATGATTATTGGGAAATTAAATTCTTGGCAGATTATCCAAAAGCAAAAGTTCAAGTATTTACAAGAACCGGACAGCTAGTATTTGAAGCTAAAAATGGCTACAAGTCACCTTGGAATGGCAAGAAAAATGGAGTGAGTTGCCAACGGATACATATTACTATATCATTGAGCCAGAAAGTGGAAGGGCTCCTAAAACTGGATATATCACAATCATCAAATAAAAATCAGCGGTTATTTAAAAGTAAAATAAATTTATGTTAACACACTTCAAATCCTTAACTAGCACTTTGCTTTGTTTGTTGATTGTGACCGTTATATTTGGTCAATCTAAATCATCATACACACAGTACATGTTGAATAATTCTATTTTAAATCCGGCTCTTACTGGAATAGATAATCACATGGATGTAAAAATTAGTAATAGAAGTCAGTGGGTAGGTATTCCTGGGGCTCCAGTTACTTCATATATTTCTATTCAGACACCATTAAATACTAGTGTTTCAATAACTACTCCCACTTCATTGCCTTATGACAGTTATGATACTTCAAGAAGAGAGTATATTAACATGAAGGATAGTATCGCTGGTGGTCATGGCTTAGGCTTATTTGTCTTAAATGACCGTACTGGTTATTTAAATCGATGGACTATGTCAAGCTCTTATGCGTTTCACAAGCCTATATCCTCTAAAGCAATTTTATCTGCAGGAATAAATGCTGGGGTTTCAAGTATTAATTTAGACAAATCAAAAGTTGATTTTGCTGGTACGAATCCATTTGATCCTGCAATTGGAGATGCAAGTAATGAGTTGACAAAAATAAGATTTGAATTAGGTGCTGGATTATGGTTGCACACTAACAAATTTTTTACAGGGGTTTCTTTCTTAAATATTGTAGCAGGAAAAAGTGTTTTTACAGATAGTGGTACTTATGGAGAGTATTACACACCTAATTTGTTTTTTACTTCTGGATATAAATTTAATCTTACTCCAGATATAACCGCACAACCTTCTGTAATGCTGCAATATTGGAAGCCTAAATTAACAGGAATAAATGTTTCATGTAAATTTCAATATCAATCTTTATTATGGTTAGGTGCCAATTATAGTATTTCAGATTTAGTAGGAGGGTATTCTGCTATGGCCGGAATTAATATTTCGAACATTGCACATATTAGTTATGCCTATGAAATTGCAAACTCATCTAGACTAAGAGGATATACTAATAATTCACATGAGATACTTCTTGGGATCATGCTTAATAGAAAAAAGCCTTTTGACTTTTCTGAGAGATATTAATGAAATGATTTTTTAAATAATAGAAGCCTGTTTATCAAACAGGCTTTTTGATTTCTAATAAATGTTAATTTAGATGTTTAATTCTTAAATACGCATTTGAATAAAATTATCAAATACTTGATAGTATGTGCTGTATTGTGTGTGCACCAATTACATGCACAGACGATATCACTATCTAATTTGAAGCGTCAAAAGATTGCAACAAATGCTTTGTTTTATAAATTCGATTCTGTTACTATTATTCCAAATAGCTTTTATATAAAAAACATTTCTCCAGATTATTATAATTTAGATGAGCTGAATTGTACAATACATTGGAAAAATAGTATACAAGCATATGATAGTGTTGAGCTATTTTATAGGGTATTGCCTTTGAGTTTAACATCAAAACTCTTTCATCTAAATTATGATGACTATAAAAATAATTTTTTAGCTCAGAAAACAATTGTGTTTAAACAAAATCAATCCAACCAAAACTTTATTGATTTTGGCGAGGTGAAGGCATATGGGGTATTAGGCAGATCTATATCCTTTGGAAATAATCAAGATGCTGTTGTGAATTCCAATTTGAATTTGCAATTAAGCGGATTATTAGGAGATAGTATTTTATTATCTGCAATTATATCAGACAATAATTTTCCAATACAAGCGGATGGTAGCACTAAAAATCTAAATGAATTTGATAAGATATTTATTCAAGCAAAAAAAAATAATTGGCAAACCATATTTGGAGACAATTACTTACGAGTTGATAATTATAATTATTTGCATTTTAACAAAAAAAATCAGGGAGTCACTTATCAAAATAAAATTAAATTATCAGACCGAGTTTCTGATTCGTTTTTTATTAGTGCTTCAGTTGCAAAAGGTAAATTTTCAACAAACACGTTAATTCCATTGGAAGGAAATCAAGGTCCTTATAAACTTCGTGGTAATAATAACGAGTTTTATTTAACAGTTTTATCAGGTTCTGAGAGGGTATACATAGATGGAGATTTGCTTCAAAGAGGGTACGATTTGGATTACGTAATTGATTATAATATGGCGGAGATTAGCTTTACCAGCAAAAGATTAATAAATAAAGATCAACGGATTAGAATAGAGTTTGAATACACAGATCGTAACTATATTAATTCGGATGTTTTCATAAATAATACTTTACAAATTGGAAGTAAATCTACATTTAGTGTAGGTTTTTATTCAAATGCTGACGCAAAGAATTCTGTTATAGACCAGTCATTAACTAATGCTCAAAAAGTTTTTTTAAAAGGTATCGGAGATAGCATACAAAATGCATACACACCTAATAGTTATAAAGATAGTTTTGCCACTGGTAAAATACTGTATCAAAAAATTGATACGGTATACAATAGTAACATGCATGATTCTGTTTTCGTTTTTGCGAAATCAAACACTTCAAATCTCTTTAATGTTTCTTTTACTTATGTAGGTGTAGGAAAAGGTAATTATAGATTGCTCTCCAATGCAAATAATGGAAAAGTATTTGAATGGGTTCAGCCTTCTTTACATCAACAAAAACAAGGAGAATGGGAGCCGGTTTCGTTTATAACTACGCCTAAGTTACAACAGATAATTACTTTTTCTTCTAAAACTATCACTGGGAAGAATTCCAAATTGTCCACTGAATTAGCAGTAAGTAGATACGATAAAAATTTATTTTCAAATAAAGATAAAAATGATGACAATGGGTTTACTGGTAAAATAAATTATCAAAACAATTCCTCGCCTATAAAAATTAACAAGAAAAGTTACCATCTTGAAACTAATGTTTCTTTTGAAGCCGTAAATAAAAATTTCAAACCTATTGAAAGAATTAGAAATGTAGAATTTTTAAGAGATTGGAATATTTTGAATATTAGTCAGCCTGTGAATGAAGATATTTCTAACCTATCTTTTTTATTAAATGGAGAAAAAGGCGGAAGTTTAAAATATAATTTTACCAATTATAATAGATCGGATGGCTATCACGCTACAAAAAATGATATTCAACAAAATAATTCAAATAAAAATTTTAAAATCAGTTCGCAGCTAAATTTACTTCAATATACAAGCATTCCTACTGCAGGTTATTTTTTTAGGCCACAAGTAGATATAAATAAACAAATTAACAAACTTAATAAAATAAGAATAGGCGCTTCTTATAAAGGAGAATATAATCACATCAAAGATGCTAAAATTGATACACTAACTTATCAAAGTTTCACATTTGATAAATACGAATTTTACATTAACAGTAAAGATGAAAATTTAAATAAATATAGTTTCAATTATTTTACAAGAATTAATTATTTACCCTACAAAAATCAGATGATCAGATCGGATGTAAGTAAAAACTTACAACTCAATAAAGAGTTTCTAAAAAACGAGCATCATCAATTTAAAATCAATCTCAATTATCGTAATATAGAATATAATCAAATAAACAATTTAACTCAAAAAAACGATGAGAATTTATTAGGACGATTTGAATATCTTTTTGATACAAAAAGTGGATTTATTAAAGGTAACAGTTTATTTGAAAATGGATCAGGGCAAGAGCAAAAAATCGATTTTGTTTATGTTCCTGTTCCGGTAGGCCAGGGTGAATATACATGGAACGATTATAATAAAAATGGAATACAGGAATTGAATGAATTTGAATTAGCTAAATTTCAAGACCAAAAAAAATACATAAGGGTGTATACTCCTAGTAATGCTTACGTAAAAGTAAATTATGTTTCTATTAATTATGGGATCGATATAAATCCTGCATCAATCATAAAACATAAAGAAAAGTTTTTCAACAAAATTTTATGCAGATCTAATTTGATGTCAACTTTACAATTCGTAAAAAAAGAACTGGCTAATCAATCACTTATAATAAATCCGTTTAATCGATTGCGACCAGATACAGCTCTTATCACAAAAACTTTATTTTTTTCTAACACTTATTTCTACAATAGAAATAACCCTAGGTGGGGATTTGATGTTAATCATAAAATTTCCAACAATAAATCTTTACTTACTTATGGATTTGAAAGTAGAAATGTTGCTACCTCGCAGTTCAAATTGAGAATAAATCTAAATAAAGAATGGATGACAATATTAACACTTAATAGGGTATTTAATGAACTCAACTCATCGTCTGTTCAGTTTAGAAATAGAAATTATGCTGTTCGCGAAATGAAAATAGAGCCTAGTTTTACGTACACGCATAAAAGTAAATGTAGAGCATTTGTCTCGTATGTGTACTCAAGTAAAACAAATCAAATTGATTCTTTAGAACATGCTGTGTTAGGTGGTTGGGAGACTTCTTTTAGATACGCTATTTTCGGTAATAGTTTTTTAAATGCAAAATTGATATTCAATAAAATTGATTTCAATAGTAATAATAATGTTGAAAACAGTCCGGTAAGTTTTTTTATGCTAGATGGTCAAATGCCGGGTAAAAATCTGTTATGGAATATGGATTTTACGCAAAGACTTCAAAATAATTTAGAAATAAGTTTTCAGTATGAAGGAAGAAAACAGGCGTTTTCAAAGGTGATTAATATAGGCAGAGCATCTGTTAGGGCTATTTTTTAAAAAAAATAGAATTGCCAAACAACCTTTCTTTATTTTTGTTTCTCATGAGCACAGACAAAATTTTACAATCCTGGGAAAAAAAAGAATTCCAGCCATTTTATTGGCTAGAAGGGGATGAGGATTATTATATCGATGAGTTGGTAGATTATGCTGAGCATAAAATTTTAAATGAATCAGAATCATCATTCAACTTAACTGTTTTTTATGGAAAGGATGCAGATTGGACTCAGGTCATAAATGCATGTAAACGACATCCCATGTTTGCAGAGAAACAAGTGGTTATCTTAAAAGAAGCTCAAATGATGAGTGTTATCGATAAGCTAGAATCATATTTTGAATCGCCACTTTCTACTACAATATTTATCGTTTCTTACAAAGGTAAAAACTACGACAAGCGGACAAAGCTTTATAAAACAATTGAAAAAAAAGGAGTAGTATTTCAATCACCTAAATTAAAAGAAGATAAAATACATCAATGGATATTAAATTATGTTCAGAAAGCAGGATTTAGTATTTCATTAAAGAGTGTAAGTTTATTAGAAGAGCATATTGGAGCTGATTTGAGTAGAATTGCAACCGAAATAGAAAAGCTCACTATTAATATTGGGAACAAAAAGGAGATAGACGAACATGATATTGAAAAATATATTGGTATCAGTAAGGAGTATAATGTTTTTGAATTACAAGCAGCAATCGCACATAAAGATTTACACACGGCTTTAAAAATCATAAACTATTTTGAAGGCAATCCGAAGGCAGGTCCTATTCAGATGGTGCTTCCAGCTCTGTATAGTTTTTTTAGTAAGGTATATTCAGTATACGGGATGAATGATCATTCAGACCAAGCATTGAAACCTTTTTTTTATTTTAACCCAATAGCTTTAAAACAAGCCAAATCTATGATGAAAAATTATGGATATCAAGGCATGGAAAAAAATATTTTGCTGCTACATCATTACAATATGAAGGGAGTGGGAGTAGGTGACAATGGAACAGATAGCGCTATTCTATTGAAAGAGATGGTAGTGAAAATGTTTTTATAATACTTCCTCTTTGTTCGGAAAATCATCGACTAATTTCACTTCATACAATCCATTGAATAAATAAAACTTTCCGGTATCAACTTCTTTGCATTTGTGCCTTGTTCTAATTTTTTCTCCTTTTAAAAATATTCTGTCTCCTTTGATAGAAAATCTTTTTCCTGTGGGAACGTTCTCAACAAGAACAAGATTTGAATTGGCTAGATCATATTTTTTTAAAATCCTTAATAATGGTAGATCGCCACAGCTACTCGCTGCTGGATTTTTTAAGGTATTCATTAAAGCAGTTTCAATATCCAATGGGAAGATTTTTTTCAAAAGAAATTTAGCAAGTATTGATGAAAATATTTGTTTCCATTCTTTTCCATGAGGAGCAACATGATGCTTGTATTTTTCATAAGTAAGCAGGTGAGCTAATTCGTGCAATAGCGTAATTAAAAAAGAGTATTTATTTAAATTTCCATTAACACTAATTCGGTGCGCTTTTCCTTGATGAGCATTTCTATAATCTCCTAAAATAGATTGTCGCTGCTTCGTTACAGTGAGCTGAACTTTGAATTGATATAAATAATCTAATACATCTTCAAGACAATTATCAGGCAAATAATTCTCCAGATGATTGAGCGGAACTTCCTGCTTAGGCATTCTTCCTTTGTTTATTTATTTTAGTTATAGCAGATACTTCAACAGCCAAGTAAATCAAATACAAAAACATTGAAAGTAAAAGACCGTTTTTATTGATTCCGCTTTTAGAAATTAAAACATAAATTAGAACAGCAATCACACACACAAACATTTTTAAAAGCATACCCAACATTATACTTTGAATAAATGCATTTGGGTTTTTGTTGTTTAGTCCTTTTTGTTGGATGTATAATATTAATATGCTCAAACAAAAAAGCAAGCAATTTGAAGTATAAACCAAGTTGAAATTAATTGATTGTATAGGGTAAATCATTAAGATAAGTGTACATAAAATATTTATAGAAATGAATAATAGGAGTGTTGAATATTTACTTTTCATAGGTTTTATTTTTGATTGTTTTTTTTGTTGGTTTCTATAATTAATTTAATAATCGAACTGATGATGAATAATAAGGGAAGAAGCCATGTTGCCATTGGTGTTTGCCATTGAAGCCAATTGTCAATTTTTATACCCAGGAAAACAAAAATACCAATACCAACCATAAATTGAGAACCTATGCTTGCAAATTTCGAAACATTGTTATTGAGTGTATTCTTCATAATGATTTAATCAATTTCGCTACAACTTTATCAATAGGCAATGATACACTTTCTGGTGTAAATGAATCCCAATCAATAAATCTAAACACCTCTGCCTGACCATTTTTTTCATGTAATTCAAGTTTTGATTCGTCAAAATCGTACCGTTTGTTTTTGAGTGGAATCATTATCGGCTCCAGCGGCTTTACCTTATAATAAATTGAAATTATTTGATGAGCGGGATTAAATGCGCTTTGTTGATAAAAATCAGTTGTGTATAAATGATTGATGACTTCAATTTTCAAATTCATTTCTTCTAAAAATTCTCTTTTTAAACAATCAATAGTCCCTTCGCCAATCTCTAATCCTCCGCCACAAAATTTCGTATAATAATTTCCTTTTATTATTTCATCACTTACCAAAACTTCTTTGTTGTCAGTCATAAGTATTCCATATACTCTAATATTAAACATAGCTTATCATTTATAATTCTGGGGATATTTTCCAGTCGATTGGATCTAATTTATTTTTTATTAAAATTGAATTTGTTTTTGAAAAATGCTTACAACCAAAAAAGCCTTTGTCGGCAGAAAAAGGAGAAGGGTGAGCAGCAGAAAGTATGTAATGTTTGTAAGGATTAATGAGACTTGATTTTGCTTTCGCAAAATTACCCCATAATATAAAAATGATACTAGTATGATTATCGGAAATATGTTTTATAACAGCATCAGTGAATTGAGTCCAACCATATTTTGAGTGACTTGAGGGCTCATCCGCTCTTACTGTAAGTATTGAGTTAAGCATCAGCACTCCTTGTGAAGCCCATTTAGTAAGGTTGCCAAAGTTAGCTGGCATTGTAACACCAATATCAGATTCTATTTCTTTGAAAATATTCTTTAAAGAAGGCGGGAGTTTTTGACCATTCAAAACTGAAAAACTTAGTCCATGAGCTTGTCCTTCTCCATGATAAGGATCTTGTCCAATTATCACCACTTTTAAGTTGTCATAAGGAGTAAGATTGAATGCATTAAAAATATGAGCACCTTTTGGAAATATTTTTTTTCCAACTGATTTTTCAGACTTAAGAAATAGAGCTAGTTGTTTGAAATAGGGCATTTCAAATTCATCTTTTAAAATTTTTGCCCAAGAGGGATGAATTTGTACGTTCATTGAAATCGCTAGTTTATAAATCTATATAAAGTTATAAAGAAATGGGGGTGTTGGCAAAAAACAAGGATTGCATTTAAAAACAAAGCCAATCGAAAATGATTGGCTTATGATTTTTTGTGACCTGGATTGGATTCGAACCAATGACCCTCAGCTTAGAAGGCTGATGCTCTATCCAGCTGAGCTACCAAGTCCTTTTTTATTTGGTTTGCAAATATAGGATGATTTTAAAAAAAATCAACTATTTAAGTTTTAATGTGCAATGAGAATAGAAAAAAATAACTCTTAAAAAAATCACTTGATTTATGCTAAATTGGTATTACATTTGTTTTATAGTAATTTATTCTTAACCTCGTAACCATCGAGAAAAAATTAAAAAATTTAAAACTAGCATTTATGAAACAAAAACTAACCATCTTTTTTTCTTTAATTCTATTACTGAATGGAGCATTTGCTCAAAAAGCAAAAGGTTTATTAAGTGGAAGACATCTTTTAGGGATGCACATTAATACAATTGATGTAAGAACTCCCCGTGAATGGAAAGATGCAAATGGAGTTAGAACTATAACTGGATTAAAAAATCAAGACATGGGCTTTTCTGTATCAGCTTGGAGTCTTTTTTCGTCAAGAGTCGATTTCTCTGCAAAAGCTACATTATTGTTTCACAATTATGCTGCATCAGACAGAGGCACTTATGATATCGCAAACAATCAATTCGGATTTGAATTAGAGCCATCAATAAATGTTAAAGCTTTTGAAGATGCAAGTTTCTTTAATGCTTTCTTTAGTATGGGCATTGGTGCTGGTGTTTACAGCACAAAAATTGGAACTTACTTTCCAGTAGGATTTGGCCTACAAGTAAATATGAAGAGCGATACTTATTTTTTATTGCAATCTCAAATGCGTTATTCTTTAACGGAAGACGTGCATAAGGATAATTTATTTTATTCTTTCGGAATTGCTCAAAAATTCTAATTTAAATTTAATTAAATATTTTAATCCCGATAGTTTATATTATCGGGATTTTTTATTTTAATTTAAAGCAAAAAAACATGCAGAATATTGAGCCATTTTATAATTGGAGGCATCTATATGTAGCCGAGGATGATCCTAAATCCGCTTTTTTTGGCAAAGTTTATAGCGAGTTTGAATATTCAGAAACACTTTACAATTATTACATTCATCCTCAATGGGATAATTTTGGATCAAAAACATTATACCTAAAAATTATTTTTGTTGATTATGAAATGCGACTTGCAATTTTAGAGTTAATAGGCGAGTGGAATGATGCGATTGAAAATGACATCATGACTTTAAGAAGAAATATTACGGATGAGATGAATGAATATGGCATCTGTTATTTTGTTTTGATCACTGAAAATGTGTTGAATTTCCATAGTAGCGATGATAGCTATTATGAAGATTGGATGGATCAGCTTACTGATGAAAATGGTTGGGTTGTTTTGTTAAACATGACTGAACAATCTAAACATGATTTTAGAAAGGCAAGATTGACAAACTATATTCAATTAATGGAGCTAATTCAATGGCGAACACTTAAGCCAGAAGTGATTTTTAGCTTGTTAGATGCTGAAATTAGAAAACAACTCTAATAAACATACTACATCTTTTCAATCGTTGTAATCATTTCATCAATCATATTTGATGTTACATCTAAATGAAATACCATTCTTACATGTTTTGAGGAAATGGGTATACATAAAATATTTTTCAGTTTTAGAAATTCAGTAAATGTTTGAGGAGAGTATTTGCCTTTTACTTCAAAAATTATAATATTTGTCTCTATTGGAATAATTTCTCCAACAAATTCTTTTTGAGCTAAAACACTACCTATTTTTTGTGCATGTAGATGATCTTCTTCCAATCTATTAATATGATTATCTAAAGCATAAATTCCAGCTGCAGCAAGATATCCTGCCTGTCTCATTCCTCCTCCCATCAGCTTTCTAACTCTTCTTGCTTTTTTTATAAAATTGGAATTAGCTATCAATAAACTACCAACAGGGGCGCCTAAGCCTTTACTCAAACAAACAGATATGCTATCAAATATTTTTCCGAAATCGAGTGCGGCATATTTTTTATGTACCATAGCGTTCCATAATCTAGCGCCATCCAAGTGCAAGTTCAATTGATTTTCGCTGCAATTTTTTTTGATATCAATCAAATCTTCTAATTCATAGCAACTCCCGCCGCCTCTATTTGAAGTATTTTCAATCGAAACTAATTTTGTAATCGGTTTATGAATATCATCTGGATTTATAACTTCTACAATTTGATCAGCAGTTAATTTCCCTCTATTACCATCAATTGTTCTTACTTGACATCCACTATTAAATGCGATGCCTCCTCCTTCATAAACATATACATGACTGGTTTTATCACATATAATCTCATTTCCTGGTTCTGTATGACATTTAATTGCTATTTGATTTGTCATGGTGCCACTAGGGCAAAACAAAGCCGATTCCATACCAAATAGTTGAGCCGCTTTATTTTCTAGCGCATTTATAGTTGGGTCCTCGCCAAAAACATCATCTCCAACACTTGCCTTATACATGGCCTCAAGCATTAATGGTGTTGGTTTTGTAAAAGTATCAGAACGTAAATCAATCATATAGCAAATGTAAGTATTGTTTATCCCTGTAAATTCAATTATAATTGCAATTATTTTTCGGCTTTTATTTAAATTATTTTAAGAGATTTTTTTTGTATAAACTATGAAATGCGAAATTGTAAGTGTACCTTTGTGCATGTTTTAATGAAAAATAAAGTAATTCAATAAAACTCTATTTTTCTTCTGTATTATTTGTAATAATTAGATCTAACCACCAAAATTAACGCTAAAAGATGAGACAACTCAAAATTGCAACGCAGATAACAAACAGAGATTCCCAAGCCGTTGAAAAATATTTGCAAGAAATTTCAAAAATATCAATGATAAATCCTGAGGAAGAAACAACTCTTGCTCAAAAAATAAAAATGGGTGATCAAAGAGCTTTGGATAAGTTAGTTCAAGCAAATTTAAGATTCGTTGTATCCGTTGCTAAACAATATCAACATCAGGGTTTGTCATTAAGTGATTTAATTAATGAAGGAAACTTGGGTTTGATTAAAGCAGCTCAACGTTTCGATGAGACAAAAGGATTTAAGTTTATATCTTATGCTGTGTGGTGGATTCGTCAATCTATTTTGCAAGCATTGGCAGAACAAGGAAGATTAGTTCGTTTGCCTCAAAATAAAATTGGTACATATAACAAAGCTAACAAGGCTTACATGGCTTTTGAACAAGAACACGAAAGAGAACCATCAACTGAAGAGTTAGCAGAATTATTGGAAATGAGCGAAACTGAAATTAATAATATTTTTCAAAGTAACACAAGACATACTTCTTTAGATGCACCCGTGCATGAAGCAGAAGATGTGGCAATGGGAGATTTATTAAAAGGAGGTGATGAAACAGATGAGGATGTAATGCATGATTCATTGAAAAATGAAATTAGAAGAGTATTGAAATCTTTAAGTCCTAGAGAAGCAGAAATCGTTAATGCCTATTTTGGATTAGATGGTGAAAATGGTGTTACAATAGAGCAAATTGGTCACAAGTATGACTTAACCAAAGAACGCATACGTCAAATTAAAGAAAGAGCTATTAAAAGATTACAAAAAGCTAGATACAGTGGAGCTTTGAAAGCATATCTTGGATAAATAGTCAACAACTTATTTTAAGCCCCGATTTTTTCGGGGTTTTTTTATGAATTTAAATTTAAAGCGATAAGTTTTATTTATTTTTACAGAATGAAATGGTTCGCATTATTTACACTTTGTTTATTGTTTTTTTCTTGTGAAAAAAATATTGACTTTACATTAAATGATACGCCACAAACATTAGTTGTAGAAGGATCTATTGAAAACGGTAAGTCTCCCATAATAGTATTGAATTCAAGTTTTTCATATTATAGTGAAATCAACCCTTTGGTGCTTGTGAATTCATTTGTTCATGGAGCAAATGTTTCAATTGTTACTGAAAATAAAGCATATCAACTTCACGAAGATTCAATACCATTATTTTTGGGCTATTATCTTTATAATTATACAATAGATAAGGATTCACTTGTAGGTAAAACGAATACAAAATATCAACTAAATATAACGTCCAACGGAAAAAATTATCAAGCAACAACTGAGATACCCGGTGTAAATATTTTTCCAGATTCTATTTTTTTTAAGCCTACAAAATTTGATCCTGATACAAATAATAGATTACTCTATGTACGAGCCAAAGACCCAGCTGGTTTAGGAAATTATATCAGATATTTTACGAAAACAAATGACCAGCCTTTTTATCCCGGTCCTAATTCTGTTTTTACAGATGAAATAATTGATGGTACCACTTACACCGTACAGTTAGAAAAAGGAAGAAACACCAGCGCAGTTGCAGGAAATGATACAGCTATGTTTTTTAAGAGAGGGGATACGGTGTTATTGAGAATTTCAAACATAAATAAGTCAACCTATAATTTTTGGAATACTTGGGAGTTTGCAAGACAAAGCATCGGCAATCCTTTTTCACAACCCAATAAAGTTTTGGGAAATATTTCCAATGGAGCTTTAGGTGCTTTTTGTGGATATGCATCTTGGAATTCTGATACTTTATTTGTAAAATAATTTTTGAAAAATAAAAAATAATAATGGAAAACAATAATCAAGAAATAATTAA
>Ga0114972_10001112_pt1 | contig 20263 bp, 14 predicted proteins | sample M_140807_EF_Meta_FD_87354 | JGI IMG/M metagenome (GOLD analysis project Ga0114972, IMG submission 87354) | Freshwater microbial communities from Lake Montjoie, Canada to study carbon cycling - M_140807_EF_MetaG | ecosystem: Environmental > Aquatic > Freshwater > Lake | place: Lake Montjoie...
CGCCTTCTTCATCCAGGTCCAACCTGCGATTCCCAGAAGAAGTGCAATGAGAAGGAAAAATACCGCCCGGACTTCAAGCAGTCTTCCACTAGGGACTCCGGAACCCTTGTGCCTGGCCGACCTGGACCCAATCAAAGATTTTAGAAATTCCATGCTCTGATTTTGGTACTCTCCAAACCATCTCTCAATCCCTTTATTGTGAATTTTTTGCGTCAATGTACCGCCTGCAGATGCTCAAAACCATCAAAGTGCTGCAACTCCTTGATTTTCAGTAGTTTAAGTTTCGCATTTTAGATATCGCATCATGGGGCAAAGTTATCGATGGATGTTAGGGGTTTGCTGACAGATTGTTGTATTGACGCGAGGTTGTGCCTACCGCTGGTAGTAGCCCGAATCAGAATTGGTGGGGTGCAGAGGTTTCAGCCGAGCAACATAGACTTCAGAGCCATCTGGAATCTTGGGACACAGATTTCCAAGTCGTTCGGGCCGTGGATCAAAGAAAGTTTTTGTTGCCCTCTCCTGCCTATCACTAGAAGTGCCATCAAGTTTGCATTTCTCAGCCTTACTTTGTGCGCCTCTACCTTCAGCCAGCAGTTTGGCGGAATTCGTGGTCAGGTTGTGGAATCAGACTTCGGTCAACCGATTGCTCGTGCTTCTGTCACAATTCTCGACACCCCTTTTGGAGCTATGACGGATGATCAGGGTAATTTTACCGTCTCAGGCGTACCTCCAGGGATCTATTCCCTCCAGGTGCGGGGGTCGGGCTATCTCGCCAAGATTATTCCAGAGGTCTCGATTGCCCCAGGCGCTTTTACCGACAAAAGAATTGAGGCCGTCGCCGAAATCGAAGAAATGGAGGAGCTGGTTGTTCCCGGCGAAATTGAGAAGGCCTCCGAAACCGGCCTCCTGGCTGAACGACAGGAAATTACTTCTGTGGCCGATGCCATTGGAGCCGATTTGATCGCCAAAGTCGGTGCCGCCACCGCAGGTGCTGCAATGAAACGAATGGTCGGGACTTCAGTCGTCGACGATCGCTATGTTGTCGTCCGTGGATTGTCCGATCGGTATGTAAACACTTTTTTGAATGGCGGAAGACTCCCCTCTTCAGATCCTGACAAACGGGCGGTGAACGTGGATCTCTTTCCCGGCTCTGTTCTTGAAAGCATTCTAACGAAGAAAACCTTTACACCGGATATGCCAGGGGACTTCACGGGAGGCAGCGTCGACATTCGCACCAAAGACTACCCTGAAAAGCCATCCTTCGGCGCGGGCTACACGATGGAGTACAATTCTCAGGCTAGTTTTAATCCTAACTTTCTGACCTACAATGGTGGTGGCACGGGTCCATTTGGCTTTCGAGCTAATCAACGTATGATTCCCGAAAGCGTAACTTCCTTGGGGCAAGATGTGCTACTTCCACCTGCCGGAGGGAAAAACCTAGACGTCAACAACCCCGGAGATTTGCAAAAGGCAGAAGCGATTAACAATGCCATGCGCCAGATGGACCCAACAGTATCTACTACTACAAAGATGGTCGGCCCTAATACAACGATCAACTTGCAGGGAGGCGATAGCGTAGATTTCGGCCCCGAACAAAAAGCCGGCGTTTTAGGGGCATTCAGTTACCGCCACAAATTCAGTTATGTCACCAATGCAGTGCGTAATAATTACGATGCTGTATATAACCCTATCACTAAGCAGGGAAATCTGGAACCCCAGTTTGAATTCGCACAAACACAAGGAAAAGAGGAAGTACTCTGGGGAGGCCTCCTTAATTTGGCAGGCCAACCATCCAAAGACCATCATTTGGGAGCGAACATCATGTACAGCAAGGCTGCCTCTGATATCGCCACATACAACGTCGACCCCACGATAACTGATCGCAATTTTCAGCAACAAACGATCTCATACGGCGAAAGGGACCTGCTTTATTTCCAAGCCCGAGGGGATCACTTGATCAAAGATGCTCGCAACCTAAAGGTCGAATGGAATGGTGGCCTTGGACAATCTAGCCTGACAGAGCCCGATAACCGAGTTTTTCAAAATGAGTACGATCCAAATACTGATGTTTACAAGCAACTCCCCCAACAGGAGCCCTTGGGAACCCTGAGCGCCGACCCCTTGCAACGCTATCAGAGAGAACTGACGGATAACTCTTACTATTCGATCGTTGATTTTACTATTCCTTATTTTGAAGAAAACGAAAACAACAACAGTAACTTTAAAACAGGGTTCTACTACGATTACGCAGGGCGCACGTATAACCAGTGGGCAGGCGCCTACTACTACGGCCAAGCAAACGACCCCGAATACTTAACCTTTGGTGGCCCCACGGACCCCACAGGCGGAAAAACATGGGGCGATGTCTTTCTTGATGAGAACCGGTCTGGGTTGACCAATCCCACTGGAACTCCTGCCCCTGGAAATGACAAGCCTCTCTCTTGGTCCCTGACCGACACAACAGGAGCTTCAGGTTCATACTATCAAGGAGAACAAAATGTCATCGCTAGTTATGTCATGACGGATCTGCAGCTATTCAAACAACTAAAACTAACAGGCGGGGCAAGATTCGAAAACACCTACCTTGAAACTTCCGGCATTCCTGGAAATAATTCTGGTCTGTTCCCATCCTCCAGCGGAGTGATCAAACAGCTCGACCTTTTGCCGGCCGTTGCAGCCACCTTTGAACTAGCCAAAGACATCAACCTACGCTTTGCCTGGTCCCAGACCCTTGCCCGCCCTTCCTTCAAGGAGCTTGGCCCTGTAATTACTCAAGACTTCTCAGACAGCACGCTCTTTATCGGAAACCCAGCTCTTAAACTCAGCCATGCAAATAACTACGATTTTCGGGCCGAATGGTTTCCACGGGCTGGCGAAGTGCTAGCTTTCAGTCTTTTTTATAAGGATTTATCTAATCCCATTGAACAGAGCATTTTCCTGCAAAACGGAATTCAATACTATCAGTATCAGAACAATCCTAATGCGATTCTTTGGGGAGCGGAATTTGAAATCAGAAAACGCTTAGATCAAGTGGCCTCCATACTCAAGGACTTCTCCATCAACTTCAACTTCACCCAGATTCAGAGTCAGGTTGATCTGACCTCATACCAGCAACAGCAACAAGCCACGATTGGCATTTTCGAAACCACACGACCTCTTCAAGGCCAACCTACGTACATCACCAATGCCGGGCTCGATTACAATAATGTAGCCTACAATTTCTACGCTGGCCTCTTCTTCAACGTAACGGGTCCGATGCTCTATGCCGTCGGAGCAGATCTGCCGAATATTTACGAACAGCCTGCACCCAGTCTCGACTTCAACCTTACTCAGGGGATCACAGAAAACTGGAAGTTCACCTTTCGAGCCAAAAATCTTCTAAATCCTATTTGCCGACGCACGATCACCTATAATGGACAAGAGTACGATTATTCCGCATACACCAAGGGATGGGATATGAGCATGAATGTTTCCTACGGATTCTGATAACCTTAGGTAGAATTTATTTCGACTGAAATCCGTAAAGCTTCGCATATGCGTCAGGGATCTCTGCCTTCATTTTCCCAATCTTCGAAAGCGTAGTTGCATCAGGCTTGATTCCTGCACGCGCATGGCTGAGTAGATATTGAATGACTCCAACAGCCCTCGAGCGGGGGTTGGGATTTTTTTCAGCTTCAGCAAAAGCCGTCGACCACCAATCTGTCGCCTGCTCTCGCAGACCTGAATCAACTGCCGACTCCGCCATCCTTCCCAGTACATCCATCTGGTAGTACGGGGGAACATATTTTTTGACGGCCAATGACTCCTTTTCAAGCAGATCCTTAGACCGGTTGGTATCACCGATTTTTTTATAAGCTCCTGCGAGTTGGATTACCCATAGGTATTTGAAATCATTTACACTTGAAATCTGATCTAGTTCTACTTGTGCTTTCGGCAGGTCAATTTGCGCCCAATCTAACTTTCCAGTCACGATTTCCCAGTGACAAAGAGAGACCCAATATCCCACTCTATCGACAGAAGGAACATCTGGAATCCTGGCACGGGCCACTTGAAGCCATGTGTCTACGTTAGCTCTATCTCCTCGATTCCATGATTGCTCTAATGCACTAAATATTTCCTCCACAGTGATATTGGGTGCCGCTAGCACAGAAGCCGTACCATGCTTGTCTTGCTGTCCTTGATGAAGCTTTGCTTCCTCATCAGCTTTGATTTGAACTACTTGAGCGATCTGGGGAGCAGCAAGTTGATGGAATGAAATTCTTGAGTTTGCGCGGTTTCGACTTTCATCTGTGGTGATCTGTTTTAACCACTTTTCGACTACATCTTTTCGGTTCAGGCGGGTTGCTAAATCTAAAACCTCAACAATCCCAAGGTCCCGCTGGTAACCCACCCCAAAACTCAAGGAGAAAACCCCTTTTTCAAGAACTTCTTTAGCTAAAAGATAATTTTTTTTCTCATAGGCCAATTGTCCAATCTTACCAAATGTAATAGCTCTTTGATAATTCTGAATCAGTCCAGCGACCTTCAATGCTTCGTGCCCCATCCCTGCTCGTGCCATTTCAATGGCGACGGATGACTGAACTCTAGACTCTGTATCTAGGTCATTACGGACTAATGACAACCATTCCTCGGCCTCTTCAAGGCACCATCGCTTTTCATTTTGAATATTTTCTCTGGAACAGTTTGATAAAAGAATGAGCGAAAAAAGCAGAACAAAATATTTGAATTTCATAAAACGACAAGGGGGAGGCTTTCGCCTCCCCCTCGCCAAGATAATCTTACTGGATAGAACTCAGAGCACTATCACGCGGTAAAAGTAAGGAGTTACACCGATGGTGGCAGTAGCATCTGTCACCTCAGCATTTGCCCCAGTACCTTCTACAATATCAATCGGAGTGAACATCTTATTATCCGTTGATTTTTCAACGGAATAAAGAGCACCGTTCACCGTGTTAAACGCAACTTTTGGATTTGCACCACTCGCAACAATTGAGACGTTTGGCGAAATCACAGTAGAGCTGGCATCAAAGAATCCAAGAGTATCTAAAGCCGTCCAGCCCTTAGCCCAGTTGCTATTGCGCATTGCACCAACAAACTTAACTGCCGTCCCGGATGCATTGACTCGGGTCAAATTGCCTCTTGCGGGCAAAGCAATTCCACCAGTTCTTGCTGCGCTTGACGTGCTACGAAGGTCAAGGCCAGAAATATGATGGTAGAGCGGAACTGTTAGTCCCGGATCAACATTGAACTGATTGGCAGTGCCAGTTTGAGTGAGGACAGATGTCACATCGGCATTGGCGCTATCTTTTCCATTCTTTCCAAACAGTGTGCCGGCGCCGTCATTGCCATATGAAGCAGTTGGTGAAGTCCATGTGCCACCTTGAATGGCCGCCTTGGTATTGCTTGATACCTCAAGCAATGCACAGCGCCACCAGATATTTCCATTGAATACGCTGTATTTTTCATTGCCAGTTGTAGGAGTACCACTTGCCTGCAAGGTATCATCTCCATAAACACCATTTGAATCGTTAACAAAGAAGTTATATGGGGTACCAGTTTTTACAGCAATTCCACCACCAACAGCATCCATAATAACGCTGTTGTAGAGTCTGAGTGCCCCAGCGTTCTTCATCTGAGGACCACAATTGGCCGCACCCAAACTTACGCCTTGGTCACCATAGCCGCGCCCGATGATTGTGGCATTCGCAACGGTCTGGATGGTGAAGGGACGCATCGTGACAACACCGCTGTCCGAAGTCGATGGCTCTGGGCCGTCGATTTCAAACATATTGTCGCCGATATTAACTGTGGTCCTTCCCGTGGTTGTGCCAATGGTCGAGTTGTCGCAATCGTTCTGAATCTGAACCCAAAACTGAGAAACTCCACGATAACCCTGATCGGTATCGAAGCCGTCGTCACCACCGAATGCGCCGATGCAGCGTGAAATCCCAACCGTGCCGCCGAAGAATTCAAAATCATCGTCAGCGTTATTGAACGATTCGCAGAATTCAACCGTTGTTCCACTGCCAACAGCACCAAAGGTAAAGCCGTTGATCTCTTTACCGCTGGCAAGCACGAACCCTCCATAAGTGTTGCTTACGAAACGCACGGTTCCAGAGCTGTCTGTGTCATCTACACCGCCATACATTGCTATTGAGCCTACTGCTTGCAGTCCTTCCAAGTATTGGCGGCCTTGACCTCCGTTAGCTGTTAGGGATGCCGAACCCGTCGGATCCACCAAACCACCCGAAGAGATAACGTCTGTGTACGTGCCATATGCACACCTTGCTCTTCCTGCGAACATCAATCCGCCCCACAAACCATCCCACTCATATTTTCTGTTTCCAGCATACGACTTTATATTTGCGCCCTCGGTGCCACCTGAATAACTGTATTCAGCTGCTGTTGGTAGGCCGACCAGGACTCCGCCGGTGCGGAGTTCACGTTGGCCATTCACAACTGTAATGGTAGAACCTCCAACCGTCTGCACCCCCGTTGTAATTCCGTAATTCTCATAAGGAGGAACTGTTTCCAACCCGCCGGGGACATTTGGATTATCAATCGAAGTAAACAGGATAGGCGCCTCTGAAGTGCCGGCAGCGACCAACTTCCCACCATTACACACGACCAAAGTTCCCGGATCAGATGGCTTTGTGGGATCACTGGCATCACCTACAATCGTATGAATTTCTCCACGAACTAGGGTCCCAGGCTCAACTGTTACAGTACAACCACTCGCGATGAAAGTGATCCGATCTAAGATGTAAACCCTGTCGCGAGTCCAGCGTTGATCGGTTGTAATCGTTGTATAGGTGCGACCGTTGACAGTATTCTGGGCGCTACCGCCGAGGAAGCTGACGTTGGCAAAGGTGGTGGCCTTTGCGTTTGGTGAAGCAGCCATCCCGAGGGCGGCCAGCAATGTGAGGAAGAGTTTGTTTTTCATGGTTTTGATTTCCTTGTTTTGAGTTTTTCTATGTTATGTTTAGATGTTTTTGCGAAAACGGCGCACAGCAGCGAGCGCCACTCCGCCAAGCAACAACAATGAGGCCGAAGATGGCTCAGGCACCGAGGATGTGGTCAGAGTTCCGTACGTGCCAGCCGAGGCGTCTGCTGTACCATAGATCGCAGTGGCTTGACCGGCATAGAGGTCAATGGCGTCATAAGCCCCGAACGGATAAGAACCCGTGTCAGCTGGATTCGCCCAGTCGAATCCAAGATCAAATAGCGCAATTGAATCTACGGTAGATCCGCTGGAATGGCTCACAAAGGCCAAGGCTCGATTGTTTTGGGTGCTGCTCCAGATACTAGTGAGGCTAGCTTGACGATAGTAATCATCGGATTCTGGCGTGATGTTCGCACCGATTACTCCATTCCAATTAACTAAAGAACGTGAATTACTGCCATACCAAGTGAAGAAAGCAGCCGCACCATCCACTCCACTCTTGTCATTGGCAAGGGAGAGGAGTCCACCATTCAAGGATCCAAAGGAAATATTGAATGTATCCGCTGCATTGTAGCTGGGTTGATTGATTTTCGAAAGTAAGTTATAGTTTACAGCGGTTGTAGTTTGCGCAAACCCGGATGAAGCCAGCATTGCGCAAGCGATGACAGCTGTTAGATAATTTGTTTTTTTGTTCATTTGTTTATTTCTCCTTCTTAGTTTATTTCTTTTTTTCTGATATTTCTTTTTGGTTGATGGTTAAACTTTCCTTCGGGCCAGCGGAAGCAAGGCCAATCCAATGGCGATCAGACTCATGCTTGAAGGCTCTGGGACTGCAGCTTGTGTAGAAATTCCTTCTGCCAAAACTGATCCGAGCAAGGCAGTCACGCCAGTGGAAGTGTCGCCTGTGTTCACCATATCTATCGACAGATCTGCACCAAAGGAGGCTGCGATGAATGACTGATTGGATGCAAACAGACCATACTGCGTGACAGTGGGGGTGCCTGCAGGCGTTTTCAACCATACGAACCCTGTTTTTCCTACCAAGTTACCTATTGCAGGGTCGATGTTAAACGAGGCTCCAAAGCCGGGACCTGTTGCTGGATCAGTTGGCTGCCAACTCAAGGTGAAATCCCCGGCACTACCTGCTACCGTGCTGGTCCCGAAGCTAACCCATCCGTTGTCGGACAGGAATGTTTGCATTTGAGCGTCGCTGTTCACCGCTGCCAGCGCTGTCGTAATGGCTGAAGTAGAAGTAAAGGCGGATGATCTGTAAAAGACACCGAAATCGACCAGCGTATTATCTGGAAGAGTTGTTGTGAGATTTTGCAACTTGTTTCCACCAAAAAAGCCACCCACGGTCAACTGGATTGTCGCCGCCTTTACGGATGACCAACTAGCGATGGTCATCAATGCTAACATACAGACTTTTTTCATTTGATTGTCCTACTTGGTTAGGTCTTTAGTTTTTAGGGGTATTTGCTGACTCTTAAGGATTGTAAGCAGGCGCAATGGTCACAACCGTATCGGCAGTGCCGGCAGGAGTTACGAGGATTGACGTAAACTTAGGAATCGCGGGGTTAACTCTTGAGCTACCAGAATATGCGCTCGGTCCGGACGCGTGGGTTGAGCCGCCGATTTTATATGAGGCAAATGCACGTGCTGAAGTGCTCCAGAGAGCGTACTGATCTGCCGTGCTTGGAACCCCAGTGCCACGCGTCGGGGAGGTAGCAGGGATCGTTGCAGCTGTGAAGGTGGTGTCAAAAACGCTAGGGTTTGCTAGAAGCGTCTTTTTGCCGTTTGCAGGGACAACCAACCGGGTGCGAGCCGTCCGGAAATCACCAGAAGCGTTGAAAGCAAACTGCGTTGCCTTCCTATTCACAACCACAAAGCCTTTGCCCAAACCCAAGGGGGCATGATTTCTGCTAGCCGACCCTGAGCTTGCTTTCCAGTTATATGCTCCTCCGAGAACGTTAATGAAGAACGTGGTTAAACCGCCCGTTGTACTATCCAGCAACTGAACCTGTGCATTCACACCAGTTGAAGTAGAGGTCAATCCGCTACCAAAGGGATTGCTTGAGCTAGCAGCACCGAACAAGGAAGCCAATGTCCAAGCCTTACGAACGGCAAATTTCGATCCACTTGCAATACTAATGCTGGAAGGAAGAACCCCTTTCACCGTGATCGATGTGTCACCCGATCCACCCACTGCTTCCATGATCAATCCGATGGCAGGGCCGTCCTGAATTTCGACAATGTACCAGGCATCGACATTTTCATCTGCATTAGTGAAGGATGGGAAAGAGGCCGAAGAAGAATCTTTCACAACGGTGAACACGGTGTTGCTTCCGCTGGTAGCAGCAGAGGTTACGGTACCAAAAAACTCCACAGGGCGGGCATAGGGAGTTCCCAAGACCGCAGTGGTGCTCGCAGGGACCGTGACTTGAGTGATTCCGACTGGGTCGGCCAAGCCTGCACGGGAATTCTCAACGAGGGTTAAGACGAGCAGGGGAATAAGTCCTGCGGCTACGATGGTACGAGAGATGTTAGTTTTGCTTTTCATATACGATGTGTCCTCCTTGGTGGTTTTAGTAGTTGTTTTGATTGCGTTGAAATTGGATTTCTTACACATGATGTAAAACCTGCTCGCTTATTGTTTTTTTTCAACGGGTTTATTGTTACGTTTTGGTGACAGATTTAGAGCACTTAATCTGATTATCAATGATTTACAGAAATTGATAACCGTTTGACACAATTTTGACATAAGAATTGCGGTGGAAAATATGATTGAAACGTAATTCCAAACGAGAGTTCGGATTGGATCTAAAATTTAGAACGGTTGAATCCGAAAGCACAGAATGTGACGATTTCGTGACAGTTACCGTCCCCCCTAGCGAAGCGCCTCAACTGGTGCTTTATATATCCAGATGGGAGCCATGACTTCATTCTTTCACTTGCAAGTCCAACCAAGGTCCTTGGGTGTCCTAGGTGCTGTACTATCTCTTTTTTGGATATCCAACCCGGATTCAGTCCGATCCGATACGCTTTCCATCTATTTTCCCCCTGCCCTCGAGAAGGACACTGGCTTTCAAACTTCGACCGGAGGATCCCTCGAGGGTTTTGTCGTCCGTGCGGGTGCCTTGACTGGCACTGCCAGCCAGCTCATCAGCAACCTTGCGGGTAAAACAACCTCTACCGACATCCTAGACTCAATTAACTCTTCTTTTTTGGAATACAGTTCTTTTTCCATGCTAGATGCATACTTGAGTGACCCCACCCAAGCCGTCCGCTCACTTGAGGGATCGATGAACAGCGCCAACTTCAAAGGAAAGGATATCTATCTCCTTTTTTACAACAACGCGACCGCAAGTGTGGCGAACGAGATAGGAATCTTTCGGATGGCGAATCGGGAGGATAATCAGGATGGGGCCACCGGTATTTTCCCGACTGGCAACAATGCAACTGGGGGGAGGGAATCAATCTTCAGTTTTGCAGATCCCGAGGGTATCTTGGGACCCGAATCATATCTGAACCTTTTAATCGGCCAATATGACAAGCTTAATGACCGGTTTACCCTAGGCACACTCTCCGGGGGCATCGGACAGATTACGAGTCCTCTCAACGTCACGAACAATTCTGGGACCGCTTTCAACTACCAGATAACTGCAAACAATGGTGCAAACCGCTACTTTGCCACAACCAATACCAGCTCCACAGATCTGCTCACTACTACTCTTCCCTCTTGGGCTTCAGTAAATACCAACACGGGGGTGATTAACTTTACGACTAATTCAGTGCCTGGGGACTATGCCATTCGTTTGGTCGCATCCAACAGCCTGACTGCATCTGTGGCAACTAACACCTTAAACCTGGTGCTTCAGCGCGCCACGCTAACCTTTACCACAACCACCAATCAGATCACCGCCACGGCAGGGGTTGCGATCACCCCCTTTACCTTTATTGCGACCCCGGGGACGAATTCGTACAGCGTTGCAACAGGCAATCTGTTTGGGCTGACTCTTGCGACCAACGGGACCCTTTATGGGATTCCTAACAGCGCGGGAACAAACAATGTTTCGGTTCGGGCGTCTTCCGGCGACCTAAGTGCAACAACGACTTTTAATTTGGCAGTGGCTAGTCCTACCATTTCCGTTCCGAGCGGAGAACTGACGACTGCAGGACAGATTCTCACCACGGCGGGCACCAGCAGAACCATCACGATCAACAAACCTTCTGACTTCACAAGCCTAAGCGGAAGCATAGTCCCAACTTACACTGGAGTTAGCTTTGACGGGGAGAATTTGGTTGTGAGCGCCACAGCCCCGCCCCTGCCAAAAGGAACCGACCACGTGGATCTAACCTTGACCTCAAGCCGATTGGTGGACGGCTCGACCGTCTCTGCTTCTACGACTGTGCCGTTGCGAATCGTTGCGCCGGTCCCGGAAAATAGTCTTCGTTTCATCGAGAGTTTCACTGATGCCAATGCCAATCAGATTTATGATTTGGGCGAAACCTACGTTGATAGTGTCTTTAATGGCAACTACGATTCAAGCATCGCGAGCAGTAGCTTGGAGGTTTTTGTGGGCGAAGCTTACTCTATTTACTTCAGCACCAGTGCCTCGAGCGTCTGCCCCCTACAAGACTTCTCCGTATCCGGGCTGCCGCCCGGTCTTCAGCTGCAAAGCGTGAATGGGCGTGGCGGAAACAGAATCGATGGGACCAACACCAGCACGACGGCACCGTCGGAATACACTGTAACGCTAGTGGCAGATACCTCGCGTTTCTACGAGGGTGGAGGAAAACGGACATTCACGATTACGTTCCGGCTTCAAATTAAAGATGCCCCCTACTTTTCTACTTTAACCAGCCGTTTGCTTGGGGCCCAAGGAAAATACCTCAAATTCAATCTTTCAGCTCTTAACAACCCCTTCAAGTATGAGGCTGCAAATCTACCTGGTTGGCTGTCCCTGAACTCGAATCAAGGTCAATGGATTTTGGAAGGAACCCCCACCAGTGCGGGAATTCTTACTATTCCTGTTACGGCCTACAATTCCTTTCGCCCTGGGTCGGCCAATCCCTCCGATTGGAACCCTGGCTATGGGACACTCATCATCCATGTTGCGGGAAGTCGTCCCAACAATGTGGCTCTCACCGGAGCTAATAACCTTAAAGTCGGACTGCCCGCCAGTTTTTATCTTGTGCCCGGTGGAGCCGAAGGAGCCGGAGTACGGGTGAATGTCACTGGGTTACCCCCCGGACTGGTGGTAAATAGAACCACCAGTCAAGTAACAGGAACGCCAACGGCTAAAGGCACCTATCCGATGGTCATTTACGTTCAAAACGGAAAAGGTTTCGTCAAACAAGCAATGACTCTAACAGTAGGACAATGAGGACTTATTCAATGAAAAGAAGCCTGCTGCAGAAGATTCTGTTCGTATCTATCGCTCTATCGGCTTTCGTTGGCCCCCTTTCCAGGGTGGTGCAAGCAGAGGATGGCATTCCGTACCTACTGACAACCCTCAACCGTTTGGAATTAGTTGGATTTCCAGTACACCAACCCGCAGTTGATTCCGGAATTGTCAGCTCCATATCTGGATCAGTAATTAGCTGGAGACCCGATTTCCAAGATACGACTTTTGGGACGTCCTTGGCAACTGCTGGAGAATACTATACCGAAGTGGTCGGCCCATCGAATCATCCATGGCTGGGCCACCGATTTGAACTGGACGAAGTAGCCACCCGAACTCGTTCGGACAATGGACTGGTCGTGACCAACTCACCGTTCAATACCCTTGGCATGCCCGATCAAACCTTGGCGGGAGCGCAATTGGAGGTTCGCCGCCACTTGACCGTAGATGGGCTGTGGGGGGAATCGGTTCGAAACCGCATCCTTTTTGGCGGGGAAAAAGCAGGGACATTCTCTTTCGCCGTAAATGTTCCGCAAAGTGTTGGGGGAGTGCGAACGATAATCCCGACTTTAGATCAATCAGGGAACTTAAGCTGGCGAGCTTCTGATTCACCAACCGCCCAGACTCCGCCAATTTTCATCATTCCTCCTGGCACATCTGTGGGAATTGCTTTTGGGGAGCGTCGTGGCTCCTCTTTAGGCCTTACGGGGTTCACGAGAACTTGGCCAACGGCAACTCCTCTTCAAGCTGGAGTCAACCTGTTGTCTTACCCATACAGTTCAGACCTGCGCCTTGGGATTGATTGGGGTACGCCAGCGGATGGATTCAAAGGCCTCGCGAACCCCTTACCCAATCAGGATAGAATTGAAATTTTGGAGGGAACCGCAAGACGTTGTTATGCCCCGGAGCTTCAATCGAATGGCAGACTCCGTTGGCGTCTTTTGGACCCCATTTACATCTCGAAACGCTGGGCAAATCCTCCCTCCTATTTGGATCGAATTCCTGTTGGACAAGGATTCCTTCTTCGAAAAAATAAGGCGGATCCTAAGCACTTTTTCCACCCCCCCCAACCTTAAGCCTATTTTGGAACTAGAAGCGGGTGTTGTGACATTTCGATGTCTATTCACACGTTCTTTTTTCTTTCTCTGTTAGGAACTTGAAGCTTCTATCCTGCATTTCAGCCTCACCCCATGTGCCGATGGGGTGTGTTTCTTTTTGCCGCTCTACTCACAGCTATATCTGTGCGTGCCGATGATTTAGCCAATCCTCACCCTCTCTCCAAGCCCCCCTCCCTTTTGACCGATTCGAATGCGGAACTGGTGGACCAACCTATTCCAGGAACAAAACCAGTGGGTCAAAATCCCGAAAGCGGGAATTTATCCAACCTCAGTGACGAGGCCAACCCGCTTACACCATTTTATGTTCGAACAGGGATCGGTCTCAGCTTTGTTACTTCCGTTGACTATCCCGACTTTGGCATCAGCGGAGACGTTCCGATGCAACCTGGCTTTGCTACCGGAGTAATGTTCGGCGCCCAGTTTCACGACAACATCGCTTTCGAGATCGAGGGAGGCCTGCTTTACAACTCGGTCTACCAAAATCAGTTGACTGGGATCAGTGCCACCGACATGACTCAGGTCACCAACGTCCAGCTCTTTCAGGTGCCGATGATGGGAAATTTTGTTTTTCGGACCGACCCATTAGCCGGTTCGAAAATTCGACTTGTGGCCGGTGGTGGCGCAGGAGGAATTTTCCGCCAAGTGTTTATTACGGGCGGGCCAAATGACAATACCCGCAGCCAAACTCTTTCCGCCTTCCAAGGGTTTGGCGGCATTCAGATCAACCCTGGAGAGCCGGACCTTATGGTGGATGTTCAGTTTCGCTACCTGGATTCCCTCGCCGGACAGTCAGTTCCTTCAATGTCGATTATGGGGACGGTGACGATTCGCTTTTGAGCCAAGGTGTGAATGTATGAAGGTGAGAAAGTGCGAATGTAACAAGGTGCAACCGAATTTGGGTTTCCCATCCCTTTGTGCCCGTAGCGGACGTAGCGTGAGATGAAAATGATACCTCACGCAAAGGTCGCCAAGGACGCGAATTGGATTTTTGATTTTGGATTTTGGATTTTGGATTGTGCGGCAAAGGGGTTCAGGTTTTGCAAGTCGGGCGTACTGATCATGGTGTTTTTTTGTGGGTCGAATCTTTTTGCCCAGCGATTGTCCCTGACCGACGTGCAGGCGCAGCCGGTCACGGGTCCAGGGCCAGGATTGCGGATTGCTCTCGGTGGCACGGTCAATTCCGACATGGCGGTCGCCCAGCGGGATTCTCGGGATTATCCGCAGACGAACATTAATCCCCTCTTCGCGACATCGGTTCCGTTCAATGGAACGATCAGTTATGAGTCGATCGGCTTCAACCCAGGCTTCCGTTTCGACTTCGCCCCAGGTTATCGCCTGAACGAATGGATCAATTTCGAGTTTGAGACCGGGTGTATTTATAACACGGTGGAGTCATACACGATCACAGGAAATGGGACTTTCACGGGGGTTGGTGGAAATCCTAATCTCAATGGAACGATGAAGCTGGATGCGGAAGGATATCTCTTACAGGTGCCGCTGATGGTAAACGTCGAGTTTTCTTATCCGATCGGGGACGGGTGGCGACCCTTTGTCGGTGCAGGCGGAGGAGGCATGTTTCAAAAGCTCACTGTCAGCACGATATCGGGCACGATCAACTATCAGGGGGATTTCAATCAGTCGAACTTCATGGGGGCGTGGGAAGCGTTTCTCGGATGCGGATATCAGGTGGCGCCGGGATTCGATGTGTCGATCGCATACAGGGTGGACGGGGTGCTCAGTCCCGATTTTGGGGGCTACACGATGCAGAATTTTTACACCCAAGCGGTCGAATTTGAGATGAATTGGAGGTTTTGACTAGGGGGATTCCGGGGAGCACGTTGCTCACGCAAAGGCCGCTAAGGGCGGAAAGGATTTTTTAAAGACAATGCTGATGACCCACGTAGCGTCCTTGGCGACCGTGGCGTGAGGTTTGGGATGTTGAGCCCAAATTTATTTTTCGGTCAGGGGGTTCCAGACGCGACGGAAGCCGATCGACTGGAAATCCTTACCATTGGTTGTGGCAAATTCCTCGACACGAAAGTGCCGAAGGGTGAGGCCTAGTCGCAGATCAATGATCCGGCGAAAAGGAAAGTTTTTTTGCTTGGCGAGACGCCAAGCTTCTCCCATTACGGGGGCAGACTCCACCATACGCCAGTTTCTATTCCTCCGAAGTCGATCGCAAAAGTCCCACGATTCGGTCGAGGAGAGCGGATTTGGAAAGATCTTTTGATTACAGAGTTTGAGGAAAACCTCGACGAGCATCAGCTCACAAATTACCACGTCTTTTCGCTGAGCCGTTTCTTCCAAAAACGCGCGAGCTTGAGGCGAGTCCGTGGAATCTGCGTTGGCCGCGTGAACCACAATGTTTGTGTCGAAACTGATCACGTAGAATCGCGGGAGGCCAGCGTCCAATCCTTCTCCAAAAGCCTCACACGACCCAAACGCTTGGCCGAGGGTAGGCTCCAGCCTTCACCTGGAGCCCTTCCAGGAGGATACCCTTGAACCGCAATCTCGAGGCCGCGGCGGACAACCTCCGCAAAACTCATCTCCTGCTCTACCGCCACTCTCTTAGCCTCACGGTAAAGATGGTCAGGGAACTGAACTTGCGTTTTTACCATGATGGTAATTTGCCACTACTAAGAGCAAAGTCAAGGCTGCCATGCTACGCTCAGTCTCGGCTAGCTCGCTGAGCTTCGCAGGGTTCGCAGACTCAGGGATTAAGGGGTTCAGGGGTTAAGGAGGAATGCCCACGGAGGGCAATTTTTGATGTTGAATTTTCCCGCGGTTGCGGGACCCGCTGACGCAGGGATTTTTAAAAGAAAAAGGCAACGACCTACGTAGCGCCCTGGCGAACGTGGCGTGAAGTTCAGGATTACTCACGCAGTGGACGCGAAGGACGGAAAGGATTGCTGAAAGACAATGCTGATGACCTACGTAGCGTCCATGGCGAACGTGGCGTGAGGCTCAGGATTGCTCACGCAATGGACGCAAAGGACGGAAAGGTTTGTGAAAGACAATGCTGATGACCTACGTATCGCTCATGGCGACCGTGGCGTGAGGCGCAGAATTGCTCAGGTCCAGACATTGTTATCAAAACTTATTCTTACCTAGTTGGCATGAACTCTGAATTGTCACACTAGACATCTCGCCTTGGCATGTAGTGATTTCATTCTTAGGTAGATGCGCTGTTTCATGCTTATTTTAGGTAGTGCCTATTTTCTGACTGCTTTTTGCGCCCATAGCCAAGAGTCGACTGGCCGGCTTTCAGTGGCACCCGTAGCAACCGCGCCTGTCGCTTCCCCTGCCCCAGCAACTACACCCGCACCCACTCCAACGCAGCAACCTGTCGCAAAAGCGCCGGAGCCTACGTCGAATGTGGTGGATGCTCCTCTTCCAGAAATTGCCAATCAGCCCAAGGTCATCACTCCATCGCAGGCCTCGAGCTCCGATGGCCCAAAAGGCCCGCGGGACGGTCATTGGTATGTGGGTGCAAGTGCGGGAGCTAGCCTTCAGCAGTTTCAAAGTGAAGGGACCGTTACAGCTGTGGGCTATCCCTCTTTGGAAGCAGATTCCAATTCTAGGATCGGATTGGTTCTCTCTGGAAAAGTCGGATACGAATTCGCAACCCGGGACGTTCAACTTGCTTTTGGGGGCCCCATTCCTATGAAAACCGCACTCGAATTTGACATGACTTACTTTGCCTATCGCTTAAAGCAACCCGTTAACGCAACTGGAGGCGGAAATGTCCTCGGATATGAAAACGGGCAAATGTCGGGTTGGGTCCCCTGTTTGAATGGTCTGATTAAGTTCGAAGAATTGCCAGTGGTTCCTTACTTTGGCGGTGGCATCGGAGCGGGCATTTTAAACTGCAACAGCCATGTCCTTAATTACGACCAAAGTGGTGTTCAGGTCGTCACGGCTGACACCAATGCCACTAACACCGTTCTAGCTCTCCAAGCCATCGTGGGGCTTGAAAGACACTTGACCGACCAATTGAGAATTTTTGTGGAGTACAAATTCCTAGGCCTGATGGACGTCCAATTTGCATACGGAAATAACAGTGCTGTCACCAATCCTGGGAACGGAGGATCCAACTCCTCAAATAATTACCTGGCACAGCAAATTGTTGAAGCAGGACTGAAGTGGGATTTCTAAGAATGAAGTTCCCTCCTTTGCTCTTTTTGGCTTCTCTTTTCTTTTTTTGGAATACTGCCCCTAAGCTTTTCTCCCAAACGAATGCCCCAGCTTCAACTAATGCGCCTACCCCAGCCGCCCCCGCGATGAAGGTTACAAGTGAGACTGCCCCCATCATCGAGGCTACCCGCGAAACGTTAACCAAATGGGTTGAAACCAAGCAGCTAATCTCCAAAGAGAAATCAGAATGGGCTTCCGGCAAGGACATCCTGGAAGATCGCGTCCGCCTAGCCGAAGCTGAAACCACTACCGTCCGCGATAAGTTGAAGGAAATCTCTACTGCCGTAGCGGAAGCCCAGAAGAAGCGGGACGAGTTAGCCGCCCAAAACGACAAACTCAAAGCCACGGCAGAAAAATCGAAAGCCATGGTGATCGCTGCCGAGAAGAAACTTCGGCCTTTCCTCCCCCAACTGCCCGAGCCTTTGCGAGAAAAGCTCAAGCCGATCATTGCTCGGTTCCCCGAAGACTCGGAAAAGTCGACCGCTTCCATGGCGGAACGCCTGCAAAACGTGTTGGGCATTCTCGATCAAGCCAGCGCTTTTAACTCCACCGTGGCCAGCGTGAAGGAGCTTCGTACCTTCCCCGATGGCACCCGCGCCGAGGTCACCACCGTTTATCTCGGCCTCAGCCAAGCGTACTACACCAACCGTGAAGGCACCTTGGCGGGGATCGGTCACCCTGGACCCGACGGTTGGGTCTGGAAGCCGGACAATGCCAACGGAAAGAAGATTCTCCTCGCGGTCCACATTCTTGAAGGAAAGGAAAAGGGGGCTACGTTTATAGATCTCCCAGTTAAAATCCAATGATTACAAATTTTCAGCGTTCGTCCTTACATTATCGACCGAGGGTGATTTCGAATTTCGGAATTCGGATTTCGAAAAGGATCCTCTCTAACCTGTTGCCTGCCGTGCTGATTGCTACCTTCAGCGCGTTCGCAGAGCAATTGTCCGATGCAAATGTCCAGCCCCGTGCCCCCAAAGCAGAGTTTGTTGCACCTCCATCGGCCCAACCTGCCGCCCCCGAGCCTGCTCCCGCTCCCTCCATCCTTCCAACTGCCCTACCTAAGGCGACTGATATTCTCGCCTCGGCCTCAACAAAAGCCCGGGCCGACTTGGACGCCGCCCTAAAGGAGCTGACCGCTACCCGGGAGAAGATTTCCTCCGAAAAACTGCCCCTCAGCAAAAAGCTTTCTTTGGCCGAGGACGACCTCGCCCTAGCCCGTAAAGAACTGGATCTCGCCCAACGTGCTCGGGACATGAAAAATCTCGATCAATCCTCCCTCAAAGCCGAAATCAAACAGCGCGAAGAGGAGAATACCTACATGCTCAACCTGCTGAACGAATTCGGCAGGAATTTCGGGGAAAAGAGCATTCATATTTCAGAGCGTTCAGGCCATCGCGAGAAACTCGACCTAGCCAAAGCCACCCACGAAAACAGCAACGCTTCCCACGAAGACAAGTACAAGGCCTCCTTCCGGGTCGTGGATGCCGCTCTCACCCGAATCGGCGACCTCCTCGGTGGCCACAGCTATCCAGGCGTGGCTCTGGATGCACAAGGCGGGCTGGTCGAAGGCAAGTTTGCCCAGATTGGACCGATGGTTCTCTTCTCCTCCGCAGATGGCGCAGTCGCAGGTTGGGCCTCCGAGGCCAAGGGATCGAAAGAAACGGTTCTCAAAGGTGCGGAGCACTCGAAAATCTTTGGCCCCGCCTTTGCCTCCCTGATGGCCGGAGGAGAAGCGGTCATCGCTTCCGACTTCACCATGGGCCAGGCCCTGAGAAATTACGGAAACAAAAATTCGATCATCCGTACTTTCATCCACGGCGGACCCATCATGTGGCCTCTCCTCTTTGCCGCCATTGTTGCCGCCGTTGTCTCCCTTGAACGCACGCTCTTTATTGTGTCTGAAAAACGGCGCCAAAATCCTGAGCAGGTTGAAAAGATTTTCACTTTGGTGGAAAGCGGCAACCAGCCAGCGGCTATCCAGGTCGCAAACGCGTCCACCGATTTCGTAGCTCGAGTCCTCGGCTTTGCTCTTGCCAACGCCAACCTTTCGATCGGCCAAGCCATTAGCAAGGCCAGTGCACTTGAGCTAAAACGCTTCAGTCGCGGCCTACCCATCCTCGACACCATCATCACCGCCGCCCCTCTCCTCGGACTGCTCGGCACGGTGACCGGTATGATGAACACCTTCAGTATGATGGGTGGGGATGAGCTGGGAGCCCCTGCCGCCATCACAGGTGGTATCGCCGAAGGCTTGATCGCCACCGCCTTCGGTCTTCTCGTCGCCATCACCTGCTTGTTCCCAAACAACTACCTCAATGCCCGAATCGAATCGGCCCAGCATGAAATGGAAGATGCGGGTCGCCGACTCGAACTGATGCTCATGGCAGAAAAAGCCTTCGAAAGGGCCAGCCACTCCCACGGGGGGGATCATGGAAATCCTCCTCCACCCCCACGTTCGACTCCGCCCTCTCCTCCCCCTGTGCCATCTGCGCCCATAGCTAGGATGCCCGTGGTGCCGCCCAGCTCGGTCACACCTCCCAAATCTCCCGCCCCTTCTCTTCCCTCAACCCCGCCTGCTGCCCCGCGGATTCAGGCTAAGC
>Ga0114972_10001114_pt1 | contig 20245 bp, 13 predicted proteins | sample M_140807_EF_Meta_FD_87354 | JGI IMG/M metagenome (GOLD analysis project Ga0114972, IMG submission 87354) | Freshwater microbial communities from Lake Montjoie, Canada to study carbon cycling - M_140807_EF_MetaG | ecosystem: Environmental > Aquatic > Freshwater > Lake | place: Lake Montjoie...
AGCAATCGGTGATAAGCGTAAGCAATCGGTGATAAGCGTAAGCAATCGGTGATAAGCGTAAGCAATCGGTGATAAGCGTAAGCAATCGGTGATAAGCGTAAGCGACCGTCCGATAGGACGAATGTAAATACCCTTCTACAAGTAGGGTATAAGCGTAAGCAATCGGTGATAAGCGTAAGCGACCGTCCGATAGAACGAAGGTAAATACCCTTCCACAATGTAGGGTATAAGCGTAAGCAATCGGTGATAATAGAGATACCCTTCCAAAATTGATTTAAATATTTAAATATTATGTCATATAAAGACATATTCTATATGACATCCGCATCAAACCGTATTCTCTCGATTTATAAATCCCGTAATACCATTCTCGAATTATTGTCCTATAGAGGTTATGATACATCGGGCTATACCGGATTTAGTATAAATGAAATCGACGCCATGTTCTCGAATTCCCAGCTTGATATGCTAGTATCCGAAGAGGGGGGAAAAGGGGAAGGGGAAGGAGGGAAAGGGGAAGGGCGCAAGGTCTACGTCAAATACTATCTCCAATCCAAACAAATCCGGCCCACGAATTTGGACGAAATCATAGAGGATCTCTATTTGATCGACTCGGTATTGACCAAACAGGATACTTTAGTCGTCATTGTGAATGAAGAACCCAACGACACGATAATGAATAAAATCAAATATCTATATGACCACGATGGCATTTTCGTCGTAATTCATCATATAAAGCGTCTCCAATTCAATATTTTAAAACATACATTAGTTCCCAAGCTAACCATTTTAGGGGATTTGGAGAAGGACGAATTATATAAGCGATATAGTTTACAGAGCGATAAGAATCTCCCGGAAATCTCCCGTTTCGACCCACAGGCATTGGCCGTCATGCTTCGCCCGGGCCAAATCTGCCGACTGGAGCGTAAGAGCGCGACTGCATTATCGAAAGATTATTATCGTATTTGTATATAATATATGAGTCGATTCCAAGAAAAATCAGAAACAATATATGTAGGATATGACCCAGGGGATTTGAATAACTATTTGGCCGCAGTTAACACAGATACAGATCTAAACTGTTCTGCGAATGGTGCCAAATATAATTCAATAAATAATGGATTCAACCCCGCTATAGTACCGACTTTTAAACAGGGGGATAAAATAACGCCTTCAGCGCCTTTTTTTGGCCCCAACGGCCTTTCTTTGAATTTGGATATATATGGAAATCTTTCTCTCCAACAAACCTCTAAAAATTTGGTAATAGGTAATTTATGGTCGACAGGATGTAATTCGTCAGATGCACTAAGTGATTCAAAATTTACATTACAAGAACCATATAGATGTTCGAATGGGAATATAATAGATAGTACAACGAATAAGAATATTTTAAACCCCTATTGCAAATTAGATACATCAGGGAATCTAGTATGTTATGGGTGTACTATAGCGAGTGGTAAATCAATACCCTATATGACATTTGGTAATAAGTCAAGTGATATTAATTCAAAGTTAATTATTAATGGGAATTTAACTCTGAATGGAGGGTCAGATAATAATATAATTGGTAACTTGACGATTCTAGATTCAAATAATAAAATAATAAATACATCCATTAAACCAGCAGATAAGGTATTATTGACCGATTTACCAACAAATTTTATGAAAACAGAACAATGTAAAAATGCATATAGCGCACAAGAACTAATCGCACAATACGACGACCATATAGCCGCCACTCAGATGATGGGCGACTCCGAGGTCGCATACGATGTCCAATATACGAATCTAATTAATCTAACTCTAGGCATTTGTATTACACTAGGTTATATTTATTATCTTTATAAGAAAAAATAGATAAAAAGAAAATAAACCGATTCATATAGTATATGAGTCGATTTCAAGACGTGTCAGATAGAATATATATAGGATTCGACAAAGGGGATTTGACCGCATATTCTGACGCGGCATCGCAGGATGCGAATTGCAGAACAGAATCATCTCTATATGACGCAATCAACCAGGAATTCAATCCGGCCTTAAACACCACATTTAAACAGGGGTCGAAAATCACGCCTACTTCGCCTTTTAATGGACCGAATGGCCTATCCCTCCAATTGACCGACCAAGGGAATCTCTATTTGGCGAAATATAATGAGACGACAAATATGAATGATACAGTATGGTCGGGTGCTACGAATATTTTTAAATTGAATAGTGATATTTTTAGTGATACAAATGGAAATATTACAGATAAGTCATCAAAAAATAATATTTTAAACCCCTATTGTGAATTAGATACATCGGGGAATCTAGTATGTTATGGGTGTACTATAGCGAGTGGTAAGCCAATACCCTATATGACATTTATGAATACTACTTCGCCAGGGTCATATAGTAGTGGTTTAAATTTGATTATAGATGGGTCTTACGCGGTACCTATATCTAGTACTGGTTCTGGAAATTCGATATCTGGTAATCTTACTATTATATCGGGTGTTAATGGTGGTAATATTATTAGTTCTACCATTGAGAATAAAGATTATGTATATTTAAAAAATCTTCAACCTATATTTGATAAGGCTGAAGAATGTAAAAATGCGTCCGATGCGACAGTATTATCCACAGATTATTTCGCCCATTTAGCAGCAGAACAATTAAATATAGATTCTGGAATATCACATAGCCATCAATATATGAATGCTATTAATCTAACTGTAGGAATTTTTTTAACCGCGGGATATATTTACTATTTGAGTAGAAAAAAATAAAATTCTAATATAAATAATGCCACCAACAACAATAAACGATATTAATTTAAAACAGTTTTATATATATGATTCTTTAAAGAGTCCCACTATATCAACTGCTATGGAAAAAATTGATAGTAGTAGTTTTTCCACATATGAAAATCCAATAAGTAGTGGGAAAAATAGTATGGATTCATCAGGCGTAGGATTTTCATATATTTCAACGAATCCTTCGAATGATCTTTCAAAAGGTTATGTTAAGAAAGGTCCATTTGATTTATTTGATTTAAATTCAGAATTATCAAATAGATATAATAAATTAATTGCAGCACTAGATATATTACAAAGGTGTGATCGTATTACAAAATATATTATAACTAATAATCAATCTGTAACTTATGCTAATAATGGTTATTTTTATCCAAACCCTACACAAAGTGGTGATCCGAATTATATTAAATTTACGAATGATATGAGTGGATGTAGTGCATTTAATTCTGATTTTATAATTAATCATACTGGAGGCTCCAATGATTCTTTTCCAACTACAGTAAATGGTAATATTTTTAAAAAATATATGTATACTCAAAATGCTAATACAGATAAAAATTTAGAACCAGATGATAATATCGCAAATACAAATATTGGAATAAAATTTTATCCAAAATTTGCAAGTGAACATATAGAATTTGATAATAAAGATATAGGTCAAATGGTAGGAGATATCAAAAATTTAATGCAGAATTATAGTATGATTTTAAAATATTATAGTGGTACACCACTGGATAAACAGATTGACAATGCTCCAGATTACAATATGAGTAAATTACAACAAATACAAAGCAATAACGTAAATTTAAGACAAGAACTCGATCAAAAGGTCCAGTACATCCTAGCAGGAAAAGATACGATAAAAAATGCAAATAATGAAACAAGATACTATATGGATTCGACTATATATGCGAATATAATGTGGTCTATTTTAGCAACTAGCCTGATATATTTCGTTTTAGTAAAAATATAAAGATAGTAAGGAAATAGTTAGAAAATATATCATTATAAATATAATAATATATTATGTCAACACAACAAACTCAAACCCCAGATGGGTTAATGGCATCATATGATAAATATTTATCATTGAAACCCAAGCCCGTTGTTATTAATCGTTATATGCCAGATATAAATGCAATAAAGAGTGAAGGTATAGGTCATATAGTACAACCTATATTTGCAGAAGAGAGTGATAATGTATTTAAGAGACTATCCATGATTCCAGGTACTCATACTGCGGAAACATGTGCATTAAATGCCGGACTTATTTATGCGAATCAAGAATACGAAAAACAAAGTAAAATAAAAACGGAGGGGATTACCGATGAAGAAGGACTATATCTAGAAGTATACAATGGCTATTTCGCAGATAATATGGACTTTTTCAATACAAATACACCTATGTATACTGGTATAGCTACACAATTCAATTCTATATCAAGTATGACAAATCAAACTGTAAATACAAGTGGAATGTATTCTATAAGACTAACTGGTCATATAATATTCGATGTACAGGGTGTATGGAAATTTTTTATGACGAGTGATGATTCAAGCCGCGCATGGATTGGCGATACAGCATTGGATGCAACGATAACACCTACAATGAAGGGGGATAATTCGGGAGATCACGGAATGAGAATGGCATCATTTAGTTATAATGTAACATCGAGTAATATAGGTAAAGAAATACCTATAAAAATGGTAATGGGTAATAGAGTAGGAGGTTCTGGGTTCATATTCCAATACCTACATCCTAATTACGGGAGTACATATATTCAAAATTCGTCATATAAAATGGTTACATATCCATATAATAAGGTTACATATCTACGAGTACATAGAAAGGGTGGTATTCCAACTTATAATAGAGTTTATTATGCATTGATAGGCGATCCAAGCACGAATACATTATCGTGTGGTATCTATGGTGATCCTCATATAGAAACAATTAATCAAGGATTCCCTACGTCTACGATTTCATATGCGGATTATGACTATTTACATAAAAATATAAATAATGGTCAGGAGGTAGCCGCATGGAGACTAATTGTTCCTGAAACGTCATATTTATTGAGTTCAACAAATAGCGTATATATCGCGGATAGTTATAGGACAAATACAAAATTAAATATGAGTATTTCTCCAGGGAATTTAGTTCTAAAAAATGATACATATGGTGAAATTCCTATTTCATTTAATAATAATAATATTTATATAGAGGCAAATTTAAATTTTCATAATACGAATTACCAACTAACAGATGATGAAGCACGACAATATATAAATAATTATCCTGACCTAAAAGAAAAATTTGGAACAAATTTATCTGGCGCAAAAGCACATTATCAATCAACGGGTTTGAATGAAGGACGCGTATATACAAATAAATTTACCGCATCCATCGATTCAAACGGATGTTTTTTTGTTAAAGATACAGCGGGTCAAGGGAATGTGATATGGTCACTACATCAAATACCAGGAACATCAGATTCGTTTAGTAAAACACAAACTGGAACGCAACGCTTATCGAAAAGTACTTTTGCGAAAATAAAGAAAGATGCGGTTACAAATATAAAATGGAAAAATTTGAAAACTTCGTTATCTGCACCGGATACATTATTTACAGGACTAGATATGGGACAAAAACTAACTGTAAATGGTGCAAATGGTGGTATAAAATGTTTAATTGATACTACTGGAAAATATAAAATACAAATGAGTGAAGATGGTAATTTGGTTTTCGTTATTACAACAAATATAGAACCAAGAACATTCACGGAAAAAGATCAGACATATACATTTACTACATATGAGGATAATATGATTTATTTAAATAATGTTAGCGCTCCAAGTGTAATGGGTAAAACTTTTGCATTAGAAGATGTTAGTGGAGGTAAAGAGTTAAGACAAGTAGATACAACAAGCCCATTTTTTTCATATGTAAATGATCCTATGACGGATGTCGATAGATATACGAAATATGATACTATGTATCCAACAGGAATAAATATAAGCAATGACCCGCAAATATCGACGGAAGATTGTGCGAATAAATGTACTCCAAAATCAGATTGCAAGTTTTATTATTCATATAACTATGGAGGAAAAGATTATTGTAAAACATCGGGTGAAAATGATATTATAACATTTGCCACAAAGAGTGATAGTGCATTGAATAGTTCTACTTTATATGTGAAAAATCCGGATTTATTATATAGTAAGACTACTGCAGATAGATATAATCCAGAGAATAAAATGCAGAATGTAACAGCAGGAAGTAATAAGGATTATACACCAAATCTATATTCTATATCCTCTATGTCATATAGTTTGAATGGCGAAGATCAAATCATAGATAGTTCAAAATATAACTATTATTCCAGTTGGCAAAATACTCTTATACAAAAAATTCCCGAAGGTTCGGCATCTAGTGGTTTAATAGGTGAAACGACTTTATTCACACAGAATGTGGATGAATTGAAACAAAGTATGATGATGGATAATAAGGATCAACCTTTAAAATTAGAAGATATAAAAATATCAGGAGAGAAACCCCCCCCAAACTATGCCAGTGGTGATGGAGGAGGTGGAGGAGGTGGTGGCGGAAATAGTGATAATAATGGCGTATCAAGACAAGTTGGATCACAAGGATTCACAAATATGGAAGGATTTGATAATGAAGCAGATAACGGAGATGATAAAAATGCGAATGGTAATAATACTGCATCGTCTATTTATACAGATTTTACTATCGCAGATTTTATAAATAACGGTGTAAATATAACAAAATATATAGAAGATGGTTTTATTATAAGTAGTCAATCGGTTCCTATTGGTGCGGTAAATATAGGTTCAGTAGGTACAATCGGTACAATGAGCTCGTTAGATATGAAAAGTCATGCGAAATCTTATTCAAATCCGAAATTAATAGATCTTATAGGACAAGATTTATTCTTTTATAATTTTCTAGGTGAAACTGCCAATAAAATAATAGCCGTTGGATCATATAACACAAATAGAAGTGATAAATACGGAAAAGCCGATATAGTCGCTGGAGATCTAGAAACGAATGGTACAAGTGTTAGCCATTTATTACTATCAAATCCTTCGCAACCATATAAAATATATACTCAAAATGAAGTAAGACCACAATGTAATTATTTGAGTTTTGATAATTTTACCCCGAAAATAGATGTCGAGGGGGATCATGCTTCAGGTATTACAATAAGTTTTTGGGTCAATATCACTTCTAATCTATCTGGTACGCGTATTCTAGATTTCGGTAATGGAATGTGGTCAAATAATATAATAATCGCAGTCGAAAACGACTATTTATATTTTACGGTTGTAAATAATGGCTATACATATACTCAACGTACTATAGGTAAAGGCATAAATTACGGAGACTGGCATCATATTTGTTGGACACTATCAACAGACGGAATATGGATGATTTATATAAATGGTGCGGTAAAAGATTATTGTTATACCGCTACACATGTCGATGAAAAAGCAATTAGTCCAAATAATGTATCTGGAAATGGTGCGACTTTTCCAAACCCAAAAATAACATTGAAAAATTGCTATATAGGAAAAAGTAATTGGTGGTGGGACCCCTATTTTGACGGAAGATTAAGTGAATTTCGTATATATAATGCATTAATATCAAAGGAAGAAATCGGTTATATTTACAATACGACAATAAAAAACTATAATACAAATGATATATTAACCGTAATAAATCGGGGAATATCTCTATTATGTTTTTTCAATTTAAAAAGTATATGGCATATAGGAGATCAAGAAAATTTATATACTTTATCTAGAAATGCAGATGGATCGTCTGGTGATATTAAATGGGGAAGTATTCAAATTTATAAGAGGGGGTATCCTGGAGTACCTGGGAAACCTGGATATCCAGAAATTCCTCAGATTGATTATAGACCCGGTGTAAAAGGACGTCCAAAAATAGAATATCAGCCATATAGATACTATTCTTGGTGGGGTCGAGATGGAAAATTTCATTGGTATAGTACAGGTCCAGTACGTTATCAACCGGCAATTGCGGATATTCCAAAAGTAGATTTTAGGGCAAAAGTTCCCGCGGTCCCTTCAGTACGCCCTATTGATCCTATTCCCGAAAAATTAGAAAAGGCCACTTCATATATCGTTGAAGATACTGATTGTAAATACAAATATTGTTATAAATTAGATGGCGAACATTTTGCTTCAATCACACCAATGACATTACCGAGTAATGGGGTCTCATTTTGCGTATGGGTAAGATTTGTACCACGTGCAAATAGTAATTGGGCACGAATCTTCGATTTCGGTAATGGGGAGAATAATGATAATATTGTAATGGCGGTATATAACGATAGTATTGCGATACATGTCCAAAATGGGAGTATGTCTGGTGGATGGAGGGATGATAAGGGAAAAGGTTCTTTCCAACAATTCCGGCCAGACTGGTATGGTGTATTAAAAAAATCAATCGAAAATCAACCTAAGATTACACCAATTGCGGATGATAAATGGCATCATTTAGTATGGACATTATCACCACCAGACTCAAAAGGAAATAGTCAATGGATAGTATATTTAGACAATGAAAAACAAGCCCTTTTACCTTCAACTGGGTTATATCCTATAACAAATACATTAAAAAAATGTTTTATAGGAAAAAGTAATTGGGTACAGGATCCATATTTGAAAGGTTCTATATCCGATTTTAGAATATATTCGAGGGTTTTATCTGATAGAGAAGTATCTACATTATATAAAATGAATACAGAAACAGAGGGTTTTAAGAATATAGAAGGATTTTCACTTTTAGGTAAAAATGTAACAGGTACTAGTTATAGCGAAGGGTTTGATACTTCTGCAACATTACCCCCAACTATACCATCATTTCAATATTATGACATAAAAAATGCAGGTTCAGATACAAATGAAAATATAGCAAGAACATATAAAAAAGCGGGATATACATTAACATTAGCACCTGGTACAAAAACTGATTTTACACTACATGACTTACAGAATAATATATATTCAGTAGGCGGTATTACAAAGGACTATAATAGATTATTAAGTGATATTTCAGGTAATTACAGAGATTTATCAAGTAATATCCATATGTTAATGGATTTATCAGACCAATTAATAGGGTCAAAATATGCTTTTAGACAAGGTGATATAGGTAATAATATAAATGATATCATAAACCCGTCAAATAATAGATCCACACAATTAGTATTAAAGGATGATGTTCAAGAACTAATTTTAAGAGAAAATACGATATATACAATAGGTGTTATAACGTGTGCAACGCTTTTGATATCTGCATTATTCATAAGTAGTCGTAAATAATATATATAAATAATATAAATTATGGACGAAAACTTATGGATAGCACAACAGACAAGATTAGTTGATATATATAATAGTGCGAATTTAGGTAGTGCCGGTGATTTCTTATCAATACAAGGTAATATAGCTGCGATTGCTGGGAATTTAACTACTGGTAAACAAGCATTGAATGAAGCATTAAATAGACAAAATATTACAACTAATATTGTAATGGCTGAAAAACAACGTTTACAGGATAAGAAGAATTCTGTAGATGTTGCTTATTCTAGTACACAGCGTATGATCGATTTAAATAGAAATTACCAAAAACGTACATGGGATTATACGAAAATCATTATTGTATGGATGGGTGTTTTAGCACTTTATTTGATTATGAATCTTTTGGTACAATATATACCAGTTATACCCTCTATATTAACGGATATTTTAGTACTTATTGCTGTAATTGCAGCGGCAATATATTCTTTTGTCATATATACAAATCTTCAGAATTTCAATAAAATATATTACGGACAAATCGATCCGGCCCCGCCATCTGTCAATTCAGACCAAGCCAGGAAAAATGCGATTGATTTATCGAATGCGGTGGCAATTCCTACACCAAGTGGTTTGACCACGAATCCTTCCGAATTGGCATGTTTGAAGAATGATTTATTTTATAAGACAGATAATAATGTAACAAAATGTTATAGTAATTGTAATGCAGCAAGTGGTTCATTTTTTGGTAGATGTGATAATGTTACTAATTCCTTAGAGGTCCCCATAACACAAGGTTTCCAAAATATACAAGCCAATGGCGAATATGAATTCAGTGATTATAGTACCGTATAATAAATATTATCATATATGAATATATTATAATATGCCTGGAACACTCGTACAGAATAATTTTAGCCAAGAATTACAAAATAATAAAGATAAATATTCGACGGATTATCAACAATCTGTCTATCAAGATATCGAAACCAATAAAATAATAAAAATATCGAGTTATTTATTTTGGGGCTTCTATACCATTCTCCTCTTATTATGTTATTTCTTATATGTAGAACCTACCATGTCATATAAAATAAAATTATTGATTATTGCCGCATTCGCACTATATCCTTTCTATATTTATTGGTTGGAAAGGGTTTTCTATTATATTGCGAAATATATCTATTGTATGATAACGGGAAAGGTTTTCACATGGTAGAAAAGCCACCGACCCTGATATTCTTCGGTGGTGTCTTTTGGGTCGATCTTCTTTTCGGGGGTGTCGGTATTAGCGTAAACGGTATTTTTTTCGTTTTATTCGCAGAAGTAGGTACTACAGTAGTTATCATTGGCTTAGAAGTCTTTTTCTTTGTCAAATAGCGAATAATCTCTTTACTAGAAGGTACGCCGAATGCATATTTGATAGCCTTTTTACTGCGTAATGATCTGCGGGAGGATACTTCTTTTTTATTTGGAATGGGTAATGATCTAGCTTTTCTAGATATCGGCTTATCCTCCTCTTCCGAGAACATATAAAGAAAACTATAGCGATTTAGTTTTAAATCGCGAACGCAATAGTCAAATAGAGAATTTTGATCTGAATCATATAATTCGGTAATTCTAGATAGGATTTCGCGATCTTTTGCATCGATTTCGGCCAAGATTTTTGTCATATAGGATTTGGTGGATTCGTATACTTCGGGGTTCTCACGTATTAGACGTCCTATATATTTATTGAGTCCTAATCTGGTTGGATTAAAATAGTCGTTTGGCATTTCATCGATCTCATCATTGATTACATAATATTTGATATCATTTAATCTGCTATATAATACAGGATCTAATTCTTCGAGTATATTTTCTACGAAAGCATAACATATACGGGGGTTTTTGGAATCGCGAATAAGGTGTTGGAAGAATAAATAGGGTGCTTTATGTGTCGGTACGTAGTATGGTTCTCCTCGGCCTCTACAATCGTCGTAATCCACGGCGAGTTGTTCGGGATCTATACATAGTTTGGTCTCGTATGATTTCAATAGCCAGGAGTATGCGGATAAATAGCATTGATTTATGTCATATAGATTGATTTCCTTTAGATCCAACGATATATTTGGCATGATTTTCATACATGCCTTCTCAAATTCTATATATGACATATCGCTGTCGCCTCCGCCGCTTTTGCCTCCGCCGCTATCGCTTCCGCCGCTATCGCTTCCGCCGCTATCGCTTCCGCCGCTATCGCTTCCGCCGCCAATTTGTTTGCCCTGTAAATAGGTCCAATAGAATGGTAAAAATCCTAGTGAGATTGCAAATAAGATAAGGATTATTATCATATATTTATTTGATTTATCGGTTTTTGGTTCGATCAAATATTTATTTAAAATAATATTGATATCATTTTTTTCTTCGTCCTCGATTAATTCGATTAATGTATGAATGGAGAAATATTTATTAAAAAAATCCGTGCGATTTAAATCTATAGAATTTAATACCTGTCTTATAGTAAAACGATCCATAGCAAAACGATCCTTTGAATCAATACCTGTAATATTTAAATCGAATTCACCTCCTGAAGTTTTTGATGATTTTAATCTAATACCATCGTGTTTCAAATAGATATAATAGTTTGCTTTAATATCTTTTCCGGATACACCCCTATTTACTAAACAATTTGGTGTTTCTATTTTAAGTACGTCATATGGTATAGTCATCATTTCGCTTGTAGTTTCCAGGAATCTTTTATATTTATCTTGCATCTTATCTTTTGGGTTTTTTTTGAGTATATCAATAATAAAGGGTATAAAAGTGAAGAACGGGTATGGTTCTACGGATATGTTTTCCATGAAATTTTCTTTCCATTCTTCTAATCTTTTTCTACCACCAAAATATTCGACTAATTGTCCTTCTTCTAGCTCGATTATTTCTCCTTCTTCTAAGCCTTTTACTCTTTGTTGTATCTCTTCTTCTCCTATAGGTTCTCCTATGGGTTGTCTTATGGGTTCTCCTATAGGTTGTCCTATGGGTTGTCTTATGGGTTCTCCTATAGGTTCTCCTACGGGTTGTCTTATAGATGATTGTACTATATTTCCCGAGGATGGTATAAATATTTCTCTATATGTCAATGATTCGAAAATAACAGGACAGTTCTTTTGTATAGCATACGCATAAAGCATTCTATCGCAAGTTACTAATACAAATTTATCGATTGTTTTTTCATTCAAATTTCTATTATCAGATGTTTTACCTACAAATTTTAGAGGCGTTTCGTTTCTCACACATATCTCTGCTTGTAATGCGTCTCCTAATCGTTTTTGTGTAAAACATACACAGATTTTTCTCATAATATTTTGTATTTTGTCGTCTCTAGAACCTAATATTTTTAATATATCATCTTTTATTTTATTATTTTTATCTTTTGTAAATTTATCATATACAGTCTTATCTCCCAAAAGTCTTCTTAATTCATTCGGATCAAAAATAAAGTCCTTTATTCCTTTATTTTTATTTTTATCATCTATTACCAAATTCGTTAGTTCTTTCACATACTGTTCTATTTTCGTATTCAAATAGGAAATACAATTTGGATGTTTAGATGAAGTATTTAATGTAGCACCTTTATTTGACTGTGAATTCGTTGTATCAATCGAAAAATCTGGATTTATTTTAGAAGTAATTTTAAAATCGACTTTTAATTCTGTTTGTTTAAAAGGTTTCAATATAATATTGAAATTACCCGGTGCATCATAATCTCTAATTTCATTATTGGATTCTACCCAAATATCATTAAATTTTTTACCCCATAAACCGGGTTGTAGAGGACTTAATTTCCCCGCAGGGTCATATATAGATTCTTTCGTTAATGCGATTGAAAAATCATGGGCTTTATTGACATTTGTAAAATTTGCGAATAATTTCTTTTGTGTATCTACTATTAGATGTATTTTATCTCCACTTTTATATGGGTTGAGTAATTCTTTAAGTGTATTTAGAATATCTTTATCGCTTTTTATATCACTATATTTTAATCTTGTAAAACACTCGGGTGGTTTTTGTGCTTTCGAATAGATTACGAATTTATTTTCTAGATCTTTTGGTTGTAATTTAGATGTAATTGTTCCTACGGATGTTTTCAGATTCGAATAATATTTTATTATATTCATCGTTTCATTTATAGTTTCAAAATCAAATGAATAATAGGCCAAAAAAGAGAAAATCATTTTTTCGATTGAATATTTTTCAGTTTGTCTATTATATGTCAAACTATCGTAACACTTAGAAAATTTACCGAAATCGTGTAAAGAGTCAAATAGTTGGTGTTTTTTTAATATTATATCAGTATCACGAAAATTCGAAAATAAACTATAACCATCCTTTTCTTCTTCAATTCGTATTAGTTGTTCTAGTTGTTCTTCATTTTGATTTCCATCTTCATTTTGTTTTACCTCTTCATTTTGATTTTGATATTCATCTTGATTTTGTTTTTCATCTTCATTTTGTTTTTCATCTTCATTTTGATCTTCAGATTTTGTTTTTTTTACCGCTGATTTTTTCGAAGCATTCGATGTTCTTTTAGGTCCCATATTATATTATATTATATCTATATAAAAACCGAGTACATTGTCTCAGCTTTTATATCAATCAAAAGCGCAGTATTTTCAGGTATTACTTTATAATCCGGCGTCAAAGGTTCGCTAGATATCACTATCCCGTCACATACATCACAATATAAAGATAGCGCATGCTGTCGCTTCCTATGTTTTTTAGGATCGACCCATAAATATCGCGTAACCAAAATAAAAGACCCGTCGCTTAGTACTAAATTCGCAGAAACTTCGTCCCCCTCTTCTATGAATTTTGCGAGAACTTCGCGTAAAGTATCTATCAAATAGAATCCATTTTTCCGATTATGAGACCTATGTTTTCGCAAGAATGTCAAATAGATATAAAAGAATATTTCGCTATCGGTTTCTCCCTTAATATGTTTCTGTAAATCTTGTGCGACCCACCCCTTATATTTCGTCGGATGTGTATCAATATCGTGTAAAAATCCGTTATGTACCATGATATAATTCCTATATGAAAAAGGGTGTGTATTTTGTAGACTTATATCGCCCGGATAGTTCGGGCATTTCTTCCGTATATGTCCTATAGTAATATTCTTTGGTCTGAACCCATCGGGAATAGCGTTATCAACTGATTTATATATGACCCATCGATGAGCATTCGCATTCGAAAGAACGGCGAATCCCGTGCCGTCTGTATGTGGCCCATTGTCCCTACTATTTTTCGGAAGGTGGGGGGTATTCGGTTTATGGCCCGGGTGGGCCTGTTCTATAAATTTTTCTATAAGACTATTATTATCAGAGTGGTTGATAGATAAAAAAATACGGCACATCTTATATAGTGTCATATAGATAAATATTCTATATGACAATGACTAACTATCTATTCGAACTATCTATTCAACGCCATTAATTTCACCAGCGTCACTATCATCGGCTTCATCGTCCCTTTCCTCGATAATCGCAATATTGACCCATCCATTTACGGTATATTTACCGAATTCTTTATCCATGACCTCGTGTAGTTCCTTCGTATTCGTAGGGCGGCAGTTGAACGTATTCTGGTACCAGTTGGTGTATTCGATATTGATGGTCGTCTTCTTGACCTTGGATCCCGATTTCTTCATGACCTTGGCGTCCAAGAATGCGGCAATGTTATCCTGTTTCTTGCGGTAGTCATCGGTGGATGCCATTACGATCTTGCAATCTGTCACATAGCCCATTTTCGATTTGGCAATTTCGACGAGCATTGCCATAAAGACGATTTTCCAGCTATCGAATTTCTCGTTTATTGTACGGTCGAGTTGAAACTGATAGGGTTTATCTTTATCCCCATCTACGGGATGGTCTGTGAAGAGGGATAAGAAGGGTACGACGCGCACACGACGCCAAGTACCGTGATCGCGGGTTTTAATCGTCATCAGGTGATTCGAAGCTACGACGAGTTTGAATTGCGGTCGGAATGACATGCCATTTGTGAATAGGGCGCGGCCCTGGATATTATCACAACCCGTTATCTGTTTGAGCATACCTTCGATGATTTGGTCACCCTGGGAGGGTTCTTGCATGACTGCATATCTGACGCCTTTTAAGCCGACAATTTCGGGGGATACGCCGCCAGTTTGGACTCGCTTCTGGGTAATGAGGGAGAGGGGAGCATCGGCTTTATATTCGCCCAGGATTTTCTCCATGAGTCCGACGAGGACGGATTTCCCGTTTTGTCCGATACCGACATAATTATTATAGGTCTGGTTCATATTACCGCCGATGAGGGTGGATGCCAGGTGTTCCCACATATATTGGCGGAGTTCTTCAACAGGGAAGAGTTTGGACATGAAATCGTTGATTTCCGCGACGATCCGCATTTGTTCCGGGTTTTCGGGGTCGATCGGGATATATTTGATATTGGTCGATTTGGAGAGACAATCCTCGGGTTTACCAGGGCGGAAATAGCCCTCTTTTTTCCCGCCTTCAGGGGTGGTCGGTTTGAAATCGAATACGCCGTTTGTAAAACAGAGTAAATAGAGGTTCTCGTCGAGTTTATTTGTGAACTGGCTATCGTAGAATAAATCCGCGGCCTCTCGCATGATATTCTTCTTATCGAAATTGCGATGGAGCATCTCCATAATCCCCGTGATTTTCAAAAAGATATTATCCAGCGTTTTTTTCAAAGATTCATTATCTACGATTTCCGGATTCCTACGCTGGACCATGATCTTCTCCCTCTTCGCCGCAAATAGGTCATGTATTTGACCGGAGATTCTTTCACGTAGGGTAACTCCCGAATCGATTTCCGTCCATCGGTGGTTATCGAAATGATACCAGATATTATTTTTCAGATTGGCACATACGAACTCGTCCTTATACAACTCATATAGGATATATGCGATATCGTAGTCACCCGCTTTCGCGATTTTCGGTTTCCCCTCCGCCTCTATATCCCCGATATTCAATACGTTTTCAAGCAGGAAATCGATGGTATTCTTACGTATTTCCGCGTATTTTTCCGAGTTCTCCGTTTTCACCCAATGAATGATCGACCGAATACTGAGACCATTATTTTTCGGCGAGAAATCGCGCCATCTGTCATATAGATCATTTATTTGAGTGAATTCGAATTCGGGTGATTGTGCACTGAAAGCGACCCATACGATGAATAGGCCTTTATTTATGTTACGTAGCGCCCAACCCACGCGTAGCCATTTCAAATACGATCCTGCGCCGTAATATGTATCGGGTAGGATCATGGCATATTCGTAGGCCTCGCGAAGATGGTGTTCTGTGGGTGAGATTCCTTCCAAGAATATACGGATAAAATCTGCGAGTTGTTCGTGGGAACGAATGGCTAAAACATCGTCTATCGAAATATCATTCCTGCTGAATCCACCTCCTCCGCCGCCTACGGCGGCGGCGTTCGACGCCTTAGGTCGTTTCTTCTCCTCGCATTTTTCTTTATAGGACTTATATTCTTCCGTGAAAGAGGATTTGAAGAAGGGCAAAATATGATCGCGGTATCGGACAGATAATTTGGCGATATTTTGTTCGATATTGAAATCGTCCACTGTGTCATATAGAAGAATTTCCTCATCCTCATCATATCGGACTTCGAATACGCGAGTCAACTGGTATGGTTCGTGGTCGGGTTTTCTGGATCCGTGGAGTTGCCAATTGACGCAGCCCTTGGTAATACCCTCGTCGAAAACATCACTCCACGAGTTGGTAATACCGATTTGGGCCCAGGAAGAAGTCGGCATACTTTCCATGACGGAATTACGTAGCCATTGTTGGACGGTTCGTTCGGCTTTGATACCGATAATCATATGAATACCGTCTTTCGTATAATTTTTCTCTTTTACGCGATTGACCGTGGATTTTTCATAGATGTAAATGGGGAAGGTGGATTCTTCGTCACCACCGAATTGGTACATTTTACTCATCTTTTCTAAATAGATGGATAATAGTTCTTCTATATGACTATCGTGGTATTGACGGCTTACCGTATCGTATGAGAAACGGAGGTCAATATCGACTACTATGGGGCCGTCGTCTTGTAGTTGCTTTTCTGTGAGATATTCGGGTCTTTTCTTTGTATGGGCGTAATATAGCTTCAAGAATGTACTGGATTCATCGTCAGGTATAGAATATTTTCCACCTTTTATGCTGGTATGGGTGATTTCTAAGCCGCCGCCGGAGGCGGCGGTGACTGCATGTCGTTTCATAAAATTCTCATAAGTTTCTTTTTTATGGTTAGGTATGGGTTTAATTTCTGCTGCCATTGTTATAGTATGATGATATATTTTTAATACCTTTCTACAAATCAATTTTATGTGACGGATACATTATTTTATCGAGAACTTATGTAAGCCATTGCTGCATAAGTGTATTAACAAGGTCATATATAATATATTTGATTTATATGTTACTATTGAGGCCGGCATAGCCGGCCGAAAAAAATTTTTTTGGGGTTTTTGAAAAATAGGTTCTCGAATTTCTTTTTGGAAAGTCATATAGAATATTTGTTTGATAGGTTCTCGAAATTTATTTTGAGAACTTTATAGAATTTTTCTTTGATAGGTTCTCGAATTTCTTTTTTGGAAAGTCATATAGAATATTTTATTTGATAGATTCTTCGATGGATTATCAAAAGTATTTTTGAGAACTTTATAGAATATATTTTATAAAAACCCCCAAAAAAATTTTTTTCGGCCTCGCTTCGCTCGGCCTCTAATAACCAATATAATAATAATAACTCTATAAGAGGCCGAGCGTATATCGGTCTGCCCTGTAGGGGCAGACCGAAACTACCTACGGAAAGCGAGGCCGAAAAAAATTTTTTGGGGTTTTAAAAATAGGTTCTCGAATTTCTTTTCGAAAAAGTCATATAGAACCGAATGATATAAATATTTATTACCATATATGATAAGAAAAACCAAAAAATAATTAAATTATGCGTTATGCACCCCCAACAATAAACGACAAAAATTGATTTAAATATATCCTATAGGACAATATAGAAACCATGGAATTTTGTACGAATTGCGATAACATGTATTATATTTCTATCGATTCAGAGGATTCGAATAAACTCTTATATTATTGCCGGTATTGCGGGAATACAGATCCTATGACCACAAAAGAGGGTCTATGTGTCCTAAAAACCGAAATCGAAAAGGGAGAACAAAAATTCAACCATATCATCAATCCCTATACGAAATTGGACCCCACCCTACCGAGAATCAAGAATATCAAATGCCCGAATGGGGCGTGTCTAACAAACGAAGGCGACTCAAAAAAAGAGACCGATATCATCTATATGAGATACGACGATAACAATATGAAATATCTATATCTATGCACGGATTGTGATATGGTATGGAAGACCGACGATATAAAAAATTGATCCAAGAAATCATTTAGAAATATATCATATAAGACAATATGAGTAAAGAATACGAAGATATAGAAGATATAAATTCAGAGGAAGAAGATATAGAATCCGATGATGAAATATCTAAAATAAAAATGAAAAAAAATGACGATTCCGACTATGAAGAAGAAGAGGATGAGGAGGAAGAAGAAGCACAAGAATATGAGGAGGATGATGATGCGAAGAGTGTAGAACAGAATAATTTTATAGGACAAAACAGCGATTCTGATATCGAAGACGACGACGACGACGATGATAACGACGAAGGCGAAGAAGAATATCTACAAACCTTCGAAAAGAATATTCATAAAAAAGTCATACAGGAATTTCACCCAGAATTACTTGCCACAAATTATAAAGAAATCGAAACCCTCGCCAAAGTCGTCCGCGATGAAAATGGTACTATAATCGACCCCTTCCATAGAACATCCACATTTATTACCAAATACGAGCGTGCAAGGGTCATAGGCGAACGCGCCAAACAATTGAATGCTGGTGCACAACCATTCGTCAAAATCGAATCCTCTTTAATCGATGGCTATTTGATCGCGATGAAAGAATTCGAAGAGAAGAAAATCCCCTTTATAATACAGCGCCCCCTACCAAATGGGGGATGTGAGTATTGGCGCTTAAGTGATTTAGAGATTATATAGTAATGTGTCATATAAAGATATTTCTATATGACACTACAATTGACCACCGAATTCCCCGGTGGAATATATGAAATAGAACAATTACAGAATGGCGAATTCCGCGTGACGGCCCGGAATAGCGATCCATATAAAATAACAGAAGAAGAACAAGCCTTTTTTCTTTATCGCATTCTATATGACCCTCCTATCCCCCTTGAAAAAAGAACCTTGAAAACGGGTTCTCAAAGTTTCCAGGATATTTTCGTCTGTTTAGAAGATTTACATAATATATCGTATGGTCATATAGATTGTCTTATAGAAGATTTTACTATGCCTACGGCAATGAAGGTGGGTGGATTCGGATTCCTATGTGGCAATACGAAGCCATATAGGATGCTGTATATGGAATATGCGGAGAAGTATCCCGATGCGTTCGAATATATTTCTACGAATAAGTTCTCGAAAAAGGATCCGACAATGATTTCTTTTTTGGATATGAAGAAATATAAATATTTGATCGATTTACCGGGGCATACCTATTCTACGAAACTCTATTCTTTTTTACATAGCAAGAGGGTGATATTTAGGGTGGAGGGAGTAAATCGAGAACATGAATTTTATTGGGAGAAGTGGGTAGAACCCTGGGTGCATTATATCCCTGTTAGACCAGATTTCTCGGATTTGGTCGATCAATATCATAAAATAGAAGAGAATCCCATGATGTATGATATGATAGTCGAGAACTGTTTGAGGCTTATTGATGAAAAAATAAATCAGACGAAAATGGTGGAGAACTTTTTGCAAAAGATTTTTATATGACTAATATATAAAAATGTTGTTTATATGACCATTAGGGCGCCTCCGGCGCCCCCGGGGGGGCTGGGGGCGGTAGCCCCCTAAGTTCTAGTTCTCGAAGATTCAAAATAAAAACTCTTTATAAAAACTATTTTCGAGAACTGTGAATCCCTC
>Ga0114972_10001116_pt1 | contig 20227 bp, 12 predicted proteins | sample M_140807_EF_Meta_FD_87354 | JGI IMG/M metagenome (GOLD analysis project Ga0114972, IMG submission 87354) | Freshwater microbial communities from Lake Montjoie, Canada to study carbon cycling - M_140807_EF_MetaG | ecosystem: Environmental > Aquatic > Freshwater > Lake | place: Lake Montjoie...
GGGTTTGTAAGGGTCCCAATTCCATCAATTTCAATGCTCACAGTATCCCCATCCTTGAGGTAAACGGGAGGCGTTTGAGCAAAGCCCACGCCATGGGGTGTTCCGGTAATGATTACCGTTCCTTTGCGGAGCAGGGTGCTGGAGGAAAGGAATTCGATTAGCGTCGGGACATCAAAAATCATGTCATTCGTGTTCCAATCCTGCATGGTTTTACCATTCAGGATTGTCCGTATGCCAAGGACATTCGGATTGGGAATTTCATCTGCTGTGGTCAAAACAGGTCCAAGAGGCAGGAATGTTGCAAAGGTTTTGCCACGACACCACTGGCCACCGCCGCCATTTCTTTGCCAATCGCGAGCGCTAACATCATTTGCGCATGTGTAGCCAAGGACATAATTCAAAGCGTCCTTCTTTGACACATTCAGACAATCCTTGCCAATAACCACTGCCAATTCGCATTCGTAATCTACAGAATCGCTTTTGAGTTTTGTTGGAAGGATAATCGGGTCTCCCGGATTTTGAACTGTTCCCGAATTTTTCATGAAAAGCACGGGATTTTCCGGAATAGCTTGTTTGCCTTCTTCAGCATGGCGACGGTAATTAAGGCCTATGCAGAGAATATCCCTGGGTTCGATAGGGGCGAGGATTTTTCCGGGAATGACCTTCTCTCCGGTATCCTTGTGAACACCATAGGGACAGCCTTCCAAGCGTGTGTATGTGCCATCCTCATGTAGCCTGGCATAAACCTTTGCGCGCTGATCATCAATATAACGGATTAACTTCATCACGAACTCCTGCGTTACAATAACCTTCCATCAAACCGGCTAACCCTGGTTCCAAGGGGTGGAAAGATTCCAATCAATTGCCACTTGGTTCAATTTGGCCAAAACATCCTGGGGAAGGGGAATTCCATTCTTTTCGGAATCCCTTTTCTGGGCCCATTCCCGTTGGCCGGGAATCTGGACCCCATTGGATTCCTGCGCGGGAGGCGCCTCCCGGATCTCCTGAATCAGGCCTTGAATCGTTTTTGTAAAATTATCAATCCCAGAAATCGTCATTACATCTATTGCCAAAAAAGCGGCATTGTGTGAGGAAGGTTTGGATGGCTCATCAAACATCCAACTACCAACTTGCCAGGTTACCGCGCCGCCTGGAATCACCGCCGACAATATTTCCGCCCAGAGTGCAATTCCGTAACCTTTGTGCCCCGCCATTGGAGCTAATGACGCTTCGTGGGGATAGAGTTTGCCGTCAGTGGTTGGTTTGCCGTCGGTGCCAACCAGCCATGTATCAGGGATTGCCTCCCCTCGTTGAAAGGCTGCATAAACCTTTCCTCCAGCCACCGCCGCAGTTGCCATATCCAGAAGTATGGGATCTCCACCGGGAACCGGAATACTGTAGGCCAGGGGATTGCTTCCCAGCACCGGGCCCCGGGACCCGGGAGCCGCAACACTTGGAATATCATTGCCCAAAACGAGGCCGGCCATTCCAGTTTGTGCGGCAAGAACTGCATAGTATCCTGCGGCACCTATATGGCCGGTGTTTTTCAGACCCACATAAGCTACCCCGAAGGTTCGGGCCTTTTCGATAGCCACATTCATTGCGAAAGCGCCGCCAATTTGGCCTAGTGCATTAGCTCCGTCAACAATTGCCCATGCGGGTCCTTCCCGAGCGATTATGGGTTGGGATTGAGGCACATAACCACCACCGCGCAAACGGTTCAGGTATCCTCCCAAAAGCTTTGTTCCGTGGGTAAAAACACCCATGGAATCGGCCAATACCAGGGCGGAAGCAACGATTTCGTGATCTTTGGAAGATAATCCCGCCGCTGAAAGGGCTCTTTGACAAAATGCTTTCAGGGCATCAGGGATAATTCGCTGTAAATTCGGTTTCTTCATTGTTTCAGGCATGGTTCTTTGGGCCTACTTCTACTTGCAAACACTAACAACCCCGTTGACCACATTGGGTAGCTTTTCTCCGCGAATGGCCATTAAGGCAAGTTGGGCAGCGGTTTCACGGAGTTTTTTGACCGCCGGAACGCTTACTGATGCGATGTGAGGGGCAAGGATAACATTTTCCATTGAAAGGATAGGGTGTCCTGCGGGAATTGGCTCCGGGGAAAAAACATCAAGGGCTGCTCCGGCGAGCTTACCCGTTTTGAGGGCAAATACCAAGGCATCGGGTTGAACCAAATCTCCACGGGCCAGATTGATCAGGATGGCTCCATCCTTCATTTCGGCAAGTGTTTCATGTCCGATCAGCCCGCGAGTGGACTCCATTGATGGGCAATGAAGCGTTACGGCGTCCGAATTTTTTAAAAGACTGGCAAGGGAGGCAGGTTCATATCCGGCCAATTCAATCTTCTCAGCATCCACTACAGGATCGTGAATCATTACTCGGCATTTGAAAGGTTTTAACCTGGCGGCAACTTCGCGACCAATTCGCCCAAAGCCGATTACTCCAACTGTCATATCCCGAAGGGCGCGAAATCCGCTTATGGGGGTAGCTAGTCCCCATTTACCTGAATGGACAGCCACGGAATGGGGAACCACTTGGCGGGTGGATGCAAGCAAAAATGCAAGGGTGTGATCGGCGACTTCATCGATGCAATAGTCTGGGACATTGCAAACGGGTATACCCATGGCGTGGGCGGCTTTGAGATCTACACTATCCACGCCAATACCATATCGAACGATAACTTTTGCCCGTTCCATGGATTCAATTACAGTTGCATTAACGGGTGCAAACTGGGTGATTACTGCATCAGCACCCTTCACAAGTGGAATGAGCTCTTCAGGGGTTTTGGCTTGTCCCGATTTAAGCGTAAACCCAGAAGAGACAATCAACTGCTCTTCAATAGAAAGATCGGCAAAAGTGTAATCTGTAACAACAACTTGCATCCGGGCACTCCCCTTGGGGCCGCAATGTTGGCGGAGGGTTGAGAGTCCACGGGGTCATTCTTCCCAGAGGAACAAATCGCGCTTCGAAGGCGAACACTGTTCGGGAGGGAGGACCGGGTGGGAAAGCTTATCTTATTGGACTACTGGCTATAGCCGTCAGGACAAGCAAAGAATCAAAACACTTGGCAAGAATCTGTTTCGGGGGGGAGGTTAGAGTTGTTAAACAAATATTTTTTGGTAATGTTTTGGAGGAGAAAAATGGTAAATAAAAAAATAATTGTAATTTTATATAAAATTTATTAAAATAATATAAAAAATTGAAAATATAAATATGATAATTATTTTGGGGTCATTGTGGTTTACAAAACGATATGCAGTGTGTAAGATCCTTGCTCCACGATGGCAATGGTAAAGACTGGCAAACGGTTTTTATATCATTTGGTGGTATGAAACATGTTACAAAAATTCAGAAAAACATCTCAACCAAATTAGTGCGCAAAATAAAAACCAAATAAAAGGCCCGCAAACTGGAAAGACAAAGCCTAGCAAAGTTTGCGGGCCTAGATCACACTGGTTTAAATTCTTGAAGAATTTCAAAAAATAAAAGACAATTGAGAACACAATAGTGCCTCAAAATCGATTTTAGTCTTGCAAGTGGACAAATACCCCTTTTTTGTTCGAGCTAATGATGTCCAGTTTGCCGTTACCATCAATATCCAAAATGGCAAATTGGGTTCCAATCCCGGATTGGCCACCAATGATTTGGGGGGTAAGTTTGTATTCGCCTGAACTGTTTTTGCTCCCCTTGAGGAAGTTGATGGTGGCATCTTTGTCGCTTCCTGGTTCTGCGCGGCCGTGGGACCACCAACGCTTCCCGGTAACTATGTCCAATACACCATCCTTATCCAGGTCGACAAGGTGCAGGGCATGGGTTTCTGAAACCAATTCAGGAAAGAGTACCTGCTTGGTGAAAACGGGGTTTTCCCCTCCTTTTCGTTGAATATAGGCCCAGATCCCGAACTTGTGGGCGGAACTGCTGATTACATCATTAAGACCATCGCCGTTCACATCAATTACCACCATGTCGGCGCATGCTTCACCCAAATTGGCAGGATGAAATTTCCAGGCTCCCTTTGCCAACCGACCTTCTTCGGGTTGTTCCCACCATCCTCCAGTGCAAATCACATCATTTCTACCATCACCATTCAAATCGCCGACCCCAAGTCCGTGGCTGAATTTTTGGGTTCCTGGAACTTCCTTCCCTTGCTCGCTAGCTACGCTAATTGGGTGCATATCCCATTTGGCATTGGGGTTCTCCCCGGGTGTAAACCAGCCCATTTGTCCCTGATTGCCTGGGCTACCTTTGGGTTGGAAGCCCATAACAAGGACTTTTTTACCGTCTTTGAAAAGATCCGCGTAAAGTGGTGTTTCGTTGCATGCGCTATCCCAAATTTCGTGCGCTTTCCACTGTCCATCGGCGCCTTTTGGATTTTCAAACCAATAACAGGGATTTCCCGGGAAACAGATTACGCCAACATCTGGATAACCATCTTTGTTGTAATCATCGGACCAGCACATAAAGCTGTCTGAGTAAGATCGAAGGCCATCACCATAGTCGGCTTTTGCAGGACGAATGCGGTGGGGTTTCCAATCGGGCGCTTCGTACCAGAATTCGCCTGTGACGACATCCAATTTGCCGTCCTTGTTCACATCCGCAACCGTAACCCCCTCGGAGTTGAATTTCGGATCAAGGGTAATCTTGGTAAACTTGGGTTCGGCCGCGGCGGCGGTGCCAACAAATGCCGTAAAAACCGCAGCTGAAATCCATCGGGAAAAAGACATGCGTCGCATGAGGTGAGGCCTCTCGAAAAGGTGGGAAAAAGGACCGAGACTTCGTTGGATAGTTTACAGAGGTATGGGGGATTATAACCAAGATAAAGAAAAAGGCAGGAAAATCGGAAATCACAAGGATACAAAAGGGTAACATTGGTCTTTCCTGGCCGCTTGTTACAGCCGCCATGGGCGCGAATTATACCAATTTGTCCTCAAAGTCGTTTTAGTTGGCACAGGCGCTTTATCTTTCCTATTTGTTCAAAAACTCCCACTTTGTGGCTCTTGACCGACTACGAATGTTTTGTGAAGATAAGGTTTGTGCCCTATTTTTTCATCGAGGTTTTCACCCATGAAGCGTAACTGTCTGGCAATATTGGTGTTGGGAGCCACCCAGCTCCTGCCTGTCCTGGCTCAGGATCCGAAACCCCCTGGACCCCCGGATGGCCCCCGTGGTCGAGGCCCTGCAAGTGGCGCAAGACCGGCTGGCCCCGCTGCCCCGGCGGCTCCAGGGGAACTGAAAAAATACGATGATGTGATCACCAAGGATTATGTAACCCAAGCAGGTGTTTTTGCCGTTCATCGTTTTGAGGAAAAAGTCCTTTTTGAAATCCCCAAAGAAAAATTGGGCAAGCTGTTCTTATGGCGGGCAGAAGTTGCCAAAGGCCCGGGCGGCAGTAGTTGGGGTGGCGCGGCCCTTGGGGAAGAAGTTGTCCGGTTTGAGCGCCGGGGAAACAAAATCTATCTCTGGAAAAGCGGGTTTGCCAAGAGGTCCGATGGCAAGGCAATCCAATCTTCGATTGATGCTAGCGCCAGCGACTCTATTATCGCTGTCTTCCCTGTGGAATGCGAAGGCAAGGATCGTTCAACCGTAATAACGGTATCTGATGTTTTCATCAACGGTTTGGCGGATATTTCGATTAGTGGCGCAGCGGGATCACCGGGTGCCAACCCTGATCCAGCCCGTTCCTACCTTTCCTACGTAAAGGGTTTTCCAACCAACATTGAGGTTGGGGCTACTATCACTTTCCGTGGTGCCGCCGGGGGCAAAAGCGCTACCGCGCTGGTACACCATAGTTTGGTTCAATTGCCTGACGCCCCAATGATGGGAAGGTATTTTGACTCAAGGGTAGGCTATTTCACGGAAAGCTATGTCGATTTTTCTCATCCCCGTGGATGGTCTCAAACCAAACAGTTTATCGCTCGATACCGCCTCGAAAAGAAGGATCCTTCTGCGGCGGTAAGCGAAGTGGTCAAGCCGATTACCTATTACCTTTCGAAGGAAATCCCTGAGAAATGGCGTCCGTTCCTCAAAAAGGGTGTTGAGGATTGGGCTCCCGCTTTTGAAAAAGCGGGCTACAAAAACGCGATTATCTGCAAAGATGCCCCAACCAAGGCGGAAGATCCCAATTTTGATCCCGAGGATGCCAGGTATTCGGTCATTCGTTGGGTCGCTGAACCGATTGCCAACGCCATGGGGCCTCATGTCCATGACCCAAGAAGTGGGGAGATTATTTCTGCTCACATTATCTTCTGGCACGATGTCGTAAAGCTTGCCCAAATGTGGTACTTCGTGCAGTGTTCGGCTCAGGATGCAAGGGCCAGAAAGCTGCCCCTTCCTGATGAATTGACTGGTGAGCTTTTGCGCTACATTTGCGCGCATGAAGTTGGTCATACCATTGGCCTTCGCCATAACCACAGGGCTAGCCAGGCGTATTCAATTGCACAATTGCGCGATCCCAAATTCGTTGCCGAGTATGGTAGCGTGGGTTCCATCATGTCCTACGGCAGATACAATTATGTCGCCCAACCAGAAGACAAGATTGCCACCAAGGACCTGATTCCAAAACTGGCCCCCTATGACTTCTTCGCCATTGAATGGGGGTACAAAGCTATTCCCGCCGCGAAGACTCCCGATGCGGAAACGGAAACCCTCGACACTTGGGCCTCAAGGCAGATCAAGGAACCCTTCCTTCGCTTCGGTGGGGAAGATGGCCCGAGCTCTGTAGACCCAACCGTCCTTACCGAGAACATTGGAAACGATTCAATTGAAGCGACTGCTATGGGGCTCAAAAACCTTGACCGGGTTATGGACCATCTTGTCGCGGCAACAACAACCAAGGGGGAAGATTTTTCGCTCCTTGAGGAAACCCACAAAGAGATCCTCGGTGCAAGGGCCAAATGGATCAATGCGGTTGCCAAGCAGGTAGGCGGTGTTGTCGAAACACGCACACTTGCAGGTCGTGGTGGGGAAACCTTTAATCGGGTACCCGAAGAGAAACAAAGGGCTGCTGTGAAGTTCCTTTTGGAGAACGCCTTTTTGGCTTCCCCCAAGCTTTACAATCCAGCAGTCATCAACCAGTTCAAGTACTCGGGTGCGGCCAACGATCTTGCAGCCCAGCAACGCGGTTTGCTTTCCAGCCTTATGTCCCCGTCTGTGATGGGGAGGCTTTTTGATGGCGAATTGCAACTGGGAGAAAAAGCCTACACCGCAACCGAATTGGTTTCGGACCTTCAAAACGGAATTTTTTCCGAATTGAAAGGCGCCAATCCCAAAGTCGAACCGCTGCGTCGGCAACTTCAAAGGGCCTACATCGATACTTTGGGTCGGGAGTTTGAGCCTCAGGCGGATGCTCCCGCTGCGGTTCCGGCTGGTCCGCCGAGTCGTCGTCAACCAACAGGTGGTGGGCCAAATGTTCGTACCAGCGAACTAAGGGCTGTAGCGCGTGTGGCACTCGAAAACTTGGCCAAGGAACTAACCCAGGCCAACTCCAAGGTCAAGGATGCCGCAACCCAGGCCCATCTCAAAGACCTTTCGGCGGAAGTCAATTCCATTCTGAACCCGGAAAACAAGAGGTAAGATAGGGGTTGAGTACCCCGAGCAAGACTAGAATAACCGATACTAGGGAGTGGAGAAATTCACTCCCTTTTTGCGTTATCATTCAAGGAAAAACCAAACCAGGGTGTTACGCAGATGGGACCAGGGAGTCCCTGTTTTCATCGGAGAATGTTAAAAACGGCCTACAAAAGTCGTATCCACAATTCAGTCACTAAGGTTAATACCAATCTGGCGCCAATGCTTCCCCAAAGTACGGATTCAATTGAGACGAAAATATTTTTTTTATTATTATAATGATATTATTTTTTTAAAAAATCAAAAATATTATTACGAATTATTTTTATAGTTATGTATTAAATTTAGGTTTTTACGGAAATTTTTGAGACTAAAAAATGGACGCAAAGGAAGGAGACCAATTGAGTTGTGGCTCTCATTTGTGCTTTGCTTTCACCCACTCAACAGGTTTACCTTTGGGCGGGGATTTTCTTGCCAGGCATTCGGACCAAAAATACGGCCAAAAGGATCAGTGCCATTCCAGGGACAAGCACCCATCCTGGAGATTCGCCACCCAAAAGCCAACCTACCCAGACAGCCACCACGGGATTGACATAGCCATAGGTGCCGGCAATTGCCGGAGTTGTGTGGTGAAGCAGCCAAACGAATGCGACAAAACCGATCAGGGAACCGATACAAAGGAGATAAAAGAATGCACCAATAGTGGTTGGATTCAGCTTGTCTTGAGTGATTTGGGTTAGTTCCCCAAAACATAAGCCCAGGACCGTTAATGAAGCACCACCGGTGAGCATTTGCCATCCCGCAATCTGGATAGCATCAATCCTGGGAGCCAATCGACGCTGGATGATGGAACCAATTGCCCAGGCAAACGCCGACCCCAAGGCAATAAAATTTCCCCTTTCCCATTCCCACAAGGAGGAAATTGGAGACGATGTTACCAAGGATGGTCCCAAAAGTATGAGGCAAACTCCCCCAAAACCCGAGAGCATACCCAACCATTTGGCCGAATTCATTCGATCACCACCAGGCCAAATCACATCAAACAAAGCGAGCCAAAGTGGGGTAGTCGCAATCAGCACAGATGCCAAGCCACTTTCCACTGTCATTTCAGCAATAGTACAAAGACCATTACCACCGACAAAAAGAAAAATTCCGCTTAACCAAATAGGCCAAATTTGGCTCCAATTCAATCGAAACTTTTTCCTCCATACCAGGAAGAATAGGACCAGAATAATTCCAGCCAATGTGATTCGAACTCCAGCGAAAAGCAGGGGGGGTAGGCCGTTTTCACCGCTTACACCTTCGCGAATGGCAAGGTATGTTGTCCCCCAGCAAAGCCAGACGACAAGCAAGTTGAACCAAACCCAAAGCGGCGCAGACTTATGTTCGCTATCCATGCCCCTCACCTGAATTCCCTCCAAAAGTATTTGTATAACACCTAAGGGAAAGCAGGCGTCGAGCGCTTGAATTCCAAAAAAGTAAGTCCAGCCCTGCCGATCTTTCGGACCCTCACCTGCTGGTGCCAAATGAAAAAGTTCAAATTGACTTCACTAACAAAGCTAGCCCTGTTTTTTGCGGCCTTTTATGCGTTAGCCGGTTATTGTGGTTCAAAAATTCTGGCTCAGGCGGAAATTAGGGGCACGGCACCTTGGCGATTGGGCTCGGTGGATCCGGCGGCGTTAATGGTTCAACAAATTGGGGCTGATTTGGATCGGCGTATCAAAGAGGCCCCATCAAAACGGAATTATGCCACGCAGGATGGACCAAATTCACTCTCCATAAAAAAACAGCGCCTCTCAGAAATCCTTGGAGTGGTTGACTCCAGGGTTGGAATAGGCGGGTATGAAGTTATTTTAGCCGACGGTGTTCGCCCAACCGAAGCAGTGGGATTCGTTATTAGTTCGGTACGATGGCCTGTTTTGCCAAGATTGGACGGCGAGGGATTGCTTCTTGAACCCAAAACACCAAACGGCCAAACAACAATTGTTCTTGGAGATGCTGATGACCTTCCCGAAGCCCTGATTGGTTTGATCCCTGGCACAGAGAAAAAGGCAAAAAAAATCCGGGCGCTTGCACAATCGGGATCGCGGGTATTTGTTGTGGCTATGGTTGACCGCCGTGATGATAATTCCGGGTCCCGTGTGATAGGTCGATTTACCAATCAGCCCCACAGAGAATTTGTTTACCGGATGGCCTATGAAATGGGCCGCCATGTAATCGGTTACGAAATCCAGCGGGTTTTAGGTTTGGTCGATATTTTAACCCATCAGGACCCAAAACAGACCATTTCATTATGGGGTTGGGGAGAAGGCGGTGTTGTTGCACTTCCTGCAGCAGCTCTTGATGAGCGGATCTCCAGGGTTGGTCTTGGGGGATCTTTTTCTCCAAAGGAAAATGTTTGGCAGGAACCTATTTACCGAAATGTTTGGAATTATGTCAGCGAGTTTGGGGATGCGGGGACCGCTGTTTTATTGGGAAACCGAGCTCTGTTTGTTTCCAATGAAGCATGTCCCATTATTGAGGGCCCGCCAACAAACAGAAATGGCCGCACGGGCGCCGCTCCGGGAAAATTGGGGGCTTACGACCTCAAAAAAGTAGAGGCGGAATTTGATCTTGCAAGGCAAAAACGAATCGTTGGGCAGAAGAACGCAGGTTGGTTATTGGCCTCCACGGATGATGAGGTCTGGGAAAGAATGTTTGGCCAACTTCCCCACATCAAATCGGTCCCTATGGTCAAGGATCCGCTGGATATCCAGGCCAAATCACTCCGCCGTCATGACCGGTTGATGGATCAGCTATGTGACCACGTCCAGCTCCTTTGGCAAAGGGGAGATCGGACCCGTATGGGGATTTTTCATGGAAATGCCTTGGCGCAATCGGGTAAATGGGACCAGGAAACTCCCAAAATCCGAAAGGTTTTCCATGATCAAGTGATCGGGAACCTCGGGCAAACTTCCCAAGTGCCCTCCAAACCGGCTCACTCGCGCAAAATATACGACACTCCGGAGTTTACCGGATGGGAAGTGGAAATGGATCTTCCGGTTGCCCCAGGAGTTTTCGCACAGGGGATTTACCTGGTTCCCAAGGGAATCAAGGAGGGTGAAAAGAGACCTGTTATTGTTTGCCAACATGGGTTGGAGGGGAAGCCTCAGGATGTGGCAAACCCATTAAAAATGACAACTTATTACAACAGTTTTGCAGCACAACTGGCTGAAAGGGGGTACATCGTTTTTGCTCCACAAAACCCATACATCGGCCATGATCGATTTAGGGTACTTCAGCGAAAGGCAAACCCAATTGGCCTATCGCTTTTTTCCTACATAACGGCACAACATAGGGTGATTCTGGATTGGCTCAAAACCCGTCCCGAAGTTGACCCGGAACGATTAGCTTTTTATGGTCTAAGTTATGGGGGCAAGACCGCCATGCGGGTGCCAGCCATTTTGACGGATTATTGCCTCTCGATTTGCTCTGGGGATTTCAACGAATGGGTGGGAAAAAATGTTAGTAGGGAGCCTTGGGGGCAGTATGTCAGTTACATGTACACCGGGGAATATGAGATGCCTGAGTTCAACCTCGGATCCACATTCAATTATGCCGAAATGGGTTGGCTGATTGCTCCCAGGCCTTTTATGGTTGAACGAGGCCATGATGATGGGGTTGGAATCGATTCCATGGTTTCCTCGGAGTATGCAAAGATCCGCGAGGTTTACGCCCGTTTGAAAATTCCTCACAAAACGGAAATCGAATTTTTTTTGGGGGGACATGAAATCCAGGGGAAGGGGACATTTGAGTTTTTGAAAAAGCATCTAAACTACCCTAAGTAGGGTTGCGAACCTTCTGGCTAGGTGATGGAACTGGCAGACATGCAGGTCTTAGAAGCCTGTGCTGTAAAGCGTGCGGGTTCAAGTCCCGCCCTAGCCACTTTTTTGAAGTAACTGGATTACTTTCCAAGTGTTTTCGGTAGCAGGGGGGAACGCGCTCCCCGCCGGGTCGGAAGAGTCTTTCCATAAAGGTTCAATCGTTCCTTCGACAGGCGCAATCAATTGGCTAAGATAGATCGCTTGAAGGAGGCGCCTTTGAAAGTCGGATATTTTGATTGTTTTGCCGGAATCTCAGGGGACATGGCCCTCGGAGCGGTTGTTGACGCCGGTGTTCCCCTTGGGATGATTCAAGCCGGGCTCGATTCCCTTCATTTGCCTTTGCGCCTGGAGTCCGAAAAGGTCAAAAGGTGTGGCTTGGAGGCGCTGAAAATCCATGTCCATGTTCCCCAGGAAAGCGAATCACGCTACCTTCCTGAAATACGGGATTTAATTGACCGTTCGACTTTGAATTCCGGTGCCAAGCAATTAGCACATAAAGTTTTTAACAATTTGGGTATGGCCGAGGCCAGAGCTCACGGAATTCCCTTGGAAAGGGTTCACTTTCACGAGGTTGGGGCCCTTGATAGTATTGCTGATATACTTGGTGTTTCTATAGCCATTGATTTCCTGGGATTGGACAGGATCGAAGCATCGCCGGTTTCGGTTGGCAGTGGTTCGGTTAAATGTGACCATGGCTTGATGCCAGTTCCCACTCCGGCAACAGCTTTTTTATTGGAAGGGATTCCCCTTGGTCAAAGCCCCGCGGCGGGTGAGCTAACAACTCCCACTGGTGCCGCTTTGCTAAAAACCCTTGTTCATGGATTCGGGCCACTCCCGCCGATGCGAATTTCCCAAATTGGGTTGGGTGCAGGAACAAAAACTTTTCTTAGTCATCCGAATATGGTTCGCCTATTTCTGGGTGAGGCCAGTTTGAACAAGGAAATCCGACACGAATCCGACCATGCTCTTCTTCTGCAAACCAATTTGGACGATCAGACACCGGAGCAAATCGGTTTCCTAATGGAAGAATTAATGAATCTGGGAGCTTTGGATGCCTGGATAACCCCGATTTTGATGAAGAAGGGGCGCCCGGCCCAGGAGATTTCGGTTTTGGTTTCTCCGGCAGACTTGGAAAACATGGAATCGAAGATTTTCACCCTAACTCGAACCCTCGGGATTAGGCGCCAAAAGATGGATCGTGCAAAATTGCCCAGGGAGGTAAAACTGGTGCAAACCCAATTTGGCCCGATCCGTTGCAAGGTGCGGATATTGGATGGAATAAGCACATACCACCCGGAATACGAAGATTGTGCTCGCGGGGCCAGGGATGCTGGTGTTTCATTGGCCGAGATCCAGGAGGTCGCCCGTCGGGCGGCAACCGGGGCCTAACTTTCAGGGTAGATAATTCAGGTTTAGAATTGAATAATAAGGAGTTTAAAAGTCATGAAAACAAGCCAGGAAATTCGTCAGGATTTCATCGAATTCTTTGTAAATCGCTGCGGGCACACTTTTGTTCCGTCAAGTCCCGTGGTTCCTCTGGAGGATCCCACGCTCCTCTTCGCAAACGCGGGGATGAATCAGTTCAAGGATGTATTCCTTGCCACGGGGACCAGGCCATACAAAAGGGCGGTCAACACGCAAAAATGTATCCGGGCTGGCGGTAAGCACAACGACCTTGATGATGTCGGTCGCGACACTTACCACCATACCTTCTTTGAAATGTTGGGTAACTGGTCATTTGGCGATTACTTTAAAAAAGAGGCAATTACTTGGGCCTGGGAGCTCCTTACAAGGGTTTGGGGTATGGATCCCAAGAGACTCCATGTAACCGTTTTTGAGGGAGACCCTGAAAACGGAGTCCCCGCTGATGATGAAGCCGCTGGTTATTGGCGACAACAACCAGGACTGGACCCAACCCACATTCACCTTGGAAATAAAAAGGACAATTTTTGGGAAATGGGTGATACTGGGCCTTGTGGTCCATGCACCGAAGTTCACATTGACCGAACGCCGGATTTTTCGGGTGGAAATTTGGTAAATGCTGGCGTTCCGGAGGTGATGGAGATCTGGAATCTTGTATTTATCCAATTCAATCGCCGCGCAGATGGAAAACTTGATCCACTTCCGGCCAAACATGTCGATACGGGAATGGGTTTTGAAAGGGTTACGGCAGTACTCCAGGGAAAAGGCAGCAATTACGACACCGATGTTTTCACACCTATTTTTAATGCAATTCAGAGCTTAACCGGGGCAAAACCTTACGGTGGTTCGCTCGAAAGCCTTTCGGACACGGCTTATCGTGTAATTGCCGACCATATACGGGCCCTGGTTTTTGCAATAACGGATGGAGCTGTTCCGTCAAATGAAAAGCGCGGGTATGTGCTTCGGTCCATGCTCAGGCGTGCTGAGCGCTACGGTCGCCAATACCTTTCCACCAAAGAACCTTTCCTGCATAAACTTGTAGCGACAGTGGTTCAAACGATGCAGGCGGCGTTTCCCGAGTTGACCGGGCGGGCAGGGCTGGTAACCAAAATCATTTTTGAAGAAGAGGAGTCTTTCTTACGCACGCTGGATCGTGGATTGAAACTGTTTGGTGATGTAGCGGAGAAGACCCTTGCCACTGGTGGAAAAACCATCTCGGGATCGGACGCCTTTGATCTTCACACAACATATGGTTTGTTTCCCGATATCACCTCCCAAATGGCCAGGGAAGCCGGGCTCGATGTCGATCTTGCGGGCTATGAAAAACGGATGGCCGAGTTCCGCCAGGAATCAGGCAAGGATCGCAAAAAGATCACCATAAGCGCGGTGAAGGGGGATATGCCCCAAACGGATGATTCGCCAAAGCATGGCCCACTAGGCTTTGCTGGCCCCAAGGTTCTTGGGTGGATTGAAGGGGACACAATCCATCGGTCCGGTGCCCTCCTTGAAGGGAGTCAGGCTGCACTCCTATTGGATAAAACCAATTTCTATGCCGAACAGGGAGGGCAGATTGGTGATTGTGGCCAGATTCTTACCGAGTCAGGGGTTTTTCGGGTAGAGGACACCCAGCGAATGGGTGACGGCGTCCTTCATGTTGGGACTGTCGAGTCCGGCACGATCACCGTTGGCCAAAATGCCACCGCGGAAGTTGATCCCGTGCGCAAAATAACCATGCGACACCATACCACAACCCACATGCTCAATCTGGCGCTTCGCAAGGTTTTAGGTCCAAATATTGACCAAAAGGGATCTTTGGTTGATGGGGAAAAGACCCGCTTTGATTTCTCCCATGACAAGGCGCTGTCTCCCGATCAAATTCGGGAGGTGGAATTGCTGGTGAACTCCCTGATTCAGGCAGATTTACCAATTGCAGCCCGGGTTATGGCTTTGGATGAAGCAAAAAAACTGCCAGGGGTTCGCGCGGTTTTTGGAGAAAAATATCCGGATCCGGTTCGTGTAGTAATGATCGGCACCGACGATTCTGGAAAAATTGGCGAGGATTGTTCCGTCGAGTTTTGTGGGGGTACCCACCTTTCACGGTCTGGTGAAGCCGGATCTTTCCGGATTATTTCCCAGGAAGCTGTTGGTAAAGGAATTCGGCGACTCACATGCGCGGCAGGGGAGCTTGCCGTACGACATTCACAAAAAATCAGTGCTCTCCTCGAGGATGTGGCTTCCAAACTGAACTGTCGGGCAGAGGATTTGGGAGCACGAGTGGACGCCCTGCTTGACGAGGTGAAAAAACTGAAAAGTGGCGCAAACAAAGCCGCAGGCAGCGACCTTCAGGGTATCTTTGACAAATTACTTGAGGGAGCTACCAAAATTGGCGATGTCCTTGTTTTGGGCGGAACAGTCCCCGCTGCCCCGGTTGATCAATTGAGAGTCCAAATGGATCGAATAAGGACCAAAGCCGGAAAGTGTGTTGTTGCAATAGGATGGACGGAGGAAGGAAAAGTTGGCTTGATGACCACGGTTAGCGTTGAGCTTCAGGATAAGGTTGAGGCGGGTAAACTGGTGGGGGAATTGGCTCCCATTGTGGGTGGTAAGGGAGGCGGTCCAAAAGGTATGGCGCAGGCCGGGGGCAAGGACGCGGATAAACTGCCTGAGGTCTATGCAAAGCTCCTACAGGTTATGACTTCAAAGCTATCCTAACTCCGGGAGATTCCATTGAGTGATCCTTATTCTCCAAGTGATAACCTCCGAATGGCCCGTCAATGGATTGAATCAGGCCAGGTGGGCAAGGGGCTCGCGCAATTGGAATCGGCGGTTTTGGAAAGCCCTGATTCTTCTGGGCCTTTGCGGGATCTAGCATGGGGATTATGGTGGGTTGAGCGTCAAAACGATGCCCTGAATCGAATGGTTCAAGCATCAAAATTTGCGACCGATGACCCGGTTATCGCATACCTTTCGTGGCGCGACCTTGGTTTAATGCGAGCATCGGTCCATCGTTTTGAGGAATCGCTTGCCGCACTGGAGAAGGCATCGGAATGGGAAGAAAAGCTTCCTTTGCCCCCGCCTCCCGCCAAGCCGCTCCTTCTGGCAAGGGCGGAAATCAGTCTCTATGCAAACCTTCCCAAACAGGCCTTGGAATTGGCGTTGAGGGTTATTGGGCAAAATGGGAATGCGGTTCCAAGTGCCATTTTGGTTGCAGCGGAGGCTCGGGCATTGCAGGGAAAACCTCCCCTGGAGCCATTTGTCGGAAACCTAAGGTCACATTTTGCGGGTCTCGTGGAGGCGCTGTCCGAACGGGTCCAACAAGGTGACCCTTCCATTTTGCGTCATGTTGCCTCGGAAATGCTTGACCTGTTTCCGGGTTCGATTTCTGATGCTCTCCAGGTGGAAATTAAGTTACTGAATAGCCTTGTGACTCTTGATGGAATCGTTCGGGATCTGCCTGCCCGTAGTCAATCACTAACGCGGCTGATGGCAGCATACGCAAGAGTTGGGGACCGGGGTGCGTGGGCTCAAGGCCGGCTTGATTGGATTCGTGTTCAAATCGACCTTGGGCGGCTTGATGGTATGGAACTTGCCCTTGAGGAGCTTGAAGCGATCGGAATTGGTGAAGGATGGGGCTCTTTTCATGCCGCATCGACAAGACAAAAGGGGCGCCTTGAGGCTCGAAAGGGGAATAACTCCCTTGCCCGCGAGGCGTTTCGTTTAGCCATTCAATTGGCCAGGCAGGTTCGGGATGATGTTGAGGCGGGCAGGGCAGAGGTGGTTTTGGGAATTCAGCTATTCCACGAAGGTGATGACGCTGAAGCAATTCGTTGGATTGATATTGGGTTGGAAAGGCTTGATCCGGAAGATGACCATTTCAAGGCTGGAGTGAACCACAGGGAATGCATTATCGACAGAAAGAGTTGTGCTTGTTTTCGTAATCGCTAGTGTTTATTCGAATTAGTGAATAAATAGCTCTTTGATTAGGGGATTGGCGTAGGTGTCCCAAGCTGAACCGCAGGAATTGGTCTCAGCCTTTGTTGTATTGGGTTGATGGATACCGCGCCGGGGGGTGGAGGTGGAAGGGCGCCCCCCACCCAGTCCTGATTTGCAATGGTACTTGGGTGGGCTGATATTGGCGCGAGTCTAACCGGAGGGTGAGGATATTCGCTAATCATTTGCCCTATTTGTTGTCCGGCTAGTGTTGTTGCGTTTGGGTATCCCTGGCCGACAAAGCCTTGAGACGGATAGGTTATTGATGGGTATCCCATTTGAGGTGGAACATAGCCGGGTTGAGGCCCTCCCAGTGTTACAGGTTGCTGAGCATAGATAGGCTGGGGGAAATTATTTGCCCCTTGCCCTTGGGAACTAAGGTAGACCGGGGTAGGAGATTCACGGTTCCATCCTGGGGCCAGCGTCCCCCTTGAGTCCATAGCCAAAGGCGCACCCATCATAATGGGCTGGTTTGGTGATCCAAAATTGCCTGGTGCAGAAACAAAAGTGGCCGCATTATTTCCCGGGGTGCCCCGTGCCAATTCCACGGGCAATGGGCCACTTAGTTTTAAGGAGTCCAGCCATGCGGCTTCAAGAGTCTCCACCCTGTCGAAACCATAAAAGGTCCTTCCAGCCCCATCCCAGTCGCCTCTCATTCCCATTGCCAAAAAAGTCAGGAATTGTTGTCTCCCTCCTCTTTTGACAAGGAAATCCGTAACCGAATAACCCAAAGCATAAAGGACCATGACATCAGTGGGATATTTGGTAATGGTAAACAGGCGCCGAAGGGGCATTCGCCTTTGCGGATTCAGGAGAATATCCCTGGCCATACGATCATGCATTCGCCTTTCCGGTTCGTCTTCCGAAAGAACCGATGCGCCTTCGTCTGCCCATCGGGGCACAGGTTGACGGAAGTAGTGAGCGAGAACGGTGTGCGTGATTTCGTGAGGAAGGACGCTTGCCAAAATTCTGTCAACAGTGCCTTCTACTTCCATTTCCTGGCTTAGAATTGCACCACTGTCAAAGGCAAATGAAGTGGCTCCACCAGATCCTCCGCCTGTTACTTTGATCTGGACTGTTATGGGTTCGGGCCATGGGGGCATTTCCCGACCAAGCCATTGGATGGCTTTTTCCCTACGATAGTGCTCCGCATACTGAGCGGCTTGCTGGGCCAATTCCGGGGTTGGTGCCTGAATGACAAAATTCGGACTGCGATAGGATGCCGCAAGCGAGCCAAAGGCTAACACAAAAGCGCAGACAAACCATTGCAATCGTGCAAGCATGGACAGGTTCCCTGGAGCCCGCTGCCTTCCCTGGCCGCATTGGGTCTCCGTGGTCAAGCCTTCCATGCAAAGGCCGGACCAAAGCCCGGAACAAAAATGAGAATACAAAAACAGCAAAAAATCTGGGGAATTGGTAGGGGATTTGCGGATTATTTGACAAAAAAGCGCCCGATCCATGATGGATTGGGCGCTGCCGTGTGTAATTTTTTCAAGTTGGGGGCGCGCTGAATTTTTTACAGCCGCTGTTCCAATTGAGGTTGGGCTGCGTGGTGGCGGGATAAATTATTTCAGCGGCACACCTTTTATCAGGGCACCATTTGTCCCGTTATAGATTCTCAGAACTCCTTCCTCGCCGCCCGTGGCAACAATGGTCCCATCCGGGCTTGTGGCCAAAGCGTAAAGGAAGTCGGTGCCACCTGGAAAATTCCTTACTGTGCCACCGTTATCCACATTCCATGCACGGGCGGTTTGGTCACCCGAGCAAGTCAAAAATTCGGGCTTATTACCAATGAAAACCACCCGGGTAATTTGCTTGGTGTGACCAGGGATTGTCCGGATTTGTTCGCCATTTTCATAGCTCCAAACTTTGAGGACCTGATCGGCTCCGGCACTAACCAGGGTTTTGCCATCACCTTTCCAGGAAACATCCATTACATGGTGGGTGTGTCCTTCAAAGGCCTTGAGCATCTTCCCCGAAGGAATTTCCCAGGTGCGAAGAAATTTGTCGGCTCCCCCGGTTGCAAGGATCTTGCCATCGGGGCTGAATGCCAGGCCAAAAACCGTGTCACTATGTGGTGCCTTTAACTTAAGGGTTTCCTTGCCTGTGGCCACTTCAAAGAGGCGAACCTCACCCTCCTCGGTCGGAGCCCCACCACCGGTCGCAAGGAGTTTTCCATCGGCGGAGAACGCAAGCGCGACAACGCGTTCCGCGAAATCCTTGAAGCGATGTTTGATTTTGCCAGTCTTAGTATCCCACAAGACAACTTCCTGGAAAGCTCCAGTCGCAAGGGTTCCTCCATCCGGGCTAAGGGCCATTGATTCCACCAGTGAAAGATGGGCCAGGTTTTTGAGCGGATCCTTTTCGCTGGGAAGTGCCTCGTCGCGAAGCGCTCTTAGAATCTTTCCCTCTTTTGCATCCACCTCGACAATTCGATTTGCAACGGCAGCGAAGACAGTTTTTTTGTCAGTGGAGATCGCCACACCATGGATTGGTTGGACAAGTTTTGGTGGAGCATTGATGACAATCTTTTGCTTTTGCCTCATTTCTACCGGCATTTTGGCTCCCTGTTCAATCCAGAGCCGAACAAGTGCAAGTTCATTGGGAGTGAAGGGCTCCTCCGATTTGAGTGGCATAAATGGTTTTTTGGTCCTGGCCGACATGGTCAAAAGATTGCTTTCATCCGGTTTTCCGGGTACCAAGGCAACGCCCCGCTTTCCACCTTTTGTCAGAGCCTCAGGTGTTGCGAGATCATACTGGCCCTCCTTGACATTGCCCGAATGACAGAAGGCACATTTGGCCTCTAGGATGGGCCAAATTTCCTTGTTAAAATCCACGGGGCCCTTGTGGTCAATTTTGACCACCTCTATGGGTGGGAGTTCCTTTTTCTTTCCCTCGGTTCCCTGGCCCATAAGCAAAGGACCAACCAGCAATAGAGTGCTTAGCATGGCAAACAACCTCACTTTACAATGTTCAGGTTCAGAGGGATCTTTTGGGTCAATGCAAATTTTCCCTTCCATGCGCCCTCGGCCTGAAGGGCAAGGTTGGTTTTGGCTCCCGGCGATACATCCGCTGGGACTTCCACAACAAGGACAAGGGTGTCTTTGCCAGCCGGAATCGTTCCGGATGGAATTTTGATTTTTCCATCCCCCTTTTCCGAGAGGGTTAATTTCAAATCGCCCAAAAAACCCTCTCGCCTGGTAATTTTGACTGTCAATTGTCCAGTTTTTCCCGGTTTGAGAGGTTCACCTGTTTGGGTGGCTTGTGCGGTGCCCAGATCTTTTGGCATGACCTCAACTGCAACGGTGTTGGACCATGTCACAGTATTTACAGGGGGTTTCTCTTTTGCTGCCGGGTTTTTGGCAAAC
>Ga0114972_10001117_pt1 | contig 20224 bp, 16 predicted proteins | sample M_140807_EF_Meta_FD_87354 | JGI IMG/M metagenome (GOLD analysis project Ga0114972, IMG submission 87354) | Freshwater microbial communities from Lake Montjoie, Canada to study carbon cycling - M_140807_EF_MetaG | ecosystem: Environmental > Aquatic > Freshwater > Lake | place: Lake Montjoie...
TACATACGCAGCAATCAGCAGTTACAGCAACCGACAATTGCCCTGTTCGTCGCCAGTTTAAGGCCTCTCGATCGCTGAGACAAGTTGCGCTGCAGTCGATTTGGCTTTCTCAGTAGTCCCTAAATAGAAGAGCCAAAGCATACGATCGTGTTGCTCTAGTTAAGATGGCAGAGACTTCACCGTCGCCATCCGAGGGCTAGTTTCAACTAAAGAAAAGATTTTGATTATCATAAGCCCAGAGGTTATTAGTATGAACCGCTGCTGGATATGCCTCCGTCAACAGGGAGGATAGCACCTGTTACATAGGATGATTCATTACAAGCCAAAAATAAAGACGCATACGCTATGTCTTCAGGAAGTCCGCAATGGCCGATTGGGTGAAATTCGTCGCACATATCAAAGAAGCTATCCCGATAATCAGATTTAGCAAATATTGGTGTTAGTACAACTCCAGGGCAAATGCAATTAACTCTAATCCCACTCCGCGAATAATCACGTGCCATTTGTCGGGTAAGCGCGATGATGCCCCCCTTTGAGGTAGCGTAGGCTGCAGAGCCCGTAAACCCAGCCAATCCTTGCGTTGACGAGATGTTAATAATTGAAGAGTCGCCACCTCTTAACATCTGCGGTATTGCAGCACGACTACAGCGATAGATACTAGCCAAGTTGACATTCATTACGAGGTGCCAGTTGGAGGGCATCGTATCAATCAAGCTTCCTTCGACCACTATACCTGCGTTATTAACAAGAATATCCAGCCGTCCATAACTTTGAACAGTCTTGACAACCATATGCTCGCAAGATGCGTCGTTAGAGACATCTGTATAGAGGAAGATAGCTTCTCCTCCATTCGTTTTGATTTGACGCGCTAACTTGCGTCCATCGATGTCATTAATATCAGCTATAATTACACGTGCCCCTTCCTTCGCAAAAAGGACAGCCGTGGCAGCACCAATACCCGAAGCTCCACCTGTAATAACTGCAACTTTTTCAGATAGTCGGTTGCAACCATCCTTGGCAGAAAGATTAGCAACTAAGGCAGAATGCTTATCACGATTAGGGTTAGATTTGGTTGGTTGGTTGGTTGGTTGGTTGGTTAGTTGGATTGGATTGTGTTGGCAAAGGTGCTCGGGAAATCGTGAAACCTAAACGTCGAGCACAGTTTTTTGCAAGGGACTTTACGCGGTTAGTTAAAATCATTTCTTAGTTAAGGCGGTAAATGAAAGATAAAATTTTAAAATAGCATGGCATGATTGACACGTATTGATAGAAAAATACATGTGGAGTTACGCGATCGTGTGTTGAGGCAGATGCAGTCTGCCAATCTCTAGCTGACATTCAGTCGCTCCTGTTCCCGTGAACGTATCTCAGCGGTATGGGTGATGGCTTCTTGTAGGGAAATGCGCACATCTAACTGTAAATCAGTGCGGGCTTTCTCAATGCTTGGGATGTAGCGATTGCGTTGCCGATGTGGATCGGGTGTTCCCAGGATATGGACAGATTTACCCGGAGCTAGGGTGTCGCGTACCAAATAGGCCAGTTCGGCCACGCTGATGGCTACATCAGAGCCAACATTGTAGGCTTGACCTGACTGACCATGCAACAGTAAACAGAAGAGCCAATGTGCAAGATCGCGTTGCTCTAGGTAGGAGCGTAGAGGCGTGCCGTCGCCACCAACGGTGATGGAATCATGCCACAAGGCATCGCGAATGAAGTTGCCGATGGCGAAATGGGCATTGAGGGGTAGGTCTTCACCGACGAAAGCAAAACAGCGTGCAATCACCGTTTCGAGGCCATATTGTTCGCCATATAATGTACATAGGTGTTCTGCCTGCCGCTTAGCGATTCCATGGTTACTGGAGACCATTAGTGGGTCTGGGATACCGTTGTAAGACTCCTGGATGTATTCCATGCCGTCTGGCTGGGGTCCGTAAACACCACCAGAGCTGGTAAACAGAAAGCGCTGGGTGCCATGTTGAACTGCAAAATTGAGAATATTCTCAGTACCCGTTGCAATTTGTCGATACCTCTGCAATGGTGTTAATGCGGCGGCATCTGTAGAATCACCAGCAGCATGCAGAATGTGGCTGAAATTTTGATAGGGCAAACTTTCAGGTTTTAAGACATCTCCAGCGTGCCATCGTATCCAAGGCAAAATAGCAAGAGAAGGATAATGAAGGCGAAACTGCCCTGGTGAGCGTGACAGCACAGTAATGTTTTCATAAGGCAAGCTTCCAGTCGAAAGGCGTTCAGCCTCAAAAAATTTGATCAGCGCTCGACCAAAGAAGCCAGTTCCACCCGTAATCAAAAGATTCATGATCGCTCCATAGCCCGCAGCTCCACTTCTGCTCGCTGCAAATCAGAGGGAATACCGATGTCAATGAAATAGTCATCGAAAGGCATCCCATAAATGCGATGCCCTGGTTGCTGAAGAGAAAGGAAATCAGTTTCAAAACTGAATGATTCTGCCTTGATCCCGTCCAAGCAATTACCGCGTATGTAGTAAATTCCTCCATTGATCAGGCCAGCACCCTTATAGCCCTTTTCACCGAAGGTCAACATCTCGCCGTTGGGGCCTACTGTAACTCGACCATAACGGGAACAGTCTTCCACATTGCGAAGGGCAATGCACACTTCAGCGCGCTTTTCTCTCGCAAACCCTATAAAGGAAGGTAAGTTAATGGCAAACAATGTATCCCCGTTGACGATTAAAGCCTCATTACCATCCACCATACCCATGGCGTTCTTTATTCCACCACCTGTACCAAAAGGCTGCGGCTCAACCGCATAATGAATCGGGATTCCATTCCAATTGTTGCCGACATAGCTGCTAATTTTTTCCCATTGGAAGCCAACCGCTAAAACAATGCCGCTAATTTCTGGCAAATAAATTCGGTTGAGTATATGGGCCAAAAAGGGTCGGCCCGCGACCTGGAGCATCGGCTTTGGCGTCTCCCTGGTAAGCGGGCCTAATCGAGTGCCAAAGCCACCGCTAAGTACAATTAGTTTCATGTTCAGACCTTGCGGCGACACAGCACAGAAAATATACAACCTTCGCGCCAGCTAAGCGATATTTCTATTTCCTTGATTTCGATCAATTGCAAGCCTGCTTGTTGAACGATCTCGTACAATGAATCTGCCGTGAAGAAGTTAATGTGCTCGTGCCAATGATGCTTTGATAAATGGGTGGAGAGCGTTCCAGAGTTTGCCCGCATCAGTGCCTCATAGGGTACTTCCAAATATAGAAGTGTCTCGGGCTGCATCCACTCCACTATCTGCTGGACGACTCTCTTAGGGTATGAGACATGCTCTAAAACCTGGCTACAGATAATTAGATCAAATGAATGTGAACTTGAAGAAGACGGGTCAAACCGAAGCGCACCATCAATAAGAGGAGCTTCTGAAATGTCAAAGATATGTAGCTCTTTAGCGGATTCTCGGAGTGGGGTGTTAATCCCAGAGTCACCGCCCCAGTCAAGGATCACGGGTTTTTCTGGGACTAAGGGGCGCAAGAAAACTTCCACTTGATCAATGTATGTTGCTCGCTGCCCATAGGATTCACTATAGTTAGAGTAGCCAGGCTCATAGGACTGCCTAAGTTTAGTATATTCCGGCCCACGATAATCGCGATAAAGGGCACTTATCTCTCGGTCGCTAAAACGATAGTCTAGAAAAAGGACACCACAATGCTGGCATTGCAGCGAATTGCACACTGTGTAGGCCACGCCAGTTTGCAGATCTCGCATGCCCCATTCAGGTTTAATGTTCACCGGCTTGTGCCCAAAAACACGATCGGCGACAAAAGGCATCAAAATTGCTGGTGATTTTGCAAGTTTGTCATGGCTGCAGCAAATACAAGTGTACGCAATTCGTTCGTCGTACATTTACAGCTTTCCGGTAGTTGGGTTAGCGCTTGAATCGCCGAAAATGGCTTCCTCAATGTAACCGCATATCGTATGCTCTATCACCAAATGGCACTCCTGAATTCTAGGTGTCGAGCTCGATGGTGCGCAGATGCAGTAGTCGCACAGATCCTTCATCTCTCCCCCAGTTTGGCCGCTCAGTCCAACAACGGTCAATCCTATTTTTCGAGCTGTCACTATGGCATCCAGAATATTACCAGAATTACCGCTTGTGGAGATGGCAACAAATATGTCTCCGTGCAGCCCATGGGCTAAAATCTGTCGAGAAAAGACATCACGATATCCGTAGTCATTACCAATAGCCGTGAGTATGGACGTGTCTGTTGTAAGGGCAATGGCCGCAAGAGGCGGTCGATCAAATTCGAATCTGCTTACCAGCTCCCCTGCAAAATGTTGAGCATCTGCAGCGCTCCCGCCGTTACCGGCAATCAGAAGCTTGCCACTCTTTCTGTACGATTCAACACAAACTTCACACACTTGAAGCAGCAGGGGGGCAAATGCTGGGTCGGCCTGCATGCGTTGCATTATCTCTAAAGAAGAAGATAGTGCGGCTAATAAGTTGTTTTGCATGCTACCACACACTACGGCCTCCGTCTAAAATGAGATTTGCTCCATTCATATACGTCGATGCGTCAGAGCACAAAAATGCAATCGCACCACGATACTCATCAGGGGCCGCCATGCGGCCCAAGGGTATGAGCTGGACTAATTTGCTGACAAACACATCGTCTTGGTTGGCATAGACGCCTCCTGGAGAAAGGCTATTGCAGCGAACGCCCTGCTCACACCAGTAAGTAGCCAAATACTTGGTAAGACCGATCAGGCCATGTTTAACAACTGAATAAGTAACCGGCTTAACCGGCTGCAAATGTGGTGCCAAGCCTTCAGAGCGATATAGACGCTGATCTGGAGCAATCACCCCTAGGTCCGACGCGATGTTAACAATAACTCCGCCCTGCCCAGATTCAGCCATATGGCTGCCAAACACCTTTGAGCAATTGAATGACCCGCCTAGGCCAACATTGAGATCAAGGTGCCATTGATCGGCAGGGAAGTTTTCCAGCCGGGAAAAGTTGACATCAGCAACACTTTCTACTTTGGGGTTACGTGCTGCATTGTTGATCAGTATGTCAATGCGGCCGTAGTGCGCGGATACAGCTTGCTTGGCGAATTGCACCGCTTCCAGATTGGTGATGTCGCATTCTAGGACCATGGGTGCCAGATCAAACTCTTCCTGCAGCAGGGTTTGGTTCCTTCCCAGGCCAGCGGGGTCAATATCCAACAAAACAGGGGTACCTCCGCATTGGACAATCGATGCGGCATGTTGGTAACCAAGCAGGCCACCGCCGCCAGTAATCACGGCAACCTTTTTGTCGAGACTAAATAGATCACGAGATGTCTTGAAGCTCATGAGTCTGCTTGCTCACTTAAATTGACTATGGAGTTGCTTGCCATAGAAGTCTTAGCAGCCAAAGCAAGTCGCAAACTTTGCATTCCATCCCACAAGTTAACTTTTGGCGAGGATTCCCCAGACACGCAAGCAAGGAAGTGGCGCATTTGGCCTGCAAACATGTCATTGCGTTTGAAATCGCTTCCATCCCATTGCTCATGCAACTCGCCGTCGGCGCGGAAGACTTTCATTTGATTGCTAATAAGATCAATCTCAGCAATGCCGTGGTCACCAACGATCTTGAAGCAGCGAACAGATGGGCGCTGGAGATAATCTTGATGAAGCGAAATAGAAAAGCTACCCATTTTCCCGCTGTATTGCATAAGGGATGTTGCATTATCTTCAACGTCAATCTCAAGATGGCTCAATTTACCTCCCAGGCAATAAATTGACTTAGGCAGTCCAAAGTACCAGTAGATCAAATCCATTTCGTGAATTTGCGAAAGAATAACGCCACCACCTAGATCTGCACGTGCGGCGTACATCGTACGGTAGTCTTCGTAGCGATGCCAGCTGGGCAAGTACTCGCCAATTTCAGAATGCACTGAGAGAATACTGCCGAAATAGCCTTGCTCCAGCAACTCTTTCAGACGAATGAGTGCGGGATGGAAACGAAAGTTATAGCCGACATAACATACAAGATTTTTGGCTTTCACTACGGCCAGCAATTCATCAAGGCTATCGAGGGTATGGGACACCGGCTTTTCAATGAACAGATGGGCGCCCGCCTTAGCAGCTTGCAATGCAATAGGAGCATGCAAGCTGCTGGGGTTGCAGATGAAGACCACTTCAGGATTCACTTCAAATGCATCCTGCACTTCAGTATGAACCACGATGTTGTAGTCGGTGACAATATCTCGATCGGCTTCGACTGTAAGGTCATCGCGAAGCTTTTCGCTTCGCCCAAGCGTACGGTAGGCATGGATTTCAAGCTGGTCTTGAGGTAAAATGCTGCGCAATGTGCGTAAGTGCCTCTGGCCGATTCCACCTAAACCAAAAAAGAGAACGCGCATGAATTCAAACTCCTGAATTAAGATTGGTTTCACCGCGCAGCCATTGGCAGGCTCTTGCATTCATTTGTGATAGCCATTCAAATTCATCACCGGGTAATCCACGTGCGACCTGCAGTACAAAATCACCGCGATAATCAATATCCAGCAAGCAGGAAAGCAGACTTTTAAAATCTGCGTTTCCCAAACCTAATGGGACAGTTGTGCCGCCAAGAATACGGTCCTTAATATGAAAGCTACCAATGCGCTCACCATAAGCAGCAAACTCTTCAGATGGCTTGTACCCAAGCCCACTACTGTTGCCGGAGTCGTAATTGACTTTGACTAAGGGATGATTAATTTCATGGAGAAAGGCGCGAAAGTCAGCCGGCCCCATATCAGTCTCTAAGTGCAGCTCAACTCCAGCATCTTGAGCGGCTGGCAACACGTTGTGCAGAAGGTTCAAAACTAACTTTTTTTCATCGATGGTAGAGATCCTTGAGGCGTCAACAAAGGGTAAAACGATTCGCTGAATAGCCATTTCTGAGCATACAGAAATTAGCCAATTCAACTTAGACTGTCTTTGCTGTCGTGTTCCTGGATCTGCATCGGCCAAAGGACAATCCATGAAGTAGTCAGCGCAGATAGAAACGACCTGTACTCCAGCCTTTTGCAGTTTCAGTTGGAGTTCTTGACGACCCTCAGAGGTTTCAATCGGATTAGCCCCTTCGCCATATAAGTCGTAGACCCATTCGATTCCCCTTAAGGGAACCATGGGAGCGAGCTCAATCTCGCGTTGCCATGCAGTTCGGGGGAAGGATTGAAATCTGCCATCTTCAGGGGCAGATAGACGGCCTTGCATGGTGTAAAGGCCGGTGCTGGCATATGAATGTAGATATTCAGTGCTCATGGAATGCTCTGTTCTTCTATAACAGGGATAATCATGTTAGCATGAAACTCTTCACGTTCCAAGAACGGAGAGAGATCTTCCAAAGGACTGGATACCATAGATCCGTCCTTACCAAGTTTGGACGTAATCCGTGGCCCTATTGTTTGGTCAGATTGAACCATCACCTCGCAAATTGCTGGACCATCAGTGTCAAGCACCGCACGAATAGAGTCACGTAAATCAGCCTGATCTGAGATGCGAAAGCTAGGGATGTCAAATGCATGGGCAAGCTTACCAATATCTGGCAAGGTTAAACCGGAACTACTATCACATCCTATGGCAGCTTTAAAGTAACTATTTTGCGACGCCCGAATTGATGCATAACCATTATTGTTAAGGACAAAGAATTTAATGGGTAGATTTAGTCGTTTGACAACTTCTAGCTCCTGCATATTGAGCATGAAACCGCCGTCACCATCTACCGCTATAGTCCTTTTGCCCCCACTGCCGATGCAGCCTCCGATAGCTGCTGGCAAACCATAGCCCATTGCACCTAGGCCTCCAGTGGGAACAGCACGCTGGCCTTTTTTCAATTTTGCTGACAACCAGAAGGTGTCAATCGAGGCTCCTGAACTTCCCGGAATGATCATATCGGAGTCATCTAGCTCTTCGCATAAGATTTCTGTAAAAACGTAAGTATTGGCATAACCGATCTGCTCGTGAAACGAAGGTAGTACTACAGGGTATCTCTGCTTCCATTCGGTGCAGCGGGCAATCCAAGAGGAGTAATCAGGTGGCTGTAGTTTTTTGCATACATCGTACAAGCGTTGGATCAAATCTTTGGCATCAGACACGATTACGCAATCAGGCATATCACCCAATTTTTCAATTTCAGCCTTATCAACATCAACGACTACGATATTGGCGCTTCTTGCAAAATGCTTGCGATTAAAACCAGTTATAGAGAAGTCCAAGCGTGATCCAATGGCGATGACTAGGTCAGAATTCTGAATAGTAAAGTTGGCACCGCGAGCAGCAACTGTTCCAGGGCGCCCAAAATATAAAGGATGGGAAAACTCAAGCAAATCAGCAGCAATCCATGTGGTTTGGGTGGGAATATTCAGAAGTTTAATCAGCTTAAGCAGATCCTCTTCTGCACCAGCACAATGAATACCGTTACCCACCAACAGTACCGGACGCTCGGCTCTCACAAGAAATTGGCTGACTTGTTCAACAGCTGCCTTTACAGTGGCATGCTTGGCCTCTTGCTCGGCAGCAGGAATTTCAGGAGGGGTGAATGATTCCAGTTCTGTAGGATCGATTTCGGTCGCTTGGACATCAAGTGGAACGTCGATCCAGACGGGGCCAGGACGACCAGACCGCATTAGGTACATCGCTTTTTCCAGTTCGAACCGAGCTCTCAATGGGTCCGTCAGACAAACGGCATACTTGCTAATCGATTGCACCACCGAAACAATATCCAGCTCTTGCGTACCAAGTTGGCGTAAACCGGTATGCCCCTTCAAGTCGGCGCGTTTGACTTGACCGGAAATGAACATCACCGGTGTAGATTCAAACCAGGCGCCCGAAAGACCCGTAATCGCATTGGTGGCACCAGGCCCGGATGTCACCATGCATACACCAAACTTCCCTGAAGTTCTGGCGTAGCCCTCGGCAGCTATCGCGGCTCCCTGTTCGTGAAGCATACTAATAGCACGTATATTCTTATTCTTTATTAAAGCATTATTTAAGTGCATGGCACCTCCACCTGGAAGGAAAAACACATCGCGGACACCATGATTGACGATGGTATCTAGAATGTAATCTGCGACGCGCATGGTGATTTAAGGTTACTGATGTACAGGGAGGCGTGATTCGGGAACGGCATAGAGCACTAAATCCCAACCATCGGCGAGATGGGGACATAGCGAATAACTATAGCCAGGGTGATACTCATGCAGTTGTAGGAGAATCTCCCAAAGATGCGATTGCAGATGATAAACACATACGGCGACAACTGGTGCTGTGTCTTGTATAATGTTTTTAGCTCCCTCTAGACATTGTGGCTCAAAGCCTTCAATGTCAATTTTTATAAAGGTGGGTGGTCTATGGGATTGGCTAAACAAATCAATAGTGGTCATGGGCACAGCCTGATTGCCTGTTCCAACTCTGGATGCCGGACCATTTTCGGTCTCTACTTGGATAGTGCCAACAGTGTCGCCCAAAGCTAGATGATGGGAATGAACCTTGGCCCTAAGCTCATCTAACGTTTCTACGTAACTTTGTAATGTTACAAAATTGTTAGTTGAAGGCTCAAAGGAATGGATCTCTGCAAACTGCTCACCCCGAGGTGAACCGAGAAAGCTCTCTACTGAATCACCAGTATACGCACCGATATCGTAAAGGACTTCAGATACTGAGTTGCTTACATAGCGATCATTGAAATAGATTTCTTCATTGGCAGGCGAGGGGAGAAGATCATAATCTAGAAATAAGCGCCATTCAATGTGATTGACGAAGAGCAAGCGTGATTCATCATCGGCCAGCAAGGCAAAGGCACGGCGTATGTTGTCAGCATTTGCAATGACTTTGGAAGGACGGTCTAGGCAATAGTGCGGCAGGAACTCGTCATGAAACTTCCAAGCGAGATGTCCAAATAGTGCAATATTTTTGAATCCAAGGGCACGGATCGGATCAATACGATCAGACATTTTATCGGTAGCTTCGCCACACCAAATAGTGGTTATCACCCCTATAGTGCTAGCATCAAATTTCTCTACGGCTTCAGATGGAGCCATAATTGGAACGCCCTCTACATCAGCACCCCACAAATCAGGGTTGTTATCAATAAAGGCCGAAGGCAACTTGCCAATAGATTTTAGTTTTCTAAGTACTTTGCGTCCAAGGTTCCCTGCGCCAAACAACAAGAAGGATTGATCCAAGCTACCAACAATGGATTCGAGTTCTCTGGACTCTCTGCTTAAAGCAGACTCAGTATCCTCAGATAGCAACTTCTCAAGTCTTTGATGTAACACTGAATTGGTCATGTTTGATCTCCTGGGATGGCTGGCGATTAGCTTTTGGAAGAATTCAGCAAGTCAAGTGCATGCCAAAAACCAGCCCCATGGTCTTTGTGGCCTTGCCATACCTCAGGGATGAAACTGACATTTTGGCTGCCTACAATGGTTTTCCACGATTGGTCCCAGTTTACATCCCCAGTGCCCATCACCACACCCTCGCCATTGGTGCCAGAGGCATCGGCGACATGCAGGTGGGCTGTTACGGGCAAAAGCAGTTCCAGGGAACGCTGAAAATCTAGCGCGAAATGATTGCAGGTCATCTGCAGATGGGCCAAGTCCAGGCACAACCGCAATCCATGGGACTTGGCTTGTTCTGCCAACTCCTCCGGCATCATGAAAATGTTCTGGTGGCGCTGGCCTCCGAAGTGCCAGGGAAAGGGCGCCATATTTTGAGGGATGAGTTCAGTGCCAGCAAAATTAATCTGCTGGCAAGCGCTGTGGAAGCGATCATAGAGCTCTGTGCGGTGCTCCACCGCAAAAGGTGCATCTGCTGAGAAACCCCCCACATTGGCCACAATCAGCATCGAATCAGCCTTTGGGAAGAAGGGGGCCAGTTGCAATGTGGCATCAACGACCCGTTGCAGATTGTGAATCGAACGCTGGCGATAGGCGATGTCATCGGAGGCCAGATCCAGCAATTCGCTGTTTTCAAACAGCTCTGGTGCGTGCACAACCAAGCGGCTGCAATCCACCGTGTGCAAATAAGGCTTGGGATCAACAGCCAAATCGCGATAGGAGAGATGAAACTCAAACAGATCGGGATCAATGCGGTTTGAAAAGTCGGCGAAGTCGTGATAGCGCACTGGAATGCCCCACTTCACCGGGAAACTATATTGGCGTTTATTCGTATCCAGGCCAGTGATGTCGCTATCAAAGAGAAAGTCGCCTTGGGCTATGTTGCGTTGCGCTGTTTTACCGATCAGCTCTTGGAGCCGATAAGGGGCAAGACCCTGTCCAGGGCTGGCCACACGGAAGCAGTCGGCGCTGAACACTTCGCCCGGCATGATGGCACGGGTAGCGATAACGCTTTTGGCCAGGTTTTCACGGTTCAGCAATTCGCCCTGGCTCACGTGCCGCACCGGGCCATCCCAGTGCAACGCTTGTTCCACAGAGCGGATGCCATCGACTAATTGCTTGAATTCAGCTGGTTCAAGACTTGCCAGGTGGTCCGGTCCTTCCAGGCTGCGGTCTAAGGTGATGTGCCGCTCAACAATACAAGCACCTAATGCAACGGCTGCAGTGGTGATTGCGGTGCCCCGTTCATGGCCGGAGTAGCCAATCAAAGGGTGGAGTTGTTTGAGGCGGGTAATGTAAGGCAGTTGAATGTCGCTTTCCGGGGCCGGGTATGTGCTGTTGCAATGCAAAAGTGCAAACTCTGCATTGAGTGCATTGAGTTGGTCAATCGCTCGAATGATCTCCTGCTCAAACGACATTCCGGTCGATAAGATCAATGGAATGCCCAGTGAGGCGGCTTTGGCAATCAGGTAAGGGTTGCAGAGGTCTGCCGAAGCCATCTTCAAAGCCGGCACATCCATCGTGGCCAAGGCATCAACGCTGGGCTCATCCCACGGGGTGCACATGTAGGTCACGCCCTTTTCCTTGCAATAGGCGCGAAGTTCGCGGTGGTCTTGCAAGGAAAGTTCTACCTTATTCAGCAGGTCCTGGATGTACTCTGCTCCGAGGTCTTCGGCCACGGATCCATCGTCGCGACTGCGATAAAGCGCCTCTCGATTGCGCAACTGAAACTTCACGCAGTCGGCACCTGCCGCGATTGCGACATCGATCAATTGGCGGGCCATGGCCACAGAGCCCTGGTGATTGTTGCCGATCTCGGCAATCACAAACACACGGGAGCCGCCAATCAAGTGGTCATCGATGGTGAACGTCGTAGAGCTCATAAAACTTTGGTGCGCCAAGAGACTACTCCGCCCGTTTCAAAGCGGAAGCTGGACAATGTGCAATTGAGCTCCCGCAAGCAGCGGGCAACCTGCTGGCGATATTGGGGCTGGACAAAAAACAAGAAAAACCCTCCCGCACCCGCGCCGAGCAGCTTACCTCCCAGGGCACCCGCATCGAGCGCCGCTTCGTAGATGGCATCAATTTTGGGTGTGCTGATCGAAGCAGAGAAGCTTCGCTTAAGCCGCCAAGCCTCATCCAGATTGCGGCCAAAGTCCATCAATTCGCCACGGATCAGATGTTTGTGCATCTGCCTGCACAGGCTCACCATTTGAGTCACTTGGTGAGCATTGTCATCTTGGCTTATCGTGACGCGCTGTTGCTCGTGCAGTTTACCAGAATCGTGCTTAATGTGCGAATCACAGAGAATCAGGCATTCTTCAAGCTCGTTCAGGATGTTTGGTTCCATGCGGATCGCGTGGACCAGGTTTTTTTTGCCATCCAGCTCGATCAGGTTGAATCCTCCAAAGGCAGACGCATACTGATCTTGCCAACCACCAGCGATCCCAAAGCACACCCGTTCGGCATGGAAGGCCAGCTCCGCCATTTCATAGGTGCTCCAGTGGTCCAGTCGCATTTCATTGAAGCTTGCAACCACCGCCGTTGCAACCGCTGAGGAACCGCCCAGACCGGATCCAACCGGGAAGTCGGATCGTACGTACAGATCGAAACCGAAATCAGGCTTGATCACTGAAACAACAGATGTAAGCAAGCTGCGATCGGGAGACTTGAGCAGATCCATGATCGATGCAAAGTGCTCATGGGTATCTAAGTCTTCGGAGTAGATGTTGATTTCTTGATCTGCCCTCGGTATCAAAGTGGCGTGGCTGTAAAGAGCCACAGTGGTACTTAAGGCCGCCCCGGGTCGATCAACAAAGTAATAGGTTAAATCCGAGCCGCCGCCGCTGAAGCTGATCCTCACGGGTGCCCGTGCCCGGGTCAGGATCGGGGCTTCGGGGGAAGCAAGGTCGTAGTCTGCGGTGACCAGATCAACTAATTTGCCTTTCTTGTCAACCCGAGGGATGACGTGAAAACCAAGATCAAGCAGCTTGAGCAAGTGCTCTTTACTCGCTTCTAGGTTGACACTGCGATACTGCGTATTCATGCAGGCGGTAACAAGATCAGCCGTGCTGCCACCATGCAGCAAATGCCTACGCAAATCGCCATTGGTAATCAAACCAAGCAAATGATCGTATTCATCAACAATGAAGACGATCTGAAACCGGCTTGACTCCATTCGCTCTACTGCCGCAAGTACATCTTGCGTACACAGCATCGTGAGGTGGTCAGTGAGATCGTTCACAGCAAAACCTCAAACGAGATTGGCAACGAATTGCCTGATCAGGTTGACCTCACGATCGATCATCGCCTCGGTGAGCCCCGGAAAGGTGCCCAAGAAGATGGCTCGCTCCATCACCAGATCCGCGCCCGGCATCTCCGCTTCCACCAGCCGTAGCGCCTCGGGCCGCTCGCTACGTAACTGCACAAAGGCCGGCTGCTTCAACAGGTTGCCGCCGAACAGCATGCGGGTGCCCACGCCCACACTGGCCAGGTGGCGGCCTAGATCGGAGCTGGTGAAGGGAGCTTCGGGTTTGACCAGCAGCAGGAACCCGAACCAGCTGCAATCGGTGCTGCAGCCGCTTTGATCCCATTGGAAGCTGCCAGTGGCCGGATTGAAGCCGGTGGCGTGGGTGGGCAGGCAGAACTCCAGCAGGTGGCTGAGGGGTTCGAGGCCCCGACGCAGCTGCAGCCAGTTGCGTTTGCGGGCCTCGATGAACTCGGGCAGGCGCCTCAGCTGCACCCGGCCGATGGCGGCCTGGGGATCGAGCGGTTTGAGGTTGTAGCCGAAGTGGGAATAGATGTACTTGTGGTCGTAGCCCTTAGGCAGTTCGCCTAGCTGCCAGTCATAGCGCTTGCCGCAGGTGTCGTCTTTGCCGCTGGGGCACCAGCAGTCGCGGCCCCAGTCGCGGAAGCTCTCGACGATCCGCCGCAGCAGGGCGCTGTTGACGATGTTCACCGCGCCACCCTCGCCCATGGTGAGGTGATGGGGCGGGTAGAAGCTCTGGGTGCTGAGGTCACCCCAGGTGCCGGTCCAGCGGATCACGTGGTCGGGGCCGGCGTCGAGACCTGGGCTGTTGTCCTTGAAGCCGAGGCTTTCGGCCAGGCTGCGCGGCATCGTGTAGGAGCAGCCGAGGGCATCGCAGTTGTCCTCGATCAGCCAGAGCTGATGGCGGCGGCAAAAGGCCAGCACCGCTGCCAGATCGAAGGGATTGCCGAGGGCATGGGCGGCCATCACCGCCTTGGTGCGCCCAGGTACGTAGGCCTGCTCCAGCTGGTCGACCCGCAGGTTGCCGGTGACGGGGTCGTTGTCGAGGAAGACGGGGATGCAGCCGTTCTGCAGGATCGGCGTGACGGTGGTGGGAAAACCTGCCGCGCAAGTGATCACCTCATCACCGGGTTGCAGCCGCCGTTCGGAGGACAGCAAGGGCGAGGTGAGGGCCGAGAGGGCAAGCAGGTTGGCTGAGGAGCCGGAGTTCACCGCCAGGCAGGCCCGCACGCCCAGGAAGGCGGCCAGTTCCTTCTGGAAGGCCTCGCCTTCGGCCCCCAGGGTGAGCCAGAAATCGAGGGTGCTCGATACGGCGGCTTCCACCTCGTCTTCGGTGAAGACCCGGCCGGCGTAGGGGATCGGGCTGCCCTCAGGCCAGGGGGTGCGGGCTGGGTCTGCGGCGGGGCGATGGGACGCATGGGCCTGCCGTGCGTAATCGCGGGTGAGGCTGAGGATCTGGGCCTTGAGATCGGGAAGCGAGGTCACGCGGGTCGGGGCTGAGGTAGGCGTCCAGATCAAGCCCCTTGCATTTAAGGGCAGTTGCCAGCGAAGCCTGCCGGCGCCTGTTCCAGCTGAGCGTGCGCCCTAGGGCGTAGGGCCTTGCAGAAGCGGTCAAGGATGCACTCCACTTGGGCAAGCAACCAAAGTTCCGCCCAAGGGCCGACTCGGTGCGACCTTTGGGCCGGCAGCGGCGGGTCAAGGGTGCCAGGAACCCGTTGTATAACAGCCCAGGGTGATTGAACTCCCAACCTCTCCCTCGTACTGCTTGGCCAACCCGATCCACCTTTTTCGCCGTCTTGTTCGCCATGGCCTGGCGCCGCTCCGTGATCCACGGCCCGCCTCGCGGCTGATTCGCCAGACCGCCCGCAAGGAATGGAAGGTCCTGAGCCTCAGCATGCTCTGCAACCTGCTCCAGGCTGCCGCCGAAGGCGCCACCCTCGGGGTGGTGTTCCTGGCCGTGGACCTGCTCTCCAAACCGGCGGGCCAGGCGATCGACTGGAGCAGCAAGGGGTTGCTGGGATCGCTGCCCCAGCTCACGGCTGGCCTGAATGCCATGCCGCGCAACGAGCTCTTTTTATTGATTCTGGGGCTGGCGGTGCTGCTCAAGCTGCTGCAGAGCGTGGCGATGTACCTGGGCTCGCTGGCCATGGGCTACTACAGCGCCCGCACTTCATCCCGCCTGATGGCGATGATTCACTCCCACATCCTGGGCTTCAGCTTCGCCTGCGCCAGTCGATACCGGGTGGGCGACCTGCTTTATGTGGCTGGTTCCGGCCCCGGTGCCGTGATGAACGAAATCAACATTGTCAGCACCATCACGCTCACAATATTGATGATGCTCACCTATTTGGTGGTGCTGCTCAGTCTCTCGCCCTGGCTGCTGGTGGCGGCCCTGGTGATGGGCGGATTGCTAAGCCTGGTGCAGCAGCAGTTGCTGCCCCGCATCCGGGAGCGCGGGTTCGTCACAACGGAACTCGGCAGGGATCTCTCCAGCCGCATCACCGAAAACATCCAGGGCCTGCGGTTGCTCCATACCAGCGGAGAATTGGATGTGGCAGATCAAGGGGTGTACGGCAGTACTGGCGACATCGAGGTCAACCAACGTGCCACCACCCGACTGAACTCCATCACTGGTCCCATCAACACCTTCCTGCCCATCCTGATGATCGCCGGAATCGCCGGCCTCAGCCTGCTGCTCTTCGGTTCCCGCAATTCCGGTGTGCTGCCCAGCCTGGTGACCTTCGTGGTGGCCCTGCAACGCCTCAACAACACCTTCGGCTCGGTAGCAGCATCCCTGGGCAGCCTCAACACCAATGCCGCTCCCCTGGATCTGCTCAACAAACTGCTCGAACCCGCCGACAAACAGTTTCGTCGCCGCGGTGGTCTTACGTTCAAAGCGCTTCAGCAAGGCATCAGCCTGCGTAATCTCACGCTCCAGTACAGCCCGGAACTCCAGCCAGCCCTCCGCAACCTCAACCTGGACATACCCAGGGGGAGCACCGTGGCCCTGGTGGGGAGTAGCGGTGCCGGCAAAAGCTCGATTGCCGATCTCCTTGTCGGCCTCTACGACGCTACCGAAGGCCAGATTCTGATCGATGGCGCGCCACTTACGGATTTGGATCTGATCAGCTGGCAGCAGCACCTTGGCGTAGTGAGCCAGGACACCTTCCTGTTCAACGCCACGATTGCCGAGAACATCAGCCACGGCAGCCCCAACGCCAGCAGGGCCCAGATCGTGGAGGCGGCGGAAAAGGCCCAGGCCGCTGGCTTCATCTCCGATCTACCTGATGGCTTCGACACCCTGATCGGCGAACGGGGCTACCGCCTTAGCGGCGGCCAGCGCCAACGGCTCTCCCTGGCCCGCGCTATCCTTCGCGATCCAGAGCTGCTGATTCTCGATGAAGCCACCAGCGCCCTCGATACCCAAAGTGAAAGGCTTGTGCAGCAGGCCATCGACCAATTCGAACGCCAGCACACCGTGCTGGTGATTGCCCACCGGCTCAGCACAATCGTGAAGGCGGATCTGATTTGCGTGCTGGAGAAGGGGCAGATTGTGGAGAAGGGCGGCCACCAAGATCTATTAGATAAAAAAGGTATTTATGCGGGTCTTTGGCGGCAACAAGTCTACTCAGAAGGCAAGCCTAATGCCGAATCAACACTCGCCTTTTAACACAAATCTATCATATATGACTATATAATAAATACGCAGTTTAAGTAAATTAGTAAGTTAATCCTTAATGAATGAATCAGTCATCTCTTCGGAATCCCGCCAAAGCATTTCTGATTAATAGCTTCGATTGGGCCAAATGGGTTCTTAATTTATTCCTCTCTCGGAAAGCATACAAATGAGCTGTTTCTCTTAACTGCCTCGCCAAGATCCAGGGATTATGGTAATGAATTTGAATCAATGTTGTTATGGATGATGAAAACCAGACTGACCACCTGACGCTCCCCTCACACACTTCTTGATAACTAGATTGAGTAGCCCATAACCATTGGGGAAACAAAGAGTAGGCCAAGCTGGCTTTGCAAGGCATTGAGACATCAAGGATTAAAATCTTGGCCATGCGTTGAACTAAGGCGAGACGGCTCCATCGATGAACTTGACGATAGTCAATCAAGGGGGAACTAAACCTGAGTACTTCTTTGTTTCCAGCTTCAAGCCCCTGCAAGAGCAACGCGACTTGGGAAGCACATGAGTGACTTAAGTCAACGAATTGAATCATGTTTTCCATGAAATAAGAGCGCCGCCAAACGGTCGCAGATATAAATAAAAGATCGCCAAAGAGCGAATTCTCCAGCAGCTCGACGCCATCCGTACAGCGATAATGTGGAATTGGCTTTCGAGACCATTGATTAAAGACAATCGCAATTGTTGATTCCGAAGCCAGTGGAATCGCCTTGGATATTGCCACAGCACACTCTGGACTCAATGAATCATCATCGCCTAATATCCAAACCCATTCTTCAGACAGATGGGTGATTCCGTATAGGATATTTGCAATAAAGCCAACATTGGCATCGTTTTCAGCTCCGGTGATCTCTGGCGTCATTTGACTCAAGCAAAGATCATCCAGGCCATACTGGTCTGGATTCACTTGTACATGTACCCGCTGACCTTTGCCGAACTGACCAGCGATCTCATCTAGCCGCAGACGAACCTCTTCTGGCCTATCCCATGTAGGAATAAGAATCCCCAGATCATTGAAGCCGTCGGGTACTTCAAATTGGTTCATTGAAGACTAATACGCATCCTGAAATTCATAAAATTCTGGCACCAACATGGGCTTGGTATGGGCGTGGGCTTCGTAGGAACCGAAATCCTTAAGAGGGCAGATAATCCTAGCGGTAAACCGGTGTCAGGAGGGGCAACTAGTCATTTTTGGCTTAGATGAACACGCTGTCTCGAGAATGGACTGCTTTTAGGGTGCCGTGATGTCGCCCCACCATGGCAGCAAATAAAATCTATCCAGTTCTACTGGGATAGACTTCAATAGGTCTTGGACTACTACCTCATTAAGTTTCCCTCCCGATGCCATCCGAACACCCAATTATTTTGGCTGATCTCGATCAAATTGTGTCGACATTTTCCCCGTGGGAATTTTTCCGATCCCAATCTGTGTTTGTCACCGGTGGCGCTGGCTTGCTCGGATCCTATTTGGTGAGAACGTTGTTGCGGGCCAACGATTGTTTGGACTTGAATCTACGCGTAACCTGCCTTTTGCGCCAGATGCCGGCCTTGACATCAAGGCTTAATCCCTGGCTGAATCACCCGAGCTTGAATCTTGTTTTTGGTTCTGCGGAGGATTATGATTATAGTCTGCTTATGCCGCATTCGATTGTAGTGCATGCGGCCAGCCAAGCCAGCCCCAATGTATATAATAAGGACCCGGTTGGAACCATTCTGCCAAATAGTGTAGGCACGGTTCGTCTTTGTGAGCAGGCCCTGGGCTGGCAGGCGAAAAAGTTACTTTTTTTCAGTACAGCCGAAATCTATGGTGTGAATAGTAAAACCGACATAGGCGAACTTGACTATGGTTACTTAGACCCTATGGCCGTGCGTAGTTGCTATGCCGAAAGCAAGCGTATCGGCGAAACGATCTGTAAGGCCTACGCCCATCAGTATTCCCTGAACACTACCTGCGTGCGCATTTTTCATACCTATGGTCCCCAAATGGCGTTGGATGATGGGCGAGTCTTTGCTGACTTCGTCAGGGATGCTTTGCAGGGAGACACGATTCGCCTTGCTAGCGCAGGGACTGCAATGCGGTGCTTTTGCTATTTGACAGATGCTACGACGGGCTTCTTGCGCTTGTTGGTCGATGGTTTTCCAGGTGAATCCTATAATTTAGCCAATCCTGATGCTGAAATCTCTATTCTTGATCTGGCTCATCTAATCAGTGGGCTTTCAAAAACCAAGCCCAAGGTTGAATTCGTTGACCCTGAGCATGCCAAGCCTGATTACATGCCAAGTCCTGTTCTTCGCGCCCTGCCCAGCATCGCCAAGATTGGCGACTTGGGTTGGAAGCCTCTGATTGGTCTTGAAGAGGGCTTCAGTCGCACTCTTGCATCCTATTCGTTTTAAATCAGGGCCAATGGCCTGTGGTAATTCTCCGTAAAAACTTTGATCGTGCGGGTCTTTCCAGAGGCAGGGGTATCCGTAAAGAGTTGACGCCATGAAGGTTGCTTATTCAGCTTGAGGATTGATTTGTTTCTTCTCCTTGCCCTCCAGCAACCTCACCAGCCTGGCCTCCATCTCCTCCACTTGGCTGAGTTGGTCGGCGATTTTCTGGGCCGCCTGCCGCAGCTGCAAAAACTGATCGCTGGGCTGCTCGGTGGTACCCCAACGCAACTCCGCCTTGGCCAACTCCTCCTCCAGCCGCCCCTGCAGCTTGGACCGCAGGCCATCGACCTGCTCCAGGGTTTTCAAGGCCAGATCCTTGCCTTTTTCAATGTGTTCGGGTTCGACCGTGATCCCCTGTTTCAACAGCATGCGGACGCCCGTGAGCACGGCGGCGGGCATGAATTGGCCGAAGGCCAGGGCCCCCAGGCTGCCGGTATGGAGCCAATCTTCGACCTGGCTGCTGCGATGCCGGCCCGTCTTGCACCA
>Ga0114972_10001122_pt1 | contig 20177 bp, 20 predicted proteins | sample M_140807_EF_Meta_FD_87354 | JGI IMG/M metagenome (GOLD analysis project Ga0114972, IMG submission 87354) | Freshwater microbial communities from Lake Montjoie, Canada to study carbon cycling - M_140807_EF_MetaG | ecosystem: Environmental > Aquatic > Freshwater > Lake | place: Lake Montjoie...
AACGCGTGCAGGGCAGCGTCTATCTCTCCCCGAACGAAGACCTCGCCCGCCTCTTCGCCGCCATCACCGCCCTCAAATCCATGCCCTGGTTCCCCGGCAGCGTCCGGGACATCCGCGCCTTCCGGGTGGAGCAATGGTCGGATTTCACCCCCACCGTGAAGGGCTGACCCCCACGCCAACCTGGACTTTGCCCCCCATTCGCGCTAGGATAATTTTCCCCGCTCATTGAAAGCCGCATCCGCCCCCAAGCCTCCCCCGCCCGCATGGCGTCCGGGGGCCTTCAATTCCCTAAAATCCAAAAAGCTCTCAGGCGCGCCGGCGGCAATCGCCAGATCAGGCGCGCCCTTCGCCCCGGCGCCGCCGGCCCGCCGGGCCGGGCCTCAATCCCTCAATCTCTCAAAAAACCCCCGCCGCCGGGCGGGCCAAGGCCCCGAATGCCGCCCCTGGGGTATTTGTCCGAAAGCCGGCAAAGCCGCCGGCCGCCGGCCTTTCCGGCCCGCCGCCGCCCGGCCGGGCCGCATGCCCCGAACGCCCCAGCTGGGGGATTTGTCCGAAAACCTCCAAAGCCCCGCTGCACCTGGCCTTTTCGCGCGCCCGCAGCTTCGGGCACCCCCCCAAAAACCCCTCTGGCCGCCCCCGCCAACATCCCCTTCAATGCGGCCCAGGGGGACCCGTGCCATGGCCATCAGCTACGAAAGCTTGCTCAATTATAGAATCCCGGAAATCCGGCAGCGGCTGCGCTGGCAGGATGTCGCGCTCTATAATTTCTCCATCGGGCTCGGCCAGGACCCCATGGACGAAGCCCAGCTGGATTTCCTCTATGAACCGCGGCTGAAGGTCATGCCTTCCATGCCCGTGGTGCTCGCCGCCCCCGGCTTCTGGTCCCGCAATCCGGATACGGGGATTGATTGGGTGAAGATCGTCCATGGCGAACAGGGCCTTGTCCTGCACCGGCCCCTGCCGGTGGAAGGGGAGGTTATCGGCCGGTCCCGCGTGACCGGGCTGGTGGATCGCGGCCCGGGCAAGGGCGCGCTGATGTATTCCGAACGCCAGGTGACGGATGCGAAGACCGGGGAATTGCTGGCGACGCTCACCTCCACCTCCTTCCTCCGCGGGGATGGCGGCTTCGGCGGCCCGGCCGGCCCGGTGAAGCAGCCGCATGCGGAACCGGACCGCGCGCCGGATGCGGTGCTGGACCTCGGCACCCGGCCGGAACAGGCGCTGGTCTACCGGCTGAACACGGACCTCAACCCCCTGCATATCGACCCGCAGGTGGCCGCCGCCGCCGGCTTCCCCCGCCCCATCCTGCATGGGCTGTGCACCTTCGGCACGGTCTGCCACGCGCTGATGCGCCTGCTGTGCGGGTATGACCCCGCCCGCTTCGGCCGCATGGACCTGCGCTTCTCCTCCCCGGTGTATCCGGGGGAGACGATCCGGACCGAGCTTTGGCATGAACCCGGCGGCGCCGCCTTCCGCGCCCGCGTGGTGGAACGCGACAAGGTCGTGGTCAGCAACGGCCTGTTCCGCTTCGCCTGACCCGCCCCCTGGACGGGCGGGCGCGGCGATTGTAGGTGCCAGGGCAAGGGGGAACGGTCGGATGATCAATAAGATCGTGCAGTCGGTGGCCGAAGCATTGGCCGGGGTGAAGGACGGCTCCACCGTGCTGATCGGCGGCTTCGGGTCGGTCGGTCAGCCGGATGTGCTGATCGAAGGCCTCATCGAACAGGGCGCCGGCAACCTGACCGCCGTGCTGAACAATGCCGGCGTCGGCCGGGTTGGCGTGGCACGCCTGATGGAACTGGGCCGGGTCCGCAAAATCATCTGCAGCTTCCCCCGCTCCTCCGACCCCGTGGTGTTCGAAACGCTGTATCGGGAAGGGAAGATCGAGCTGGAAATCGTCCCCCAGGGCACGCTGGCCGAACGCATCCGCGCCGCCGGCGCCGGCGTTCCCGCCTTCTACACCGCGACCGCCGCCGGCACGCCGCTGGAACGCGGCAAGGAAACCCGGGATTTCGACGGCAAGCGCTATGTCTTGGAACGCGCGCTGAAGGGCGATGTCGCCTTGATCGAAGCCTGGGAAGCCGATCGCTGGGGCAACCTGGTCTATCGGGGCTCCGGCGGGAACTTCAACCCGGTGATGGCGATGGGCGCGGAGCTCACCATCGCCCAGGTGCAGCATGTGCGCGAACTCGGCGCGCTGCACCCGCACATGATCGGGACCCCAGGCGTTTACGTGAACCGCGTGGTGCAGGTGGATCGCGGCGGCGACTGGCTGCGCCCCGAACTGTCCTGACCGGCCGGCGAGAGGAGAAAAACCCCATGCCCTTTAATCGCGACCAGATGGCCCGCCGCCTTGCCGATGACGTCCCGGAAGGCTGGTGCGTGAACCTCGGCATCGGCATCCCGACCATGGTGGCGAACCATGTGCCGGCCGAGCGAGAGGTGATCTTCCAGTCAGAAAACGGCGTCATCGGCATGGGCCCGGCGCCGAGTAAGGAAAACGAGGACCCCTGGCTGATCAATGCCGGCAAGCAGTTGATCACCCTGGCCAAGGGCGCATCCTTCGTCGGCCATGCCGATAGCTTCGCGATGATCCGTGGCGGGCATATCGACCTCTGCGTCCTCGGCGCCTTTGAGGTGGCGGAGAACGGCGATCTGGCGAACTGGGCGACCAGTGAAAACGACACCGCCCCGGCCGTCGGCGGCGCCATGGACCTCGCCGCTGGCGCCAAGCAGGTCTGGGTGCTGATGGAGCACACGACGAAGGATGGCCGCCCGAAGCTGGTGGAACGCTGCGGCTATCCGCTGACCGGTCTCGCCTGCGTGCGCCGCATCTACACCAACCTCGGCGTGATCGACGTGCTGCCGGAAAAGGGCTTCGTGGTGCGCGACCTGGCGCCCGGCGTCACGCTGGACGAACTGCGCGCCAAAAGCGGCGCGACGCTGCACACCAACTGAACCGCGCCTGCGCGAGACGGAGAGGACCATGAGCGCCGCGACGGCGGATGATCGCGCCGAATCCATCCGGATGATCCGCGACAGCGCCGCGGCGGTGGCCCCGCCCGGCGCTGATCTCGGGCGCATCCGTGCGCTGCGCTTCACCGATCCCGGCTTCGACCGCGCGGTGCTTGTGCAGATGGGAGAGATGGGCTGGCTTGGCCTGCGGCTGCCGGAAGCCCAGGGCGGCGCCGCGCTCGGCCTCGGCGAAGCCTGCGCGTTGGCCGAGGAGCTGGGCGCCGCGCTGGTGCCGGAACCGCTGGTCGCCGCCATGCTCTCGGCGGCCGTGCTGTCGGCGGCCGGGGCGAAGCTCGATGATGTCGTTGCCGGGCGGCACTACCTGCCGCTCGCCTGGCAGGACAGGGCGGATACGCTGGATATTGCCGCCGGCCGCGACGCGCCGCGCTGCTTCGTGCCGATGGCGGCCGGGGCCGATGGGTATCTCGTGCCGGTGCGCGAAGCTGGCCGGCTGGCGCTCTATCGCGCGACCGGAGAGGCGCGGATCGAACGCACGCAGGATGGCGGCAATCTGGGCAGCTTCGTGCCGGTGCTGGGGGAACGGCTCGCCGCCGATATCGCCCTTGATGCGCTGTTGGACGAAGCGGCGCTGCTCAGCGCGGCCTATCTGCTGGGCGGCATGGAACGCGCCTTTGCGATGACGCTGGACTATCTGCGCACGCGCAGCCAGTTCGGGCGCATCATCGGCACCTTCCAGGCGTTGCAGCACCGCGCCGCCGACCTGAAGATGCACCTGGCAATGACCCGGGCCAGCGTCGAATCCGCGGCCGCTGCGCTGGATGCCGGGGCGGCGGGCGATGCGCGCCGCGCCGCCGTCTCACGCGCCAAGGCCCGGGCGGCCGAGGCCTCGCTGCTGGTCACGCGGCAATGCATCCAGCTGCATGGCGGCATCGGCTACACCGACCAGTACGATGTGGGTCTTTACCTGCGCAAGGCGATGGTCGTTGCGAACCAGTATGGCAGCGCGGCGCTGCATCGCCGCCGCTTCATGGCAACCGCCCCGGAGGGCGATGAATGATGGACGCGATCCGTATCCCCGCCCCTGGCGAGCTTGACGCGCTGGAGGACGACCAGTTCCGCCACGTCGCGCGGGCCTTCGTGCATGCGCATTACCCGGCGCATCTGCGCAACCCGCCCAAGCGCCTGCACTGGGCAGAAAACCAGGAATGGTATCATATCCTGGCGCGGGAGGGCTGGCTCTGCCCGGGCTGGCCGAAGGAACATGGTGGCCTCGGCCTCTCGCCCGCCAAGCAGATCATCTTGACCGAGGAATACGAACGCCACGGCGTTGCCCGCTGCAACGACCACGGCATCGTCATGCTGGGCCCGCTGGTGATCCAATACGGGACCGCAGCGCAGAGGCAGGAATTCCTGCCGAAAATTCTGACCGGCGAACATGTCTGGTGCCAGGGCTATTCGGAACCCAATGCCGGCTCCGACCTTGCCGCGCTGCGGACCGAAGCGGTGCTGGATGGCGACCACTACGTCGTCAACGGCCAGAAGATCTGGACCACGCTGGCGATGGACGCCAACTGGATTTTTCTGCTCGTTCGCACCGATAAGCACGCCAAGAAGCAGGAAGGCATCAGCTTCCTGCTCGTCGACATGACCACGCCTGGCATCACCGTGCGGCCGATCATCAACCTCGAACTGCATGATGAGTTCTGCGAGGTCTTCTTCGACAATGTCCGGGTGCCGAAGGCCAATCTCGTCGGCCAGCTCAACAAGGGTTGGGACATGGCCAAGGCGCTGCTGGGCTTTGAGCGCATCTTCCTCGGCTCGCCCCGCCAGTCCGGCTACGCGCTGTCGCGCCTGAAGCTGCTGGCCGAGCGGATGGGCGTGGCCGACGACCCCGCCTTCGCTGATACCTATGCCCGCCTCCGCCTGGATTTCGAGGATCTGAAGGCGCTGTTCGGCACTTATGTCGATAAGCTGAAGCGTGGTGAAACGCTCGGCCCCGATGTCTCCATGCTGAAGATCCTGCAAACCGAGCTGTTCCAGCGCATCACCGACACCATGCTGGAGATCGCCGGCGAGAATGCCGGGCTGCTGGAGCCGATGGAGGGCAATCGCGACCTCAACCTCGGCGGGCTCTATATCCAGGCGCGGCCGGCGACGATCTATGGCGGATCGAACGAGATCCAGCGCAACATCCTCAGCAAGAACGTGCTGAACCTGCCGGGCTGAACCGCGCGGGTCAGCCCGTCCGCGGCGGTGGCCGCAGCGGGCCGGCATAGGGGTCAAGCCCGTCCTCGGTCGCCGCCACCGCCCGGCAATCCTCGCACATCTCGAACACCGCCCGCCGCGCAGGATCGGCAAACATCCAATGGGTGGCCAGCTTGGCCTTCACCCGCTCGATGCTCGCGCGGGTGCCGAAGGCCTTGCCGCAACGTGTGCAGCCGGCGGGTTCCTCGGCCTTCACCGTGACCGCCTGCGTCGCGGTCGCGGCGAAGTTCAGCCGCGGCACCAGGGCGATCGCCCGCTCCGGGCAGGTGGCGACGCAAAGGCCGCATTGCACGCAATCCGCCTCCAGGAAGCGCAGCTCGGGGCTGTCGGGGTTGGCGCCGAGCGCGCCGGTCGGGCAGGCCGAAGTGCAGGCGAGGCAGAGTGTGCAGGCCTCCGTCGCCACCTGCGCCAGGCCAAAGGGCGCCAGGGTGGGCAGCGCGATCACGTCCGGTGCCTGCGGCGGCCGCAGCGCGCGCAGCGCGAGACCGGTCACCTCCCGCGATGTCCCCAGCGCGAGGAAATCAGCCGGCTGCCAGCCCGTCCGCAAGCCGAGCGCCGGGGCCAGCGCCGCGGCCAGCGCGAAAGGATCGTCAGTCTCGATCGCCGCCAGCCGTGGCGTCGCGCCATCAAGGCCGAAGCCCGCCAAAGCCGCTGCTGCGTGGTCGAGGTTGCGGAGGACGCCGTCCAGCCCCTCCGCCCGACGCCCGGTCGAGAGCACGCGCAGCCCCGCCGCGCCCCAGGCAAGGCCAGCCAGCAGCGGCGCCAGATCCAGCGCAGCGACGGAGTGCACGGCGAGCGGCAGGACGCGCGCCGGCAGCCCTTCGCCATGGCGGGCCAGCGCCTCGATCATCGGCGTGCCGTGCCGCGCATCGTGCAGCAGCAGCACCGGATCGGCGCCACCCGCCGCCGCATGGCCCCGCAGCAGCGCCCGCAGCCGCGCCAGGGTGGTGGCCGGCGGCGGCAGCGCGTAGCTCGCCGCGCCGGTCGGGCAGACCGCCGCGCAGGCCCCGCAGCCCGCGCAGATCTCGGCGGTCAGGACGACGCTGTCCTGGCCCGGTGCGATCGCCCCGGTCGGGCAGAGATCGAGGCAGCGGGTGCAGCCGGCGCGCTTGTTGCGGCTATGTGCGCAGAGCCCCGGCGTGAAGGCGATGAAGCGCGGCTGATCGAACTCCCCCACCAGGTTCGCAGCCTCGAAGCAGAGCCGTTCGACCGCGGCGGCATCGGCCGGATCGGCCCGCAAATAGCCCTGTCGCTCCGCCGCCGCCGGAAACAGCGGCGGGCCGCCCGTCAGGTCCAGCAGCAGGTCGCAGCGGCTGACCGCCCCGTCGCGGCGCGTCCCCCAGCGATATTCCCCGCGCGAGGAAGCGGCCGGCGCCGCATAGCCATCGACCGTCACGCTGAAGGCGCCCAGCCAGCCGCTTGCGGCCCGCGCCCGGCCGCGCAGCACGGGGAAGACCGTGCGCGCCAGCGGGGCAACGGGCGCCTCACCGGTCAGCAGCACCGTCAGATCCAGCCGATCGGCCAGCCGTTGCGCCGCCTGTAGGGCAATCTCATCGCGCCCGAGCAGCAGCGTGACGCCGGCGCTTTCCAGCGCCACCAGGGGCACCGCCGGCGCGGGGATCGCGGCGGCGGCGAGGAGGCCGGCCATTTTCGGGCCAGCCTGCGCCGCCTCTGCCGACCAGCCCGCCGCTTCCCGCAGATTGGCGAAGCTGAGCGCCGCCGTGGGGCCTTCCTCGGCAAAGAGGGCGGCTTCCTGGGTGCAGCCGATGGTCATCGGCCGCCCTTCGGCCACCGCCGCGCGAAAGCGGTCGAGCTGCGCGCGGCAGAGATGCTCGGCGATGCGCAGCTCCACCCCGGCAGCGGCGCAGCCACGGGCGAGTGCCGCCTGGTCCAGCGGCATGCTGTCCTCACAGCTACAGACGAAGGCGATGCGCTCGGCCAAGGGGGAAATCTCCGGCAGTCGCTGGGCGAGGCGACTTTCCGGCCATATATGGCCGGAGAGAGGCCGATGCGAGACACCCGCCTGCCACCCCTGCCAAGCGTCTTCACCCCAATTGCCCTGCGCGAGGGCGGTGATACGATGGCGCGCGCGATGGCGCTGGCGCCTGCCCAGGGGGCCGGTACCCTGCTGTGGTTCGGCACCGCCGCGTGCGCCGAGGCGGCGCTGGTGCTGGAGCCGGAGCTGCCCCTGGCCGCCGCGCGCCTCGTCCTGCTCGCGGGCGCCAATGCGCTGGCCGACGCGCTCTCCCATGGCAGCCCCGCGGAGATTCCGGTGCAATTCGGCTGGCCAGGCAAAATCCTGGTGAACGGTGCGGCGTGCGGGGCGCTCGCCCTGGCCGCCCCGCCAGGGGTACTGCCGGCGGCGGTGCCCGATTGGCTGGTGATCGGCCTCTCCGTTGCCCTCGCGCCCAGCGGGGTGGACACGGCCGAGCCTGGATTGACGCCGGACAGGACCACGCTCGCCGAGGAGGGCTGGGACGCACATGACGGCGCCGTGCTGATCGCTGCCTGGGCCCGGCACCTGATGGCGGGGCTCGATGACTGGCAAGCGCACGGCCCGAAGCGGCTGTGCGAGACCTACCTCGCGCGCCTCGTCGCCCCGGCGGGGGCGCGCGGCATCGATCCGGCGGGCGGCGACTTGCTGCTGGCCGATCGGCGGTTGCCGCTTTGCCCATGAAGCTGCCACGCACCCTCCGGCTCGATGCCTCCGACACTGTCATCTTCGAAACGGCGGCCGCCCCCGGGGAGTGGGCGGTGCCCGGTGGCTTCGCGTTCTGGGAGGGCGATCCCGCCCGCCTCGCTGGCAAGCAGCGGCAGGCCTTCCGCGCCGGTTTCCTTGGCCTTGGCAGTTTTGGCTGGTCGACCCTGGTCGAGGTGGCTGAGGCCAGCGAGGCCGAACATGCGGCTGCGCTCGGCAGCCTCGCCGCGCATATCGCCGTCACCTATGGGGCCCCGGATGCCGCCGCCGCACAGGCCGCGGCAGCCGAGGAATTGGCCTTCGCCGCCTCGCTCTGCGAGCATCCGACTGGCACGGTGCTGGCACTCTCCCGCAGCCTGGAGGAGGGCGCGGTGCGCGAGCGGTTCCGCACCCTGCACCAGCGCGAGCAGGCGCCGGTCTTCGCCATCCTGCCTGAGAGGGACGAGGAGACCCCGATGCGACCGGATCTGACCCGACTGTGACGGCGCCGGCGGAATTCTGGACCGCTTCGGGGCATCAGCTCTGCGATCGCGATGCCGCCGGCCGCCTGCTGCCGACGCCGGATCTGTGGCGCGCCTTCCTCGCCCGGCCAGAATTGCTGCCGCCCGAGGAGGCCTGCCCGGCCGAGCGCGCGTTGCATGCAAGGCTGCTCGACGCACCGCTGGCCGTGGCCGATCCGGCGCCGCTCGCCGATGCGGATGCGCGGGAGAATTGGCAGGTCTTCCTGGCCTTCCGCGACCGGGTGCAGGCGGCCGGGACGCTGGAGGCGGCCTGGTGTGGCCTCTATCGCGGCGATGTCCGCGGGGTGCCGCCCTTGTTCCTGCAGATGCTGACGCATCTGATCGCCCGCGCCGCCTGCGCCGGGGTGAGCGATGCCTTCGCCCTGCGCGCGGCGGAGCTGTTCTGGCGGCCGCAGCGGGCGGCGCTGACCCAGGGTGCGACGCTGCTCGCCGATACCGAATACCTGGAAGGGCAAGGCGCGCGGACCGGCGCGCTCGGTCGCTTGCTGGCCGAAGCGGGCGCCTCACCCCTGGCGGAGATCGAGGTGCTGTCGGCGGCGAACGCCCCCGGCTACGCCGCCCGCTCGGACGCGCATGACCTCGCGCTCGACATCGCCGAGGGGCGGCCGGGCCAGCAGGGCCTCGCCCAGGCCCTCGAAGCCTTCATCGCGCATCTGCTGGGCGAGACGGTCCAGATCCGCCCGGTGCCGGTGATCGAGGATGCCAGTTGGACCTGGCATGTCGGCCTGGACCCGGAGGCAACGGCGATCGCCAATGACCTCTGGCAGGGCCGGGACGTGGCACAGGCCCGGCTGGCCCGTATTCTCTGGCTGGCACGCCTGGAATTCGCCGATCCCGCCCGCGTGCTGGCGCGGGCGCGGGAACGGCCGGTCTATCTGGCGCTCGCCATGGATGCCGCGCAGCAGGTGCGCATGAAACCGCAGAACCTGCTCACCGGGCTGCCACTCAGGGAGGATGGATGACCCCGCGCCTCGAACCACCCGGCACGGAGCGCTTCGTGCTCGGCATTCTGGCCGAACGCCGGCCGGCCACGAGCCCCTGGGCCGAGCACGGCTGGCGAGCGGTCGAGGCGCTGGTCGCGCCACCCGATTTGCCGGACTGGACGGTGCTGCGAGAGGCCGATGGCCGGACGCTGTTCTTCGCCGGCCTGGTCGAGGTGGCGCTCTATCCGACCGATACGCCGAATTACCTGGAGAACCTCGCCGCCGATCCGCCGCGCCTTTTCGTCGTGCTGCGGCCGGTGGACGCGGCACCGGGCATGGCCCTGCTGACCGCCACGGTGGATGTCGGGGAGGTGCAGCAATTCGCCGATTCCGGCGCCGACCTGCTGGAATCCCTGCCGATGCCCGAGGCGCTGCACGCGGCTGTGGCACGCTTCGTCGCCGCCCATCACGTTGAGCGGGCCTTCCACAAGCGGCGGCGCGACCGGGCGGACCCGGAAGCGCTCGGCCGCCGCCGGCCCGGGCCATGAGCGAGGCGCCGGGCTTCCTCGCCCGCTGGTCGCGCCGCAAGCGTGGCCTCGCCCCAACCGCCGCGCCTCCTCCGCCGGCCCAGGTCAGGGCGCCGCAGCCGGCCCCCCTGCCCGAGGCGGCGGAGGAGGCGACGCCGGCGCCCGCAATCGATCCGGCGGCGCTGGCCGCGATCGAAGGCGCCACCGACCTGGCCGCGCTGCGCGATGCGCTGGGGCCGCAGGTCTCGCCGCTGTTGCGCCAGGCGGCGCTGCGGCGCCTCTGGGCCCTTGATCCGGCCATCCGCGACTTCGTCGGACCGGCGGATTACGCCTGGGATTTCAACGCCCCGGATGGCGTACCCGGCTTCGCCATCAGCCTGAGCGGCGAGGTCGGACGGCTTCTGGCCCAGGCGATCGGCGCGATCGACGCGCCAGTCGAAGCGCCAGTCGAAGCGCCAAAGGTGGCAGAGCCGGCACCCCCGGCCATGCCGGCCGTTGCCATCGTTGCCCCCGCGCCGCCCGCCTCGCCAACGGTCTTGTTGGCAGCAGACGAACCCGCCGGCCCGGCGCGCCAACGCCATGGCGGGGCCGTGCCCGCGTAATGGGGTTTGCCCCCTTGTGTATGACGCCCGGAATGTGCGATTTTCCTCGAAATCCTATGTGCGCGCTCGAGAAAAAACATTATTCGGGAACGTATAAAAAATCGCAATGACTATGGCTTTTGAACCAGACCGGGCGCGCGCCTTGGCGCTTTTGGCGCGGCTGCTGGCGGCCCCGCCGGATGCCGCGCTGCTGCGCGGACTGGCCGCGCTTGCGCCGGCCCCGGGTGAGTTCGGCGCCGCCCTCGGTCGCCTCGCGGCGGCGGCGCGGGATGCGACCACTGAGTCCGTTCGAGCAGAATATTTCGATCTTTTCGTCGGCGTGGGACGCGGCGAGGTGCTGCCCTACGCCTCCTATTACCTCACCGGCTTTCTCCACGAACGGCCGCTGGCCGAACTGCGGGCAATGCTCGCCGCGCATGGCATTGCCCGCGCAGCCGGTGAGGCCGACCCGGAAGACCACATCGCCTTCTGCTGTGAGGTGATGGCCGGGATGCTGGAGGGCCGCTTCACCGGCGATGCCGATGCCTTCTTCGACCGCCACCTGCGCCCCTGGGCCGCCCGGTGTTGCGCCGACATCGAAGGCGCGGCGGCAGCCCGCTTCTACCGCGCGGTCGGCCATTTGGGCCGCGTGTTTTTCGACATCGAGACCGCCGCGGCGGCATTGCCGGCCTGAGGCGAGGAGCACAAAACATGTCGCGCGACACCGCCACCGGCGAAAGACGCCACTTCCTGCGGGCCCTCGGCCTTGGGACCGCGGGCGCCGCAGCGGCCATCGGGACCGCTGCGGCGCAGCGCGCCGATGCGGTGCCGGCCAGGGACGCCCGCAAGGAAAACGCCACCACGCGCACCGCCGCCCGCTATCGGCCGAGCGCACATGTCGAGACCTTTTACCGCACCAACGGCTACGAGTAGGAGCCGCGCCATGCTGATCAAGCGCAATGAGGGGCGTATCGCCCACCAGCGCCTCGCCGAGACCTATGAGGGGTTCGCCTCCGGGGCGCTCGATCGGCGTGGCTTCTTCCGCCAGGCCGGCCTGGGTGGCGCGGGCCTCGCGGCGCTCGGGGTCTTTGGCGCCGGCCGGGCACAAGCGAGCGGCGCGGCCATGGCGGTGCGCAACCCCGAAAAGCCCGTGCGCATCGTCAAGAACATCTGCACCCATTGCTCGGTCGGCTGCACGGTGACGGCGGAGGTCCAGGACGGCGTCTGGGTCGGCCAGGAGCCGAGCTGGGACAGCCCGATCAACCGCGGCACGCATTGCGCCAAGGGCGCGGCGGTGCGCGAGCTGGTGCATGGCGATCGCCGCCTGAAATACCCGCTGAAGCTGGTCGATGGGCAATGGCAGCGCATCGGCTGGGACCAGGCGCTGGATGAGATCAGCCGCAAGCTGCTCGATCTGCGCCAGCAGGCGGGGCCGGACAGCGTCTTCTGGCTCGGCAGCGCCAAGTTCACCAACGAGGCGGCTTATCTCTACCGCAAGTTCGCCGCCTTCTGGGGCACCAACTCGGTCGACCATCAGGCGCGCATCTGCCATTCGACGACCGTCGCGGGCGTTGCCAATACCTGGGGCTACGGCGCGCAAACCAACAGCTACAACGATATCCGCAACGCCCGCACCATGATCATCATGGGCGGCAACCCGGCGGAGGCGCATCCGGTCTCCCTCCAGCATGTGCTTGCCGGCAAGGAGCTGAACCGCGCCAAGCTGATCGTCATCGATCCGCGCTTCACCCGTACCGCTGCGCACGCCACCGAATATGTGCGGCTGCGTCCGGGTACCGATATCCCCGTCATCTGGGGCCTGCTCTGGCACATCTTCCAGAATGGCTGGGAGGACAAGGCCTTCATCCGCCAGCGCGTCTACGGCATGGACGAGATCCGCAAGGAAGTCGCCAAGTGGACGCCCGAGGAGGTGGAGCGCGTCTCCGGCGTGCCGGGCGAACAGCTGAAGCGCGTCGCACAGGCTTTCGCCACGGAAAAACCCGCCACGCTGATCTGGTGCATGGGTGCCACGCAGAAGACCGTCGGTACCGCCAATGTCCGGGCCTATTCGATCCTGCTGCTGGCCACCGGCAATGTCGGCGCCGAGGGGACCGGGGCGAACATCTTCCGCGGCCATACCAACGTCCAGGGCGCGACCGATCTCGGCCTCGATGTGACGACGCTGCCTGGCTATTACGGGCTGGATGAGAATGCCTGGCGGCACTGGGCGCGCTGCTGGGGTGTGGAGTACGAGTATCTGCTCTCCCGCTTCGCCTCCAAGGCGCTGATGGAGATGCCGGGCATCCCGACCACCCGTTGGTTCGACGCGACGATGATGCCGGGGGAGAAGGACAAGACCGCCGCCGATGGCGAGGCCTATGTCCAGCAGCCCAGCAGCTTCAAGGCGATGATGGTGTTCGGCCACGGCGGCAACACCGTCACCCGCATGCCTGAGAGCTTGAAGGCGATGGAGAAGCTGGAGCTTCTCGTTGTCGCCGATCCGCATCCGACGAACTACTCCCAGCTTTCGAACCGCCGCAACGGCACCTATCTGCTGCCGGTCTGCACCAGCTTCGAGATGGATGGCAGCCGCACCGCGTCCAACCGCTCTCTGCAATGGGGCTCGAAGGTGGTCGAGCCGATCTTCGAAAGCCGCAACGACTACGACGTGATCCACGCCCTCGCCCAGCGTTTGGGCTTCGGTGAGCGGATGTTCGCCGGCATCCAAGCGCCGGGCGGCAAGGTGGTGGCCGAAAGCGTCCTGCAGGAGATGAACCGCAGCCTCTGGAGCATCGGCTATACCGGCCAATCGCCGGAGCGCCTGAAGCTGCACATGGCCAATCAGGTGGCCTTCGACCTGACAACGCTGCGCGGCAAGCCGGGAACACCGGTCGCCGGGGAGGTCTACGGCCTGCCCTGGCCCTGCTGGGGCACGCCCGAGATCAAGCACCCCGGCACCCATATCCTTTATAACACCAACCTGCACGTGAAGGAGGGCGGCGGCACCTTCCGCGCCCGCTTCGGTGTGGAACGCGAGGGCCAGACCCTGCTGGCCGAAGGCAGCTACTCCAAGGGCTCCGACATCCAGGACGGCTATCCGGAATTCACTGTCGCGGTGCTGAAGCGCCTGGGCTGGTTCGATGACCTGACGGCCGCCGAGAAGGCGTCGCTGGAGCGGCACTTCGGCGCCAATATCGATCGCGCCGCCTGGTCCACCGACCTCTCCGGCGGGATCATCCGGGTCGCGCTGGACCATGGCTGCTCGCCCTTCGGCAATGCCAAGGCGCGCGCGGTGGCCTGGAACCTGCCCGATCCCGTGCCGGTCCACCGTGAGCCGATCTACACCGCGCGACCGGACCTGATCGCCAAATACCCAACCCTGCCCGACCGGCGCGGCTTCCGCATGCCGCATCTGGGCCAAAGCGTGCAGAACCGCAGCGCCGAGGTCAGCAAGAACTTCCCCATCATCCTCACCAGCGGCCGGCTGGTCGAATACGAGGGCGGCGGGGAGGAGACCCGGTCCAACAAATGGCTGGCCGAGCTGCAGCAGGATATGTTCGTCGAGATCAATCCGGCGGATGCGACCACGCGCGGCATCCGCGACGGCGCCTGGGTCTGGGTGACCGGGCCGGAGAATGCCAGCAAGGCGCGGGTGAAGGCGCTGGTCACCGAACGGGTGGCCAAGGGCGTCGCCTTCATGCCCTTCCATTTCGGCGGTTGGTTCATGGGCGAGGATCGCCGGCAATTCTATCCGGCCGGCACCGACCCGATCGTGCTGGGCGAAAGCGTGAACACGCTGACGACCTATGGCTACGACCCTGTGACCTTCATGCAGGAGACCAAGGTTACCCTCTGCCAGATCAGGAGCGCTTGACCATGGCGCGGATGAAGTTTCTTTGCGACAGCGACCGCTGCATCGAGTGCAACGCCTGCGTCACCGCCTGCAAGAACGAGCACGAGGTGCCCTGGGGCATCAACCGCCGGCGCGTCGTCACCCTCAATGACGGCAAGCCTGGCGAACGCTCGATCTCCATGGCCTGCATGCATTGCACGGATGCGCCGTGCGCCGCGGTCTGCCCGGTGAACTGCTTCTACACCACGGCCGATGCAGTGGTGCTGCACGACAAGGACCTGTGCATCGGCTGCGGCTATTGCTTCTACGCCTGCCCGTTCGGCGCGCCGCAGTACCCGAAGCTCGGCAATTTCGGCAGCCGCGGCAAGATGGACAAGTGCACCTATTGCGCCGGCGGTCCGCAGGCGGACGATACCGCGGTGGAGTACATCCAGTACGGCGCCAATCGTCTGGCCGAAGGCAAGCTGCCGATCTGTGCGGAGATGTGCAGCACCAAGGCGCTGCTGGCCGGCGACGGCCAGATCATCGCCGCGATCTACAAGGAACGGGTGACCCGGCGCGGCTATGGCTCGGGCGCCTGGGGCTGGCGCACCGCCTACCAGGAGGATGTGCCGGCATGATCCGCATCCTCGCGCTGTTGCTGGCACTGTGCGCCGCGGGGCCCGCCCTGGCCCAGACCGCAGCACCGCCGCCCTTCACCGACCGCGGCCAGCTCTCGGCCTCCGAGCTCGAATTGCGGGCCGCACTGAAGGGCGAGCGGATCAGCGGCCGGGTCAGCATCCCGGACCAGCAGGCCGCCAACCTGATCCAGCCCGAGGGGCTTGATTGGCGCGGCTTCCATAACCGGACGCTGGCCTGGATCGCCGGCATCGCCGTGCTCGGCATGGGCGGGCTGCTGGCGCTGTTCTTCTTGGTCCGCGGCCGCATCCGCATCGCCGGCGGCTGGTCCGGCCACACCCTGCAGCGCTTCTCGTTGCTGGAGCGGGCCAATCACTGGATGGTCGCAACCAGCTTCCTCATCCTCGGCCTGACCGGCCTGAACCTGACCTTCGGCCGGCACCTGCTGCTGCCGGTGATCGGCCCGGCAGCTTTCACGGCGCTGACCCAGGCCGGCAAGTACGCGCATAACTTCCTGGCTTTTCCCTTCACCCTCGGCATCGTCGTCATGCTGCTGCTCTGGGCCAGGGATAATGTGCCGGAGAAGGCCGACCTCGCCTGGCTCAAGCAGGCCGGCGGGCTGATGGGCCATGGCCATCCCGGGGCGGGCCGCTTCAATGCCGGGCAGAAGACGGTGTTCTGGCTGACCGTATTCGGCGGCGGGATCGTCGCCGCCAGCGGCTATGTGCTGATCTTCCCCTTCAGCGTCACCGATATCGGCGGGCAGCAGCTTGCCTACATCGTCCATGGCGTATTGGCGGCGCTGATGTTCGCGGCGATGCTCGCGCATATCTATATCGGCTCGGTCGGCATGGAGGGCGCCTTCGACGCCATGGGGACCGGGCAGGTCGACTACAACTGGGCGAAGGAACACCACGACCGCTGGGTCGAGGCGCAGGTGACCAAGGCCCGGCAGACGGTCGCGCCGCGGGATGCAAAGGCGGCCGGGGCGGATTAGAACAGACAGCGCCCGCATGCGCTCACGCATCCCGCTCTAATGTTCGTTTGGTCGCAGGATTCAGCGCCTTCGGCGATTCCGCCTCAACGCATCCCGCTCTAATGTGTGTTAGGTCGCGGGATTCAGCGTTTTCGGCGATTCCGCCTCAACGCATCCCGCTCTAGAAGAGGGTCATGCAGCTCATCGGCCTCGCCGGCTGGAGCGGGGCTGGCAAGACCACCCTGCTCACCCGCCTGATCCCCTGCCTGGCGGCCCGCGGGATCAGCGTGTCCACCATGAAGCACGCGCATCACCGCTTCGACATCGATACCCCCGGCAAGGATAGCCATGCCCACCGCACGGCCGGGGCGCAGCAGGTCCTGGTCGCGTCATCCCAGCGCTGGGCGCTGCTGACCGAACATCGCGGTGCGCCGGAGCCCCCGCTGGCCGAGTTGCTGCGCCAGTTCGCGCCGGTCGATCTGGTCATCGTCGAAGGCTTCAAGCAGGCCGCGCATCCGAAAATCGAGGTGCGCCGCACCGCCAACGCCAAGCCCTGGCTGCATCCCGAGGATCCCCGCATCGTCGCGGTGGCCAGCGACACCGCACCACCGGGCGGGCTGCCCTGGGCGGAGCTCAACGATATCGAGCGGATCGCCGATTTCGCGCTGCACCACGCAATGCCCTGGCCGGGCTGACATGGCCCAGCTCTCCGACGATTGCTTCGCCTTTGGCGACGGCCTGCTCTCGGTGGAGGCAGCCGCGGCGCTGATCCTCGCCCGCGTACCTTCGGTGGCAGAGACGGAGACCCTACGGCTGGCGGCCGCCGAGGGCCGGATCCTGGCAACCGATCTCCATGCACCACTGCCGCTGCCGCCCTTCGCCAACGCCGCGGTCGATGGCTACGCGTTCCGCCACGCCGATCTCGGCGCCGCGCCCACCTTGCTGCCATTGGCCGGACGCATCGCCGCCGGCCAGCAAGCGCCCCCCCTCCAACCCGGCCATGCCGTCCGGATCTTCACCGGGGCACCGATGCCGGCGGGTGCCGATACCGTGCTGATGCAGGAGGATGCGGGACTAGAAGGCCAGGGCGTCCGCATCCCACTCGGCCTCAAGCCCGGGGCCAATGCCCGACCGGCTGGGGAGGATGTGGCGCAGGGCAGCCTCGCGCTCGCCGCCGGGACGCGCCTGCGCGCGCCGGAGATCGGGCTGGCCGCAGCACTCGGCCAGGCGGCGCTGACGGTCCGGCGCCGATTGCGGGTTGGGGTCTTCTCTACTGGCGATGAGCTGGCCTCGCCCGGCATCCCGCTCGCTCCCGCGCAGACCTATGACAGCAACCGCTTCACCCTGCTGGCCCTGCTCGCGCGGCTGCCGGTGCAGGCCAGCGATCTGGGTATCCTGCCGGATGACCGCGCGGCGACCGTGCGGGCCTTGCGCGACGCCGCCTCGCAGTATGATCTGCTCCTCACCTCGGGCGGCGTCAGCGCGGGCGAGGAGGATCACGTGCGCGGCGCCATCGAAGCCGGCGGGCGCTTGGTGTTCTGGCGGCTGGCGGTGAAGCCCGGTCGCCCCGCGGCGCTCGGCATCATCGACGGCACCCCGGTGCTGGGCCTGCCCGGCAACCCAGTGGCGGCGGTCGTCACCTTCCTGCACCTCGCCCGGCCGCTGGTGCTGCGGATGGCCGGGGCGCGGCCCGAGGCGCTGGCGCGCTTTCCCGCCTGCGCCGGTTTCAGTGCGAAGAAGAAGGTCGGACGGCGGGAATACCTGCGGGTGCGGTTGGCGCCCGGTCAGCCGCTGCCCTTGGCCATGAAGTTCCCTCGCGAAGGTGCCGGGCTGCTCACCTCGCTGACCGAATGCGACGCCTTCGCGGAATTGCCCGAGGATATGCTGAGCGTGACGCCGGGGGAGACCATCCAGATCCTCCCCTTCGCCACCTTCCTGTAGCGCATGATGCGTTCATATTCACTCACGCACCCCGCTCTAGAGCATGCTGCGTTCACATGCGTTCACGCAGCCCGCTCTAGCATGTGTTGGATCGCGCGATTCAGCGCCTTCGGCGATGCCGCCTCAACGCATCGCGCTCTAACCTTTGTTTGGTCGCGGGATTCAGCGTCTTCGGCGATTCCGTCTCAACGCATCCGGCTCTAGGCGCATGCCGGGCGGCATCCTGGCCCTGCTGGCCGCCGCCAACTTCGTCGCCGGCATGGGCGCGCTCGGCGTGGTCGGACTTGTCGGCCCGGTCGGCCTTGCCTTCGACCGCCCACCCTCAGAGGCGGGCTGGATGATGAGTCTCTACGCGCTGGTCTATGCCGTGGCCGCGCCCGGGCTCGTCTCCCTGACCGGTGGGCTGGACCGGGCGCGGGTGCTCTCGGTTGGACTGTGCCTGTTCGGCGGGGGCGCGCTGGCGGCGGGGCTGGCGCAGGGCTTCGTCCCGCTGCTCACGGCGCGGGCGACGATGGCGGTGGGCGGGGCGCTGATCACGCCGGTCGCCGCCTCGATCGGGGTCGCGCTGAGCCCGCCCGAGCGGCGGGGCCGCGCGCTGGCCCTGGTGTTCTCGGGGCTGACGCTTGCCCAGGCGCTGGGCGTGCCGGCCTGCGCCTGGCTTGGCTACGCCCTTGGCTGGCGCGTCGCCTTCTTCGTGGTGGCTGCCCTGGCGCTGCCGCTGGCGGCGCTGGTCGCCTGGTCCCTGCCGCGCGGCATCGCCGTGCCGCGGGTCGGGCTGCGCACGCTGGGCGCCGCGCTGGCGACGCCGCATCTGCTGCTCGCGCTTGGCTTCACCGTGCTTTTCCTGGGCGGGGCCTATGCGTTCCATACCTTTCTCGGCCCCTATGCCGAGGCCCGACACGGGCTGGCGCGGGACGGGGTCACGGCCCTGCTCTTCGCCGCCGGCCTCGGCGCGGTGCTTGGCAACCTGCTCGCCGGCTGGCTTGCGGACCGGCTGGGTCCGGTGCGGACCTTGGCGCTGCTCGGCCTGCTCCAGGCGCTGATCCTGCTGCCGCTGACCTTGCTCGCCTTACCGGTCCCGATGCTGTTTCTCGGGGTCGTGCTCTGGTCGATGGTGGGCTGGGCCTTCGGCGTACCGCAGCAACTGCGCCTGGCCGCGCTGGCGCCGGCGATGACGCCCGTGCTGTTCGCCCTCAATGCCGCTTGCATCTATGCGGGCGCCTCGCTCGGCGGCATCGCTGGGGGGCTGGCGCTCGACCGCTACGGCACGGCCGCGCTCGGCCCGACCGGGGCGCTGCTGTCCCTCATCGCCGTCGCCTCCCTGCCGCTGGTTGGGCGGCTTGGTCGTAGCAGGGGCACGCGGCGTTGACCCGTGCCGCGCAGCTCAGGAAACCGGAGGTTGCCGCCCGGCGAGTGAGGGCCGGAAAAAACCAATAGCAGCGGCCAAAGGATGCGACCGCTGGCCTCAGACGGCGATGGCGAAGCGGGCGAAGTCGCGGGCGATCGCGTCGTAGATCGGGCGCTTGAAGGGCACCGCGAGGGCGGGCAGTTCGGCGAGGGGCGCCCAACGCCAGGCGTCGAATTCCGGGTGAGGGTCGGCATCCAGCCGGATATCCGCATCGGTTCCGGTGAAGCGCAGCGCGAACCACCGTTGCCGCTGGCCGCGATAATGCCGGGCAATACGAAAGCCCCGCGCCGCGAGGTCCGGCGGAAAGTCGTAAGTCAACCATTCCGGATGCTCGGCGATGATCTCCGCCCGGTCGGTGCCGATCTCCTCGGCCAACTCGCGCAGCACTGCCATGCGGGGGTCTTCATCGGGATCGATCCCGCCCTGTGGCAGCTGCCAGCCGCCCGCCGCACCTTCGGCATTGGGCATATTCGCCCGTCGCGCAACGAAGACGAAGCCCGCGCGGTTGAACAGCATAGCGCCGACATTCGGCCGATAGGGCAAGTTGGTCATCGTCACTCCGACGGACGGCGTGGCCCGGGCGCCGGCATGACCACGATGGTCACGCTGCGTTCGGCCGGGACACTGCCACGGGCAAAGCTGGCGCGCCGCGCTTCGGCGCGGATTCGGGTGGGCGCGGTGCCCCGGGCTGCAAGTTGTTGCGCTACCGCCCGGGCCCGCCGTGCGGCGAGATTGAGGCCGCTCGCCGCCGCCCCCTCGCCCAGCGCGGCGTGACCCAGCACGCAGAGATTGCGCTTTGCGTCCCGGGCGGCGAGCGCTGCCGCTGCATCGAGGTTGGCCCGCGCCGCCTCCCCAGGATTTGCTACCCCCTTGGCGAAGGGAATCGCAAA